>OODU01000593.1_pt1 | contig 39859 bp, 35 predicted proteins | sample 1671171 | NCBI WGS metagenome assembly OODU01 (sample SAMN06348129, study PRJEB24527) | human gut metagenome | biome: human gut; feature: ankylosing spondylitis patient; material: feces | host: Homo sapiens | place: China | collected 2015-10
TTATCAAAAGACTAATCGAAATCGCTGAAACCCGCATAAACACTGGCTTTTTTAAGCAACTCGATTTATTCAAACTCCAGACAGACAGTACGGAGTATTAACGCATATAGACGATTTTAAAGGCTTTTTAACCAGTTAAGAGCAACATAGCCACATAATCTAAATTTTAAAAATGCAATAAAAATGCAATGAGTGACACGACTACTTGCTATACTTCCATCGGCTTCTTCTTGATACCAACACTATGAAAAGTCCGATTACAATTAAATATACTTTGAAAGGAAGATCACCATGAATTACAAATTAGAACTCAAACAAATCGTGGAATTTCCACGCTGTCGCATTTACCGTGACTTCATACAAACTTTAATCACTACCAAGAGCATCCGAACTACCGGGGGCTCTTTTCTTTTTTATTATCTGGTATTATGCTCCTATGCAAATTACCGCACATCCTACCGCCGGATGGAACACATTACCTATACCATTGGTCCAGGAGAGTGGATCTGCACAGTCACAGATCTTCAGGAATGGTTTCGCTGCCGTTTCCAACATCAAGCGTTGTCCATCCTTCGATTTTTTGAAGAGCAGAATTACATTACCTACTCTCTTCTCGGCAAAAACCGCCTGGTCAAATTCAAAATATCAGACTGGCCCAAAGACAATACCGTATTGGAATACAACTATCCCTGTAAAAAAGATACAGGGTTTTTCTTTTTCCCGATTGCCAAAGTTCACGAACTAATTGGCATTGGAAAATGCTCGGAAATGGATGTTATTCTGGATCTGTGGATTCATGCAGTTTACAACGATTCCTCTGTCCTGGGATCTGATTCCGGTCCCATTGTCTATTACCGGGATAATACCGGAAATCCCCTTACCAGCTTTAATGAACTGGGTGAAAGGTGGAGTCTGTCAAAGGCATCGGTATCACGACTCTTGAAGAAACTGGAGGAAAAAGAATACATTACACTTATCTCATTTACAGGAAAACACGGAAGCGTAATTTATCTCAACAATTACCTGTCCGTGATGTTTAATATCAGCGACGTTATGATTGACAAGGAGGAGATCGCTATGAAGATGCAATTACCAATCCATGTACCTGAAGAAATCACTATTGAGGATTCTGCTTCTGTTAGCGTTTCAGAAACTGTCACAGACTCACAAATCACCGTTACAAAAAATGATTCCTGCGTTCCAGATTCACACATGAAATTTATCGTGCAAAAAGTCGCAGAACTATTGGATTCACAAGGGATTCCATGTTGCCACTGCTCCAAAACCCGCTATATATTATCTCCATTATCAGCCTGCAAAGATATATTTAATACATTTACTCTAAATATTATCTGTCCCTACGGAAATGCCGCTTATCGGTTTGAGTTGTCCGTAAGTCCAGGGGATGAGTCTGCCCAAAAGATGCCTGCCGTGGCAGAGCCTTCTGCACTGAAAGGGGGGGAATAGACATGGCAAACCGCAATACACAGGGATTTCCTTCACCCGAAGAAGATCCACGTTTTCACGACACCTATCAGTTTTTACGCAGATACCGGGATGCAACCTACAGCCTGAAGGTAGTCGTACACCAGATGGAGCACCAGTTTAAGCTCCAATACGACAATGACATCGACAAATTTCTGGACTCCATCTATGCTGCCGGGGCTGATCTTACCGGAAGCGACATCGAACAACGGGCAAAAAGTATTGCCAGAAGCAACCAGATGCTGAAGCTTTTGGAATCATCCATCGATCTCCTCCGGAACAATCACAAGCATGGGGAACAGTATTACTGGATTCTCTACTACGCTTTTCTCTCTCCACAGGAAATGAAAAATACAGATGAGATATTGGATAAGCTGGCTCACCACATCACCAATATTTCCTACCGCACCTATTACCGGAAACGCAGGGCTGCGATTGAAGCACTCAGTACCATCCTTTGGGGATTTACTGCAAAAGAGACATTGGATACGCTCAACAAGTTCTTTCCAGAGTAATACATATCGCCTATCTCCTCGGCTTTTCGTAATATCATAAAAATGTTATACTAAAAAATGCAAAATATATATTGACTCTCACGGAACGTCATAGCGTACAGTTATCTTATCAGGAACAGGAGGTCAGCAACTATGAGGACAGTCAAAGAAATATCAGAACTTACAGGTATCAGCGTTCGCACGCTTCACTATTACGATGAAATCGGGCTTTTAAAACCAACACAAAAAAGTGATGCGGGATACCGGCTTTATGACGATAGGGCATTGGAAATATTACAGCAGATTCTGTTTTTCCGTGAGTTTGACATTCCTTTGAAAGAAATCAAAGCTGTTCTGGAGAATCCTGCTCTTGAAAGGAACCAGATCTTGCAAATGCAGAGAAAAATGTTGGTAGCAAAGAAAGAACGTATGGAACATCTGATTGCCAGCATTGATGATATCCTGAAAGGAGAGAATAAAATGGATTTTGCGATTTTTAGTAAAACGGAAGTTGAAGAAATGTTCCAAACTATGTTTGAACATATGCCTGACAATATGAAAGAACTTGCTGTAAAAGAGTTTGGAAGCATTGAAGAATGGAAAAAGCATTATATTAAGACAGTTTCATCAGAAGAAATGCAGAAAGGCTATGCTAAAGTTGTTGAGTGGTATGGAGGAAAAGAGCAATTCCTGTCTGTTGCCAACAATCCTATTAGCAAAGAGGCTGCAGAAAGTTACAACCAACAATTTGACAATCTTTTATACAAATTAGCAGCTAAAAAAGTATGTTCACCAGATTCTTCTGAAGTAAGAGAACTTGTTTCCGAATACGGTTTTCTTATGAAACAACTTTCACAGATAAAGAAAGAACACGGTCTGATGGTTGCACAGGCTCAATATTACCGTAATGAAAAAATCAAACCTATGATAGATGAAAAATACGGCAATGGTACAGCCGAATTCTTCGCACAAGCTTTCGAAGCATTTTATAAAGACAAGTAATCATTAGAACTACACAAAAGCACAACAATACACCATGCAGGGAATCAAAATGGTTTCCTGCTTTTTTTATGCCAACCAGTGAAAATGGCACAGAAATGACCTGCTTCTGCGATTGAAGCGTAAAATTACCCATGCTACAATAGGTATTGCTTATAGTTTTCCTTATTTCCAGCACCCATAGATGGTGCTTTTTTTGTACCTGTAAATTCAATCGCTGACAGCAGGTTCTATGTACTTTGTACGTACACTATACTTACAATACCAAACGTATCCTGTACGTACAGCCATATGTATAAAGTTTCCTATTATATATAGAAGGGAGTCAATCATGAAAACAAGGAACGAAATCTATCAAGGAGAGGGAGCCAAGCTCTTACGGTTCATTACCACTTACCATACTCTGAGGTATGACCAGGTTTTACAACTTTTCTCCCGACATGAGCAGTCTATCAAGTCATTGATTACCAGCCTCATCAAACAAGGGCGCATCATTTACGATAAAGAGCATGACCTTCTTTGTGACAGCCAGCAGTCTGCTGAGAATCCTGACTATGCTATAATTACATGCTTCTGGGTACTGCTGGATTTTAAGAAAGGTGTTGTATACCACACCAGTGGCGAATTTCCAATCAAGCTCAATTTCTTTTCGCAAGATGAACAATACGAAATCATCTATATCGGTGAAGAACAGGAGGCTCTGATCAATCATGTGATGGAAAGTATCCCATCACATGGTTCCAAACGCCTGATTGTCTTAGAATCCGAAAGCCAGGCTGCCAAAATCACCATTGATGATGTAGCCGCTTACTGCCTTGTAAATGAATCCGGTGCTGTCAGTTACTACATGAGAAAGTAGGTTATTATGACGCAAAATACACCAACCATTTACCAGCGGCTTGAAAAACTGGAAGGGGAGCTGCAAAAACTGACGAATACCGTTTACGCTCTGAAGGTCACTGATATCCAGAATTATGATAAAAATTTTGAGGAACTGAGCGTCAGTGCTGCTCTTCGGGCGGAGCGGATTGCCTGCCAGATGCGTAACCTTGTCTGTCCGGCTCTCTCCCCAAATCAAGCAGCTTATCTTCCCAAAGTGGCAGATGCACAGGGAATGCGGATTGCAGAACAGCAGGGGATTCTCACCATTACGCTTCCCGGACTGCTTCCGAAACGAAGAGTCCACACAAACACTGCATTTCTCCATGAACCGCTTAATTATATGCTTCGGGAGTATGTAAAACAAAATGCCCTGCCCCTCTATCGTGACTGCGTGATATGTTTCAGTCAAATATATGACAGGGAACTTCCTCAAAGACGTATCCGGGATTATGACAATCTGGAGTTTAAACAGATTCTGGATACACTTTGTACTTATGTTCTGACAGATGACAGCGGCTTTTTCTGTGATTCCTACTACACGACACAGCTTGGCTTAAAGGACTGTACACTGGTATCGGTTATGGAAAAAGCTGACTTTCCGAAATGGCTGCAGAACCAGAAAAATCATCACGAAAGCATGTCGGAAAATCTCCTGACTTCTCAGGCAGAAATCCGACATCGGTAAGAACCACCGCAGGGAACTTTGTTTTCTTGCTTTTTTTATCTCCAAACCACCGGAGATTTACCCAAGTATAGGCTTGCATGGGTAAGAACTGAATTGAGGTGATGCTTATTTGATAAGACCTGACACTACGAAATACCGCTTACTGGAAATGATAGGGATGTGCGGGGAATTTCCCGCAGACCAGCTAAACAGACTCATCCCAAGTGCCTCCTATGCGGAAAAACTCATTACGGATTTGAAGGCGGAACACCTCATCCGTACCCACTACCGGGATGCTCTCAGAGGCTACCGTCTTACAAAAGCTGCGAAAGAGATGCTGTTATCTGTCTCGCCGCTACGCTTCCAGTGCTATCTGACCGGCAATACCGAGACGAACCTCATCCGAAGTGAAGTATCCCGACGTATCCGCTTACATCAGAAAGCCGAAACGTATCTGACACTCCTTCATGCCGGGATTCCCTTTTATCCGGATGTAAAACCTGACATCTTCTGTAATCACCGCGAAGCTGGTTCCATCGGTATGCGAAGCCTTCCTCTTTTTTACGCTTCCAGAGAAATTAAGGAATTGGGCCCGGAGACCACGAAGATTAGGAACTCCCGCAGCATGGGCATCCTGATGGCACCGCAATGTGTCTATGTCCTTTATAACACGGGAAACGGAGTCCTGAAATGGGAATATCGAACGGAAGTCCGCTTAAACGCCTTCCTGCAGCATTACCTGCAAGGCTACCCTTACAACGGACATCCACAGATCCGGGCAATCATGACCGGAACCGACATGGAAATGGCTTTCCGGCTGTTTACCAGTACCGGAGGCTACAAAAAGAGCCTGTTTATGCTGGACACCTCCTTCGAGCATTTCCATTACCTTCCCAATACTCCGGAAGGGGAAGTGCTTTTAAAACTGCTGGTTCACCCTGAGATCATGGAAAAGCTGGACAACCTCCTGCTGTCCGATCTGGGCTGCCGCAGCGATTCAATTCCACTGGAACATGATGCCACGGATGCTTCCGGGAACCCCATCCTTCTTGCTTATGATTTTGACATGCAGCGAATCAACCGGTTCAATACCGGCTTAAATGTATACGGCAGATCCGGGAACCTGATCTGTTTCGATTTTCAGATTCCGGTCCTGAAAAAATACTTAACTGCCACAATCCATTTCTCCAGTATTGACCTTTGCAAATTCAAAAGGGGGTTTTTACATGAACCGTAAATGGTGGAAGCTCATTTATATGCTTCCGATCACCTTCTGCACCCTCTATGCAGGAGGCTATGTTGCTCAATTTATCCGCAACTATCAGACCTGGGAATCTGCCGGCAATTTTGCCGGAAACGGAACTGCCCCGCAGATCCCCTCCCCGCACCCGCTCGCCTGTCTGGATGCCCTGACTGCTTTCCCGTACAATCTGTATGGGATTTTTCTATGTCTGGCAGCTTTTGGACTCCTGACCTTCCTTCTCATGCGTATGGGATTTGACCGAAACGGGGAAATAACAGACCGGGGCCGGAACCTGAATTATTCCACAAAGGGAACCTATGGGACTTCCGGTTTTATGACTTTGGAGGAAATGCATCAGGTACTGGAGCTTACGAATGATGTCAAGAAACACAAGGGAACCATTCTTGGAAAACTGAACGGAAAAGCCGTTTGTCTCCCGAAGGATACCCGCATGAACCGGAATATTGCCGTTTACGGTGCCAGCGGTTCCATGAAAAGCCGGGCCTTTGCACGCAACATGATCTTCCAGTGTGTTGCCCGCGGGGAAAGCCTCATCATCACCGATCCAAAATCGGAATTGTACGAAAGTACAGCCACTTACCTTGAGAATGCCGGATATATCGTGAAATCCTTTAATCTTGTAAACCCGGAAAACTCGGATAGTTGGAATTGTCTGGGTGAAATTGGCGGACAGGAAACCATGGCACAGGTATTTGCTGATGTCATCATCCAGAATACCGGTTCTGCCAAAGGCGATCACTTCTGGGACAATGCCGAGATGAACTTATTAAAAGCTCTGATTCTCTATGTGGATCAGGGATTCCCACCGGAGGCAAAGAATATCGGACAGGTATACAAACTCCTGACCATGAGTTCGGAAAAAGAACTGAACAGCCTCTTTGACCTGCTTCCGGTCTCCCATCCGGCAAAAGTCCCCTACTGCATCTATAAGCAGGCAAGTGACACGGTACGTTCCGGCGTCATCATCGGACTCGGTTCCAGACTTCAGGTATTCCAGAACAAGCTGATCCGCCAGATCACTTCCTATGATGAGATCAACCTGACGCTGCCGGGAAAAGAAAAATGTGCATACTTCTGCATCACTTCGGATCAAGACAGCACTTTTGATTTTCTTTCTTCCCTGTTTATGACCTTCGTATTTATCAAACTGGTCCGTTATGCAGACACCTATGGGGAAGATGGAAAACTGCCGGTTCCGGTACATATCCTGGCTGATGAGCTGGCGAATACGGGAGCAATCCTATCGCTCAACAAAAAGATTTCCGTGATCCGAAGTCGAAACCTCAGTATTTCCTGCATTTTCCAAAACCTGCCTCAGATGCAGAACCGGTATCCCTTAAACCAATGGCAGGAAATCATCGGGAACTGCGACACTCAGCTATTTTTAGGCTGTACGGATGAGGTAACTGCTACATTTATCTCTAACCGCTCCGGTGATGTGACCGTTGGTGTCAGCAGCGAAGCCAAACAATTAAATAGCTGGAGGGTATCCGATTATACACCGGAATACCGCCAGACCAGATCCATCGGGAAACGAAAGCTCTTAACTCCGGATGAGATCCTGCGGCTCCCGCTGGATACTGCACTGATTATCCTGCGTGGTCAGAAGGTACTGCAGGTAGAAAAATACGATTACACCCTGCACCCGGATGCCCAAAAACTCATTCCCCGGAAGGCTTCCGAACATATTCCGGAATGGAGAAAAGGAGCATGTAGTGAAGAATATACGTACACTCCAACTATTCCTGCTTCCCACCCGAAAAAAACCGCTTCTTATGGAAAGCAGAAAAAGAAAAAAGCTGAACCGCACTTTGACCAGCAAAGCGTTTATCAGGAACCTGGCTATCACGATTTCCCGGATGACTTCTCAGCAGATAACTATTCGGATCACACAGACATGGTTCCTTTAGATAAAGATTCTATCATGTCATAATTTGAAAGGAGACACTATGATGCCAAACGAAACAACCAACACACCTATTTTAACTCTGGATTCCGATGCGAAGCTGGAAACAGCCCAGTCCATTTCAGACCTTACCTGGCATGAGATCCAGAATGCCTACCGTACCCGCCGGATCTTAACCGGAATGCTTGGCGGTATCGAGAAAACAGAAAACGGCAGCCTCATTGCCGTGGTTTACTACAAGGATTTCCGTACTGTCATCCCAGTAACTGAGATGATGATCCATCTCATGCAGGATGAAGCACACGATTATGGGGAGCTTGCTCTGCGGCAGAACAAAATCCTCAACAATATGCTTGGATGTGAGATTGATTTTCTGATTAAGGGATTAGATCCGAAGACACGCAGCATTGTCGCCAGCCGGAAAGAAGCGATGCTGAAGAAACGCCAGATCTTCTATCTGGATAAAGATGCTTCCGGAATGCCGAAAGTTTATGAAGACCGTATCGTGCAGGCAAGAGTCATTGCTGTTGCGGAAAAGGTAGTCCGGGCAGAAATTTTCGGTGTGGAAACCTCCATTCTTGCCAGAGACCTGTCCTTCGACTGGATGGGTGATGCCAGAGAACGCTTCCAGGTAGGCGATCACATCCTGGTACGCATCCTGGATGTGCGGGCAGACTCACCGGAGCAGGTCATTGTCCACGCAGATGTCAAAAGTGTGGAAGGCAACACCAGCAAGGAAAACATGAAAAAATGTAAGATTCAGGGAAAATACGCCGGAACTGTGGAAGACATCCATAAAGGCACCGTCTTTGTCCGGCTCTCCATCGGTGTCAATGCCATTGCCCACTCCTGCTATGACAGCCGGACAGTCGGGAAAAAGGATCAGGTATCCTTTGTGGTGACGCATATTGATGAAGAGCGTAATGTTGCCCTCGGCATCATCACCCGCATCATCAAGCAGACCATATAAGGCTTCCACCTTATTTTTAAATAGCTTTTTTTCATATACAGCACCAATTAGTCCAGCAAATACTCACGATACAGCTACATAAGGTGACAGAATAAAGTATTTTTCAGACCATTACCTTATTGTACTGAAAACGGTAACGTGTTATACTGATTCGGTATTACTGAACCGGAAAGACGGATGCATTTCGATTTTGCCCTCTAGTATCCAAGGAGGGTGATGCCCATGAATACAATGGAAGTATTGACTTTACTATTGGTAATTTTTGCGGCTTTGACTTATATAGATCGACATAATAAGAAATAGCATCCACGACCCTAGGAAAGTTTTGGATGCTATGACTTATACATAGAATATAAAATTTAACTGAGGGCATCAGATTTTGCATCTGAATACCTTTCTTGAGTTCATTATACACTGGGGGATTTGAGAAATCAAGTCCCCCTTTTTATTATGACATTGATTAGTATCTGCATTAAACATCAGAAATTTATATTCTTACTCACTGAAACGAATTCTCTCTATCAATGAATCTTTCCTTACTGACTTTGCAATGAATATTGCCAATAACATCTGTATCACAAACAATGTTAAAATTATAATAATAGCTGCTGTTACCGGATAATGGTATGTGCTGATATCAAACATTCCTGTACGCTTTGCATATAAAAACAACGGATATCCTGCAAGACTTCCCACTCCGATACTGATAATAAGAGTGCCTACTGTATAGAATATACCTTCCAACTGGAGCATCTTCATCAACTGACGGTCCGACATTCCGATTGCCTGCATCATGCCAAGCTCCTTTTTTCGCACATGGACACTATTGATCATTGTGTTAATCAAGTTCATAATGCTGATTGCTGCCAGAATGATGATAAATGCATAACATGCACCTCTAGTCATCTGTATGGCATTTTCCCATGTATCGTACTCATTCTTCCAGGTACGCATCTGCAGTCTGCCTGATCCATCCACAATAGCCTGTAGAGATGCTTCCAGTGCCTCATCATAATCCTTATCTGCAATCACCTGAAAATAGCTGGAAGAATTATTTATGGTAAGTTTCTCTGCCCCTTCTTTTGCCATGATAAGACAGTTATAGTTTGTCAGACCTGTTCCATATTCACCAATTGCTGCCACTTCAATCTCTTTTTGAAAGGTATTATCTCCATCATGAATATTGAGTTTCAGCTTATCTCCCACTTTAATATCTGGATACCAGTGAAGTAGCGCGCGGTCCAGAATCACTTTATCCCCGGATTTCAATTCCTCGTATGTGACATTGCCTTCAGTGATTCCTTTTTTCAGCTCTTCTGCGTATTCTTCCGGCACTCCATTGATAAATTCGGTTCCAATTTTTTCTTCAAAAGGTCCTCCTGATACCTTCAACGCGGTAAACACATCTACCCGCTCAACACCGTCAAGCTCCTCTATCTGCTGCTTTAGTCCTTCATTTAATGGATTATTCTTTTGAACCTCCGCCCATTCATATTCAGGATGCTCTTTATTCCCGGATTCCACAATTGGAGAAATCTCATATTGCCCCACAATCGAACTCTTTGCACTTTCCATCGGATTTGCACAAGACAGCACCGTTGCTACCATCATGACAAATATTCCGGTAACGGCCATAGATACAATCGTGATAGTACTCTTCTTTTTATTCTCTGCAAGATTTCTCTTGGTCAGTCGTCCGATATTCAGAAATTGATATCCCTTCCTGCTGCTTTTCTGTCGCTTACTGCCTCCCTGGTAACGCATAGCTTCTATTTCTGATACCTTCGCCGCCATACGCATAGGCTTCATCAGTGACAGATACACTGTACACAGAGTCACTGCAATTGCCAACAGATAAATCCACCAATAATAAAGTTGGACTTCTCCTTTAGCTACAACCTTGTATGCCTCTGTTATAAGTACGTTTGAATCCTTTGCATGTTCTACAAACTGGAGAAGTACAACTTTCACAGCAACTGTTCCGATCAAAAGTCCTATCGGAATGGCAAACAACGCCACTCCCATTCCCTCTCTTAGTACGATTTGTCTAAGCTGCCGTTTCGTAGCCCCGATTGCCTTTAACTTTCCAAATTCCCGAACCCTCTGGTTCATAGATACATAATAAACACTATAAATTGTGATAATGCCCGCCAATACAACAATAAGCATGATTCCTACAATCACCGGAATTGTAGCCGGATCCACATAATTTGCTGCAAGATACTCTTTATTAATATTCATGTCATCCTCGGAAATCCCGAACTGTCTGGCAATATTCTGTATCGTCTCTGTATAATCTGCAGTCGTATTTCCTTTCTGTCCATTCACCTGAAGTAAAAACCGATATTTCACCTGTTCTACCGGTATCTCCGCTTTCAGAAAGGCCTCTGAAACCAATGATGTATATTGTTTTTGTTCTTTGCTGCTCTCATTATCTGCTAAAAAACCACAGATTCGAAAGTCTTTCTCCTTCGTATAATCCAGTCCGTCATCTTTCAGAATCTGATAAGGTACTGTGATAGTGTCACCGATTTTCCCATTCTGTCCTAATGCTTCCAGTATTCCTTTTGAAACCACAATATCATTTTCTTTCTGCGGAAGTTGCCCCTCTTTCAGCTTCACTTTATAAAGTTCCATCCCTGTTCTGTCCATATACATCATGGAAACCGTCGCATCTTCCAGATTCATGTACCCCGCATCGCTGCGGAGTCCGTAAGTTTTCACATCATGATGTGCCGCCAGTTTCATAACTGTACTCTCGTCCACGTTCCGATAAAGGGCATGCCATGTTGGATAAATCTTATTGATTACCGCAAAGTTCACTTCCACCATATCTTTTCCGATTGATGGGATTACGAACAGCAGTAATGTTGTCAGGATAATGGCAATTCCAATCAGTATGTTTTTGCTCTTATAATGCCGCATATTGCAATATGCAACTCTGGTCGTCATCTTCATTATCTTCTCACCGCCTTGCCATCTTCAATGATAATCATTTCATCCGCCATCTGGGCAATCGTTTCATCATGGGTAATCATGATAAGCGTCTGCCCGAAATCCGACACGCAGCTTTTCAATAGGCTCATAACCTCTAGCTCAGTCTGGGAATCAAGGTTTCCAGTCGGCTCATCCGCCAAAATTATCGCCGGTCTTGTCACCAATGCCCTGGCTATCGCAGTTCTCTGTTTCTGTCCACCAGACAAAGCAGACGGCATCGCATCTTTCTTATCCTGCAGTCCGATTTTTTTGAGAATATCTTCCACTTCCCGCGGCTTTACCTTGCGATTATCAAGTCCCAGCGGAAGAACGATATTCTCCCACACATTCAGCGATGGAATCAGATTAAAATCCTGAAAGATAAATCCTATCTTCTTTCTTCGAAACTGTGCCAGTTTATCATCTTTTCGAGAATAGATATCGGTTCCATCAATCCATACTTTGCCGGAATCCGGTCTGTCAAGCCCTCCAATCAGATGCAGAAGTGTAGATTTTCCGGAGCCGGAACGTCCTACGATAGCTGTAAACTTGCCTCTCTCTATCTGTAAACTTGTATGATCCACGGCTCTCACCTGATTCTCGCCTTCTCCATAATACTTTACTAGATCTTCTACTTTTAAAATACTACTCATATCTTCAAGTCCCCTTTCCATTTCATACCCCTACTATAACATTCCTGCATTACAAAACCCTTACAACAACCATAACAGTTTTGTAAGGGTTCCGACTATTCTCCTATTATGAGCGGCAGTGTCACTTTAAATATCATACCTTTCTCAGCCTTTCTTTTGGCTGCTATTGTCCCCCCCTGTTCTTCTATGATCTTTCTGGCAAGATACAGACCGACACCCGCTCCGTCTTTTACCTGTTCCTTTGCTTTCCTTCCCCGGTAAAATCTCTGATAGATCTTATGCAGTTCCTCCGCAGGAATGCCCATTCCTTCATCTTCTACTTCAATAAGCACATTGCTTGCTAGCTCCTGCGTCCTCACTGTAATCGTTGTATGTTCCGGTGAATATTTGACTGCATTCTCAAGGATATTCGTTAATGCTTCTACCGTCCATTTTGAATCATGGTTCACAACTATATCATCATCCATCTCCACCTGAATGGAAATATCTTTTCCTCTTGCCTTCATATAAATCTGACTGACAGCCTCTGTTAGCGTTTTCTTCAGGCTTTCATGAAGCGAATGTATCTGGATCATATGTGTTTCCAGCCTTGAAAGATTTACCAGTTCATTCAAGAGCTGTTCCAGTTTGGTAAGTTCCTGTGATTCCTGCTCCAGAAACTCCCTCTGTTCTTCTCCTGTAACCCGATTTTCTGCCACCAGCTCATGACTCATCCGGAGTGATGCAAGCGGAGTCTTCAACTGATGGGAAATATCTGTAATCAGACTCTTCGTACCATTTTCTTCCTGCTCCAGACGTTCCTTCAAATCTTCGAAATATTGCCCCAGCTCCTTTACAGATTCCCACACCTTTAACCATTGTTCCGATTCTGATGTTTCTTCAGGATATGTTTGGAATTTTCCTTTTCTGAATTCCTGCAGACATTCATATAATTGCTGTAATTGTTCCTCATCACCGTATCTGCTCCAGTTTTTTCTTCGGTCCAGGTACAAGAACAGGCTACATACTATGACTCCCACTAGTAATCCAATTCCCCAGATAATCCTTATAACCACATCTGAAGATCCACTCCCTGAGTGATAACCATAAGTTTCTTCCAGCATCTGTACGACTCTTTCTATCTTCTGATCGTCCCGGTCTCTTATAAAATCTACTGTTCCTGACTTTTCCCAGATTGCAACTATTTCCCCTTCCAGTTCAGGATGTTCTGCAAGGAGCAGTGCTATCTGCGTTGCTTTCGCATTTTCCTCATACTTTGTTATCAGATACATTCCTACTGTAAAAAATACTGCAAAGATTACATATACGATAAAATACCGTTTTAATTTTTGTTTACCTTTCCGGTCCATATATATCCCAGTCCTCTCACATTCGCTATCTCTTCTGTTCCAAGTTTATTCTTCAGTCTGCTTATATTGACAGTAACCGTATTATCATCGACAAATTGACCGTCTATATCCCATACATGCTCCAGGATACTTTCTTTTGAAACAATCTGTCCTGCATTCTCCCAGAGATACAGCAACAGAGAGAATTCTTTCTTACTTAAAGTAACTGGTTCATCCCCTTTATACACCTGCATCGTTTTCATATGCACCGTAATCTCTCCGGAAGACATAATCTGTGCCTGTACCTTAGAAAGCCGTCTCATCAATGCGTTCACCTTCGACACCAAAGCCATCAGTGAAAATGGTTTGGTAATATAATCATCTGCCCCTGTATCATAACCATTTACAATATCTATTTCCTGATCCAAAGCCGTAAGATAGATAAGATATGTATCTCCACCTGCACGTACCATCCTTCCAAAATCCAGTCCTGTACCATCCGGCAATGTAATATCGCTGATAACAAGAGCATAATCTCCTTTTTGAAATGCTTCTTTTGCTTCCTTTATTGTATAAACCTGACGAACCTCATACCCTTCCCGTGAAAGTAACAGGGCAATTCCCCGATTTAGATTCAAGTCATCCTCCAGTAATAATATTTTCTGCATCAAATACTCCACCTCTATTTGTAATAACCTGTTCTTTTATCATATCAGTCCTATCTTTTGTCTACAATAAAAATAAAATTAACATACATACTTTTCCTTCATATGTTCAAGGATTTCACCGGATACTGCTTCAGAAATCGATCAATCCATTTCTGATTGCTTCTCTGTAACATCCGAAGTCTGGATAAAAGCTGTAGACAACTGCAGCTCTATGTTACTAAAGTCCTATCCATCAATACAGGAGTTATAGAATGCCGTGAAGATACCGTCAAATTCCATTTCAATAATATGTAGGCTGTCCATTGTGTGCTCCAGATAAGTCAGTGTTCCTCTATCCAAATCTATACTCGGCTTTCCTAGTGAGTTTGCTATTACATCTGGATTTGTAATTCCAAACATCTCCTTTATATCCGGCATAAGATAATCCACGATATCCGGCAGCCTTTTCTCATACGCCTGTGCCAGTTCAACTGCATGCTTCTCATAATCGGAATGTATACTGTCACAGACAAATTCAATCCCGTTTATTTCCATCTTATAGTAATCATTATTCTCATCATAGACAAACGCTGTACCCTTACTTTTTTTATTTTTTTCCAAAATCCCCATGATATATCTACACTTTCCCGGTTCTTCCGCCATACACAGTCTAAAAAACTGTAACTTAATGCTTACGTTTGTAAAAAATAACTCCTGCCAAAATCAATAAAATAATTCCAACTACAATCATAAAAATAAAATTATCAACATTTAACTTCCCTGCTATGAAAATAGAAGTCGGGCCATCCGCACCACCAATAACAGAAACGGCTGTGTTTTCTTTCTGCTTCAGTACAATGCCAATGACTGCCAATACAATTCCTAAAATTCCGGCTATGATTCCCAATCGCTTTTTCATTGCTACCACCTCAAATCATTTTTATCTGCTCAATCAAATGTAAATTGTTATGCAAGTATTTCTATGCAAATGAAGCATAGATAACCCATATTTCTGCAAACATTACCAATAAAAGTACACCATCTATCATCCAATTAAACTGAATGTCCGTTAAGAAAGTTTTTGAATGTGTCAGGCAATATTTTACTTTTTCTCGTCCAGTCAAAAAAGTGATAAGCACTTGTAATATAGGAAATAAAAATATTTGTATTTTTCTTCCATAATCATCCGCAATCCCATTTGCAAAATGTACTGGAATAATACTCGGTAAGAAAAATATACTTACAAGAGCAAGCAAAAATCCTATTATACAAATTATCCATGTGAATTTTCTAGTATTGATAAATTTCATAACAATCCTTCTTTCTGCTAAATTCAAGTTTTTCCAATACATAACACGTACTTACATTATACTCCTCACCAATGCAAACCTCAATTTATTCTCCATCCTTTTTCCCGTTATTAAGCTTCGGGCAGTAAAATGCCTTTACTTCCACCCCATCTTCCTCCGACTCAATTTCCACATAATAATCCCGGATAAAGTATCCCGCATTATGCTCCTGAATGGCGTACAGCTCCAATGTCTGAAAATCCACCAGTACCAGATCACGGGGCTTGGGTTTTTGCGTTTCCTCACAGAATACCTCCATGCTTTCCACCAGCTTATCCAGGCATTCCTGACACAGATGGTTCTGTACTTTTTTCACATCGAAGATACTATCTTCCCCGTAATCCACCGATACTTCGGAAATCCCGTAATCCGACATCTGCTCCGTATGGAAAAAGCAGCCGCCTTCTCCTGTCCCGGTATAACCCATATGCCCGTTTCCCTGCGGGCCGGTAAGATTCCCGTCCTCATCATGATTCCGGATATGCATATCCATCACATACCAGTGATTGGTACAGATCACTCCCAGATCGTCAAACTTCCGGAAATAATCCATCATACTCCGTTCATCGCTTCCACACAGCCAGCACTGTTTTGGATCTTTCAGCTTGCTTTCTACTGATTCAGGCACCTTTCTTTCTACCGGGTGATATTCCTGCTCCTGTGTTTTTTCAAGATAACCTGTCAGATCCAGCCGGCTGATTCCCAGTCCGATCAGAATTCCTGACGCACATGCCAATAATCCCACATATCCCTTTTTCATATTATAGTCATCCTTTAAGAATTAGTTTTATAATGCTTTTAGGATTACTATATCAAATCTTGCAATCACTTTCATCATAAATCGCATATTTTTATGTGTTTTATTGCATATACAGCTTTCAAAAAAACTGCCTGCGGCAATTTCGCAGACAGCTTCTATTTCATCATCTCTTCAATTATCACATCCAGCATCCGAAGCACGCTTTCCTGCTTCTTCGGTGTGAGCCTTTCCAGCTTTCCTTCCACTACAGAAGTATGTTCCATTCTGGTAAGAGGAATCACTTCCTTCAGCACTTCATTCGGTTCCGCACCTAATACATTCAACAGCTTTACAAATGTTTCCATCGTAGGTGTTTTCACTTCCCGCTCAATCGCACCCAGATGGTTGGTACTGATATCCACCAGTTCAGCCAGTCTCTCCTGCGTAATTCCTGCCTCTTCCCTGTACCTGCGGATTGCCTTTCCCATTCCTTTCACACGCACACCTCCTCCTTCCAGTATTCACTAACGCTTAAAGCATTAGTCATGTAAATCCAGTATAATTGGTTGCAAATCACGCTTACAGTATCCATAAGGATTGCATTTATAACGCTTTTAGCGTTGGTCACATTTTTGGCACTCCATCGTCTGTAACTGGCACAGTCCTGCGATTGTAGCGGTAATTTACCCATGTTAAAATTGATATTGTCAAAATTATATGCAGAACGAAACGCAGCACTGCCGTATGGGAAGCCTCTCCTGCGGCAAATAAGCTGCGTTTTTTCTGTAAGATAGGAGGATCTTTACAATTTCATACTTTGATTTAGGACGCAGCCTGCATTGACCGGGCTGCGTCCTTTCTTGAGGCAGGAAAACCATAAGCAAAGGCAGGGGAGGTAATTCTCCTGCCGCTCTTATAAAAAGGAGGTACTTTTACGTGAAACACAAACTGAAAAACGCTCCGCCGGACACAAAACGGCATGTCAATTATGGCAGATGCCTGTATGCTGCATTTCTGGCTGTCACAGTCCTCTGCGGATACACACAGCCGGTTTTTGCCGCTACCATCTGGACCAAAGCCAATGAGATCATGAAGGATGTCTATAACCAGATTATCCTCATTTCCACCATTGCTGCAGTCGTAACGGCATCGGTTGCCCTTCTGATGATGAATTTTTCCAAAAGCGGAAAAACCGTGGACGAATCACGTGCATGGCTCAAGCGTATCGTCATTACCTGGGCGATCTTAAACGGGCTTGGCTTTATCATGGCTTACATCACCCCGTTCTTTGCAGGCGGAAAATGGAACGGATAGACGAAAGGAGATGCCACTATGGGAATACTTGACGGAATCGTGGAATGGATTGCCGAACAGGTCATGAACATTCTGGATCTGATCACCACTTCAGTCCTCGGTGCTCTGGGCTGTTCCATGGATACGTTTCTTCGCTACTTTCCTGCTGCCGAGACCATGTATCAGGTCTTTCTGGCACTGGGCATCGGGCTGATCCTCTTAAACTGGGTATGGCAGCTCTTTAAAAATTACTTTATGGGAGCCGGTATCGAAGCGGAAGATCCCATTAAGCTGTCCATCCGTTCCTTCCTCTTTATCTTTCTCACCTTCTATGCGAAAGATATTGTGGATCTGCTCCTGAAGATTTCAGGAACACCGTACAACTGGATTCTGACGGAAGACCTGCCGCCTTTAAAATTTGCGGATTTTAACTCCGTAGTCACAGTCATCCTGGGAGTCTGTGCAAATGGGGCGGTAGCCATCATTGCACTGATTCTGGTACTGATTCTGGCGTGGAACTACATCAAACTGCTCTTTGAAGCGGCAGAACGCTATATTCTTCTGGGGGTACTGGTCTACACAGCCCCGGCAGCTTTTTCCATGGGTGCCAGCCAGTCAACCGGAAATATCTTCAAAAGCTGGTGCCGGATGCTTGGCGGCCAGTTCTTTTTGCTTCTGATGAATGCGTGGTGCCTGCGGCTGTTTACTTCTATGGTCGGCACCTTCCTTGCCAATCCGTTATCCCTATAAGAAAGGAGGACCAAAATGAAACTTAGAAAGAAACTCATACCATTCCTGGTACTAACTGCCTGTCTGGTACTGTTTTGCTCCATGCCGGTCTTTGCAGCGGAGCTTACGGAAGCAGACGTGGAAGCGGCAGTTGCCAGTCAGGGAAAGGAAGCGGTAACCGGAAATGTCTTCGTCTGGTTCCTGTGTGCCATTGCCTTTTTAAAGGTATCCCAGAAAATTGATTCTTTTCTGGCATCGCTTGGCATCAATGTCGGCAATACCGGAGGAAACATGATGGCTGAACTTCTGATTGCAGGACGGAGCCTGACCGGTTCCATGCGTTCCCATGGTGGTGGCGGCTACCACAAAGCCTCTTCTCCCGGAAGTGCGGCTGTCGCAGGAAGCTTCCTATCCGGCGGGCTTGCCGGGGCAGTGGGAAGACAGGTACAAAGAGAAGCGGTCAATTCCGCAACCGGTTATACCGAACACAGCAGTATCGGAAACATGCTCTACCAGTCATCCCTGAACAAAGGCGGAGACTTTGCCAATCAGGTCATCAGCAACATTGCACAGGGAAATTACGGTCAGGTAGGTTCCATCAAGGGAGCAGACGCACAGAAAGCCTTTACTTCCTATATGGGCATCAATCCGGGCGGCGGTTCTTCCTATGATAATGTAGAAATCGGTGGCGGAAGGATCACCGGTACCGAAACCGGAAGCTCCGGAAACCGGGATTTTGCCCTGTACCATGCCGACCAGTATGCAGCTCCTACTCAGGGCTCCTACTCTACGGTACAGTCCGTGGATGGTTCCACCTGGTACAAGCAGTATGCACAGGATACGGTCGAAAAAACACCATATACTTCCGGCAGCGGCAAAGTAGCCTACAATGAATCCATTGTCCAGAAACTGCCGCCAGCCCCACAGCGAAAGGAGCGTATGTAACATGCCAAAAACAGCCTTGATGGGCAGTCCTCTTGCTGTCATCGGTACAGTATTCCGGCACAGGCGCACCCTTGCGAAAACTGGAGCAGCCGTCGGCGGTGTACTGATGCTTCCCATTCTGTTCCTTGTCATGCTTCCGGGACTCGTCTTCGGAGACCTCTCTGAAAATACCGGAGCACTGACCAGCAACACGGTAATCAGTGAAAATATCCGGGCTTCCAATCAGGCAATCGTGGAGGTGCTTCAGGAAAGCCATGATGCACTGCTTGCTAAGATCAATGCGGAAATTGCCAGACTCCCGGAAGGAGATACTGCCTCTATCAGCGATCCTTACGCTTCCAGTATCATCGTAAATGCGAACCAGCTCATCGCACAGTTTTGTGCCAGCCAGGATGACTATAAAAATATAAATATCAGCAAACTCAAAAGCCTGATCCGGGAAAACGAGGACGGGCTTTTTTCTTATGACGTTACTTCAGAAACGGCCACGGTGGAAGTTCCGGCGGAAGAGGAAAATGCACCACCCAGAAAGGTTACTTTTACCCGCCATACCTACACGGTCAGCTATGCCGGAGATGCCTACTTTGCAGATCACGTCTTTCATCTGACCGATAAGCAGAAAAAAACGGCAGACAGTTATGTGGAAAACCTGACCATGTTCTTTGGCGGCTCCGCTTCCGGTCTTGCCATGGCGGTAGGTGTCAGCGATGAGGTGTTGGCTTACCGGGCTACCATCCAGCAGGTCGCACAGAAATACGGCATGGAAGCTTATGTGGAACTCCTCATGGCAGTCATGATGCAGGAAAGCGGCGGGCGTGGAAGCGATCCCATGCAGGCGGCAGAAGGCGGCTTTAATAAGAAATACCCCCATGTCCCCAACGGCATCACCGATCCTGCTTATTCCATCGAATGTGGGATTCAGGAATTAAAGTATGCACTGGATAAAGCAGGATGTACCGGACCTACCGACCTGGACCGCATCAAGCTGGCGCTTCAGGGTTACAATTACGGCTCCGGCTATATCGACTGGGCAATGGAACGTGACGGCGGTTATACCAAAGAAAACGCCATTGCTTATTCGGATATGATGTGTGCCCGTCCGAACTGGCATTATGACCGGTATGGGGACAAGGAATATGTGGAGCATGTTCTCCGGTATTATCAGATTACCAATACCGGCGGAAGCTATCCGGCAAACGGAATGCAGATTCCGCACTATCTCCAGACCGATTACGGGAACATTCCTTATGGCGGCGGCTCCATCGCATCTTCCGGCTGCGGGCCTACCAGCTTTGCCATGATCGCCAGCTACCTGACCGGGAATACCATTACCCCTCCGGATGCGGTGGCATGGTGCGGGAATTCCTATTACAAGCCGGGAGTTGGAACCTACTGGAGCTACTTTCAGGCTGCAGCCAGTCATTTCGGCTGTGGCAGCGTCACACAGACCAGCAATGCCAATACGGTACTTCAGGCACTCTCCGAAGGCTGTCCGGTCATCTCCTCTCAGCGGGCAGGACTTTTCACCAGCGGCGGACACTTCATCGTACTCCGAGGTGTTACGGCAAACGGCAAGGTACTGGTCAATGATCCCAATGACAGTGACGCAAAGAACTATATTAACCGTGAATTTGATATGATGTCGGAAATCCATGCTACGGCAAATGCCTACTGGATCTTCGACAAAAAATAAAGGAGCCATTATGAACAGAACAAAAGTGATTCTTTCCATTTTTCTGATGCTGTTTCTGCTGCTTGCCGGACTGGTTCTCCCCAGTTTCTGGAAAAGCCAGAAAAAAGAAGCTTCCGGAAACAAAGGCAGGGAACCGGCAAAGGAAACAACAGAAACAAATTCTGATACCCCCATGCCGGAATATCTGGATTTTGATGCTTTAAAAGCATTTTTCTCCGACAGCCAGATTGCTTCTCTCAAAGGGCAGTTTCCTGTCTACCTAAAAGAGTATGTCAAAAAAGAACAGACAAGCATCACCTTCCTGCCGGAAAAAACCAGCTACCCTACCGAAACAACCGTCTGCCTGATGTTTTCACTTTCCGATCAGGATACGCTTCCGGTTACCTATCACACCCCGACGGGTGTGTTTTTATTTGGAGAAGACGGGGTACAGGTCTCTGCAGATACGACTGTTTACGAAAAGCAAACCGATGATTCCCTGCCGTCCCTGACTTCGCAGGACATTGAACACCTGCAGGAAGGCGGGTATCCGGATACTTCTGACAGCCCGGAAGCTCCGGACACAGAATCCGGCAGTGCCTCTGTGCCTTCCGAAGATGCGAAAGATACGAAAAAGGAGGTGCAGCCATGACACAGCCAGAAGAAACACCGGTTTCCTTTATCCCTTCCAACTTCATTGAGAAAGGCAAGATCCTAAACGGAACTTTTGACATCCGCAATGCCATAGAAAGCATTGTTCTTTCCCTGGCAATCGGTATCCCTGTTTTCCACCTGCCGCTGTCCCTGACTGCCCGCATCATCATTCTCTGCATGACCGCACTTCCAGCGGCAATGGTAGCCCTGATTGGAATCGGCGGGGAGAGCATCACTGCCTTTTTGATGAATGCCCTGCGTTTTGTAGTGAACCGCAGGGTAATCTGGAGGTCCGACAGTCTTCCGGAAGGAAAGCCACGCAGGAAACCACGTTTCAAAGAGCCAAAGACAAAGAAACACCGGAAAGCAGAAAAAATGGCAGAGCCTTCCAAAGTAATGGCATCGGCTCCCCCACAGTCTGAACCGGACGCACCAGCTCCGCCAAAAAGTAAAAAAAAAGAACACCGGCAGTTTGATACCTCCACCAAGCGGGGCATCAAAAAACAGGCAAAGGAAGATATCCGTTATCTGAAGTGGGAGCAGAAAGAAGCCAGCCGACAGAAAAAAGAGGCGGCGAAACAGATAAAAATACAGAAAAAAACGGAAGCCCGGAGACGAAAGGAGGAAGAAAAACGGGCAGTTTCCGAAAAGCGGGCTGCAAAAAAAGAGCAGAAAAAAAAGGTGGTTTCCAAGGAGGACACCTCATCTGCCACGTCAAAACCCGTTTCCCGGAAAAAGCGAAAGAAAGACCAGACCTTGGAGGATTATCTTCCGGTGGAAAAAATCGCAAACGGAATCGTCTATACCACAGACGGACGGTACGTGAAGATCCTGGAGATTGAACCAATCAACTTTCTGCTTCGAAGTGCCAGGGAACAGCAGGGCATTATCTACAGCTTTATCAGTTACTTAAAGATCAGCCCTGTCAAACTCCAGATCAAGATGATCTCCAAAAAAGCAGACATCAATAAGCATCTGGAGCAGTCCCAGCTGGAGCTGGAGCGGGAAACCGATCCCCACTGTCAGGAACTGCAGCGTGACTACATCCAGTTTGTCCAGAACTTAAGTTCCAGAGAAGCAGTATCCAGACGGTTCTTTCTGATCTTTGAATATGAACCATTCAACGCAAACCGAAAGGAAGAGGAACGGGAAATCCTTGCTGCTCTTGAGACAGCCTCCCAGACCGCCAAAACCTTTCTATACCAGTGCGGGAATGAAGTGGTCTCCCATGACAATGAGGATGAATTTACTACGGATGTTCTCTACACCCTTTTAAACCGTACCCTTTGTACGGAGGTTCCGCTTTCGAACCGGATCAGCACTGTACTGTCCGCCTATACAAAGGAAAATCGCATGGAGGAACTGGATCACATCCGGATCAACGAGTTTCTCGCACCGGAAAGTGTGGATTTCAAGCACTCCCATTATGTGCAGATCAATGGGCTTTACCATTCCTACCTGCTTGTGCCGTCTGACGGCTACAAAAACCGGGTAACTCCCGGATGGCTGTCACTCCTTGTCAATGCCGGGGAAGGGATTGATATTGATTTCTTTCTCCAGAAACAGCCAAAGGACAAGATTCAGCAGCGTCTCGGTCAGCAGATCCGTATCAACCGTTCCAAATTAAAGGATGCGTCCGATACCAACACTGATTATGACGATCTGGATTCTGCCATCCGCTCCGGATATTTTCTGAAGCAGGGACTTGCCAACAACGAAGATTTCTATTACATGAATCTTCTCATCACCATTACTGCTTCCACGTTGGAAGAACTGCAGTGGCGGATTCAGGAAATGAAAAAGCTCCTGATCTCGCAGGATATGAACTTACACTCCTGCTACTTTTTACAGGAGCAGGGATTTTTATCCTCTCTGCCGCTGGCAAATCTGGACAAGAAGCTTTTTAAGCTGTCCAAGCGGAACGTACTGACTTCCGGGGCGGCAAGCTGCTATCCCTTCGTCAGCTACAGTATCTGCGATGATAACGGAATCCTCTTTGGGGTAAACAAGCATAACAATTCCCTGGTCATTGCGGATATCTTTGATTCCAGGCAGTACAAGAACAGCAACATCTGTATCTTAGGCTGTTCGGGAGCAGGAAAGACCTTCACCATGCAGACCATGGCACTAAGGATGCGAAGAAAAGGCATCCAGGTGTTCATCATCGCTCCGCTAAAGGGACACGAATTTTACCGGGCTGCAAGGAATGTCGGCGGAGAATTTATCCAGATCTCTCCTGCCAGTAAGAACTGTATCAACATCATGGAAATCCGGAAGGTAGACAATTCTGTAAATGAACTGCTGGACGGACCGACACTGGATGCCTCCGCACTGGCAGGCAAGATCCAAAGGCTTCACATCTTCTTCAGTCTGCTGATCCCGGATATGTCCCATGAGGAGAAGCAGCTTCTGGATGAAGCCCTAATCAAAACCTATGCCAGAAAAGGGATTACACATAAAAATGAATCCCTGACAGATCCGCAGCATCCGGAGCAGTACAAAAAGATGCCCATTCTGGAGGATGTCTACAATGTCCTGCTGGAAAGCGAGGATACCAAACGTCTGGCTCATATCCTGAACCGCCTGGTTCACGGTTCTGCTTCTTCCTTTAACCAGCAGACCAATGTGGACCTGACCAATAAATATACGGTACTGGATATCTCCGAACTGACCGGTTCCAGCGATCTTTTAACGGTCGGCATGTTCGTTGCCCTGGATTATGTCTGGGATAAAGCGAAGGAAAACCGTACCGAAGAGAAAGCCATCTTTGTCGATGAGGTCTGGCAGCTCATCGGTGCATCCAGCAACCGGCTTGCAGCGGAATTCGTACTGGAGATTGCCAAGATCATCCGTGCTTACTCCGGAGCCGGCATCTTTGCCACACAGGATTTAAACGACTTCTTTGCTCTGGATGACGGGAAGTACGGCAAGGGTATCATCAATAACTGCAAGACCAAGATTATCCTGAACATGGAGGATGAAGAGGCACAGCGGGTGAAGACTATCCTGCATCTATCGGAAACAGAAGTAATGAACATCACCCATTTCCAGCGGGGCAACGGTCTGATCTCAACCAACAACAATAACATCACTGTGGAATTTAAGGCTTCCAATCTGGAAAAGGAGCTGATTACCACAGATCGGCAGGAGCTTCTGGAAATCCTTGCGAAACAGAAGAAACAGGCTGTGTAACTTTTGGCAGCACTGACGCTGCCCTTTTCATTTGAACTTCAAGAAGGAGGAGACTTATGTTACAGACATACAAATCCTATACCAGACGGACGCTGGCTATGCTGCTGGCAGTCCTTGTCGCAGTCGGCGCATTGTTTTCCGGCAGTTTTCCGGTTCATGCAGCCGACGGCACCATCAGCTATAAGGCAGGTGCCAATATCCCTTACGGCAGCTATTTTACCTCCCGCATGAGCTTTGACGGGAGCAATACTGCCTACTGCGTGGAACCACTGAAGAAAACACCTTCCTCTGGTTCCTATTCCTATGACCTTTTAAGCCAGAACTCCCCGCTCAGAAAAGCGCTCTACTACTTAAACGGCGGTTACGGCTACGATAAAGTCGTCAAGGATAAATATTTCAGTGGCTGGAGTGATGATAACAGCTATGTCATCGGACATCTGGTTGTCGCTTACATCTATGCCGGTAATTCCGCTGACACCGGAGCTTTCCATGGCGCCCCGCAGTCCTATATTGATAAAGCACTGGAAGTAGCCAGTGCCATTCAGGGACTTCCGAACCCGCCGGAAGGCTTCCGGGCATTCATCGTTCCGGGACAGGGCAGCCAGACCATTGCCGGAAGCTGGTATCAGGTTCCAAACGGCTGGATCGAACTGAAAAAATCTTCTGCCAACGGAAGCGTATCGGACGGGAATCCGAATTACAGCTTAAAGGGTGCTGTGTATGGGATCTATCAGGGTGAGAAGCTCATCCAGAAACTGACCACTGATGAAAACGGGTATGCCAGATCCGGCGAACTGGAGGAAGGCGATTATACCATAAAAGAGCTCTCTGCTTCCAAAGGCTACATTGTAGACACCAAAGCTCACAAAGTCACCGTAAAAGCAGAACAGACTTCTGCTGCAAACGTAACAGATATTCCGCAGAATAATCCCATGAATCTGGTGCTTGAAAAGCTGGATGCCGAAACAAAGAAAGCCTCCCCACAGGGAGCAGCTTCCCTTGCAAACGCAGAATTTACAGTCAAGTTCTATACCGAGCAGTCTGACAGTGATCCTGCGGAAGCTGGAAAGAAACCGGCACGTACCTGGGTATTAAAAACAGATGTTTCCGGAAAGATGCATTTTACCAAAGATTCCTTTGTAAGCGGCGATGCCTTTTACTATACCAGTGATGGCAAGACCGTCTGTCTTCCGCTCGGTACCATAACGGTACAGGAAAGCAAAGCCCCTGCCGGATACCAGCTCAATCCAACTGTCTTCGTACAGAAAATTACAGGTGACGGTAAGCAGGAAATGGTTTCGGTATACCAGTCTTCTACCATAGAAGAATCTGTCATCCGTGGCGGAGTGAAGATCCAGAAACGTGACAGCGAGACCGGAGAAGCAAAACCGCAGGGTTCTGCCACTTTGGAAGGTACTGTCTTTGCGATCACTACGTTAAATGAAAATCCGGTATTAGTAGACGGAACATCCTACACGAAAGATCAGGTTGTCCTTACACTTACTGCCGATAAATCCGGTTCTGCTGCAACTGCAAAAGATGCTCTCCCATTCGGACATTACCGTGTGGATGAAACAACTGCACCTTCCGGTTATCTGAACAGCGGAAAGATCTCTGTAGAATTTGACATCACAGAACAGGGAAAAATCGTGGAACTGACTGCAAAAGACAATTCCATCTCCAATCAGGTCATCCGCGGGGATCTGGAATTTGTCAAGATTGCTGACGGCAGCCAGAACCGTCTGGCAAATGTGCCATTTAAGATCACTTCCAAAACAACAGGCGAAAGCCATGTGATTGTGACAGATGCCAACGGTTATGCCAGCACTTCCTCCAAATGGAACAAACATACCGCAAATACCAACCGGGGTGAGTCTTCGGAAGACGGCATCTGGTTCGGCACCTCCAAACCGGATGATTCCAAAGGCGCTCTCATTTACGATACTTACACTCTGGCGGAACAGCGTTGTGATTCCAACAAAGGCATGGATCTTTTAACCTTTGAAGTCAAGGTTTATAAGGATTCTGTTCTGATACAGGTTGGAACTCTGACCGATGATGCCATTGAGATCGGCACGACTGCTCTGGATGCCGAGACCGGTACACACATGAGCCAGCCGGCAAAAGAAGTGACCATTGAAGACGTTGTGGAATACGAAGGACTGAAAAAGGGCCAGAAATACAAACTGACTGGAACCTTAATGGATAAAAAAACCGGGGAACCAATCCTTGTGGATGAAAAACCGGTGATTTCTGAAACTGAATTTACTGCAAAGAAATCCTCCGGCTCCGTCAAAGTAACCTTTACCTTTGATGCAACTTCCTTAAAGGGAAAAACAACCGTTGTCTTCGAGGAATTATATCAGGATGAGATGCAGCTTGCAGTCCATACCGACATCAACGATGAAGACCAGACCATCTATTTCCCGGAAATCAAGACTACTGCGAAAGATGCGGACACGAACTCCAATATTTCCTGTGCAAAGGAAGAAATCACGCTGGTGGATACGGTTTCCTTTAAGGGGCTGGTTCCTAACCAGAAATATGAAGTGACTGGAACTCTGATAGATAAAGAAACAAAGAAACCAGTCGAAGCAGACGGAAAACCGGTGACAGCAAAAGCATCCTTCAAGCCAAAAGAATCCGCTGGTACGGTAGATGTTACCTTTACCTTTGATGCCAGCTCCTTAAAAGGGAAAACAGTAGTTGTCTTTGAATCCCTGGCTTACAAAGACAAGGAAGTTGCCGTACACACAGACATTGCGGATGAAGGACAGACTATTTACTTCCCGGAAATCAAAACCACTGCAACAGATGCTGCTTCCGGCACACACTATGCAAAACCGGAAAAAGAACTGACGCTTACAGACCTTGTGGAATACAAAAACCTGATCCCAGGCAAAGAGTACAAGCTGACAGGAACACTCATGGATGCGGAAACCGAAAAACCTTTCGATGTGGATGGCAAAGCTGTGACTGCAGAAACAAGTTTCACTCCGGAAGAAGCTAACGGCAGCGTAGAGCTTTCCTTTACCTTTGATGCCTCTGCACTTTCCGGAAAAACGCTCGTGGCATTTGAAACAATGACTTTTGAAGATCACGAAGTAGCGGTACATGCGGACATCAAAGATGCCAACCAGACCATCTACTTCCCGGAAATCAAAACCACAGCCAAAGACGGCAGTGACGGGGATCAGGATGTCTCTGCTTCCAAGGAAGCGACTATCGTAGATACGGTCACTTATCATGGTCTGATGCCTGGATCTGAGTACAAAGTCATCGGAACCCTGATGAATAAGGAAACCGGAGAGGCTTTGTTAAAAGACGGAAAACCAGTTACCGCTCAGGCAGAATTTAAAGCAGAAAAAGCTGGCGGCTCTGTGGAAGTTACCTTTACCTTCGACGCTTCTGCTCTTGCCGGACAGGATGTGGTTGTCTTTGAAAAGCTCTACTATACAGACGGAAAAACCGAGCATGAGATTGCTTCCCATGAGGATCTGAAGGATGAAGGTCAGACCGTACACATGACGGAGCTTTCGAAAGAACCGGAGACGCCTCCGGTAGCTCCGCCTGTAAAGACCGGCGATGAGACGCCGCTTCTCCTGTATGCCGGAATCGCCATAGCTGCACTTGCAGGTGCAAGTGTCCTGGGCATCGTTTACTTCAAACGCAAAAAGAAACATCAGTAACTCATAACGAAGACTCCTGCAGGCAGCTCCCACATGGAACTGCCTGCTTCTTTAGTAGGTGATGAATATGAAACACCCCCACTGCAAGACAGATGCCAAGCACATCCGTCATTTTCTGAACCTCTGTGAAGGGAACTGGCACTCCTGTATCTACGTCTGGTGCCGCACTTGTAACGCACAGGAAAGCTGTGAGAACTCTGGCTTTTTATTCCATCCGGATGAAACGGGAAGCCCCTGCATCCTCCCTCTTTCAGATGCAGCGCTTTTGTTTCCCCGGATACCGGAGCCAACCGAATGTACCGGAAGCATGAGCATTGCTGCTTTTACAGAGCTTTATCTGCCCTATCTGGCCGCTCAGAAGCTGCCTTTAAAGCCATGTCCCATTCCGGCACTGCTCCGGCTTCAGGAGAACCAGCAATATGACTGGTAACAAAAAGTTGCACTTTCAGGCTCTTATACGTACAGGATATGTAAAGAAAGGAGGCACTGCCTATGTTAAACGTAATTTCAATCATCCAATGTATCGATCAGGTCTTTACGAACCTGATATTTATTCCCATGATTTTTGTCCTGTATGTGAAATTCCGTCCGAAAAAGCCATGGACCAGAAGGCGCAGGAACACTTACCTGCTCTGTCTGGTACTGATCAGCTTATTCCTGCTACGGATTTTCTGTGAGAAGTTCATCTTTACACCGGTTAATTATCCACGTTTCACAGACAGCGGCTTATTCCCGCTCATCCGAGCAATTTTCTATCCCGGCATCTGAAAAATGGGGATTCGTGCCATTTAGTCCGAATCTGGGATCAGTATCCGCTTGCGTCCTATGGGAATTCATCACCTGCTTACTTACAATATAAGTATACAGTACGTACTGGTTATTCACGTACACGTTACGTATCGTGTATGTACAAGCGAGGTGAAAACAGATGAAGAAACCAAAAATCATCCGCTGCCCTTACTGCGGCGGAACAGCAATATTAAGAGATGCATCCTTTGTATATGGAACGCATTCTCATGGCGGACAGGTTTATGTCTGCTCCCACTATCCATCCTGCAATTCCTATGTCGGGGTACATCCGGGAACCAAGATACCAAAAGGAACGCTCGCCAACCGGGAGCTTCGTCAAAAGCGGATTCAGGCACATCGAATTTTCGATCAGATCTGGCAACAGGGCATCCTTTCCAAACCGGAAGCATATCGCTGGGTGGCAGATAAGTTCTGTCTGACAGATAAGCAGGCTCACATCGGACAGTTCAGCAACTATATGTGCGACCAGCTCATTCGGGAATCCGCAGATGTTTTAAAGAACAACCATATTCCCTTCCGCCTCCGGGCAGCCAGCTGAAAGGCGGTGATTGATGATGACCTTACCACTAAATAAAAAGCAAAAACAACTGGTGGAAAAATCCATGGATCTGGTTCCGATCATGATTCGTTCCATGACCCGCACCGCTGCCTATGTAACTGAGGAAGAACAACAGGAATTATGTCAGATTGGATATCTGGCTTTGTGCCGGTCGGCTGTCGGATTTGAGGAAGGAAGATCATTCCAGCCTTATGCCAAAACTATCATCCGTCATGCCATCTTTGACTACTGGCGGAAAATTGCCCGTGACCGCTCCATGCTCTGTTCTCTGGACGAAGCATCATCTGAAGATGAACATCTCCATTATCGTGATTTGTTTTCCTACGAGGATACACAAACAACTCACCCGGAAAAGGACACAAACCAGACCTTGCTTCTTGAGCATTTAACCCAGCTTGGCACCGGACAGTCCTCAACTATTCAGAAGGGAATTGTAGCCCTCTATCTGCAACAGCAGGGATATACCAGCTTTGACTTGGCAAAACACTACCAAGTACCAGCCAATCGTGTACGGGCATGGCAGAGCAAAGCACGGAAACTATTACAGCAGGATGATGCACTCTATGCACTTCTGACTTAACCTTGAAGGAGGGAACTTTTATGCTGACACTTTATACTGCTGTCGGAACCTTAAAATTTCAAAAAACGACAGGCGGAAAATCCATTCCTCTTGTAATCAACGATGGACAAGAATATGGACTATCGGATGACGAGCTGCTGCTCTGGAGCTGTCTTGCCTTCCAGATTCTGACGCTCCATGAACTCCAGGATGCCTATACCCTGCGCCAGATACAGAAAGAAGGTCCGAAAGGCTTATCCTTCCAACACTATCTGAACCGACTTTCCTTACGCGGTCTGGTTGTAAGCGGAATTGGACTGACAGGGGTGGATGCCTTATATCGCCTTCTCGGCAGTCTGACCATTATTCCCTTGAAGGATACCTTTCCCATCCGGCTCTTTGGCTGCGTTCAGCTTTATCTGGAAGGAACTATTGGTGCAAAAGAGTTTGGCAGATATTTAAAGAAGAAACCCTCTTCACCGATGGAAGATACCATTCTGAAGCTGGCTGATAAGGTATCCCTCACGACCGCTGAGCTTGTCACAAGTATGGAGCAGGAAAAAGTAATCCACAACGAATCGGATATTATGGATGAGTTATACACAGAACCGGAGACAACTTACCAAACACTTGTGGATGATGTCCAGATTCACCATACCCAGTATCCAGTGCTGCAGGCTATTGCTAATTTGTACCTGAATAAACAAATCACATTTCATACATGTTAAAGGAAGGAACCTTATGCCAAAACCATTTTTCACAAAGCTGGTTGCCATCAGTGCAATCGGCTTTTTCTGTGTACTTTTTGGGTGCATCTTCGGGATCGCCACCCATGACCGGCTCTTTATCCTCATGAGCCTCCTCATCGGAATCTGCAGCATCTTGCGTGCACTCAGTTTCTACCACCTGATCCATACACATGCTTATCTGTCACTGGACGTAAGCTGCACGAAACGGGAACAGACACTCTTCGGGAAAAACCAGCAATATTGGTTTGCCAGTGATAACGGAAAGGAATACGCCTTCTCACTGGAAAAGAATATCAAACTCCTAGAGGGACATCGGTATCGGCTGTACTTCCGGAAACCACAGCAGGGAACAGGGCAATCGATGCCATGTGCCGGAGATATTCTCGGATATGAAGAACTCACCGATCAACTGCCGGAACTTCCGGATACATCCGTTTAGATAGAAAATGAGCCGCCCGTACTGCATCACCCCTACAGTTCTGGCGGCTCATTTTATTATAAATAACCTCTCTTATTTCTATCAAACAATAGTGTTTGTATCCGCTTCAATGCCATGAGCATTTGCTCATGTGAGATAAAGAAGTGAAAGAAGTGTAAAAAATTTTGCCGTTCCCTGTCCGGCTGACTGCCGGACGGGTCGGGCTTTAGTCGGGCAACTCTACCTTGCCGACAAAAGAGTAACAGATTTCGATTTCCTGTCTGCGGAGCTTCCCCCGGCGTTTCCCGTCAAGAGCTTCTGATTCGTGGATTACGATTTTCTCCACAAACTCCCGTAACAGGGTAGGGGTGAGTTCCTCAAAGCTGGTGTACTTGCGTACCACTTTCATAAACTTTTCAGCGTTCGCCGTGGCTTCCAGCGTCTTTGAAAGCTCGCCCTGCAGAACGGCGGCACGTTCTTTCAGTTCCTTTTGCTCGGCTTCATAGTCTGCCGAAAGCTCCGTGAAACGCTCGTCCGATATGCGCCCCGCCACGCTGTCCTCATACAGCCGCTTGAAGATAGCGGAGAGTTCCGCAATCCGCTTTTCTGCCGCTTCCAGCTCTTTCTTCTTGGCGGCGTTCCGGAGTTTGCTCCCGTCCTCGGTCTGCTCGGTCAACAGCTTCATAAACCGGGCTTCATGCTTTGCGGCGTAGCTGGTGACTTTCCGTAGGTTCTCGGTCACTCCCTCGGTCAAGAGGTCGGTGCGGATAAAGTGCGCCGTACAGTCTGCCGTGCGCTTCTTGTAGCTGCCGCAGATATAGCAGTCCTGCCGCCGTTTGTCCGTCTGATACCTCTGCTGGTACATGACGCTGCCGCAGTCCGCACAAAACAGTATGCCGGAGAACAAGCCCACTTCATCATAGCGGTTGGGGCGTTTACGCTGCTTGCGCAGCTCCTGCACACGCTCCCATGTGTCACGGTCTATGATTGGCTCGTGGTGGTTCTCAAAGATTGCCTGTTTCTCCACGGGGTTCTCTACGCTGTGCTTTACCTTGTAGGACACTTTCTCGGTCTTGAAGTTCACAAGGCAGCCCGTGTATTCCCGGTTTTCAAGGATATGTACCACGGTGTTTGTCGCCCACTTGCACTCATAGCCGGGGTGGTAGCGGCGGGTGCTTCCCGTCCGGCGGTATTCCAGCGTCCCCGGCGTGGGTGTCTGCTGTTCCGTCAAGACACGGGCTATCTTGGTCGGTCCATTCCCGGCAAGGCATAAGCTGTATATCTGCTTCACCACGGGGGCGGCTTCCCCGTCAATGATGAAATTTTCGTCCTCGTCCATGAGGTAGCCGTACACGGGCTTGCTTGTGACAGGCTTCCCACTCATGCCTTTTGAGCGTTTTACCGCCCGGATTTTCTTGCTCGTATCCCTCACCAGCCATTCGTTAAAAATATTACGCAAGGGGGCAAAATCATTGTCGCCCTGTGCGCTGTCTACTCCGTCATTGATAGCAATGAAACGGACGTTTTTCTGTGGGAAAATCATTTCTGTGTACATTCCCACTTGAAGATAGTTTCGCCCTAACCGTGACATATCCTTTACGATAACCGTACCCACAAGCCCCGCTTCAATGTCGGCAAGCATGGACTGGAAGCCGGGTCTTTGGAAATTCGCCCCGGAATAACCGTCGTCCGTGTACCATTTCAGATTGCCGAAGCCGTTCTGTTTGGCGTAGTTTTCAAGGATTCGCTTCTGGTTGCTTATGGAATTGCTCTCGCCTTGCAGCTCGTCCTCGTGGGATAACCTCGGATAAAGGGCGGTGATTTTTTGGGTGGTCTGTCTTAACATGGTTTCCTCCGTTTCCGACAGCCAGCCCCACTATTCCGTAAGTCCATTATACCACACGGCGGGGCTGGCTGTACAGTCCTTTTTGCTACTTTATGGCACATAATGTCGAATAAATTTCAGTAGGGAATGTCACTATACATGGCGTGGGCGGAAGTTCCCCCGGCTGCGCTTTCCGCTTCCAGCACTTTCATCATTTTGTCGGCGGCGGTGGCGGTGGTGTCCTGTTTGAAATAGCCGGAAACCACAAGGACGGTGTTCCCCCGGCGTACCTCGGTCACGCAATCCGGGCGGCGGGCGGTAGTGGCGGTGCTTCTCTTGGGCGTGTCGGTCATAGGCAAATCTCCTTTCCATTCAGCAGCTTCTTAAGCTGTTCCATTTTCTCCCTTGCGGCGGCTTTTCTGAAATTTTCCCCGGTAATGCGGACGGGGGTACACATTTCAATAAGGCGGTCATAAATGCGGGCGTGGGGCGTGTCCTCCGGGTTCTGCAATTCTTCCAGCGTCAAATTTGTGGTGACAATCAACGGCTTTCTGCTGCGGTATCGGCTGTCAATCACGTTATAGACTTGCTCTAAGCCGTATTCCGTGCCACGCTCCATGCCGAAATCGTCAAGGATAAGCAGGGGGAAGCTGCAAAGGCGGGAAATATATTCGTTGCGGTCTTTGTAGTTGGCGGCAAGGTCATTGAGGATAAGGGCAAAGTTCGTCATGCACACGGAAACCTCTTTCTCCATAAGGGCGTTGGCGATACACCCGGCAAGATAGCTCTTGCCCGTGCCGACACTCCCCCACAAAATCATTCCGTGGTTTCCGTCCTTTATCTGCTCCCATTGTTCCACATAGCGGCGGGCTTTCTCCATTTGGGGGCATTTGCCGTTGTCGTTCCCGAAAGTCCAGCTTTTCATAGCCGGGTCGGTGAAGCCTGCTCTTTTCAGCCGTTCCACTTCCTCCCGGTGCTTGTGTTCCCGGTCTGCGGCTTCCAGCGTTTCCCGGCGTTTGCGCTGGCAGTCACATTCTTTGGGGTGGCGGTCACGTCCGAAAAGCGTCTTTCCCTCCGGGAAGTAGGCTTCTTTAGGCTGGCGGCAGCTCCCGCAGTATAAAAGCCCGTCCTCGCCTATGTAGTCCTCCGGCTCTGCTTCCTGTGCCGTGGCAAGCCGGAAAATAGCGTTATCGTAATCACACATAAAATCGTCCTCCTTGTTCATGGTCTTTCACGCCCTGTTTACGGGGCGTTATTCTATGCTGTCAAAGGCTCTCGCCCTCTTTGTAGGAATAATCGGGGATTCCCTTTTTCGTTTTCTCCTTTGCCCTGTCATCAGCCGCCCAACGTCGGATAGTGGCGGCATGATTCTTGTACTGCTTCCCGCTGGAAGCGATATAGCCGGATAAGCGGTCTATGTAATACTCCCATTTGTCGGGAAGTTCCTCTTGCAGCTCCGCAAGCTCTTTTTCTGACAGGAATACATTTTCATATCTCCCAAAAGTGGCGGGCGGCTTCTCACTCGCTCCTTTTTGTTGGTTCTCTTTTAGTTGGTTTATAGTAAGTTGGTTAGGGGTCGGTTTTCCGTCCAACGCAAAGGTCGGTTTTCCGCCCTTATGAGGGTCGCTTTTCCGGCTATCAGAGGGTCGGTTTTCCGGCTGTATGGCTGTCATATGGTCGGAAAACTGTACCACTGGCACTTGCGGTATTTTCACATAAAGGCGGTTCGGTGCGGAAAATCCCCGGCGTTCCCTCACCAAAAGCCCGGCAGCGTCCAGCTCGTTCAGTGCGGATTTTATGGCGGTTCTGCCTTTATCCAGCGTTTCCGCTATCTCCGAAACGGGATAGAAAATATACGTCCTGCCCTCGCTGTCCTGCCAGCCGTTCTTCTGTGAGAGGGTGGTACGGTCTAGCAGCAGCGCATAGAGCAGCCTTGCGGTATAGGACAAGTCCATTTTCAGCAGGAAACAGGGATAAGGGAAAAACTGCGGCATTGCGGTGTCGGCTGTGATGTAATCGGTTATGGTTCTCACCTCCTGTCTGTGGCTTCTGTTACGCTTTAGGACGCCGTTTTGAGGGATAAAGGATATAAATATCGCCTACCCGCTGAGGGCGGTCTGAAAAGCCTTGATTTATGGGCTTCTTTCATAGCCTAAATGCGTAGAAAGGTGGTATCTTTTCCGTTGTCGCTCGGCTTCTTTCCGGCGGCGCACTTTTGCGGCGCAATCCGGGCAGTATTTCCCCCGGTTGGACTTGGGGAGAAAATACCCGCCGCACTCGGTACAGCGTTTCCTGTCTGCCCGGTGCAAAAGGGCGGCTTCCAGTTTCCCGTCCAGCGGCAACACAGCGGCAATGAACCAGCGGCACAAGAGGGAATAGCTGATACTCTGCACACACACGCAAGGCTCGCCGTTATCCAGCAAGATACAGTTGCCGTTATCGTAGTTGCAGCACTCATGCACAAGCCGACACGCCGCCCGGTGCTGGCGGTAGTCCATACCCGGTATCTTTGCGCCCATGCCTTAACGCTCCCTTTCCGGCTTCCTGTCCGGGTACAGCTTCCCGGCGGCTACGGCGGCATGGCTCTTTATCTTAATTTCTCCCCGCCCCTCGCTGGCTCTTGCGTTCTTATAGCCCTCATCAGAGAGGAAATAGCGGTGGCGTTCCCCCGGAAATCCCACGGGGCTGTCGCTGGTCTTTACGTCAAGGACTATCATGTGGCGGGTTTCGGGGAGAAAACGCTCCATGCCCGTCAAGTCATGCCCCTGCATGACTGGCTGCTGTGCCTTTGCTTCCGCAAGCCGCCGCCGGATAGAGTTTTCATGCCCCGCAAGGAAACGGGCTTTGTTGTCGGCTATGAACCGGCTGCACTCCGGCTCTGGTATCTTTTGCAGCTTTTCTATGGCGTTCTCCATGATTACCCTTGTCAACAGGTCTTTAATCACGGGTACGGTTTCTTTCATGCCGCCTATGGTTTCCGCTTTGGTGGGTGCGGCGTACTGGTAAATCATTTCAAGCTCGCTGTTTGTAAATCTCATTGTGATACCTCCTGTGGCTGTTTTATTATCGTTCCTGTTCGTGTTTTTTCTGCTGGCTCGGTGCGCCCCTCAAAATCTGCCCGATATTGTCCTTTATGGTCTGCAATTCCCGGACGTTCTCTTTCTTCTCCCGGTATTCGTTGTAAAGGCTGTTCTTCTCCCGTGTAAGCTGCTCAATCTCCGCTTGCAAGGTCTTGGACGCTGGCAGCTTGGAGATTCCCTGTGCCTTGAAATACCGGGCGGCAGATTCGGAAATGATAAACTCGCTTTCGTGCTGCTCCCGGTAGGCTCTCCGGGCTTTCTCCGTTTTCTGCGCCCGCAGTCCGTCACGGGCTGGCTTGGTCTTGATATACGCTAATAGCTGTTTCTGCAAGTCCTTTTTCTCCCGCAAGGTGCTTTCCACGGCTTTCAGTTTCCCGGTCACTTCATGCAGCCCGGCACTGGCGGCGGCAAGGGCGGCTTCCAGTTCTTCCGGGGAAGAAAAGCCGGATTCCTCGTAAATGCTCATGGTCGCCGCCATTTGCTTTAAGTTGTGCAAGGTCGCCCATTTCTCGTAGCCTTTCCCCTTGCCCTCGGCTCTCTTGGCGGCTATGTCTACCATGCGTTGTACTCCGTCATTCTTCGGGACGTTTATGGCGGCTTTGTTGCGCTGTAAGCGGTTTTTTATGCTGCGGGGGTATTCCTGTTTGGGTGTGGGCTTTTCGGCGGCTCTGGCGGCGTTCTGTGCGTTTATGGTGAGTGCTTCCAGTACGGCGGCACGGTCAAAATCATCACCCAGTTTCCGGGCGGTGATTGGCTTCGTCCTGTCCGGCGTGAGGTACGACAATCTCCCCCGGCTCTCCTTGACGGTCACGCCTTGCTGTAACAGCTTCCCGGAAAAGTCCTCAAAGGAAACGGCAGAGGACAGGGCGGTGCGGATCGTGCGCCGCAGCTTCTCCTTGTCCGTTTCAAATTTTGTAAGTTTGGGCGGCTCTCCTGCGGCGGCAAGGGAAGCGTTCTCCTTATCCAGTGCGGCTTGTCCTTTCCGTTTCGCCCAATACTCACGCTCAGTAACTCGGTTCTTGCTCCCGTTCAGCAAGTCAATCTGATAGAGGTTTTCCCGGTGGCACATCTCCATGACTTCCGCTTTGAAATACTCCATAGCTGCGTCCGTACAGCGGTGCTTGCAGCCCTCCCTTGTGTCCGCTGGTCTTTCCATGTAGGGAAGCAGCGGCACTTCCGCAATCCGCAAAGAATTGATTACGATATGCACATGAATGTTGCCGCTGTGGTTATGCCCGTCCGGGTGGGTGCATACAAGGGCTTGGTGTCCGGGGAAATGCTCTTTACAAAACTGCTCGCCTAACTGTTGCGCCCGGTCAACCGTCAAGCCGTTGTCGGCAGCGTCACGGGGGTCAAAGCTGATGATGTAATGGTGGCTCTTTACGTCCTCCCGTTTTTGGTTCTTGCCGTATTTCAGATTGGAGCGCATACACGCTATGGCGAAATCTTCCCCGCCGCAATTCAGAGAGGAAATGAGATAGCCTGTCCTCGGTATTATCTGCCCGTTTCCGTCCAGTGTGGGCTTCATGGTAAACTCGTCATGCTCAAAGGTTAGGTACTGCTCGGCTGCTCCATAGTCGGCATTTTTAGAGCTGATATGTTTGAACGTTGCCAACGGCTTCACCTACTTTCTGCAAGACTTCAAACTTCAAGGCGGCAAGCTCCGCTGTGGCTGCTCGTACCTCTTTTGAGAGGGCGTTATAAGGTGCGCCGTATTCGTTCAGACAGCGGGCAATCTGATTCAAGTTGCCGCCGATTTTCCCGTACTCGGCGGTTAGCTTCCCAACGGCAGACAACAGTTCATCATTGACCGGGGAAACGGTGATAACCGGGCGTATGCTTGACTTAATGAGGGCTTGCCGGATAAACTCGGCTTGGCTCATTTTGCATAAGGCGACACGCTCGGAAAACTCTGCATATTCTTCCTCGGTCAAGCGTGTCTTGATTACCCGGCGGCGGTGGGGCGTGTTGTATTTTTTCATGGGCTTCAACTCCTTTCGTGGGTGGATTTTTTCAAGCGGCGCAAGCCGCAAAAAGGCGGGCTTGGGGTGGCAACCCCAACAAGATTCCCGCAGGACAAAATGAGCCGATAGGCGAAATTTGGTACCGTGGTAGAATCTTGCTCTAAGAAAGTGACGGATTCCGCTGTGTAGGCTTCTGCTGATACCCTCGACGGAGAGGGCGGGGCTTCTGCCAACTTTGCGGCAATATTTTTCCCGTCATTATTACTACGCACTGGAAGAAAAATATGGCAAAGTCCCCCGGAAAATCTTTTCGTGTTTTCGTAACAGTATTTGACAAAAACGGGCGCAAAAAAACAGGAAACCTTTTTCTGATTTCCTGTTTACTGACTGCCAAAAAGGGCGGCGGTTATTCGGTTGTCATTCCCCGGAAGCAAACTTGTAGCCTATGCCTAAAACGGTCTTTATGTAGGTGGGGTTTTTGCTGTCCGGCTCTATCTTTTTCCGTAGGTTGTAAATCACGTTGACAACACTTGAATGGCAGCTATCGCTATCCATGTTCCAAACGGCTTCAAAAATCTGTTCTTGTGTGAGGACATTGCCGGGATTGGAAGCAAGGAATACAAGGGTACTGTATTCAAGGCGGGTAAGGTTTATTTCCTCCCCGTCCCTAAATACCCGGCGTTGGTGCTGCCTTATTTCCAGTCCCGGAAAAAAGAGTGTAGGAAAAACACCAAAAGACATGGTTTCCATTTTAGCTTGATTGGCAGTTATTAACGATATAATTTGTTCATATAAGTTGTTCTGATTATCTGTCCGAATTATTATTAACTTATCCATGTGTTTTCATGACCTATTCTGTCTGCGCTAGTTTTGTATGTTTAGAAGTTGCATATATCAATGGGCTAACTTCTTTTTCACAAAATAAGCTAAGTCTATGGAGTGCTCTGGTACAGGCAACGTATAAGAGATTTTTATCATCTTCATCATAGTAGTTTTGATTGTCTGCATCACAAATTAAGACGGCATCAAATTCCAACCCCTTTGACATATATACTGGTATAATGAATACACCTTGTAACTCTGCTGCACTTCCATTTCTGATTATTTGTATATCTAGTTTGTGCTTTATTTTGTTATACAAGCAGATGGAATTATTTTCAGTTTTACAAATTAATCCTATTGACTGTAATCCTTTTTCTTGGCATGATTTTACCTCTTCAACAATCTTGTCAATAAAGACTTCGGAATTATCCGCAATAAATACTTCCGGGCTATCCCCTTTCCGATTAAAACTTTAGATCGGAAGAGCACACGTCTGAACTCCAGTCACACTTGAATCTCGTATGCCGTCTTCTGCTTGAAAAA
>OODU01000602.1_pt1 | contig 39576 bp, 36 predicted proteins | sample 1671171 | NCBI WGS metagenome assembly OODU01 (sample SAMN06348129, study PRJEB24527) | human gut metagenome | biome: human gut; feature: ankylosing spondylitis patient; material: feces | host: Homo sapiens | place: China | collected 2015-10
ATGCGAGACTTACATCAAACATATCGGCAATTCGCCGTTGGCTTTCTTTTCCATCCAGATATAGATTTACAGCATATGTCTTATCCTCAACAGATACTTTTCTTTTGGACATAAAATATGCTCCCTCCTAAGTGACAAGTTTTTATTATTTCACTTGTCTACCTAGAAGGGAGCATATCAGTAGTGCGACAGCCCCTTTTTTCGCATTATTTTTTCAGGAGTGCTGCTGAATGCTCTTTAATCAGAACAACTCTGCAATCGCCGCGATCTTCTCACAGTTTTCCGGCAGCGGACCATTGATTTTCGGTGACTGGCGCGTTGCCACGTAACAGCTTGCGATTCCGGCAGAGGCTGCACCGTGGCAGTCAGCGATATCGTCATTTCCTGTCATCAGGCATTCTGCCGGATCGAGGTGATACTGCTTCAGCAGCATCTCATAAAACGCCGGATCCGGTTTTTTCACACCGGCATCCGATGAGAGCAGGATTCCATCAAAGTATTTCGTAAGGCCGAGCAGGGAAATTTCCGGCGCGGTGAAAAGCGCCTGTGCGTTGGACAGCAGAAAAACCTTCTTTCCTGCGTCTTTTAAACGCTGCAGCATTTCCGGCACGCCGGGGAACAGTTTCAGTTCTTCTATCGAAATCGCACGGAACATTTTCGCCAGATCTGCAATTTCTTTTTCCGTTACCGAAACAGCTTGATCCTCAAACAGTTGCCGGAACACATCCGCAATGTCGATTTCCGGTACATGGCTGCCGCGGCATTCCATTTTAAGCGCAGCTTCCTGCTCTTTGATTTTTGTCTCATACGCCATCCGGAGTTCTTTCGGCTCATAGGCGGCCCCTTTCATGCCGAAGAACAGGCTCATTTTTTTCCAGAGATACGCTTTCTTTTCATTCGTATGTATATCTACCAGAGTTCCATATAAATCAAAAATATAATTCTGATACATCCTTCATCATCCTTTCTTACGGAAAGTTTTCCACACGACACGTATTCTACCAGACTTTTCTCCACAATTCCATGTCTTTTTTCCAGACTTCCTATCTTTTTTTCTCCACCCAGACTGTCCATCAAACCAGATCGTTGAAACCTGTTTTGTCTTGCTCTCTGTAAGAAAGAATCCTGCCCGGAGGGCTTTTTACTTTATCGGAAAATTCAACGAAGTTTCCGGTAACGTAAAAAAATTCCCCCGTACAGATTTTGTCCGCAACAGGGGAATTCATTACATCTCACAGTTTCCTGCGAATTGTAATCTTTGATTTACTTTCTCGCATCCAGCATTTCTTTCACCAGACGAATATACTCCGGTGTTGTTCCGCAGCAGCCGCCGACAATGCCTGCACCCGCGTCTACCAGAATGTTCATATATCTTGCAAACGTCGGCGCATCCATGCTGTAGATTGCCTCACCGGTCGGCGTAATTTTCGGCAGGCCGGCATTCGGTTTTACGATAACCGGTACTCTTGCCACTTTTTTCATGGAATTTACGACTGCCTCAAGCTGATCCGGTCCGACCGAGCAGTTCAGTCCTACGGCGGATGCTCCCATTTCCTGCAGTGTCTCAACTGCTTCCACAGCGTTTCCGCCGAACAGGGCAGAACCGTCTGCTTCCAGCGTCAGAGAACACATAATCGGCAGATCGCAGACAGAAAGTGCAGCATCCATAAAGACACACGTTTCGTCTACGCTCAGCATCGTCTCCGCTACCAGAAGATCAACGCCCGCATTTGCTACCGCTGTTACCTGCTCTGTGTAGGATTCCAGCAGCTCTTCATAAGAGAGATCGCCTTTTGGCTGCAGCATTCTTCCCGGTGTGGAAAAATCTCCCGCAATCAGCGCACCTGTTCCGGCAAGCGCTTTTTTCGAAATGTCCACCAGGCGTGCATTCAGCTCCTCCACCTCGTTTTCTCTTCCATAATCCGCTAATTTCAATCTGTTTGCACCAAAGGTCGGCGCATAGACAATCTGGCTTCCCGCCTCCACGTAAGCCTTCTGTAAATTTGCCAGAATATCAGGATGCTCCAGAACCCAAAGTTCTGTACTGACTCCTTTTGGCATTCCCGCTTTTGTCAGATTTGATCCGGTTGCGCCATCCAATAAAATGACACCTGCTCCGGCAAGCTGTTCAAATTCTTCTCTTGTCATTTTCTTTTCTCCATTCTGCCCGAGTTCCCTGCAGCACATGTCCGCGTATACTGACAAATCCCGGCTGTTTTTTTCTGAACCTGCCGCGCTTTTCGCGTCAAATTCATGTTCAGTATAGCATTGTATTGTTTTCCCGACAAGTAGAAAAGAGGTATCCGTTTTGGATACCCCTTCGTCTGTTTCTGTTCACGAATGTTCAGCAAACCCCGACATTCTCAATCATGATGCGCGTCTGAATGATGTGTCTCCGAATGATGCGTCTCCGAATGATGTGTCCTGCCCGAGCTGTTCCCTCCACCGGATGTGGTATTTTTCGGTGACCCCGGAGACAAATTTGTTCCCTGGTTCACACGGGTTGCTTTCTGTCCATTTTCCACCTGCGAGGATGCCGATACCGTTGAAACACCCGAATCGGAACTGTTTTCCGTTGCAGCATTTTTTCCACACGCAACGAAAGCCAATACTGCTGTACCGACAAGTACGGAAATTACTGCCTTCTTCATTTCTCCACCTTCTTTCCTGGTACATCGTTTTCGCCTGAACATTAGAGCGTGTCTGAAAAATTATTTCCGCAATTTGCGAGATACACTCTGGTTGTAATTTCATTTTAAATGAACTTCTTACTATTGTCAATTTACTCTACAAATTCCCTATTATTTTCTTTTTTTGTAACGATTCAGAGCCATGCGAAATGGAAGAAAAATCGCGAAGCAGCCGGACCCCTCTCCCGGATCCGGCTGCCGTTTGTCCTGTATCGTATGCTTTTATTCTGCAGTGCTTGAAGACGTTGAAGCAGTGCCTGTGCTGCTTGTCGATGTCGTTTCGGTACTGCCTGATGTCGTGCTGTCAGACGTTGTACTGTCCGTTGCGGTACTGTCCGTTGTTGTGCTGTCGGTTGTGGTTCCATCTGTGGAATCTGTAGAAGCGCTGTCAACAGTCATCGTATACAGATCTGCGTCCGTTACTTCAAGTTTTTTCCAGTTGGATGCGACCTTGATATCGCTCTCCTTTACCCATCCATCCAGTGTATCGTTGTACTTATCCGATTTGCGGTTGGAAATGATGGTCTGTCTTCTGGACTCGGTTTTGTCCTCGTCGAATGCTTTATCTACACGGATCACATAATATGCATTGTCGCCTTCGATGACACCGTCATAATACTCGCCATCCTTCAGCTTTGCTGCTTCTTCCGCTACTTTATCTCCAAGAGAACAGGTATCGTCATCGTCTTTTTCCGATCCGGTTCCAAAGGATGTCTCGGAAGAGGTCAGGTAAGAAACCTCAGAGGAGGAATCGCTGTCGGAACTGCTCGATGTGCTTGCGCTTGAAGCGTCGGATGCGCTTGTGTCGGAAGCACCGGAAGAAGAGCTGCTCTCATCGGAGCCATCTGCAGAATCGGTGGAATCTGCGGTATTCTCCGCATTTAACTGATCGTTCAGCTCCTTGCGCAGATCGGTAAACGATGCGGCTGCAGGATCCTCAGACTCTTTTAAGAGATCCAGGAATCTCTGTGCGATTTCTTTCTTTGCCGCTTTTTCCTCGTCCGTCAAATCAATCGTTTTTCCATCGTCATCCTTCTCGGTTCCTGCTGTGGATACCGTGATGTAGCTGATGGAGGTCTGCTTTGCCTCTTCATCGGATACCTCGGTATCTACATCTGCGATGATCGGATCATAAATTTTGGTTTGAATAACATACAGCTCCAGTGCATCCTGGATGTCCTCAACGGTTGCGTGCAGCTTTTTCATCACATCGTCACCGTTCTTATCTGCGAATGCCTGTGCAGCCTCTTTCGCCTGCTGTTTTTCCTCGTCTGTCAGGGAAATTCCGTATTCCTCTGCGTGCTGCCGCATCAGAAGCTCTTTTTCGATCGTATCAAGAGACTGCTCCTTGAACGTTTCCCCGGTAGTCTTTCCATCGTCGCCTTCCTTGTCGTACATCTCAGACGGCATCTGCATTCCGTACATCGAGTACATCTTGGAATAATAATTGTACATGGTTGCCTGCTGATATCTCAGCATGAAATTTGCCTGTCCGAGTGTAATCGACTCGTCATTTACAGTAATTGCCGTTTTTGTTCCGTCCACATTGTCGGAACCGCAGCCAGTCAGTCCCATCGCTGCCATCGAAGCACTCAGCATAACGCAGACTGCTTTTGCTTTTAAATTTTTCATTACTTCCTCCTCATGCAGGGCGAAATGTATGCTCAAAAAGAGTTTTTCTTTTTACACGTTCGAATTTCCGGTCCTGCATCGATTTTTATAAACGCTTTTCCTATTATACCCTTTTTGTTGATACAGGGCAACTTTTTTCTTCCCTGTTCACGCCTTTTTCACACGATTTTGTGGTTATGCGAGTATTTCACTCCTGTGTGATCTGCAGCAGATCTTCCACCAGTGCATGGCTCTTCTCCAGCAGATCGATCTTTTCCTTTGAATTTCTCCGCCGCGGCGTGTAGACAAACGCCAGCGACTCCATCTGGAATTTCAGTTCGTCTCGGTATTTCTGCAGCAGCTCCGGAATCCGCGCCACATCGATTTTTGCATGCTGCTGTAAGGTGACTCGTACCGAATCGCCCATCTGTTTCAGCTCCGTCACATACGCACAGTGCGCCAGCGCTTTCAGTTCTGCAACAGCCAGAAGATTCTGTACATTTTTCGGCGGTTCCCCGAAGCGGTCGGTCAGCTCCTCCGTCATGTCCTCATACTCTTCCTTATTTTCAATCGCCGCAATTCGCTTATAGGTGTCAAGCTTCAGAGACTCGTTGCTGATGTAGCTGTCCGGAATATAGGCACTGACATTCAGATCAATCGTTGTCTCGAACGCTTCTGCCGGTGCGATGCCCTTCGCCTCCTGGACAGCCTCTGCGAGCATTTTACAATAGAGATCGTATCCAACCGATTCCATATGGCCCGACTGCTCTGCGCCCAGCAGATTTCCGGCGCCTCGGATCTCAAGATCACGCATTGCAATTTTAAAGCCGCTTCCCATCTCCGTAAATTCACGGATCGCATGGAGACGCTTCTCCGCCACTTCCTTCAACATCTTGTTTCTGCGGTACATCAGAAATGCGTAGGAAGTCCGATTCGACCGTCCGACGCGGCCGCGGAGCTGATAGAGCTGTGACAGTCCCATCTGGTCGGAATCATGGATAATCATGGTATTGACATTCGAAATATCGAGTCCTGTCTCAATGATCGTTGTTGACACGAGCACATCGATCTCTCCGTTGATAAATCCGTACATGATCTTTTCCAGCTCGCGCTCCTTCATCTGCCCGTGCGCAAAGCCCACATTTGCATCCGGCACGAGCTTCTGGATCGTGTTCGCCATATCCGCAATCGACTGGACACGGTTATAGACATAGTAAACCTGCCCGCCCCGCGCAAGTTCACGGTTAATCGCCTCGCGGACCATTTCTTCATTGTATTCACAGACAAAGGTCTGGATCGGCTGTCGATCCTGCGGTGCTTCCTCGAGCACACTCATATCCCGGATGCCGATCAGGCTCATGTGCATGGTACGTGGAATCGGCGTCGCCGTCAGTGTCAGAACATCCACATTTTTTTGCAGCTGTTTGATTTTTTCTTTATGCGTCACGCCGAACCGCTGCTCCTCATCGACAATCAGAAGGCCAAGATCTTTGAACTTTACGTCCTTCGACAGAACGCGGTGTGTTCCGATGACAATATCCACGAGTCCTTTTTTCAGATCCTCCAGCGTTTTTTTCTGCTCTGCCGGCGTGCGGAACCGGCACAGAAGATCAACGCGCACCGGAAAGTCCTTCATGCGCTCAACGAACGTATTGTAATGCTGCTGTGCCAGAATGGTGGTCGGAACGAGGTAGACGACCTGTTTGCTCTCCTGTACTGCCTTGAACGCTGCACGGATTGCAACCTCGGTTTTGCCGTATCCGACATCGCCGCAGATCAGGCGGTCCATGATCTTTTTGCTCTCCATGTCCGCCTTTGTCGCCTCGATCGCCGCAAGCTGATCGTCCGTCTCCTCAAACGGAAACAGTTCCTCAAATTCCTTCTGCCAGATCGTATCCTTTCCGAACTGATAGCCGGATGACGCCTGCCGCTCGGCATACAGCTTCACGAGATCCTGTGCGATATTTTTTACCGCATGGCGAACCCGTGTTTTCGTCTTATTCCATTCCTGACCGCCGATTTTATTCAGCTTCGGCACCTTTGCAGCTTCGCCGGACGCATACTTCTGCAGCGTATCGAGCTGGGTGGCCAGCACATAGAGGTTCGATCCGCCCGCATACTCGATTTTCATGTAATCACGCGTTACGCGGTCCATCTCAATTTTTTCGATACCGCGGTAAATACCAAGACCGTGGCTCTCATGCACGACATAGTCACCGATCGATAGATCTGCAAAATTCTGGATTTTCTGACCGGAATACTCCGATTTCTTCCGGTTTTTCTTCTTCTCTTTTCCAAAAATATCCGTCTCTGTGATCAGCACAAATTTCTGCATCGGATATTCAAAGCCTCTGCGGGCCGCGCCGTGGATCAGCATGACCTCGCCCGGTTTCAGAACACGCTCCTCATTCTCGCTGTAGAAGGCCGGAATCTCCTCATTCTGCAGGTCCTCCGCCAGATGCTGCGCCCTCGTCCGCGACGGACTCGCCAGTACAATACGGTAACCCGCTTTTTTCCAGGATTTCAGATCTTTTACCAGAAGCGGGAACTGATTGTTATACGAATTGACCGATTTCACCGTCACACTGAATTCGTCACGGATATTCCACTCGCCCTTCTGCGGCTCCATCAGCGATACGGCAACACAGCCGCGGCGGTTCAGTTTTGCCACAAGCTCCGCCGTACTGCACATCAGCTTCGCCTGTCCCGGCAGGAGGTATCCCTTTTCGAGACGGTGGCTCACGCTCTCCTGAAATTCTGCTTCCAGCGCATCGGCACACTCGATGATGCGGTTCGGCTCATCGAGGAAAATGCGGCTGTTCTCCGGCAGATACTCAAGAAACGAGACGGTCTCCGGATAAAAATAATGAAGATACTGCTCCGCTCCCTGCAGAATTTCGCCTTCTCCGATCCGGTCGCAGATTTCCTCTGCTGCACGGCGGATCCTTGCCGCTTCCTCTGTCATCATTTTGTCGCGGAATTTTGTGCTTTGCGCTTTCGCCTCTTTTTTTATAGCTTTTACGCCGCGCGCAATCGTATCCTCTGTTAAAATCAGCTCCGATGCCGGATAGATTGTGATCTCCTCGAGGTTTTCAATCGACCGCTGGCTCTCCGCATCGAAGCTTCGGATGGAATCTATCTCATCGCCCCAGAGCTCAATCCGGATCGGGTTCTGTTCCGTCAGCGGATAAATATCGAGAATGCCGCCGCGGACGGAAAACTGACCGGTCGACTCCACCTGAAAGGTACTCTCATAGCCGAGCCGCACCAGCTCTTTTCTTATTTTATCCAGATCGAGTTCGCTGTCATTGCGCAGATGGATGCAATGTTTTTCGAACACGCCAAGAGGCAGAAGAAAGTCCATACATCCCCCTACACTGGTGATGATGGTAACTTCCTTCCGCTCAAGAAGTGCCTGGATCACCTGAAGCCGCTGCCGGATCAGCAGATTTCCGTGAATGTCTGCCTGATAGAAAATCAGGTCCTTCGCCGGATAATACAGCGTCTCCGCATCGTACAGCCGGTAATCCTCATATAATTCTTTTGCTTTTAATTCATTTTCCGCGATCAGAAGCCGCACCGGGGCATCCTCGGAGAGACCTGCAATCATGTGGGCTTTCTGGCTTTCCAGACAGCCCGAGATCACCGTCACACCTGCGGTTCCTTTTTTCAGATCACGGAACAGCTCGTCAAAACGGGCAATTTCTTTGATCGGTTCTAATAACGCTTTCATTTTCCTTACTCTGCCGGGTTTGCAGATTTGCGGTTATACTCGTTCATAGCTGCGTCCACATCCCCGTTCAGCATCTGCTCAATTGCTTTTGCCGCATGCTCGATCGCCAGATTTACAAGGGGACGTTCGTCTTTCGTAAACGGACTTAACACGTAGTCCGCCAGATCCCAGTTTTTCGGTTTCTCACCGACGCCGACCTTCACACGCATAAAACGGTCGGTACCGAGATTGGCGATGATGTTTTTGATGCCGTTGTGGCCGCCCGCGCTTCCTTTTTTACGGATGCGGATCTGTCCCGGTGCCAGGCTGATGTCGTCATACACCACGATCAGCTCGCTCTCCGGATCTGCCTTGTAATAGTTTACCAGCTCCCGCACGGACTCACCGCTCAGGTTCATATATGTCATCGGCTTTGCAACGATAACCTTCTGACCTGCGATCATGCCTTTTCCGAACAGAGCCTTGTGGCCTGTACCGGAGGAAGGGATCTGATATTCATCGATCAGATAATCGATGGTATCAAATCCGACATTGTGCTTCGTCCCTTCGTACTGGCGCGTTGGATTTCCCAGACCTACTATAATATACATAAATTCTCCTGTCATCAGACCATTTTCCGGCGCAGTTTTTGTTCACGTCACGGTCAAAACGGATATTCTCCATCCACTTCGCTACTTGCGCATAACCGAATAGCTGCTTCGCCGCACCGAAAAATGATATATTGTTTTTCCATCTGTCATAAAGAAAGAACACGAACAAAAGAGCAGCCTTTTTCCTGCTCTTTTATTCGCTGAAATGCTTCGGCAATGTTTAGTTAAAGTATACCAGTTCGCTCTCCGGCTTTTTGGCCGGTTTGATTTCTTTTGCATACAGAACCGGGCCTTCGCCATCGTAAACCTTCATATAGCCCCATTTTACCGTTGCAGTCACGTCAACCCAGGAACCCATTACGAGAGATTTGGCGCTTGCGCATTTGCAGACATAGCCGATAAAAGAAGTATCATCTGCACAGCAGGTCATTGCCATACGACCCGGAACAAAGAAATCGGCTCCGACATCCTTGCTCTTTAATACCATACCGCGGAAATGAACAGTCTTGCCCTCGTAACGCTCCGGGTTGTCGCCCATATCGACATACCAGATTCCGTAATCGGCGTCATCAATCTCGATCACATCGGCATCGGTATCAAACGGCATCTGATCCTCAAAAATGTTGTCAATTTCGCCTTCTTCGTTCTCAAACAGAACGTCGCACGCCTGGTTGACTACTTTGATGCTGCGGCGGAAGGATGGAAGCGGATCTTCCGGACGACAGCGGTTGAACATAACCATATCCGCATTTTTTGCCATCTCCATGAAAACAGATTTCATATTCTGCATATAAATCTGGAAGCAGCTTGCATCGACCGTCACAATCTCCTGTACAATGCCCCAGCCGCGCGGCAGCTCCATTTCTTCGAGTTTTTTTACACTCCAGAGCGGATTGTATTCCAGAATAATACGCTCCGGGCGATATTTACGGTTCAGTTTTTTCAGGTAATCTAAAGTAAACTGCTCCGGTCCTTCTACGATTTCCAGTACTGTATTGTGTTTGAGCAGTTCTTTTTCGTCATACTCTACCTCACCCTCTTCGGTTGTGATCAGAAGGGTCGGCCCGTCAATTTGGAAATATTCCTGTGCTACGGTAAAATTGATAAAAGAGGTTTTTCCACTCTCCAGAAATCCTGTTATGAGATAAATCGGAATTTCTACTTCGTCTTCTTCGTACATTTTGTACCTCCGTTGTCTTTGACGTACTCCCGGAATCTTTCTGCACTTGCTTTTGCGGCTGAGATTCCGGGCGTGCCTTTTGCTTTGTCTCTAAATCAAGAAAAAAGCTGCCACATCGGATTTTGTTTCTGATGCGGCAGCTTCACTACAGTTCACAGGTACCCTGCGGACCGTAATTTTCGCAGCTACTTTGTATTTTTACAGTCCGAACAGCTCTGCCAGCTTATCTTCTGCTAATTTGGAACCGATGACACAGATTCTTCCGGTGAATTCCGGTGCTCCGTCACGTACTTCGTACTCTTCCGGAACCATATCGAAATAGATCCACTGTCCATCGGCGCCTGCTACCATACCTTTGGCCCGAAGAACCATACCATAAGCGGTATCCTCGGAAAGTTTCTTTAAGATGCCTTCGATCTGCTCTTTGGTGAAGGTCTTCACAGTCTCCTGACCCCAGCTTGTGAAAACTTCGTCTGCGTGGTGATGATGGTGATGCTCGTGACCGTAGCCACACGCATCATCGTGATGATGATGCTCATGGTCGTGATCGTGACCGCAGCAGCATTCGTCATCATGGTCATGATGGTGATGCTCGTGTTCCTCGTGATCGTGACCGCAGCAGCATTCGTCATCATGGTCGTGATGATGGTGCTCGTGCTCCTCGTGATCGTGACCGCAGCAGCACTCGTCATCATGATCGTGATGATGGTGCTCATGCTCCTCATCGTGGTCATGGCCGCAGCAGCACTCGTCGTGGTCATGATGATGGTGATGATGCTCTTCCTCTTCTACCTGCGCAAGGTTGATGATGGCACCTTCCATCGTATCGAGTACTTTCTTACCACCCAGTACTTCAACCGGTGTGGTAATAATGTGTGCTTCCGGATTCAGTTCGCGGAGCATCTTTACTGCTGCCTCTACTTTTTCCGTATCGGCTTTATCGGTACGGCTCAGGATGATGGTTCCTGCGCTCTTTACCTGATTCTCGAAGAATTCGCCGAAGTTTCTGAGATACATTTTGCATTTCATAACGTCGACTACGGTTGTTGCGGAATTCAGGGCTACGCCTGCTTCTTTTTCTACGCCGTCTACCGCTTTGATGACGTCGGAGAGTTTACCTACGCCGGACGGCTCGATGATGATGCGGTCCGGGTGATATTTGGTGATAACGTCTTTTAATGCTACGCCGAAGTCTCCCACAAGAGAGCAGCAGATGCAGCCGGAGTTCATTTCACGGATTTCGATACCGGCATCTTTTAAGAAGCCTCCGTCGATTCCGATTTCACCGAATTCGTTCTCGATCAGGACAACCTGCTGGCCTTTCAGTGCGTCTCCGAGGAGTTTTTTGATCAGGGTTGTTTTTCCTGCGCCCAGGAAACCTGAAATAATGTCTATTCTTGTCATTGATTTAACCTCTTTATCTTGTTGATTCCGTTTATAGTTAGCTGCAAAAGGGCCGAAGTTTATCCTCCGCCCCACACTCACGCTTATTATAGCAACCATAGAACAAAAAATCAAGAGAATTTCCCTTGCTTTTTCTGCATTTCACCATTATAATATATTACATGTCTTTTCTACTTTAACGCGTTGAATGAGCAAATCATTTTACCTATGAATGGGGGACTTTTTTTATGAGTGGAACGAAAGAAAAAAAACTCAATCTGCCACAGTCACTGCTTTTGCTGCTGCTGATCATCGTATCCGTCGCAGTCTGTATCCGCCTGAAAACCGGCGGTCCTATGATCGGCCTGTTTGCAAGCTGGATTTTTATCTATCTGTTTTGTAAGATTTTCGGTATTTCTTACGCCAACATTGTTGCCGGCGCATACGATGCCATCCGTATGGTCGTCCCGACGCTCTGCCTTCTGATGGCCATCGGTGTCATGATCGGCACCTGGCTGCAGAGTGGCACCATTGCCACCATCATTTCCTGGGGCTTAAAAATGATTAACCCGTCCTGGCTGCTGCCTCTGACGCTGCTGTTCTGCTCCATTTTGAGTATTGTAACCGGTACTTCCTATGGTTCCGTCGGAAGCGCAGGTGTTGCCATGATGGCGATCGGAAACGCCATGGGTATCCATCCTGGCATGGTAGCCGGTGCTGTCATCTGCGGTGCCATGTTCGGTGACAAATTAAGTCCTCTTTCCGATACCACAAACCTTGCTCCGGCCGTTGCAGATGCAAAACTTGGCGATCATATCCGCTCGATGCTCTGGACCACCCTTCCAACGTATGTGATTACCTTAATTCTTTTTACTATTCTCGGTTTCCAGCAGACCAGCGGAAGCTATACCGAGGGAAGCATTACCGTTTACATCGATGCTTTAAACGGTGAATTCCAGCTCGGATGGATTACCATGATCCCTGCCATCCTGATTATTGTATTGCTCCTCTGCAAAGTAAATGCGATCTCTGCACTTGGTCTTTCCAGCTTCGCTGCCGGATTTGTTTCCTATTTTGTGCAGCACGATACTCTGCAGGACATCATCCGCACAGCTTACAACGGTTACACAACCGCAATCGAAGAACCGGTATTACAATCCATCTTAAACCGCGGCGGCATGGGAAGCATGCTCCAGTACGTAGCCATTATCTGCTTTGCTGTCGGCATGGGCGGCATGCTGGAAAAACTCGGTGTACTGGATCACATTCTTCAGGCGATTGTAAAGAGAATCAACAGCGATGGAAGTATGATCCTGGCAACGATGATTGTCGGTTACGTGACCAGCCTCATCAGCTGCTCCCAGCCGATGGCACACGTTCTGACCGGCCGTCTGATGGCACCTGTCTTTCAAGAGCGCAAGGTTGCACCGGAAATTCTTTCCCGCTGCCTCGAAGACTCCGGAACTATGGCTGGTCCTATGATTCCATGGCATGGCTACGGCGTATACATGGCCGGCACACTTGGTGTTGCATGGTCGGCATTTTTCCCGTACTTATTCCTGCTTTACCTGACCCCGGTTTTCAGTATTTTCTATGGATTTACCGGAATTTCCATTAAGCATCTTCCGGAAACCAAAAACAATGAATCAAAAGAAGAGAAATAAGGCAAAAGCAGAAATCGTAACAGGAAATCATAAACAGAAACAAAAAAAGAAAAGGAAAAGAGAAAGAATGCAGACAAAACTTGTTCTTCTCGGAACCGGCACACCAAATGCGTGTCCGAATGCCAACGGACCTTCCTCCGCTGTCGTGGTCGGTGACCGTGCTTATCTGGTAGATTTTGGCCCTGGCGTTGTCCGCCAGGCCTCAGCCGCCTATTTTAACGGCGTGGATGCCCTGCGGCCGGATCTTCTGACCGTTGCCTTCTGTACGCACCTTCACACAGACCATACCGCCGGATACCCGGATCTGATTTTTACTCCGTGGGTGCTGGAGCGCCCGGTTCCATTGAAAGTTTTCGGGCCAAAGGGCTTACAGCACATGACCGATCATATCTTACAGGCCTATGAAACCGACATTGATTTCCGAATTCACGGTTTCGAAAAAGCAAACGAATCCGGCTACCGCGTTGAGGTAACAGAAATTGAATCCGGCATTGTCTACCGGGATGACCTGGTTACGGTGGAGGCTTTTCCGGTCAGCCACGGAACACTGGAATGCTACGGCTATAAATTCACCACACCGGACCGCACAATCGTCATCACCGGCGATACCGCTCCGCTGGATCTCGTGGCAGAAAAATCGAAAGGCTGTGATATCCTGCTGCACGAAGTGGAATACGCCGCCGGAATCTCCTGCCGCGAACCAAAATGGCAGAAATACCACCGGGAAGTGCATACGTTAAGCACGGATCTTGCCGGTGTTGCAAAAAAGGCAAATCCGAAACTGCTCGTTACGTATCACCGGATTTACCATATGAATGTACAGGATAACCACAAAAACCTTGCCGCCGAGATGGCATGGCGCGATGCCGCGATTCTGGATGAAATCCGGGATGCAGGGTATGACGGATATGTCGTGAACGGAAAAGACCTGGATGTATTTTAAAATACGGGGCAGCGTACCAATTCTGGTTTACGAATTGGTACGCTGCCCCGTTCGTTTTGGGATGAGCCCGGAGACGCTTTCTATTTTCATTTACCCGACTGGCAGATTCTACCATACTCTGCGTTATTTCAGAACTGTTTTTTCTTTGACATTAACCTCCTCAGAACGTATAATCATAGTATTACAACTCTGGCAAAACAGCAGGATTTTCTGCTGTTTGTCGTTACAGGAACCTGATCCGCAGACGGCTTGCACAGTCTGCCTTTCGTTTGCGTTCCAGAAAGGATGTTTTATATGGCAGCTACTACTACGAAACCCGTAAAAAGCGCCGGTAAAATTCCCGGCAGTACCTTGAAAATCATTGCGATGGTCTGTATGCTGATCGACCACACTGCAGCTGTACTTTTCGACCGAATCCTGATTTCCCGCGGTCTTCTGAATGCGGTGAACGCTTCGGACGGAGGCGCATCATTTCTCTCTACCGGAAACACAGCTGTGATTTATTATGCGGATATGATTATGCGCGCAATCGGAAGGATCAGTTTTCCGATTTTCTGTTTTCTGTTGATTGAAGGGTTCATGCATACGCATGATGTGAAAAAGTATGCGCTGAATCTTGGGATTTTTGCACTGGTTTCGGAGATCCCGTTCGATCTGGCATTTGCAGGAAAACCGTTTTATCTGAATTATCAGAATGTATTTTTCACTTTATTTATCGGCCTTGTGATGATGATTTTTCTGCAGAAAATCGATTCAAAAGCGCAAAAAGATGCCGGTGCATGGCAGAGGGCGAACTGGAAGGTTTCGGTTGGCAAGCTGCTGGTGATTGTGGCAGCCTGTGCAGTGGCCACGCTGTTGAAGACAGATTACAGTGCAATGGGAATTCTGACGATTGTGCTGATGTATAATATGAGAAAGAATAAAATGTACTGTATCGGAATCGGGTGTGCGGTGCTTACGCTGTTGAGTCTGAATGAAATCACCTGTTTTCTGGCTATGATTCCGGTGCATTTTTATAACGGAAAACGGGGATTGAATCTGAAGTATCCGTTTTATGCGTTTTATCCGGTGCATCTGCTGGTGCTGTTTGCGATTGCGGCGGTACTGGGGATGGCGGGGGTTGCGGTTGTTTAAAAAACGGACACCCGGAAGTGCACCTGCGCCGCCCCAGGACACAGTCCCAGACGACACAGACGCACTTCCGGGCTGACATTGAGGCGGGAGGTGGAGAGGTCTGGATTTGCTGCGCAAATCGGCGTGAGATTCTACTTAATATACTTCTTAACTTCCAACGGATACCCCAAAAGCTCTTCGCTGCGAATCACTTCAAAATTCTCCGGTTGAAAATCTTTGCGTAACGTCACAGTGTTCAGGCAATGATATCCCAATCTATGATAGAGTTTCATCGCTCCAAAATTTCGCGCAGCTACCTCAAGATAGACAGATTCAGAATACTTTTTTATCTCGGCTTCAACCAGCGCAATCGCATGACTTCCGTATCCGTTTCCCTGGTATTCCGGAAGTACGAAAAGATCTTCGATCCAGTCAACTTCCGCCCCGCGGCTTCCGAGATGCACAAATCCAATGGGGATCTCTTCTTTTAAGATAAAATAAAACACATGCCCTTTGTCTGTCCAGGCAGCAAGATTCTCCGCGGCCTCTTCGTCGGTTATAACATAATCACCATGAGCCAGCCAAAAGCCTCGAATCAGCTCTTTTGCAAGTTGTGCTTCGTTTTCATATTTCTGTAAAGCTATAATTTCATTCATTTTTTCATCTCCCTTGTTTTTTTAACCGAATCAAGTAAGTCCCCACCCACTGCTTATTACTTTTCGCAATGGAAGCAGGGGACTTGTTTGATTCGGGTCAAAGCGGATATTCGCAATCCGCTTCGCTACTTGCTCATAACCGAATAGCTGCTTCGCAGCTTATCAGAAGTGGCTTGTACCACTCCTGATACAAGCAAGTCCCCACCCACTGCTTATTACTTTTCGCAATGGAAGCAGGGGACTTGTTTGATTCGGTTAAACTATGATATACTCAAATCATCATGATACCAGGCTCAAAAAGCTAATGCAAGCTCGCTTGCAAGAGGATTTTTGAACTCTTGACCTGTCAAAAACATGACGAGGAGTGCAATGATATGAAAAAAGCGACAAATTTGATATCCTTTCTGATTTTAATGATGGTACTGGTCGGCTGTAGCAAAGAAACGGTCCATATCGACTTTCCTTTTGAAGTTGGAGATGTTGAAAATGTCGAAATGTACCACTATGCGGGAGCACCGGTATCAGCAGAAAAGAAAATAGTCGTTGCAAAAACTGATATAACAGACTTGTATCATATGTTTGAAAACTTATCATTGACAGACAAACAAGTCGAGGAAATCACAGGCGCAGATGTGACCAGTTTTCGATTTAACCTTTCGGATGGGACAAACTACGAACTGGTTTATGTCTGCAATGGAGTCAAGAATGGAAAGCTGAAATCTTCCACGGGCAATTTTGAATACTTCACAAATTCAGATATCGGCTCATATTGGTCGAATATGGATCTTGAATCAGTTTCGGTGAAAGAAAGTGAATTGCCGAAGTGGCATAACTGATTCAGCCTCGAAGGACTCCCTGTCATAAGCGCTGGGGTGTTTTTATATATGATTCATCTCGTTTCCGTTTCTCATAAATCGCTTCCATCCATTCCAGCACATCCTCTTTGTTCTGCTGAAACGGTTCGCTGTGACTTAGGAAAAAATGCGGCGCACGCACGTTTTTCAGAACTCGGATTTCTGCCAGCAGGCGCTCGGCATTATAAACGGTCTGTCCGTTTTTCTGCGTCGCATATGCCGCATCCCCGAGAAAGCACCACGTCTCATCCACTTCCAATGCAAGCGATCCTTTGGCATGACTCGATGGAATCGGAAATAAATGTAACCACACGTCACCGTCCTGAAACCACGTATCTTCTTCTATCACAGTTCCTGTTTTTGTATAACGAAACGTATTTTTCCCCTGGTAAACCGCTTCGCACGAAATCTCCGACAGATTCCCGATATGGTCGGGATGAAAATGGGATAAAATCACCCGAATTTCTTTTCCTGTCTGTTCTGACTTTTCCTGCAGAATTTCTGAAACCGCAGGATGATTTCCCACGTCATATACCCAGAAAAATGCATCACCCTCGATGATCACAACATTTGCCGAAAGTGGATGTTCTGTCGGTGTAAGATAGGAAATGTGATCGTTGATTGTCTGGATGTGCGGAATCTGTATCGGCTCTTTTCTTTCTTCTTTCATCAAATCAACACCTCTTTTCCTTCGAACACAAAACACAATGACCGACAGATTTAAGAAATCTCTTTCGTTCTCTGCCGGTCATGATATTAATGAAAATTAGTAGCTATCTTATTTTAGAAGCTGAACACCGCCACACCATACGCCGGAAGTGCATATGCAATCCGATATGGCTGGCCATCGCATTCTCCCTCTTTGGCACGGTAGGCTACCTGGCGTTTTTCGGTCGGGCCGCCGTATTTCATATCGGAGCTGTCGAGTATCAGGCGGTACTGTTTTTTGCGCGGTACGCCACACATATAATCCGGACGCTCGACCGGTGTGAAATTGCAGACGAACAACAGGTTGTTTTTTCCTGTCGGTGACCAGCGGACGAAGCTGTAAATGCTGCGGTCGCCGTCGTTGGCATTGATCCACTGGAAGCCTTCGTAGCCGCAGTCGTTCGCGTAGAGTGCCGGGTACTTGCGGTACATTTTCAGCAGGTCACTAAAGAAGGTCTGCAGATGCTGATGCCCCTCATCTGCCAGCAGGAACCAGTCGATCTCGCGTTCCTCGCTCCACTCGCGGAGCTGTCCGAAATCCTGTCCCATGAACAGAAGTTTTTTGCCCGGGTGCCCGAACATGAAAGCATAGCCTACCATCAGGTTCTGGAATTTTTCCTCCAGATCGCCCGGCATTTTATTGATCATCGAGCATTTCAAGTGGACAACCTCATCGTGCGAGAGCACCAGAATGTAGTTCTCGGAAAATGCATAGGTCATGCCGAAGGTCATCTTGTTATGGTTGTATTTGCGGAAGTATGGATCGAGCTTCATGTAATCGAGGAAGTCATGCATCCATCCCATGTTCCATTTGTAGGAGAAATGCAGGCCGCCGTCCTCTACGCTTCCCGTTACCTTCGGCCACGTTGTGGACTCCTCGGCAATCATGATGACACCTTTGTTTCGTCCGCGCACCAGGGTATTCAGGTGTTTGAAGAACTCGACGGCTTCGAGATTTTCATTTCCGCCGTTCTTGTTCGGCACCCACTGGCCCGGCTCTTTTCCGTAGTCGAGATACAGCATCGAAGCAACAGCATCGACACGGAGACCGTCTACGTGGTACTCTTCTACCCAATAAAGCGCATTTGCCAGCATAAAGTTTTTCACTTCATTTTTGCCGTAATCAAAGATCTTCGTTCCCCACTCCGGGTGCTCGCCCTTTCTCGGGTCGGCGTACTCATACAGCGGCTGACCATCAAAATCAACAAGGCCGTGCGCATCTTTCGGGAAGTGTGCCGGTACCCAGTCCAGAATAACACCGATTTTATTTTTATGCAGATAATCAACAAGATATTTAAACTCTTTCGGTGTTCCGTAGCGGGAGGTCGGTGCGTAATAGCCCGTTACCTGATAGCCCCAGGAACCGTCAAACGGATGCTCTGCAATTCCCATCAGCTCTACGTGGGTATAGCCCATTTTTTTTACGTAATCGGCAAGCGAATGTGCGAACTGAACGTAATTGTAAAATCCGTCCGGGTTGGATTCGGACCACGGATGTTTCATCCAGGAGCCCGGGTGCACTTCGTAGATGGAGAGCGCGGATTTCTGAACGTCAAATTTTTTGCGGTTCGTCAGCCATTCGCTGTCACCCCAGCGGTAGCCTTCGATTTCCGCTACTTTTGACGCGGTACCCGGCCGTTTTTCGGATGTAAATGCGTATGGATCTGCTTTGTACAGTTCTCTTCCGTCCGGTGTGCGGATGTAATATTTATACATCATTCCCTCGGTCACGCCCGGAACGAACACTTCATAAACGCCGTCCTCGCCGACTTTCCGCATCACATTGGCATGGGCATCCCAGCCGTTGAATTCGCCGATGACAGATACTTCCGCCGCATGCGGAGCCCATACGGTGAACCAGGCTCCTACTTTGCCGTCTTTTTTGTCCAGGTGCGCACCCATTTTCCGGAAAATATCGTAATGGGTTGCCTGGCCAAATAAGTACTGATCCAGTTCAGAAAATCTTGGCTGATAGCCCGCCGGTTTTTTTGGCGCTTTTCTGGTTTTCGCTGTTGTTTTTGCCGTTGTTTTCGCAGTTTCCTTCATAGAAAAAATCCCCTTTATGCTTCTTTTTCAATCAGAACACAGCCGCACGGAGGTACTTCAACAAAAAGTTTTCCATTTTCCGGAGAAATGGCTTCTCCGGTTACCGCGTTTTTCCATGTTCCGTCGCAAGATGCAGGAATCCAGACTCCCGCACTCTGGTTTTCATCATTATTTACTGCTGTGATCAGAGCGTCTGTCTCATCCAGGCGCGCAAAGGCATACTGGCGGTTGGTCAGCATGAGTTCGCGGTATCTTCCCGTTCGTGCTGCAGGATGTTTTTTTCTGACGTCTGATAATGTTTTGATCCATGCCGGAAGTTTTTCTGCCGGCGGATTTTTCTCCAGTTCTTCCAGATTCAGCGCCGGACGCAGCGGATCGTCGTTTCCGCCTTCTTTTCTTCCCTCGATGCCGAATTCCGATCCGTAATAGATGGACGGGATGCCCGGCAGGAAGTACAGCAGCGCATAAATTGGAATCATGTTTTCTTTTACGTTCAGCTTGCTGGCCAGACGGTCTACGTCGTGATTGTCAACGAAGCTGTACAGTTTCTTTCCTTTGTAAATGCCGCCGTTTTCGTCAAATTCGCGGCGGATCGTATGTGCAATTTCGAAGTAGTTATGATCGTTATGTCCCGAATAAAGTCCTTTGTGAAGCTCGTAGTTTGTGACACTGTGCAGCAGATGCTGGCCGTCTCCGATGTAGCGCGCATAGTCGCCGTGGATGACTTCGCCCATCAGCCAGAAGTCCTGTTTTTTGGCGGATGTGCGTGCGCGCATCTGCTCCATGAAGCCGAAATCCAGGCAGTCGGCGCAGTCGAGACGGATGCCGTCGATGTCGAATTCGTCGATCCAGAAGTCGATGACATCAAGGAGATAGTCGCGGACCTGCTGGTTCTGGAGATTCAGGTTGACGAGTTCGAAGCAGTTTCTCCATGCTTCGTAGGAGAATCCGTCGTTATAGCAGGTGTTTCCGCCGAACCAGATTCCTTTGTACCATCCGCAGTACGGGGACTGTTCTCTTTTTTCCTGAATGTCGCGGAAGGCAAAGAATTCGCGGCCGGTGTGGTTGAAGACACCGTCTACGACGACTTTGATGCCGAGTTCGTGGGCTTTTTTTACGTATGCGGCAAAGTCCGCGTTGTCGCCTAAGCGGCGGTCTACCTGTTTGTAATCTTTTGTGTCGTATCCATGTGTGGTTGATTCAAACAAGGGGCCGATATAGATTGCGGTACAACCGAGATCTGCGATGTGCGGAAGCCACTGTTCCAGTGTGGAAAAGCGGTGTACGGTTTCTTCCGATTCATTTTTTCTCGGCGCGCCGGTCAGTCCGATCGGATAGATGTGATAAAATTCTGCCTCTTCATACCATGGTGCCATTTTGTTTGTCCTCCTTGTTTTTGGGTTATGAGTAAATTCCATACATGAACTGGTGTACCAGACGGTAGACTTCTTCGTCCCGGACGACGAGGTTGGAAAGATCGGATTGATCTCCTGCTGTCATCATCAGGTAGTGCATCAGGATTCCGGAGAAGCCTACGGCGAATTGTTCCTGACGGCCGTTCATGTTGCCGAGTTCGGCGCTGGCGTTGTCGAAGACGTCGACGCACAGGTGATAGAACCGGTCAATCATGGGGTATACGGTGCGGAAGCCTTCGCTTTTTCTTCCGGAATAGAACAGTGCCATCATCAGCATATGGAATTTCGGGTCTTCGGAGGCTCCGTTGAAGAAGGCACGCGCGATGCGGTACAGTTTTTCGGGGATGTTTTTCCCGGTTTCGGAGGCTTCGATGAGTTTTTGTTCCATGGGCTGAAAGTGCTCGTTTAGCAGGGCTTCGAGGAGGCCTTGTTTGCTGCCGAAGTAATAGTACAGGGTTGGTTTGGATACTCCGGCGGAGTCTACGATCTGCTGAACACCGACGGCGTCGTACCCGCTTTCGTAGAAGAGGGTCAGAGCTGAGTTCATGATTAGCTGACGATTGTCCATTTTGAATCCTCTTTGTTGCGGAAGGGACGCTCTCTGGAGTTCGCCTGGCCGCGGTGTGTTTGGGTGGTTGTTTGTTACGTGTGAGTTGGCATTTGTTTTGGTTTAAAATGCTTTTGTTGATTTTGTATTTAAGAAGTCTGCTTTTGTGTGTGATGGTCGAATTGCGTGAGTTTTTGGCAATTTTGACGAATTTTGTTGGATTTTGCAGGTTTCTTATGTGTGTTTCTGTTATCATTATACCAATCGGTATATAAAAAGTCAATGCGAAATATATAATGGATGAAAATAGATGCATAGAAAAAGAACCGGCGGGGAAATCTTTAGTTTAGTTCTCAGATTTCTCTGTCGGTTCTTTTCTTATTTTCCGATACTGTTTTTATACGAACTGAACCTCACATGACTAAAGTCACGTGCTTCAGACCGCTTTAGGCGGCAGACAAAATATCGGCGGATACGCCTGTTTCTTAGATCTTGCGCGGATACGCGCTTCTTCCATGCCGGATACGGCAGGTCTCCACATAACAGGTAGTCCACGGTATATCTGCCTGTGTTTATGCTGCTTTTTGCAGTTCCATTTCTGAAATTAAGTCTCTCAAATCCGCATAAACACATGAGGTTCTACGCTTTACTGCAGGAACTTTTGCCTCCAGCAAAGACCTTTCCGTTGCCGGTAAGGGTTTTAAAATTTCACGGATAAAATATCTTGCTCCAATATTGTACGATGCAGATAATCCTCCTTCTGCATTTTTTTGCATTTTCTCTTTTTGTTCTCCAATTGCTGTTTTCCTTCAGATGCCGTATAATGGAAACAGCATTTTTCAAATTCAAATTAAGGAGAACATAAACTGATGATACGATTTAATAATGACTACAATCACGGTGCGCACCCGGAGATTCTGGAGGCGCTGGGGGCTATTAATGGGAACAGTTATGGTGGATATGGGGAGGATGAATGGTGTGAGAAGGCTGCGGAGCTGATTCGGGAGAAGATTCATTGTGCGGATGCGGCGGTTCATTTTTTTCCGGGGGCGACGCAGGCGAATTTTATTGTGACGGCGGCAGCGCTTTCGCCGGTGCAGAGTGTGATTGCGGCGGATACCGGACATATTAACTGCCATGAGGCGGCTTCGATTGAAAATACCGGGCATAAGATTCTGGAGCTGCCGAATACGGATGGTAAAATTTCGGCGGAACAGATTGCGGCGTGTGCGGCGGCTTATTATGAAGGCGGTGAGCCGGAGTATCTGACGGAGCCGAAGATGGTATATCTTTCATTTCCGACTGAGCAGGGAACGCTGTATTCGCTGCAGGAGCTGACGAAGATTCACGAGGTCTGCCGGAAGTATGATATGTATCTGTTTGTGGACGGGGCACGGCTTGGATACGGGCTTGGATCAGAGAAGAATGATGTTTCTCTCGAGGATCTCGCTGCTCTCACAGATGTTTTCTATTTCGGCGGAACGAAATGCGGTGCGCTGTTTGGTGAGGCCGTTGTGCTTACAGCTGACTCGCTGAAAAAGCGGTTCAAAGCCTACATGAAACAGAACGGCGCTGTCCTCGCAAAGGGATGGCTGCTCGGACTGCAGTTCCACTGCCTGCTGGGGCATGATCTTTATTTCACTGCGACACGCCGCGCCGATGAACTTGCCATGAAACTCCGCAAAGCATTTGCGGCGCAGGGGATTCCATTCTGGGTGGAGAGTTTTACGAATCAGCAGTTTGTGATTCTCACCGATGCGCAGAAGGAAACTCTGGAAAAACGCTATATTTTCGAGCCAATGGGGAAATCCGCGGACGGCGGAAATATTGCGCGGTTCTGCACCAGCTGGGCAACGACGGAAGAGGAAGTGCAGACACTGATTGATGACCTCAAAGCTTTATAATTTTTGTCCAAAACGGCATTCTGCAAACACCGGCGATCTCTAAATCTGCTTTGCAAATTCAAAGAAAAAGCTGTACCGGTGTGCCACGAAAATGCAGATTTTTCCTTGTTTTACTCCGAGAAAGGAATCTTTATGTCTCATAAAATTGGTATTACCGCCTGCTCCAACCCCATGCATCCTTCCTTTTCCGCCGATCTGGCGCGTCTCTGTCAGATTCTGCGGAAGCTGGGCTTCGATCCTGTTTTAAGCCCCTGCCTCTTCGACAACGGTTCCGGCTTTTCCGGCACGGGCGCGGAGCGGGCGGATGCATTGATGAACCTTTACTGTGACCCAGAAATCACGGATATTTTTGATGTTTCCGGCGGCGATATGGCGAATGAAGTTCTGCCGTATCTGGATTTTTCTGTCATCGCCGCCTCCGGCAAGCGCTTCTGGGGATACAGTGATCTCACAACGATTGTCAATGCTGTCACGACTGCGACTGGAAATGAGTCGATGCTGTATCAGGTTCGAAATCTGCTGTACGACCACAGCGCCGAACAGATCACTCTGTTCCAAAACGCTTTTTCCGGGCAGTCTCCCAGCCTCTTCGACCTCCCTTGCACATTTCTGCAGGGCGATCACATGGAAGGTGTGATGATCGGCGGAAATATCCGCTGTTTTCTGAAGCTCGCCGGAACGGATTTTCAGCCGGATTTCCGCGGAAAAATCCTGCTCCTCGAAGCCATGGGCGGCGGCGTTCCGCAGATGGTTACGTTTCTGTCCCAGCTGAAAATGATGCATGCCTTTGAACAGATCAATGGTATTCTCCTCGGAACATTTTCCCAGATGGAACGCGACCAGCTGACGCCGGATATGCCGCAGCTTGTCCGCCAGGCGGCCGGACCGGATCTCCCGATTGCAAGGACTCCGTATATCGGCCACGGCACGGATGCACATGCCGCCGTGATCGGCAAATTTTATCAGATTTCTTCTGACTGATATACATCCGCGTAGCGCACGCCGAACTCCTCTGCGTCTGCATGGCGTTCCATATAGATATCAATGTGGCCGTACGGCGTGCCGCGGTCCTCGACCGTGTAAATTTTTCCGCCGATATTCAGCTTCGTTCCAAACGGCAGAACGCCGGTTGCAATGGTCCGGCCCTGCACCGGCATTTTTCCGGATGCGGTCGGGCCGCCCGCCCAGCGGCCACAGCAAACGGCGCAGTTGCAGTAAGCGGTCAGTTTAAAATTGCCGAGATATTTTCCCGAAGCGCTTTCCAACCGATCACCTGCGGTACTGTTTTCTGCACTTGTATTCTGCACATTTTCTGCTCCCGCCTTCTGTTTTCCACCATTCCCGTTTTCTGTTGTCTGGTTATCCACAGAGTTTCCTTCTTTTCTCCCATTATCCACATCTCCCGTTTCTACTTTGCTCTCACGTATTTCCTCCGAAATCACCCGCACAGCAAATTCTGTCGATTTCTCATAGTTAAAATCTGAAATCAGAATCCCCGTCGCCTCGCTTCCAGCGTGGATTACTTTTCCATCACCGAGATAAATCATGACATGGTAAATAAACCCGCTCTCCCGCTGGTAAAACAGCAGATCACCAGGCTTTGCCTCCTGCACCGGAATGCGTGTTCCAGCTTTCGCCTGCTGGCGTGAGGTTCTCGGAAGGGTATACCCGAAATTAGCAAAAATCTGCTGGGCAAAGCCGGAACAGTCGCAGCCGTTTGTAAGACTCGTCCCGCCCCAGACGTACGGATTTCCCAGGAATTTTTTCGCGTACTGCAGGACCTCGCCGCGCGCTTCGTCAGAAGAAAGAAGTGTTCTCGTCGTTGCATATGTATAGGTGTACGCCTTATTATTCCATGGCTTCACCCACATTTCCGCCATGGGAAAACTTTCCTCCTGCCAACGGTTTACCTCTTTTTCAGCCTCTTCTCCGCGCAGGAGATACCGCGCGCAGACAAATCCACGGACATCGCCGGATTCCACATAAACCCAGTCAGAATCCGCATCCGCTAAAATATAACAGAGGCTTCCCTTCGGCAGGATTCCGACGATTTTCTGATTTGTGCCTTTTCCTTCGCGGACGTGAAGCCAGGAATTCACATCGGCGATAGCATATGTTTTTTCAACCGTATGAAACAGCCACGGCATACGGGAAATCGTGACTTTTTCAGCTTCTGCCGCCTGCCACTCACTGTAGCTTTCCCGCGTGCGCTCAGCTTCCTGCTCTGCCGAAAAGACGGGTTCAGCCTCGGCGGCTGGCGGTTCCGCAGACTGTGATAAGTCAGAATCCGAAGAGACTTCTGCCGTCTTGTCCCCACCAGTTGCATCATCACTTCCTGCAGATCCGTTTTCTTCCTCCGGCGGTTCCATCTGCTCCCCATCTCCGCCGCCGATTTCTTCCTGCCCCGGCCATGGATCGTTGGAAATATCTTCCCCTTCGCCCGGCCACGGTCCATCCATTTCACTGTTTCCCGGTGTTTCCGGCATGTCTCCCTGATCTCCCGGTTCTGGATTTTCCGGCTCCTCTGGCTCTGTCTCGCCTGCCTCTCCCGGTTCTGCATTTTCCGGCCCCTCTGGTTCTGTCTCGCCCGTTTTTCCCGGTTCCGTCATTCCTGCATTCTCTCCGCCGTCAGGCTCCTGCGGTTCCGGTTCCTCCGGGACTGTCTCATCTTCTTTTCCCTCGGATCCACTTTCCTCTTCCATCTCATCATTCTGCGTACCTTCCGGTTCTGTCACCTCTTCCGCTTCCGCAGGTGCCTCCTCCGCCGCATCTTCCTCCACGCAAAAAGAAGCAGCCCCAACGGCTGCTTCCCCTGCAATCTCAATTCCAATCTGTCCCGGATCGGCCGTTTCCTCTTCTGCTGCATAAACGGCTGTCGGGTTTCCCAGTGTCACTGCGAGCGCACCGATCATCGCGGCGCGCACCAGCTCGGCGCATTTGTCGCCCATCATTGTTTTATCAACCATTTTCGCTTTCTCCTATTCAATTTGTCCGGCCAGACGGAATTGATCCGAACAAATAAAACAGAAGAAACACCTCTGGTATCGCTTCCTATTCCTCTGCTCGAAACAGTCTGACCGCATTTTTTTCTGTCGTCTCAATGACTTCTTCTTCCGAAATTCCCTTGAGTTCTGCGATCTCCTGCACAACGTACGGCAGATACAGAGATGAATTTCGTTTTCCCCGGTACGGAACCGGTGCCAGATACGGACTGTCTGTTTCCAGCAGAATGCGCTCCATCGGAGCCATCTGAACCACTTCTTTGATCTTCTTTGCATTTTTGAACGTCACCACGCCGCCAATGCCAAGATAAAATCCCATTTTCAGGTATTCCTCTGCCATCTCCACAGAGTAGGAAAAACAATGAATGACGCCGCCGATCTCCTCCGATTTTTCTTCTTTCATGACGCGGAGCGTATCGGCCGCCGCCTCCCTGCTGTGAATAATCATCGGAAGTTTTTCTTCCCGAGCAAGCGCAATCTGACGGCGGAACCAGTATTCCTGCTTCTCATGATTCTCCTTGTCCCAGTAATAGTCAAGGCCAATCTCACCGACCGCGACCGCCTTTTCCATGCGGCAGAGTTCCCGCATCCGCGCCATCACGTCCTCGTTCAGATCGCCCACCTCATCCGGGTGAAGGCCGAACGCGCCGTAGATGAACGGATACGCTTCCATCAGTTTTCTTGTATTTTCCAGTGATTCCAGATTTGCCGAGACATTGATGATACGCCCGATCCCGTTTTCCTGCATCGAGGAAAGCAGCTCTGCGCGGTCTTCATCAAATTTCTCATCGTCATAATGTGCATGTGTTTCAAATATCATATCCGAATTTCTCCTTAAAAAAACGAAACAGAAACGGAAGAAAGCTCTGCATAGCCTTCCCCTGTTTCCGTTTCCACGTTTATCCATCCTATCGTTCGTTGTTTTCGTAAAAGTAAAGTGCGCCGCTGCGCCTGTGCTTATTATAACGCATTCATTTTTCCCGCGTCAACCAGGAAACGAAAAAAAGTCACACTTCAACATGATCACCGCCGCGCCGCAATCTCATCCAGCAGGCAGCCCGCCACTTCGTCTTTTCCCATGAGCGGAAGCTCCTTGATGCCGTCCTTCGTGATCAGCGTCACCACATTCGTCGCCACACCGAAGCCGGCACCCTCTGTCTTCAAATTGTTTGCCGCGATCATGTCCAGATGCTTCTTCTCCAGCTTTGCACGCGAGTTTTCCACCATGTTCTCGGTTTCCATCGAGAAGCCGCACACAAACAACCCCGGATGACGGTTCTTTTCCACCCATCCCAGAATATCGTCGGTGCGCTCCAGCGGAATGCTCATGTCACCGTCCTTCTTTTTGATTTTCTGATCCGCCACCGTCACAGGCCGGTAATCAGCAACCGCGGCCGCCTTAATCAGAATATCCGTCTCCGGCAATGTCTCCCGCACCGCCTCCAGCATGTCCTTCGCCGTCGTCACCGGTCGCATCACAACGCCTGGAACCGGGGCTAATGAAACCGGGCCGGAAATCAGCGTTACCTGCGCGCCGCGGAGCATCGCCTCCCGCGCAATCGCGTATCCCATGCGGCCGCTGCTATGGTTCGTCAGATACCGCACCGGATCGAGGGATTCCTGCGTCGGGCCTGCAGTCACGGTGACACGCACACCAGCGAGCGTCTTTTCGCGGGCAAGCTCCATCGCGATATAATCGAGCAGCACCTCCGGGTCCGGCAGTTTTCCTTTTCCGACGTCCTTGCACGCCAGCATTCCCACGGTCGGCTCGATGATGCCGAAACCGTATTTTTTCAGCGTCGCCAGATTATCCTGCGTAATCGGATTTTCCAGCATCGCCGTATTCATCGCCGGAGCGACCAGCTTTTTGCACTTCGCTGCGAGCACCACCGTTGTCAGCATATCATCTGCAATGCCGTGTGCCATTTTTGCAATCACATTGGCGGTAGCCGGGGCAATCATAATCAGATCCGCCGCTTTTGCCAGCGAAATATGCGTCACCTCATATTTAAAATCACGCGCAAACGTATCGACCACGCAGCGGTTGTTGGTCAGCGTCTCGAACGTCAGCGGGGTGATGAACTGCGTCGCGTTTTCGGTCATGATGACATGCACGTCTGCTCCGGCTTTCCGAAGACCGCTCGCCACATTTGCCATTTTATAGGCGGCAATTCCGCCTGTCACACCAAGTACAACACATTTTCCGTCAAGATTTTCCATTGTAACTCCGTTCTGCTGCCTCGAAGCAACTTTTTTCCTATGATAGTTTTAAGTATAGCAGACAGAAAAACAGATTACAACCAATCCTGTTTGCCATTGATGCAAAAAGGCTTTATAATAAAAGGACAAAAGAGCTCTACTTTTAAAATAATCGCGAGGTATTTTTATGATTTTAGCCATTGATATCGGGAACACAACCGTTACGCTCGGCGGCGTCCGGACCGCACCGCAGCAAGCGTATTCCCTCGAATTCACAGCCCGGATTGACATCAACCACACCTGGTCTGCCAGCCAGTATGAATCTGCGATCGAGCAGCTTTTTGAAGACAAGAATCTTTCCCCGTCCGACTTTCGGGGCGTCATCATTTCCAGCGTTGTTCCGTCGGTTCTGACGCTTCTGCAGGAATGTGTCCGTAATCTGTTCGGCACAGAACCGCTGCTCGTCACATCCGAAAGTGATCTCGGCATGACATTTTCCATCCCGGAACCGGAAAAAGTAGGCCGCGACCGCCTCGTTGATGCAGCCTGGGCCGCCGCACATTATCCGCTGCCGGTCATCACCGTGGATCTTGGAACAGCGACGACCTTCAATGTCATCCGGGAAAACAGCGTCTTCTGCGGCGGCGCCATCGCACCGGGACTCGATATGGGACTTGGCGCCCTCTCCGAGCGGACCGCCCAGCTCCCGCGGCTCGACCTCCAGATCCCGAAACGCATCATTGGCAGAAACACCGAAGAATGCATTCTCTCCGGCACCATCGTCGGCATGGCCGCGATGCTCGACGGAATGGTCCAGCGCATCGAAGCCGAACTCGGCTCCCCCGCCACCCTCATCCTCACCGGCGGCGCGGCACGCTTCGTCGAACCGCTCGTTTTACATCCTCATATCTATGACCCGAACCTTCTGCTGAAAGGGCTGGCGTTCCTGTGTGAGCGGAATTGTGCAAATTAAAATCGTACTTCCAAATATTCATCAGACTTTTTCATTCTGCATGACGTTAAAAAGCGTGTCTGTTCTCCAGGCACGCTTTTCTCTATTTTTCTATGGAATCGCAACCCTTCTTTGTGTTGCCTCTCCGCTTTTCAGTTTTTCCTGATTCTCCTCTTTCAGTTTTAAAATACACGGGCGAATGCTTTCATCATACGTTTCTGTTGTCTGAAGTACATGACCATTGTATACAATCACATCATCGGAATACAGAAATACAAGCGCCATCTGATTCATCTCATGATCGTAGATCAGAACATACCAGTTATAATCATACAAAATCCTCTCTGTCATGTTGAATACCTGTTTTGGCTTCTGGCAGGAAATTTTTTCTCCGTAAATGGTCGAGAGAATTTCGTCCATCTCCTCCGGATGATCCTCGCGCGTGATCGCAAAGGACATTCCGGCTCCGGTGTCTTCCGGGATATAAAGATAAATCATCTCGGCTTTGTCCGTATCAAAGGTTTCGATTTCCTGCAGCAGTTCCTGATCCGATTTTTCTGAGATGAAATCTGCTGCCGTCAGGAAAACATCTGTCGTACCCCGCTCAGGACCAATGGGATTTTCTTTCTGTGTATACACCGCCGTCATTCTTTTTACCAGACATCCTGCAATCACGCAAAGGATCACTCCAGCTAACACAGTGATTTTTCTCTTTTTCATACGTTTCAAGGAAATCACCTCTCTTCCAAAACAGACATTCCGGGAACCTTCCAAAAGTTGAATTTTCTCTTTTCAGTATATCATGAATTTTTCCGGGACACACTCTTTTCCCTCTCCCTATGCACGGAAAAACTCCCAGCACTGCCGGGAGTTTATGACTTTCTTATTTCATAGTAACTATTCAGAACCCCATCTCGATTCCGCTTGCGCTGCATCTCGATGTTGCTTCTCGCCATATGAAATTCCAGAAAACCGTTCATTCATGCAAGCATGATTCACGATTTTCTTTCATTTCGCATGGCTCTGAATAGTTACATTTCATATTACTTTTTCACCTGCTCATATACCAGTCCCGGATAAGCTTCGAGGCTGACACCGTTTTTTTCAAACATTGGAAATGCTTCTGCGCCGGATGCGCATACGGCGGTTGCCATGCTTGTCTGTTCAGTGTAGCTCTCCCAGTTGTCGGCAGTAAGGCCAGGCTGGTATGCTTCCCAGGCAGTTTCGTATTCGGTGCTCTTATCGGAAGGAATCGCATCTTTCAGGCTCTCGCCGGACCAGACGGCAAGCTGATCTGCTTTTTTGTAAGTATATTCCGGGAGCTGATCGTCGCCCAGCGACTGGTACAGCTCATAGCGGGTAATGGAGTCTTTGGAACTTCCGTAGGATTTTTCCATCTCTTTTTTCACGGTATCCATATCGGCATCATCCGGGTAGGTGATGTCTACTTCGCACAATACTGGTTTTCCCGTCGCTCCGGTCTGATCGAGGTTGATAAACTGAAACATGACTCTGGAAGTTTGCTCGCCGAAAACAGTGGCTTCTGTATCTACTGCGATCGCGGCTGCACTGTTAGTTTCGGAGAAAATTTCCACCTGGTCCCGATCCAGATTCCAGTCGGCAAGCACTTCATCCACCGTTTTCCCCCATCCGGTATCCGGCGGCGTAATTTCCTTGCTGCTCTCTTTCGCTCCCTGACATCCAGTCAGCAACAGAGCACACATTGCAAAAATACCTGCTAATTTTTTATTCATACACCTGCATCTCCTTTCCGCTTTGTTATTTTTTTTCACATACTTTTTTTGTTAGCCCTATACTACCATATATTCTTCTGAAAATCTATGACGTTTGGTGAAAATTTTCTTACATTTTTCTTATGCATTCGATTTAAATCAAAGAAAAAGCAACAACATCCCTTATAGAAATTCTCTACCGCTATTTAAAAACGCTCCCCTAGTATCTATAACGCAAGGGGAGCGTCTATTTTCAATTAGTTCGCTTGTTCTGATAATCGAGTTTTGCTTAAGCTCTCTCCCAGCGGCCTCCCGGGGCTGAAGATATAACACAATAAGCAATATTCAAACTTGAGGTTCCAGCTTTAATATACGAACGACAGGACCGTCCACACTCTAAAGTCGAATATGTAATCATCTGCGTATTATTTGGAGTATAGTGATATGGGGTTCCTCCAGCAGGATTTGAAATTGTTTTTGTAATATCATCATACTGGAATCCCACCTCTGGTGAATATTTGGATGTCTGCATTAAACTACTTGCTTTCATAGAGGTTCCGTAGTTCAGTGTTGTTTCAAACCAATTAATTCGTACCTTTAATGCCTGACGGTCATTTGTCACGGATACTTTCATGGTTGCATAAATGCTGTACTGGCTAAGCTGCCCCGTATTGCTTACAATATCAGTGATTGCTACTCTTTGCTGATGCTCGTCTACAATCAACAAACCCGTTGAAATAATATCCTGCTCGCTGCCATTTTCATCCACTACCTGTGTGATTGACAAATAATCATCCGGCTTTGCATCAATGGCGCGGGTCTTCATCTGTTTTTCCTGATATTGTTCAATTGCAACCTTAATTACGTCACTTTCATTCGTGATGTGATTGTTTAAAACCTCTTCATACACTCTGTTTTTTAATTCTGCATTTGTTTCTGCTTTTACTGTTGTAGCAAATACACTAGTCATCACCAAAGCTAACATACAGAAGCCGATTGCTGTTAACGCATTTTTCAATCTTTCTTGCATAAATAACTCCCTCTCTTTCGATTTGCAAAATTAATCACTGCTATTAATTCTCTTCTGCATTGGACTTTTCTCCTTCCTTCATTTTGCCTGTTAGCCTAGGCTCATTTAAAGCCTGGATTCAGTTTTTCACATTTCTTTATAGTCTTATATTACACTTAAAGTAAGCGCCAAGTATTCCTGCGGATTTTCAAATCCTTAGATTTCCCCTATAATTGCAGCTGATAGATACTTAGATTATTTCACTACAATTATGGAGGATAGGTTATGGCAGGTACTCGCAAGACCCGCGTTCCGATGGTGGAACAGATCAGACTTATCAATGAATGCCGTCAGAGCGGCATGACAGATGCTGACTGGTGTCGTGAAAACGACATTGCAGTAAGCACCTTTTACAACTGGGTCAGCCGTTGTCGGAAAACAGCAGCGGATCAGATCCCAGCGGCGAATTATGGTCATCTTGAGGTTCCACGCCCGAAACAGGACGTGGTTCCCATTGACATTGTTCCGGATCACATTCCGGAACAGCATACCGCATCGCAGATGCTAAATTCGAACCTTGACAATCCACATACGATTGAAGTTTCTATGAAGGATATCACAGTCCGCATCAGCAATGATGCGGATCCTGTTCTGCTCACCAGGACTTTTCGCATGCTTCAGGAGTTTTCATGTTAGGTGATGTTTCCGGACTTGAGAAGATCTACATTGTCTGTGGCTACACGGATATGAGGAAATCTATTGACGGACTCTGCACCGTTATCGAAGACCAGCTTAAGATGGATCCGTCGTCCAGTGCTCTCTTCCTTTTCTGTGGAAGAAGACGGGACAGGATGAAAGCCTTGTTCCGCGAACCGGATGGCTTCGTTCTGATCTATAAGCGATTGTCTGTCCGCGGCGGTTATCAATGGCCCAGAAAGCAGTCAGAGGTCCGGAATCTTTCCTGGCGGGAGTTTGACTGGCTGATGTCCGGGATTGATATTGACCAGCCAAAAGCCCTCAAAGCAGAATAAAAAGCTCGTGGATCCTGGCAGAAATCCTGCATAGAAAAATCCGGAAATCCCTTGTAAATTCAGCATTTTTCAGGCGTTGTTTTCCTTTAGTAAAAGCCCCCTTTCTGGTATAATAAAGGAATCAAATCCGAGGAGAGAAACGATGGCTTCCAGTGCAAAAGATATCCAGCTTCGAGAGCTGAAAGATACCGTATCACAACTGAAAACAATGATAGCGGAGCAGACGGAACTGATCAAAGCTCTCCGTCTTATTATTGACGAAAAAACCAGTCATGAGAAAGCTCTTCAGGAACAGGTAGATTATCTGACAAAAAAACTCTTTGGTCCCTCCAGCGAGAGAAGATCTGATGATATTCCGGGACAGCAGAATCTCTTTGATGAAGCAGAAGTGGAACAGGATCCATCCCTGTTGGAAGGCGAAACGGTAATCCGGGAGCATACCCGTAAAAAGAAGGCAGCACATGAGGAACTCTTCAAAGGCCTGAAAGTTGAAAAAGTAGTGGTCCCACTTCCGGAAGAGGATCAGATCTATCCGGTATGTGGTACGCAGATGGTCCTGATCGGCGAGGAATATGTCCGCCGGGAACTGGAATTCATTCCTGCCACCTGTAAAGTGATCGAATACTACAGCCAGAGCTATGGATGCCCCTCCTGCAAGGAAGGACTCGGCGATACAGAAAAGCCTGTGATCGTAAAGTCTCAGGTTCCGCCAGCTCTGCTTGGAAAAGGACCTGCATCAGCAGCTGCAGCTGCATGGACTATGTACCAGAAGTATGCCAACGGGCTTCCACTTTACCGGCAGGAAAAGGACTGGAAGCAGTATGGGGTGCAGATCAGCCGGACGACCCTTGCAAACTGGATCATCTACTGTTCAAAGAACTATTTTCAGCCAATGTACGATTACTTTCATCGGGAGCTGCTGAAACGTAGTTTTGTGATGGCAGATGAGACGCGGGTCCAGGTATTGAAAGAGGAAGGACGCAGGGCACAGACCCAGTCATTCATGTGGCTGTTCCGAAGCGGTGAGGACGGATTTGCGGAGATCATCCTGTATGGCTATTCCCCGACCAGGAGCGGCAGCCATGCAAAGGAGTTTCTGGAAGGCTACAGCGGATATCTGGAAACGGACGGCTATCAGGGTTATAACAGTCTGCCTGGGATCAGGCGCTGCTCCTGTTGGGCACATATCCGCCGATACTTTATCGACGCTGTTCCCAAAGGGAAGCAGTATGACTACAGCCAGCCTGCAGTACAGGGAGTCCAGTACTGCAATCGGTTGTTTGCCATGGAAGACTCCATTAACAAAAAGTATCCCGGTAATTATGAAAAGCGGAAACAACTGCGTCTCGAGAAGGAAAAACCTGTTCTGGAGGCTTTCTGGTCGTGGCTTGACCAGCAAAAGCCCGTCCGGAATACCCGGCTGGATAAAGCCGTGAATTATGTTCTCAACCGGCGTGATATAGCAGAAACTTATCTGGAAGACGGGCGGTGCAGCTTTACCAATAATCTCAGTGAGAATGCGATCCGTCCCTTTGCAGTGGGGCGAAAAAACTGGCTGTTCAGCAGTTCCGTAGACGGAGCGAATGCCAGCGCAGTAGTCTACACAATGGTTGAGATGGCCAAAGCACATGGGCTGAACATTTACGGATATCTTAAATTTCTGCTGGAGCACCGACCGAGTAAAAATATGACCGATGAACAGCTGGCGGAACTGGCACCTTGGAGTGAAAAACTCCAATCTATCAAAAATCGCATGTGAATTATAGTGAATTACTCCAACTCGCAAAGGGCTGGAGTAATCTTGTATCTAACCGCATTATTATTTGGCGCTTACCACTGAAAAAAGTAATTAAAGCTTATCAGAAGATTGATCTCCTGATTCTGGATGAGTTTCTGCTCAGCCCTGTTTCCAGTGAGCAGACCAGAGAACTGCTGGAGATTATCGAAGCACGCAGCGTAAAAGGATCAGTTATCTTTTGTACGCAGTTTGAACCTGCTGGCTGGTACAGCCGGATAGGAAATGAATGCGATGCTACGATCTGCGAAGCCATTATTGACCGCATCGTCCACAATTCGTACGAAGTAATGATTGATGGCCGGGTATCTATGCGGGAGCGCCATGGAATTAAAGATTCCCAGAAAGGGGCTGCCAATGACTGATTACTGCGCTTTCAGTAAAGATCATAAATGTATCAAATGGACCGACTATGAGTTACTTCGTCATGAACTGGAAGAGGCCGATGAATTATGCCATAACAATTGGACAGAAATCCAGCATCTGCGGGAATATATCGGTCAGTTACAGGCGTTGCTTATCAAAAATGGAATAAAGGTTCCGCCTGAGTATTAAATAAAGGATTGCACTCTGCTCCGGAAAGGTATGCTCTTTCTTTCCGGAAAAGGGTGCTCAGAATTTCCGAAAAGAATGCTCATTCCGATCGGAATACTCAAGTTCGCCAGTTGCTGTGTCCAGTAGCAGTTCCGGCTGGTCGCCTACCCAGTCAATATACATCTTTTCACCAGGAATCCGTTCCACAGGCATAGATGTTTTTGAAGTACCATAAGTATCTACCATAAAATCACGATACAGCTTATAAAACTGGGCAAGCTGGTAACCATTGGGATGCTCTTTTTTATAATCGATCCATAGAAAGCTCAAGTCGGCATGCTTTCCCATTTGGATCATCTGCTCATGTATTTTTTCAAAATCAGGTAGTGGAATGTCCTTATGTCGAAGGTTTTCTTTTGGATAGATGAGATCAACAACCTTTGCGGGTGGCATTTGCCGAAGATCATCCAGTGATAATCCTGAATCATTATAGCGGTTCATGATCAATGCAATCCCGCTCCGTCCAATCCGGTAACGTTTTTGTACGGCGTCATAACTGACTTTACTGAGTCGAAGTTCTATGACTCCAAGAATAGTATTGTAGTCGTGCATAATAGTTCCTCCTTTGCACTGTGATGAATAATAGTTACATCACAATAATAAAGGAAAAACGTACCGCTTTGAGCAGAAAACGCATACCGCTAAATCAGAATGAATGTACCGCTGATTTCAGAATAGGCGTACCGTTCGAGCAGAATTTGCAATGCAAAGGCGGTGAAACAGCTACTGGACAGTAAGTAGGTAATCATCCGTACCCTGTTTTTCAAAATGAGCCGCCCAGAAAAAGGCGGCTCAAATTTATTCTGTTGTCCGAAGTTCTTCCGGAAGTTCTTTTGACCAGGGCAGCAACTGATCCAGTTTTTCTTCTTCGGGAAACGATCCCATCCGCCGCAGCTGATCAAGGACGTAGGTAAGATACAGATAGGGTTTCAGCCCGTTTAAAAGTGCGGTTTCTGTGATACTGTATATGGTGGCGCTGGCATCTGCCCCACGGATACTTTTCGAAAACAGCCAGTTCCGGCGGCCAACTGCGAAGTTTTTAATTGCACGTTCCGCGCTGTTATTGTCAATGCTCAGATGCCCATCCTCCAGATAACGGCGCAGATACGTCTCCTGATTCAGCGCATATAAAATGGCATCACCAATAAGGGAAGACCGGTCTACCGAATCTTCCATCGAATGTAACCATTCAAAAAATGCATCCACGACAGGACGGGACTGTTTCTGACGCTCCAGATACCGTTCTTCCGGCGTCTTATCCTGAATCAGTTCTTCTATTTTATAGAGGATTCCGATCCGGGACATCGCCTGATACGCAACGGTTCCACGCAGCTGTTCTTTGGTAAAATCCTTTTTCAGTGCCGTAAGCGCTGCGTCAAACCTCCTTCTTGCATGGGTAAAGCATCCGGATACAACAATCGAATCTTTTACCCCGTGGTATGCCTGATATCCATCACACGTGAGGTATCCTTCGAATTGATCTCCCAGAAAATTTTTGGGATGATACCCGGCTCTGGTCCGCTCATAATCGAAGAGAACCATCTGCGGCGCTTCACTGTAGCGGTCGGTCAGATAGACCCACATCCAGTTTTGGGTAGACCCCTGCTGTTTCGGCTCGTCAATCACCTGAACCCGTGTCTCATCGCAGTGAATGTACCGGCTTTTTAAGAATTCTTCTTTCACCCGGTCGTAGAGCAGTCTCAGATATCGGTCTGCACAGCTGATCATCCAGTTTGCCATGGTTTTGGTGGAAAGCTTCAGGTTATATCTTGCGAATTCCCGTTCCTGCCTGGCCAGCGGCATGCCGTTGACATACTTTGCATTCATGATGCCTGCAACCAGGGACGGCGTTGCAATGCTTCCCTTGATCAGGGCCGGAACTTTTTCCAGACGCTTCATAGCTCCGCATTCCGGGCAGCTGTATACATAGGAGATTTCTTCGACTACCTCAAAACGTGCCGGAACGAACTTTAACCGCTTTACCGTTTCCTTCGTGACGACCTTATATTTTTTACCGCAGTCTGGACAATAACGTTCCTGCCCTGTAAGTTTGTATTCTATCCGCTCTGTTACTTCGAAATGTGAAAGATCTTCCTCTTTCTTTCCGGCATGCTTTTTACGCTTGTGGGAAGTGACTTCGATTTCTTTCTCCGGGTCAGGTTCACCATCTGACGCAGCTTCCGCCTCGTTGAACAGATTCATCTGCTCATATCCATCTGCGTATTTTTCACTGGAAGCCCCAAAACGCTGTTTCTTTGCAAGCGTCAGGCGGTCAGAAAGCATGGCATTTAAAAACTCAAGCTCTTTCTGTTTTTCTTCCATCAGCTTCATTTTGGTTTCTGTTTTGCGCTGCTTTTCCTGCATGACCTGCATCAGCTCAATCAGTGCCTCCCGGCTCATGTTCTTTAACTGATCTTCTGTAAAAATCGGCTCCATCTGGTATTCTCCCGGCTCCTTTTTTCTACCAGAAGTATACCATACAAACCTGCTTTTTTCGAGGAAAAATGCAGTCTGCAGTTATAGGAAATCAAGCGGATATCTCTGCTTTTTTCGTCCTTACAGGAACCTACACGATGATTTTCGGATGCCGCTCTTCGAACGCCCCCTGGGGTGTCAGGGATAATCCGTCACACAGCCAGTGCATCTCTTTCAGGGTTACCTTTTGGAGTTCATCCGGTGTGTCCGGCCAGCGAAAACAGTTTTTGTCCAGCCTTTTCATCAGAATCCAGAAACCGGATCCGTCCCATTGAAGAATTTTGATTGAGGTCCGCCTGCGGTTGCAGAACGCAAACATACAGCGAGAATATGGGTCGAGCTGAAATTTTAATTTGATGATAGCCGCCAGACCGTGATAACTTTTTCTGAGATCGGTTACTCCGCACGCAAGGTATACCGTTGTGCTGCCTGCCAGTTCAAGCATGCTCTTTCAGACTTCTTACGAAAACATGCAGAAGCTCTGGCGGGCAGTCCGGCATAATTTCAATCCGGATACTGTCTGTAATAAAGATACGCAGAGGTATATTTTCTGTTATGGCTCCTCTTGTGGAAAGTTCCTGCTCCGTTGGCATCTTTGCAAAAACCAGTTCCGGCTGTGATTCGCTTTCGAGTGTACGTAATCTACGGTTCCAGTATGTCATGGTAGAAACAGGGATCTGATGTTCCCGGCACCACTCCCTGCAGGTCTGGCCACTAGCCTGGAACGCCTGCAGACGTTCTGTCCAAAGAATAAGTTTTTCGTCTTTTTTCATGATGATACAATCCTTTCAGGTTTTGAGGAGAGTATATCAGAAAAAAATCGAGGATAACAGGTACGGATGATTACCTACTTACCATCAAAACAAGCATGTTCATGCATTGACAGAGATCTTCGATGCTTTCGAAACTCCGAAATGTCACGGCCTGCGCCTGTTTCCGCTTATAATTCCTCAGAAGCCGTTCCGTTTCATTATTCGTGGCAGGTACCCTAAAATCATGCAGGAACAGCAGATGGTTCTGCTTATATTTCTCCATTCTCAGGAACAAATTGTACCCGTCACGGTAATAATCATTTGCCGGAATGTCTTCGTATTCTTTCCGTGCGGTTTCCAGTATTTTTTGGTACCTTTCTTCAAATCCGGAAACCTTGTCCAGATCCACCTCTTTTGAAGGATTGCATTCATTCCGGAAATGGATCATTTCCTGCAGCAGGGAACGCATCTCTTTGCTCCAGCTGCGTTCCGGCTCATTATCCATGCTGTCCTTCAGATAGCGCAGCACATGGGCAAGACATTCCTGATGATTCGTCCCATAACTGTAAAAGGTAACGTCGTGGTCGTGGACCAGGATTCCCTGGTAGTCTTCCGTAACCGTACCTTTTACCCCTTCATGCCCTTTTTTCTCACGGGCAAAATAAAGAGCCTTACCATCAGGCGTGGCACATACATAAACCTGACAGCTCTTTCCGTTTATCCTTGCATTCGTGCAGTCCGTGTGCATGACAGGGGAAAGCAGCATATCAGCATAAGCAGATTTCCGCCCGGCTTCTGTTTTCCGGGCAAACTCCCTGCTCAGTCTGCAGACCATTCCTTTTGAGAGGTTCAGTTTTCCAACCGTCAGGTCTGACAGAAACTTTCTGCTTTTATCGATGGATGTACAACAGTCCTGGTCGATTAACAAAAAGTATCCCGGTAATTATGAAAAGCGGAAACAACTGCGTCTCGAGAAGGAAAAACCTGTTCTGGAGGC
>OODU01000613.1_pt1 | contig 39331 bp, 38 predicted proteins | sample 1671171 | NCBI WGS metagenome assembly OODU01 (sample SAMN06348129, study PRJEB24527) | human gut metagenome | biome: human gut; feature: ankylosing spondylitis patient; material: feces | host: Homo sapiens | place: China | collected 2015-10
TTCTGCTCCTGCAAGCGCATAAAAAATGTATTCAAATCTATCTTACCAAAAGACGTGTCCCTTAATCTGTACTTCTCACCAATGACGGTCAGCATAAATTCCCAGACCAGTCTGCTCTGCTTCATCAACGCATAAAGACAAATCTGTTTTGCTACATCCGTCGGCTGTGAAGCAATCGCAGAAACCAGAGAATCATCTTCCAGTGCATGAAGCCGTTTGATGCAGGCTTTCGCCATGCGTGTGATAGATTTTTCCGTTGGGTACTGGAAAAGATTCTGCTCTACAATTTCTTTCACAATCGTATCATCTGAATTTCCTTTTGCCATTAGCTTTGCGGTGGAACGCATTTCGTAGAAAAGGAACGGCTCTCTGGTCAAAGACGCAATATAAGGATAAGAATGATCCATGTTACCGTACCTCCTTACTGTTCCTCTTTTTTATCAGGAACAAATTCCATGATGTCTCCTACATCGCAATTTAACACCGTACAAATCTTTTCTATTACATCCATGCTGACATTTTCATCTTTGGACAGCTTTGACATTGTTGTCGTGCTAAATCCAGTCTGTAAACGTAAGTCTTTCTTTATCATGTCTTTATCAATCAACATTTTCCACAGCTTTTTATAGCATACTGCCATACTTTCACCTCTTACATTTCCTTCTGTCTGAAGTTCATTATTTGCGTTACTGCCACTATCATAGCATAGAAATGCGAATAGTACAATCAAGATGTCAAAATTTCAGATTCATGCTTTACGAACTCGCAGTTCTAATTCGTATCTTTAGAAATTCCGGGATTTTAAGGAACAAAAGCGAAGTTCACAAACTGGCAAGCAGTGTCTACGGGGTCCCGTAGACTCATTTTCTCGATTTTCCCTCTGGTCGAATCTTCGCAAATTGCTTGTTGGGGAAGCATCCCCAATCCCCTTTGAACATCATCTGCGATGATGGCTGCTCGACCAGTTCTGGTCGTTTTCTTATTTTTATAGTAGATACATTTCTGACCATGTGGTAAAATTCATATAGTGTAACTTTTTGTCGAGAAGTGACACCGGAAGGGGAACAGTTATGAGGAAAGAGGTAGACCATATCGAAGAATACCGACAGGAATTGAAAGAACTTGAAGCGTTCAAAAATGATAAAAGTGAAATGTTTGAGACAGATGATTCTGCTGACTTGGAAGAATTGCACTTGCGTATCAAACATCAGGAAATTGTAGAATCTCAATATACCAAAATCCGCAATGAAGAAATGTGGCGTCTCTGGATAGATTTGATTTATCCCTGGTTAGAGGAAGAAGCAATCACTCAGGGATTGCACATTATCCTTGATGTGGATGATGAAAAACTCACTGGAAAAATCACAATCAGCGGTGACCGTTTTTTCATAAATAATCTCTATTGCGATGCCAAGAATTATTTAGAAGTCATGGTACATTATGCAAATGATTTCTGGATAGGTGATGAGGATGGACTCTTTGTAATTGAAGTCCTGTTCGATCTGTATGATAAAGAAAAGACTTCTGATAAGAGTGACGAAATTGAAAAAGCAAAGCAAGATTTCAATTCATTCCGGTTGCAGCACGGGAAGAAAGTCCGCTTCAAATTCACTCCGTAAAAAATGATAAAAACAAAAAAAGCCACGACCAACACTCATTTTCAGAGTGTCAGCCGTGGCTTTCTTTATGGGGTCAACGATGGTGAGCTTGTTCTTGCTGTTCCTGTTCTTTCTGTCGTTTTTCTTCTTCCTTTTTCCGGTCAATGCCAAGAATATGCTCAACGGTCTGTTTTGCAATCAGATATTCCTGCATTTCTTTTTTGACCTGGCGATACTCAGCATACGCCTGTTTCTTTTCTGTCAGAAGCTGATGAAATTCTTCATCCAATGATTTACGGGACGGAATCTTTTTCCCACCCAGCTGATCGAATGCTTCCTTTGCCGCTTTATGCAAAAGAATTTCCTCTCGATGTGCTTCAAAGAATTTTTTACTGTATCCGGCACGGCGATAATCTTCATAAACCGATCTGGTTTTCGCATAATTGTTGATATGCTTTTTCAGTGCGCCAATCTCAATCATACGTTTTTCTGCGGACTTGATATTGCCGGACAGTTCATTAAAGCGGATAGACAGTTTTTCTGTAAGAGCTGTCAATTCTTCATAGCTGTCTACACCTTTTTCTTTCAGCAGGCAGACCGTCCGGGCAGCTTCTTTACGATTGTATTTTTTCGCCCAACGCTCATAGCCAACTGATTTTCCCTCTGCCATTTTTGCCTGAATGTCAATGAGAAGATGGAAGTCTCTCTGCGTATGAATCTGTTTACTGGTGTTCTTCGCTTTATGTAAAGTCTTACCGGAGATAACAGCACGAACCGCATCTTCACTGTATTCATCGCCCAGAGAGCGGAGCCTGATAAAGCGTGCTTTTCCTTTTTTACGGAAAGCCAGATTCTTCCCATTCTTCACTTCATATTCCATCTGAATCAGTTGCTGCATAAACTCGTCAAAGTTCTTAGGTTTTGTAGAAAGTATCTGGTCTATCGCCGCACAGAGCATATCTCGTTCACTTTGCTTTTTCGGAAATACAGTTCTTTTCTTTCGTTCTCGATATGGCTTCGGTATGATGATAGACAGTCCATGCTCCGCACATATTCTGTCACTGAGCTTCTGAACTGCCAGACCAGATAAGAAAAAATCCTTGAACTTGCGTGTGCAGTCCAAGGTCGTCGAGTTATAAATAATATGATTATGAATGTGCGCCCGATCAATATGCGTTGCAACGATAAAAGCGTGTTTTCCCTTCGTCCAACGCATCGCTGTTTCATAGCCAACCTGATTTGCTTCCTCCGGTGTAATTTCACCAGGCTTGAAAGACTGCCGTATCTGATAGGCAATCACATTATTTTTCTGCTGTCTGCCAGTGATATGCTGATACTGCCGTTTGGAAAGAAGAAATTCTTCATCCGCTATCTTTGGGTCACATTCATAGGAACTGATAAATTCTCCATTATTGGTTTTCTCTGCATTCTGTGAATAGTCTGTGCGGTCAGCAAGACATTGTGCCACCGACTTGCCTTTATTCACATGAAGTGCAATCAATCTTGTCGCCGCCATAAGCAATCCCTCCTTGAATAAAAAAAGCTGCTACCATAATCGGCAACAGCTCTCATTAACTTTATTCTATTGTCTTTTTCAGATTCACAAGAGTTTAATCTAACTCTGCAATTTTCTGTTTTATCCGTTCACGAATTTTACGCTTTTCTTCGTAAATTTCCTCTAATTCTTTTTCTGTAAATAGTGCATACGCTTTGTCTGGAATTGCCATCAAACCATCACAGCTGAATGTCAAAGGCTGTCCACCACTGATGATTGCATCTTTCCAATATTTCTTTCTTAAAAATTTGATGATTCCCATAGATCAACCCCTTTTTCATATTAAGCCAGCTCGTAAAACTGGAAGTTGTCAGTCCTTCTTGTTCTTTTCAATAGCACTAATGGTGCAAGCAAAACCTGTAATCATTGAAAGTAGTATTGCTCCACCCATTGCTTCGTTCATTCCAGCACCAAAGAAAAAACCGACCACCGCCGCAATTACCATAAGAATGATTGAAATCATTACTCTCATAATATATACCTCCATAACTTAGAATTTTCTACTCTTATCAATAACCCCAAGTCATCAGATTCCATTCTCCGCCTTCACTCCGTGCAAGCCACCATGACCAAGTGTATTCTTCGTTAGCCTCCCATGCACCGCCACCTTTTTTCGGCGAACGAAAACTGCTTTCAAATGCAATACATTGCGTAAAGGCTTCTTTATTATCATCCGTTCTTAAATCGTTCATCCATTCAATGTTATCTGCATTGTTGCATTCTTCATCCGGCATATAAGAAAGGCTATGCAATTCACAGCCCTCAAACGAAGCGAACTGCTTTTTTATAATCTCAATGGCAGAATCTATTTCTTCTTTTGAATAAACGGAAGATGCTCCATAATCAATTTCCACTTTTGATGTATCACCGTTCTTTCCGCATCCGGCAAAGAGAAGAACCAGCACAATGCAAAGCGTTACGGTTATAATCTTTTTCATAGTGAATACCTCCAACTCCCGATTTGTCACCTTTATTTTACCATTTCACAAATGCTTGTTCAATAACATATACACGACTAAAAATAGAATCCTCTGATAAAATCAACCGCACGACCTATCATCATCTCAGTCCAAACAATCAGGAACGTAAGTAGAAATGTTACAAGTATCATTCCGGCAAGTAAAGCAACATTTAGCCACTGTGCCTGCACTACATTATAAATACCGCATCCGATGAAAAATAACATAAAAAATCCAATCACAAATGAGGAAAGATTGGTTGCCAGCTTAACCAGCAAATGTAAAAACATGATAACCAGTAACAAAGGGAATAAAGTAATTTTCAAAATCCACATCATAGTCGGCACTCCTTTCTTCTTGCCTACATTCTACTGAAAAAAACATAGAAACACAATGATGTAAAAAAAGATGGGCCACGGCAGAACACTCTGCCGCAGCCATTGATAATAAGTTACTGGATGCTGGACAGATGCACCAATACCTCCTTCATTTCTATCCAGATTTCATCCAAGCGTTCCTGCAAATCATTCACATCCGCAGCATAAATGTTCCCGGTTTCGTTTGCCCGCTTTGCGTACTGATTCAAATTGTTACTACATCTTCGCAGAAGCGATACCAGTTCTTTCACATCCTGCAATTCCAACTTGATACAGTAGCCATCCAGAGCCATTTTTCGCAAGTAGGCATTTCGGTTTCGGATTCCAAGTTCACTCATTTTCTGATGAATCTGTGTTTCTTCCGCCGGAGATACCAAAAAGTGAATCCGCTTTGTCCTTGTCTGCATTACAGCACCTCCTCCCGTCGGTCATAACTTCTGGATGGTGTGATATGCTCCGACTTTGATTTCAAGTCTGCCAGCACTGAAGGGCGGTCTGCCGTTCTTTCGTCATGGGATTCTGTACTATCCTCCATGTTCAAAGCCGCATCCAGTTCCGCAAGCCGCAAACTTTTTTCCGTCAGCTCTTTCTCCTGCGGAAATGGCTTTCCAATTTCATGCCGGGTTGCTTCCTGCTGATTGTTCAGATTTTCAAGCTGTGTTTTTGCCCGTTCCAGCCTCTCAGGGATGTTAGAGAGTGTGTTATCCAGTCGGATGATATTTCCCCTGGCATCTGTTCCAAGCTCTACACGGTGGCTTCCTGCACCTCTGAGCGTAATTTCAAACTGTGAGCCAAAGGCATTATAAGAAAGCTCCATCTGGAATCCACGGTAGCTGCCAAGTGCCACCGGCTCGCTGTTTTTCGTCTCCTTGCAAGCGGCAAGAATCATTTCTCCGGCATCCAGTTTTTCTTCATACTGTTTGCCTAAAATCTCCATACCGCAGAAGCCTTCCTCGATCTGAGGATGTGTTATCACTGTCTGTATATCCGCTTCACAGCTATGAATCAATCCAGTCTGCCGTTCAATCTCTGCCGGGAAATATTTCAGCAGCTTATCTTCCATGCGGTACTGCTGACTCTGATGATCAGCTTTAAGCACTTTCAACCTTGCTACTTCAATATCTAAATCCATCTTTTCTTTGATTAACGGATTCCCGGCACACAACGCTTTGATTTCAGCATACGACAGTGCCTGCTCATCCACATCATCGCAGGAACGTACCGGAGACTTACTGGTCATGATCTGTGAGATGAATTTCTGCTTATTTTCCAATGTCTGATAGAGGTACGCATCGAAAGTTCCCTCTGTGACATACTGATACACCTGGACTTCCTTATTTTTGTTTCCCTGTCGAATGATACGACCATTTCGCTGTGTCATATCCGAAGGTCGCCAGCCCACATCCAGATGATGCACTGCCACAAGTAAATCCTGGACATTGGTTCCGGCACCCATCTTTTGTGTCGAACCTAACAACACTCGCACTTGTCCGGTACGAACTTTCGCAAAAAGTTCTTTCTTTTTTGCTTCGCTGTCGGCGTCGTGAATGAAAGCGATCTGTTCTGACGGTACACCACGTTCAATGAGCTTTGTTTTAATATCATCATATACGTTAAAAGTTCCATCATTTTTCGGAGTAGACAAGTCACAGAACAAAAGCTGGGTCAGCTTTTCGTCTTTTCCTTCCTCCCAGATACGGAATACATTTCCGACGCAGGCATTCAATTTGCTGTCCGGATCATCCGGCAGAAGCGGATTCATCAATCGCTGATCCAGTCCAAGTTTTCGTCCATCCGACGTAATCTTGAGCATATTGTCCTCAGTCGGGTCAACCACACCGGAATGAACCGCAGCGGCACGTTCTGATAGCTCCGACACCATTTCCTGCTGATATTCCGAAGGCTGTACCACAACTGTTTCAAATTTTGCTTCCGGTACTGGAAGATTCAACTGATCGGAGGTTTTAATGTCAGCAATTTCCTTGAACATATTCATCAACTCCGGCAAATTAAAGAACTTTGCAAATCTGGTTCTGGCACGATAACCAGTCCCTTCCGGTGCAAGCTCGATTGCCGTAGTTGTTTCTCCAAAAGTGGAAGCCCAGCAGTCGAAATGAGTTAATCCTTTCTTTTGTAGCGTACCATATTGAAGGTAACGCATAACCGTATAAAGCTCGGTCATGGAATTGCTTACTGGTGTGCCAGTCGCAAAGATAACGCCACGCCCTCCGGTCAATTCATCCATGTACTGACACTTCATAAACATATCTGAAGATTTCTGTGCTTCCGAAGTGGACAGTCCTGCTACATTCCGCATTTTTGTGTATAAAAAAAGATTTTTGAACGCATGGCTCTCGTCTACAAAAAGCCGATCCACACCAAGCTGTTCAAAAGTAATCACATCATCCTTTCTGTCTATTGCCAGAAGTTTATCCATTCTGGTTTGCAATGATTTACGGGTTTTCTCCATCTGCTTAATAGTAAAATTCTCACCATTCTGTGCTTTCAAGTCTGCCAGTGCATCCTCAATTTCATCAATCTGTTCCTGCAACATTCGTTCCTGACGCTCTGGCGAAATCGGAATTTTCTCGAACTGTGAATGTCCGATAATCACAGCATCATAATCGCCTGTTGCGATACGGGCGCAGAACTTTTTACGGTTGGCAGTTTCAAAATCCTTTTTACTTGCCACCAGCAATTTTGCACTTGGATAGAGATGTAAAAACTCGTTCGCCCACTGTAAGGTCAAATGGTTTGGAACAACAAATAATGCTTTCTGGCTCAGTCCAAGGCGTTTGCTCTCCATTGCAGAAGCCGCCATTTCAAAGGTCTTTCCCGCACCGACTTCGTGTGCCAACAGAGTATTCCCACCATACAACACATGGGCGATTGCGTTTCTCTGATGTTCTCGCAAAGAAATATCTGGATTCATACCACTAAAACGAATATGGGAACCATCATACTCACGAGGACGGGTACTATTGAAAAGCTCGTTATATTTTTGCACCAGATGCTCTCGGCGTTGAGGGTCTTTCCATACCCAATCAGTAAAAGCGTCTTTGATTGCCTGTTGTTTCTGCTGTGCCAGAGTTGTTTCTTTTTTATTTAACACACGTTTTTGCTTTCCAGCAGCATCTTCAATCGTATCATAAATACGAATATCTTTCAGATTCAATGTTTCTTCCAGTATCCGATACGCATTGGCACGGGATGTACCGTATGTTACATAAGCTGCTACATCATTCTGGTTTGGAGAACTTTTTCCAGTAATACGCCATTCCGCAGTCAGTTCTGAAAACTTCACTTCAATATTACGACGCAAGTAATAAGGTGTTTCAAAAGTTTCCTGCATAAACTGCTGAATATAATCTGGGTCTACCCATGTTGCACCCAAACGCACATCAATTTCCGAAGCATCCAGGTCTTTCGGCTGTGCCTGCAACAGTGCCTGTACATTCACAGCAAATGCCGGATCACGGTCAGCTGCAATCTGTGCTACACGAAGTTTTGTACGAACATCACCGGAAAGATAATCGTCCGCAGTCAGCCATCCAACAGTTTCTTCCTCTGACGCCATCGGGTCTTTGAAAATCACACCTTTCAGTTCTGTAATGATATTTTCATAACTGCCTGGACTTCCCAGCAAATTCGCCATAAATGACAGATCTACATTTCCTCGTTCACCAATGGAAATTGCCAACGCTTCTGATGGTGTATCTACGCTTGTCACATGGCGTTCCGGCTTGATTGTTCTTTTGGTGAACATATCTGCTTTGCTTTTCAGATTTCCGTCCTCATCCAGATTTTCCAGAGAGCAGAGAAGATAATAAGCGGAATCATCCGAAAAAGCCTGACCGTTGGCACGGTTATTGATAAGTCCATTTTTCTCTGTAAATGAGTCATACGCTGCATTCAGTTCTGCCTGCTTTGCTGTAATCATTTCATCCGGGTAATCGTCCAACTGATATGCAATCAAGTCATTAACAATCTGCCGCAACTCCACCATGCCTGTTACACGTTCTTTTGCCTTTTCATTCAGTTCCAGATGACGCATAATGGAGTTTTCACGAAAATAAACTTCGCCATCTACCACCGCAAATGAGAAATTCTTTACATCGGGAGTAGCCGGGATTGTTTCCTGCTGAATCCCAAGGCGGTCAATTTCCGGTAATTCCACCGCCTGATAGGTTCCCTGAATTTGCTTAACAGCTTCTGAAAGCTGTTCTGCCAGCACAGCACCTTCACGAGGTACAACTGTCAAATCATCCTTGCCATACTGCGTACTTTCTGCGGTAATCTCACCCAGCACCATTTCTGGATGTTCAACAAAATAGCTGTTCATTGGAAGTCCATCCGAGGTCATGCTCAGGTGTACCCAATCCGGCTCAATATCAATCGGATGGTCACGTTTTTGCAAGAAGATAATATCCGATACCACATCCGTTCCAGCATTTTTACGGAAAGCATCATTCGGCAGACGGATAGCCCCTAAAAGTTCTGCCCGCTGTGCAATGTACCGCCTGGCATCCGGGTTCTTGGAATCCATTGTAAAACGGCTGGTCACAAATGCTACAACACCGCCGGGGCGCACCTGATCGAGTGTTTTCGCAAAAAAGTAATTATGAATAGAAAATCCCAGCTTATCGTATGGCTTATCAGATACTTTATAATTTCCGAATGGGACATTTCCAACCGCCAGGTCAAAGAAATCTCTGCGGTCAGTAGTTTCAAATCCAGCCACCTTGATGTCAGCATTTGGATACAGCTTCTGAGCAATTCGTCCGGTAATAGAATCCAGCTCCACGCCATAAAGACGGCTGTTTTGCATTTCCGGTGGCAACATACCAAAGAAATTTCCGACACCCATAGCAGGCTCCAGGATGTTCCCGGTTTCAAATCCTATCTGCTGTACCGCATCATACATTGCCCGGATAACCGTAGGACTTGTATAGTGTGCGTTCAATGTGGAAGCCCTTGCCGCAGCATACTCACTATCTGTAAGCAAGCCTTTCAGTGTAGCGTATTCCTGCGCCCACTGGTCTTTGTTCGGGTCAAAAGCGTCTGCCAGACCACCCCAGCCGACATAGTTCGACAAAATCCCCTGTTCTTCCAGAGTTGCATTACGATTTTCAGCTTCCAACGTCTGTAACATCTGAATTGCCGCAATGTTCCGGGCAAATTTCTGTTTCGCTCCACCTTCGCCAAGTGCGTCATCTGTAATGTGATAATTCAGTGCTGGAATCTGTTCTGGCTCATTTTCCTCTGTCGGATTCATTTCCAGAACCAGATTGTGCAGATGGATATTATCTCCATGTTCCATCATCCGTTTCAGATTTTCCTTACTTTCAGAACGGAAGATAGGGTAATCTGCATCCGGGTCACGCAGTTGCACATCGAACAGACCAACATTCTCAATGATAAATGCTTTCCCATCCAGATAGAGCGTATCGCCCACTCGATACTCCGGTTCGTCAATCAGAGTTTCTTCTGTTTCTTTCTGCTCGATGTTCGGCGGCAGTTCTGAATCTGGTACATCTCTGTATTGCTGATAGTGCTGATAAGTCTCTAAATCATTTTCTTCATAATCCGTCAGCTCACTGAAATCCAGACTTTCCAATTCTTTTTCAATCAAATTCTCCAGCGAATCATATTGACGGCGTTCCAGAAGCCAATCATCCAGATACCTCTCGACGGTGAAATCAACCAGGTTCACATTTGCCTGAATTGGAATCTCGTCATCGGTAATTGTGGTATAAGCAACACCTACTTTTCGCAGATCTTCAAAGTCCGCATGAGATTCATATTCACTCATGCAAAAATCGTCAATGAGCTTTCTTGCCTGTTCCATCGGTGTCAGATACCGTTCCTGCCGGATAAGAGAAGCAATTCTGTCCGCAACCTGTGTCCAGTTAAACAAAACACTATCACAACCTGCTTTCTTATACTCAAGTCCCTTTGCACTATGATCTTCTGAACTTCCAGTTGTACCGGAAAGTGCATGGGAATGTCCTCCTTGTCCATACTCATTTTTCAAGAAATCTGCCCGAGCTTTTTTATCACGGTTATTCTCAAAAAAATCATAAATCCGTAGCTTTCCACCTGAGAATCCACTACCACCTGCCATTGCACGGTTCAGTTCATCGTCTGTGATGAACTGTCGAATAATAGGCATAGACGTCAGTTCACTTTGATATTCCCGAAGTGGTGTATCCAACTCATTCAGCCTTTTCTCCAGTGCATTGACTTTGTGGTAATGGAAGCGAAGAAGTGAATCATCCAGAGAATAGGCAAGTGCAAAACCGTGATACTCGGCTTTCAGTTTTTCAAGAAATTCCGGGTCTGCAAGCTGCTCAGCGAGTGCAGCTGTTTCATTTGGGAAACCAGTTCCTCTTATATCCTGAAGCAAGGAAAAGAAGCCTGTGTCCCTGGCTTCCTCTGACAAATCGTGGTACAGATACCATAATGATTGTGCAACCTGCTTACGTTCAAAACCAAGTGCTTCCGCAAGCTCCACATTGGTGGCATACTGACCAGTTTCCAGAAGCTCTCCGATTCGGCTGGCTGTATCTTTCCATGATATTTCCTGTGCAGATGGTGCATATTGCGAACTGTTACCAACTGCAAGATGAATCCCATCCTCTGCGTACCATGCTGAAATATTATGATTTTCTTCTTTCAGCCCAAAACCACCATGATAAACAGTTTTCAGTTTTTCCACCAATTCCTCAGTAGATTTGCCTTTCATGTATTCCAGTGCCACAATTTTACGGGCATGATCAGTATTGCTTCCAAGCAACAATACATGGTCAACCTCGTTTTGCGGCAAAGAAAAAGCAGGGAGCGTTTTTTTGCTCTCTGCTTCATCAATTTTATGAATTTGTTCTTCTTCGGAAAGGAATAAGTTTAAGCTCAGCTGTTGATAAGCTCCGTCATCACCATTTCCTCTGCCTGTGCTTTCAGTGTATTCATGTGCTGCACCCACGCCATCTGATTCTTCTCTTTGTCCGGTGCCGGATCGCTCTGAAGATACAGGCTCATCAACTGGCTCACTCTGCGTTTCGCTGTCTCGTCGATCTCTTGAAGGTGAGAGAACAGCTTCTCGCTGAGAATCAGGTCGTTGTAAAGCATCGGATTGTTCTCCTGAAGGAATGTTCGGCGCATCCTGCCGTACTTGCCCAGCGGTTTCGTCTCTGGATTCATCAGTTCGATGTTCGGAATCTGATAATCTCCGATCTGTCTGTATGTCATTTCGTTCATCATAATTCTGGCTCCTTTCTGCCTGCTTGATTCGCTCATAATTGCGGATGGTTACTTCAATTTCACGGAATACCTGAGCTGACATCTGACTAACCGCCGTTCCCAGAGCATTTGCGGTTTGTCTGGTGTTGAAATCGAAGATGTCCAGGAAATCCTCATGTTCAAAGTATTCATCAGGATTCGCCACACAGCGGGAATAAATCATATATGCGATACTCACTGTTGCTGCATTTCTAAACGATGCTCCTGTGTTAAATTCATCATATCCTTCCAAATAACTTTCCGCAATGATGTCGAGGAACTGCTTACCGTGTTCCTCCCAGTAATCATTGGCGAGCTGGTGGGCAATCCCATCAATCTGCGAATCCAGTGTGTTTCCAAGTGCCGGAATACCGAATGCTTTTTCCAGAGCTTCCTGCACAGATGGTACATATTCATCCTGCATTTTCCACAGATAAACCGGACGGGAGTTTCTTCTGGTTCCGGTGTCCGAAACATCAAAAACATACTTGAGTCTTGGCTTGTCTCTGCTGTAATCTAACAGTGCGATGCCTTTAGAACCACGTTTTACATAGCGATTCATCTTGTCATTCCAAAGGTCATATTCCGCACAAGCCGTAGCATCAGGTCGCTGTGCATGAATCATCAACTGTTCATGGTATGGATATTTGTAAAGACGACCGGCAGTTGTCAGAAAAGAAGTCCATCGCTCCCAGCTACCAGTGACCTGACGGGCGGCATCTTCCGCCATAGCTGCATAATACGCTGTCTTAGGTGTCATCAACATCCTCCAATCTTCATATAATGCTGACTATTCAAAGAAATCTATGTCCTCAAATTCTGCATCGCTCATTTCATTCAGCTTCTGCAGAACATCCTCAGATAATCTTAAAAGCCGTTTCTCTGAAATCATCAGCTGACTTTGCATTGTTTTTAATTCTGAAATAAGCCCCGACCGTGTGCCAGGGCTATATAACAGAATCATCATTTTTTCATCAGGAGAAAATTCTATCATTCCAGATTCCTTTCCGTTGGAGTTCTGGCTGTTTTCTTCGGAATATCATAGTCATTGGCGTTTTTCAGCTTCTCCAACACAGATTTTTTCTCAGATTCCTCTGCCTGGGGAGCTTTTCCGTTATTGATGATGCCATCAATCATCCCATAATCATCCTCCATAGCCATCTCAGCATTTTTCAGATAGTTTTCCGGTTTCATAAATGCTGGAAGCTCCTGAAAGCCGATAGAATCTACATAATGAAACGATACCATGCCGTTTGCTTTCAACGCTACGATGTCGCTGACAGAAAGGCTATGACCTCTGAAATCTGCCGGGTGATCTGCATTAAACTTCTCATATAAACCTTCCAGAAGCATATTTCGGTCTTTGTATGGCATGAGTGGGGCAACATAAACTACTTCATAATGGTCAAATTCCGGTTCTTTTCCCTGATGGTGCAATGCTTTAAGGGATTCAAAGCGTTCCATCGCAGTTTCATCCGTGCGTCGAAGCTGAAGAATTGCATACACATCGGTTGTACTGTCCAAAAATACTGACAACTTATCCTGTGGTGCATCATTTCCCTTCACAGCATCCCATCGTTCTATTTTTTCCTGTGACATAAGCGTATCCTCCCTTATCGTGTAGCTTCTTTCTGCCTGTTACTTTTCTTGCCAACAATGCTTTCTGGTTTCTGCGAAAGTTGCCCGACAACAGACTCTTTCTTCGGACTGATGTCCAAATCCATCCCGTTCCCGATACAAAAGCCCTGTTTTCTCATATCAGCATAGCTGTCAAAGCCATGCTGCATTGCAACGATTTCTCTGTAATCTTCAATAGACATTTTGCCTATATTGGTATCAACCATCTGCTCCTGTTCCGGCTCAGGTTTATAAGTAGAACCGTTACGTTCCATCAGCTCTGCAAACTGGCAAATATGAAAAACATTATTTCCGATCAGCGTATGGTACTCATCAATATAGCTGCACTTTCTGACAGCAGATTCTCCGTCAGAAAAGGTAATGCGGATAGAACCACCATCCGGCAGACGGAATAAATCTTTGTAATGACTGTCGATAAATCGGATGTCTTTCCCCTGTGGGTTGTACTCATTCATCGTTTCTTTCCTCCATTCTCAAATTCCATCGAAAAGTTGATTTTCCCAATTTCATCTACTTCCATGAGAAGCATTGCATCAAAATTGCGTCCTGTCTTAGCCGATTTACAGCCTTTCAGTTTGATTTTTCCGCTGCTCAAAAGGCTTTCTACAACAGAATCTGTCAGCTTTTTCCCAATACTCTCGAAGTAACGGTTATTCTTCCATAATGCAAAGCGGCATTCTTTATCCGCACAAAAATATCCTTTGGGGCGGTTAATAACAGGGCTGCCGCAGATAGGGCATTTGCCGACAGAATCCGGCTCTTCTGCCATTAAAACTTCTGCATCCTGAATCACCTCATAGTGCCGAACCAGATGAAAAATCACATCTCTGATTTCCTGCATAAATTCCTCGCTACTATATTCTTTTCGCTCGATCAGAAGCAGTTTTTCTTCCCAGTCCGCAGTCATGGATGGAGACTGAATCTGTTCGGGCATAACCGTCACCAATGCAATGCCTTTATGGGTAGGAATCAGGTGCTTTGTCTTTTTCTCTCCTTTACGCTCCAAAAAGCCGATTCTTACCAGCTTTTCGATAATGCCAGCTCTGGTCGCTGGTGTACCAAGTCCTTTTCGCTCGGCATCCTCTGGCATTTCATCAGCACCGGCATTTTCCATGCTCTGCAACAGCGTATCTTCGGTATAATGTTTCGGGGGAGAGGTCTTTCCTTCTTTGATTTCCACAGAATCAATTTCCAGTTCATCATTTATCAACACAACTGGGAGTTCTTTTTCTGTTTTTGTCGATTCCTGCCGATTTTCAAACACCTTCCATCCATCTTGCAATTTTGTCTTGCCTTTCGCTGAAAAAACAGTATCTCCACAAGTTGCTTCAATTACTGTCTCCGCATAGCAATAGGGATCACCAACAGCACTGAAAAGGCGAGTCACAACCAGATTCAAAACTTCCTGTTCTCCTTTGGGAAGTTCCGATAAATGATGATTTCCAACCTCTTTTGTAGGCAGAATGGCATGATGGTCGGTAACCTTTTTCCCATTGATAATCTGCTTTGCATGAATGGATATGTTCTTAATGCCCTCCACCGGAAACATGAAAAACAGCTTTTCTATCATATCAGGGAGCATTGATTCCATATCTTCTGTTAAGAATCTGCTGTCCGTTCTTGGATATGTAATCAGCTTTTTCTCATAAAGTGCCTGGGCATAATCTAATGTCTGCTGTGCTGTATATCCCAGCACACGGTTTGCTTCTCTCTGTAAACTGGTCAGATCGTAAAGCAGTGGTGGCTTCTCTGATTTTTCTTTTTTCTCTGCCTTTGTAACGATTGCTTTATTTTCAGTACATCGACTTACAACCGATTCAGCTTCTGCCTTGTCCTTAAAACGCTCACTGGTCAGCTTCATGTTTCCTGCATCCAGCTGAACCGAATAAAACGGTTCCGGCCGGAATGCTGCAATCGCTGTTTCACGCATAACCGCCATAGCTAAAGTCGGTGTCATTACACGTCCAACATTCAAGGTTTGTCCATACAATGTCGAAAAAAGTCGGGTGGCATTGATTCCCACCAACCAGTCAGCACGTTCCCGACAGAGAGCCGCTTCATAAAGTGCATCGTAATCAGAACCTGGTCGCAGGTGTGCAAAGCCTTCCTGAATAGCCGAATCCTCCATAGAAGAAATCCAAAGACGCTCTATGGGCTTCTTACAATGGCACTGATGATATACAAGACGGAAAATCAATTCACCTTCCCGTCCGGCATCCGTTGCACATATAAGACTTTCCACATCTTTTCGTGCCATCAGCTTTTTCAGAATCCCGAACTGTTTCTTTGTTGCTGCTGACACCTGATACTGCCAGCTGTCCGGGAAAATTGGCAAGTCATTGTATGACCACTTGCTATATTTACTGTCATAGCTTTCTGGTTGTGCCAACTCCACCAAATGCCCCACGCACCAGCTGACAATATAGCCGTCACCTTCCAGATAGCCGTCCTCACGTTTGGAAGCACCAAGCACTTTCGCAATACTCTGAGCAACGGAAGGCTTTTCAGCCAATACTAATTTCATTTGCATTTGCTCCTTTCGAAGAAATAAGCAGTCACACGCCGTAACGCATGACTGCTCTGTAAAAGCTATTTATACTGGTTCATTATCATCCTCGGCTACATCTAACTCTGTGTCGTCCTCATCGTCAGATTCTTCTTCATAACCATAATCTTCATCATCATCCACATAGTCGGCATCCGGGTCCGGTTTCGTCTGTTCAGCCTTTTTCTTTGCTTTCAGCTTCGAGAAAGCAAAGAATCCACCGCCTGCAAAAAGTACCAGTGTAAGACCAAGTGCCGGAATGAAATTTACTTTTTTCTCCGGCTTCTGTTCAATCTCAGGTTGTTCCGGTTCAACAGTTGTTTCCGGGTCTGGTTCCTCTTTTTCTGTTTCTTCCGCAATCGGAGCATATTTCTGAGCCTCCTCATCATCCATCAGCGAAAGAAGGTCAGATTCATCCACCTGGTTCAGAAAATGTACGGTCTGTTCTCCTTTGTCATCCCTGTCGATAATAAGATAAAAATAATTACCTGCTTTCGTTACCAGTGTTACAAACTGTTTTCCGGCTTTTACTTCCGTCCCGGCATCATCTACAAGAGTAAGATTGCCATCCGGTGTCAGCGGCTCCATTGGTTCTTCTGGTTCCTTTGTTTCCTCCACTGGAACTTCTGTGGTTTCTTCGGCTGCCGGTTCCGTAGTTGCGGTCTGATCCACAAATGCAAAAGCAGTGGTAGAGAACATTCCTACACTCATCATTGCTGCCATCAGGCAAGCTGCAAGGCGTTTAATTTTCATTCTGTTTTTCCTCCTCATTCATAGAATTGATGATTTCCGGCTTCGGAGCCGGATTCTCTGCAAAAAGCTGAAGCAATTCAGCCAGTTGATCCGGTGTCAGATTTGCCGCATGAACCATATCGTGAATCTCAGAATTTTCTTCCTCACGGTATCTGCGTTCCAGATCTTTCACTTTGGCATCCCATTCAGCCCGCTTCGTGCGGGCTTTCGCAAGGTCTGCACCGATTTTTTCTAATTTTGTTCCCATATAAAGCTCCCTTCTTAATTTCGGATTCTGCCGAAGCAGTAAAAATGTTGCTGCCAATAGCTTGTTTCGATAGAAGCATAAGAAATAGGGTTTCCACAGTGAATCATCATCCCATTTCCTACATAGATACCCACATGGGAAGCACCAGCGGTATCATAAGTTCCCTGGAAGAAAATCAAATCTCCCGGCTTTGCTTCATTTTTCGGAATGATACTGCATACGCTCATCAAGCCATTTGCAGTCTGTCGTCCAACACTCCATCCATTGCCGCAGTTGTTAATGACCCAACTTACAAAACCGGAACAATCAAAACTGGTGCTTGGAGAACTGCCACCCCATACATACGGATACCCCAGATATTTCTCAGCTTCCCGAATCATATTTGCAAAACGGGTATCAGTCAGAGCTTCGCCCGGAATGTCATAATCGGTATATTCGCCACCACCGGAAGCATAGATGTCATCTGCGAACAAGTCAGGATAATTTCCTTTTGTCTGTAACAGCACCCTGTATCGCTCCATATCATCCTCAGACAGTCCTGCATTGTTGATGACCGTTCCAAGCCCTTTATTAACCAGCTTCACATTTAGAATGTAATACTCGTATTCGTATTCCTCCTCGGTTTCTTCACCTGTTTCCGGGTCAGTAGAGGTGGTTGTTCCTGTGCGGATTTCTACTTCTTCCTCTAAAATGAGCTGATATTGCTGATTAAACAACCATCGCAATGTCTCTTGTACTTCGTCACGGGCAAAATCCTCAAACATGACCGTAAGGTAGGCAATCAGCTCGTATGGATTGTGATTGATTTCATCGAGAGAATAACGATATTCGTCATATCCCGGATGTGTCCGTTCAATGTTATCAATCTGGCTTCTCAAAGCTGCTTCCAACGCCTTGTAATCTTCATTCGCACCGATCATGTCCTCTTTCTCTGCCGTGAATGATGTTCCCAAAAGCATCTGTGTCGTTCCCTGAAACATGGCAGAGCAGGATGAAAATGTGCCAGATATAACCATAAAAAGCAGTCCGGCTATCAGAATGAGCAAAAGCGTTTTCTTATTCGCTACAATCATCTGAGTGATTTTTTCGGACAGAACCTTTGTACCCTGTGCGGCTTTCTCTGCACCTTTTGTAACAGTCGCTTTTGCACTATTTGCCCCTGCACGGCTGGCATAATATTGTTTCTTAATTGCCTGTTTCTGTTTCCAGCGTGACAACAGATTGGATTTCACTTCTGGGTTATCTTTTTTGAACTTTTCAAACAGAACATTGATATTTTCCTTGTCTGATTTTCGCACCAGCTTATCCGCCTTGTCATAGGCTTTCAGCTTATGACTGTAAACTGCGTGATGAACGGTGTGAGCAGCGGTTTCCATGCTCCTTTCTGATTCATGGACTGCCTGAACACCAACATTTTCATCCTCATGCTCAGATACAGCTTTATGAACTTTCCCGGTGAATGTCCCTGTTGCAGTTCTGCTCACAAGATGTTTTGCTCTGGACGGCTTTTCTGCAATTTCTTCCACTGGAGCTTTGTCGAACCGGAGCTTTGCCTTTCGGCTGGTATTTCCTTCTGTTTCCATGCGGAGCTTTCGATGCGGCTTCTTTTTAGGCAGCCTGTCCACTGCCTTATCTGCTTTGTCAGCGGCTTTTTCCGCTTTTCCCATAGCTTTCTTTACTCTGGAATCAGTCAGATCATCCTCTGTAAAGCGGAGACGAGTAGGTCGTTTTACCATACATTACGCCTCCTTTTCTTTTGCAACCTCGTTTAACTTCGTGGTCATAATGCGGTACAGTTCCAAATCTTTCGGGAAACGATCTACAAACGGCAGAATGACATTGCCATAGAATAAAAGTCCTTCGCCTTCACCAGAATTGGTCACATAGGAAAGCTGATGCGGAGAGATATTTAATCGCTGTGCCAGAATATTTCTATCCTCACTCGCCTGGTTAAGCATATAAATGAAGTCCGAATTTTCCAGTATATTCGCAATTTCCGGGCTTCTCAAAAGGTCTTTTACGTTCTGGGTCAAACCTGTTGGGATACCACCCCACTTCCTAAAGCGTTTCCATATTTCAATGGAATAGCTGGCTGTCTGTTCTTCCTTCAGAAGCAGATGGAACTCGTCAATATAGTATCTGGTAGATTTTCCGGCATTACGGTTGGCGGTTACTCGTCCCCACACCTGATCCTGCACAATGAGCATTCCAATCTTTTTCAGCTGATTTCCCAGCTGCTTGATGTCAAAGCACACCAGGCGGTTGTGAATATCCACATTTGTCCTGTGATTGAACAGCTTCAAAGAACCTTTGACGTAAATCTCCAATGCAGTCGCCACATGATGGGCTTCCTTTTCATCCTGTTTCAGCAGTGCGTTATACAAATCCTCCAGTATCGGCATATTTTCCGGTTTCGGGTCATCCAGATACTTCTGATAAATCTGATGAACACAGCGGTCAATGACCGTTTTCTCAATCGGCTGTAAACCTTCCTTACTGCCAACGATCAATTCGCAGAGGGAGAGGATAAAGTCTGCTTTCAGTGCAATCGGGTTATCGTCCTCTGAATAATTCAGATTGATGTCCATCGGATTGATATAATTGGTGCTGGAAGAACTGATATGTACCACCTGTCCTTCAAATTTCTGCACCAATGCTGTGTACTCGGCTTCGGGATCGCAGATAATCACATCATCATCTGTTACCAGAAACGCATTGGTAATTTCACGTTTGGCGCTGAATGATTTACCAGAACCCGGCGTACCCAAAATCAGACCGTTTGGATTTTTGAGCTTCTTTCGGTCTACCATGATGAGGTTGTTGGAAAGAGCGTTCAGTCCATAATACAGAGTTTCCTCGCCATTCTGGAAAAGCTCCTGCGTGGTAAACGGTACAAAAATAGCCGTAGAACTGGTTGTGAGTCCACGACGAATCTCTATGGTGTTATTGGCAAGCGGCAGGCTGCTCATAAGCCCGGATTCCTGTTGAAAATCCAGTCGTCTCAGATTGCAATTATGCTTCTGGGCGATACTCTGTGCCTGGAATACATTGGTTTCCAGTTCCTGCTCTGTACGTCCAGTGTTCATCACCAAAAGCGTCACCTGGAACATACGCTCATTCTGGCTCTGCAATTCTTTCAGCAATGCTTTTGCGTCTTTGCCGTAGGTTGCAAGGTCAGATGGAATTATATCCATATCATAACCGGAACGAACTGCCTTTTTCTGTTCCTCGATCTTAGAACGATCAAGCTCTGTGATCGTGCGTTTAATCGTCTTGATTGCCGCCGTCTGGTCAACGGACTGAATGTGCATCGTCACAATCTGACTGGATTCCATATCCAAGAAATCTGCCAGCATCCGGTCACTCAGGTCAGATGCCGTAATCGACAGATATGACATAGAACCGTAGATGCCGCCCATCTGGAACGTGCGGTTGGTCTTGAACGCAAATGCAGTCGGTGCAATAAAGTCTTTCACGGATAAGCCTGACTCTACAAGCCATTTCCAGTCGAAGAAGAATTTATCATCATCGCCCATGTGGAACATATCGTGCATCAGTCGCAGTCGATCTTTTCCGTTCATCGGCTCCGCAATCACTCCCAGGCGGCGGAAGTTATTCAGCAAATCGTTTTCGATATGTGCCAACCGTGGTTTCGCCTGCCGCATGGTATCTGCTTCAATGCCGAAAGTGATATATTTCGTTTTTGTCAGTCCATTATTGCCCTGTGCCAGCTGCTTTTTCAGCATCTGACTGTACTCGGCACGAACAGGATTAAAACTGTCTTTTCGGAACGGAATGCGGATACTCTTTTCAAAACTCTCCGCATCGGTACTCATATTCATAAAAGACAGTTCAAAACGGATGGAGCTGTCGAAAAAGTTCAGGAACCCACACCATTCATCAAAAATGGCTGTTTTATCTTCCTGCTGTGCCAGCTGATAATTGATGTCCTGGTACTGAATGGTTTTTGTATAATAGTTGTCTGTCACACGGCAGATACCGTCCGGGAACATCCTCTGGAATGGAATGGAATCCTGTGCAGTCTGCGGAACTCCGTTGTCCCGCCTTGCCTTTTCAATCACAGTTTTAATTTCTTTCTGCTGCTTTCTGGTCAGATTCGCAGGCATTTTTACTTCTCGTGCCTGTTTTTTCTTTTTGAAGAACAATTTGCTTTACCTCCTTCTCAAGTTGATTCTGACGCATAAGAACGTCGTAATAATTGTTTGTCCGATAAGGTCGCACCTTCGGTCGGACAAATTTTGTCTGAATGAAATGTCTGGCAATGACCTCTAACGGCTGACCGTCCTTCTCATACATAGCGAGGAAGAACAGCGGAAGCATGACGATAATCATACACATCGCCGCCAAGCTGACATTACCGGAGCGTTTGACTAAAAAGAAAAACGGCACTCCAATCAGTGCCGCCAGTGAAAAACAAATCAGCTGTCTTTTCGTCAGATTAAAAAAAACCTTTGATTTTACTCTCGTAAGGTCACGGGGAACAGGAATATACGCAGCCAAATGAATCCCTCCTTTCCGTTAGTGTGCGCTGAACACGCTCTTTGCGAGTCCACCTGTCTTGAATAACGTGAAGCATAAAAGAACGGTATACCCCATAACACCCCAGATAGAAGCAATAATATCATCCGAGAATGCAACGGATTGTACCAGTACAGCGTAGACACCCACGCAAATAATAATGAGAAAGCCCTGAAATCCAATCGCAAACAACGAGCGAAGATAGTTCTGCCCGATTTGGCTCTGCTCCCGGTTTCCAAATGTGGAAAACGGTATCGGTGCAAGGCTTACCATTAAATAAATTTCAATCATTCTGCCATATACAATGACAAAAATAACGATTGCTAAAGCTGACATTGTAAATTGGATAACAAAGGACTGCATGAGTAAACCGATCAGCGGTCCTAATTCCATGCCATTCAATGTTTCTTCCAGCTGTTCTAATGCGGTAGCATCTATCGCCGTGTCACCGGCTATAATTCCGGCACTGGAATTAACAACGTGCTGTGCCACATCGAACACCGCCATTGTGATATTGAATGTGTTTGTTATCAGCATGACTGCCATAAAAGTCTTGAAAACCCATTTAAAAAAAATCCATGTTTCAAAGTTCGCAAGATTATTATGGTCAATAATCATCTGTATCAGCTCATAGCAGGCAATAAAGGTCAGTATCAATCCAGCTATCGGAATAATAACTGACTCGGAGACGTTGCGAACCATAGCAAAGACCTCCGGCGAGAAATTCGCCGGGGTCATGCCAACAGAAGTTGCTATCTCGCCAACCTGTGTATTGACGGACTCGAACATCCCCGACAGATTGCCCATGATGGCTGATATAATGACTTCTTTCAACCATTCTGTGATCTGTTGGAATATGCTGTCCAAAGACGATTACCTCCTTCGTCTGATTAACCGAAAAGACCGGAAAGAAGCGGTACAAGTGTTGTTCCGATAAGGGCAACACCGCCACCTGCCATCAGCTGTTTCATACCCTGGCTCTTAGCTCCAGGGTTATCATTTCCGTAACCTTCCAGAAGATTGATTGCTCCCCAGATTCCAAGACCTGCTCCGAGAGCGATAACGAGTGTCTGAAGCACTGTAACTGCGCTGTTGAAAAATGCCATATAGTTTTCCTCCTGTATTCTAATAAAATAATGGGGATAGGCTGTTATTCGACCTATCCCCATATTCAATAGTTGTTATGTGTGGTTGTGATAAATTAGCCGAAAAGACCGGAAAGCAACGGCACGAGCGTTGTTCCGATGAGGGCAACACCGCCACCTGCCATCAGCTGTTTCATACCCTGGCTCTTAGCTCCGGGATTATCGTTGCCATAGCCCTCCAGAAGATTGATTGCTCCCCAGATTCCAAGACCTGCTCCGAGAGCGATAACAAGTGTCTGAAGTACCGTAACTGCGCTGTTGAAAAATGCCATATAATTTTTCCTCCTGTATTTTGATTTGAGATGATAGAAAAAAGCTACACGAACAGTTCTGCCACAATCATGTGTATCACCACCTCCTTTCATGGCGATCAGCGTTATTCCACTGCATCATCCACACGGTTAAGCAGTCCATCTCTGGCATCTGCAATACTGCGAATCCTGCTGTTTAACTGAGCAATGGTCGCATTGATTTCCAGCTGATTAGCCGCATAGTAGTAGCCGTAATAATCACTGCAAATCGGTTCTCCCTTGCATCGCAGCGAATTGACCATTCGCCGTATTTCTGTCCCTTTGACATGAAAAAAGGCTTCAAGCTGTTTGCTCGAAACCTGATTGCCACTTCCTCTGTAATTCATTTTCAGATACTCACAGAGTCTTTCTTCAATATTCAATTCCGGGGACTTCTTCATGGAATCCCTCCTTACTCCATTGCGACTACTTCAAATTCATCCCCCGCTTTCAATTTCAGCCGATGGCTCAGAAATTTCTCAATGTTGAACTCATTTCTTTTGTCGTAGTCAGCTGTGTATTTATAATTTGGATGCTGTGTCAGATCGTATTTATCGGACATAAATGGTCTGACACCACGAAGCCGCAGGATACATTTACTTCCATCCAGAACTTCCAGTTCATCAACCGAAGCCAGATCTTTTCCGAGCTTCTGATAGTTCAGGGAATGAGAAGTTTCTCGCCCACGGTTTTCGCCAGTGTTATAAGTATCAATCGTTTCTTTTCCAAGTGCCTGATTCAGCTCTTTCAGTGTGGTCGGCTCTGAACCACCAAGGAAAATGCGAGAATCCATATTTCCGATGATGGTGTCGCAGTTATCTTTATAGATTGCTTTCAGCTGACTCTGTGCTTGAAGTACCAGACAAGCCGATATTTCACGGCTTCGGATTGTGGCAACCAGCTTCTCCAGATTCGGTATCTGCCCGATATTGGCTGCTTCATCAATCAAGCAACGCACATGAACCGGAAGTCTGCCTCCATACACGTCATCTGCCTTTTCGCAAAGCAGGTTAAAAAGCTGCGTATAAATCATGGAGATCAAGAAGTTAAAGGTGCTGTCTGTATCCGACATAATAAGGAATAATGCCGTTTTTCTGTCTCCGAGCGTATCCAGCTGTAACTCGTCATACGCTGTAATATCACGAACTTCCTGAATATCAAACGGAGCCAGCCTTGCACCACAGCTAATCAAAATCGACTTTGCAGTTTTTCCAGCAGCCAATTTATATTTTTTATACTGGCGGACTGCAAAATGATTCGGATTTTTCTTCTCCAATGCTTCAAACATCAAATCCACCGGATTCTGAAAATCTTCATCATCCTCACGCACTTCCATGGCATTCAGAAATTCAATCAATGTAGAAAAGTTCTGCTCCTCCATTGGTGCTTCATAATGGATGTAGCCAATCAACGCACAGTAAAGAAGCGTTTCGGCTTTCGTCCAAAATTCGTCACCGGCTTTTCCATCACCTTTTGTATTGGCAATCAGTGTTGTCACCAGCTTCAAAATATCTTTTTCCGAATGGATGTATGCAAACGGATTGTAATGCATACTTTTCTTGAAATTGATCGTGTTAAATATTTTTATCTGATAGTGATACTTCAGCAGAGCGTTTCCGCACTCGACCGCAATACTTCCTTTTGGATCAGTGACCACATAAGAGCTGTGCATCTGGAGCAAGTTCGGTTTTAGCCAGAAACGTGTCTTACCAGAACCGGAACCGCCCACGATCAGTACGTTTTTATTTCTTGCATGAGCAGGATTTTTCGGTCTGTTGGACATCATCAATCGTTCTGTCCTCGTTAGAATAATATTGTCCTCAAACTTCGGAGCTATGAATGGCTCTATATCCTTTGCCGTTCCCCATCTGGCAGAACCATACTCGACATTGTGACGATACTTCTTGGCATTTTTACTTTTCATGTAAACAGCAAGCCGCAAACCACCGCCACAAATGATACCTACCAGTAAATCCAATGGATAGAAGCTGGGGAGTGGATTCTGCAATGCCCCTGGCAGAGTATTAAAAAAGCCGAGGATTTTTGCAGATGAATCTGCACCCTCAGCCAATCTCCATGCTTCTCCGAAATTTGTTGCGACAAGTCCCAAAATCAGATATGGAAGATTCAAAATCAGGAGTCGCTTTATATCTCGTTTGCTCATAAATCACGCTCCTGTTTCTTTTCCCGTACCTTCTTCGGTAATGCTACCACCAGTTCCTTGAATTTTTTCAGCTGTGCCAATACACTCGGCTTTTTGCCCTTCGTCATTGCCATTGCCTGATGTTCTTTGCAAATGGCATCCAGAGCATCTGCATCCTTTGCCCGGACAAAGACAATATAACGGGGCGGATCAACAGACTTATCTTTTCTGACAGCAAAATCAACTCCGTATTTCTTTGCCAGTCGTTCAAAGTCTTTGATACCCGTCTTGTCGATTTCCACATTGGTTGCACCCTGATTCTGCCCAAGAAGCTGCTTTACTGTCTGCTTTCCATGAATGGCAGGGTCACGATTTTTCTGTGCTTTCTTACGTTCCAGGTGATTCAGACCTTTTCGTATGCCGGAAACAATCATGCGACCTGTCAGTTTTGTTGTACTGATTGCCAGATTGACTGTCCTGTTTTCAACTTCTTCCTGCACGAATTATCCCTCCTTCCTGTGAGATTCCGTAATCCGTCATTAGCGTTCCGGGTCACGGCTTTTCTGTTTCTTCTTTTTCGGTTTCTTATCTGGAATATCATGTTCCTGCTTGAAACGCTTCACACCTTCCGGGTCAAGTTCCTGTAACTTTTCCAAATCAAAAGCAACCGGAGTATATTTTCCATATCCAGACCGTACCTGATAGGGCAGGATTTTCCCTAAATCATTCTCTTTGATAAAATTCAAGAGATCACGGCTCATATCGCCGTTAATAAAGGCTTCATTCGGTTCCAGTGAATAACCGGGAATACAAACAGTCATATCTGCAAATGGCTCGTAATATTCACCATTATCACAGAGCAACCCAACATAGATTCCTCCGGTCATAGCATAGCTGTCTACCTGAAATGCAACCTGTTCTTCACCAAGTTCCCATTTAAGGGGAAGTTTCTTTACTTCATCTTCCATATCGTTTTCCTTTCCATCATCGAACCTGTTCTTTCTTATCATAGAAAAGATGTCCGGCAGAAACACGGGCATGACTGACAACCTTAATTTGTCCCTGTTCCTGAAATTCCTTTGCCTTTCCATAACCAGCATCATTCAGAAACAATCGCATCCGTTCTCCCTTATCGCCCCAGGCACAGTCACCCGATTTCACATCGAATATAATCATGTGCCTTGTGTCATCGGCAAAACGGTTCAAGTCCATGTAGGAATGTCCGGCATATTCTTTTGCACCAGCTTTTAGCCGCATTTCTTCCATCAGTTCGCCAATCGTTTTCTGTTTTTCCATCAGAACCTCCTTACAAAGAATCTCGGTCAGGGCTGCTTCTCACCGGAGGTACATCCGACTTCTCCGGGGCATCCACTTTTCTGACTTTATCATCCGGCAACGGCATTGCCATGATGCTGCGCCCCATGCGAACAAACATCTCCGGCTGATGAAAATGCTTCTCAAACTTGTCCATCAGCTCCGGTGAGAGAGAACCAAAATCATCCTCGTTAAGTCCAGTTACAAGAAAGTTCCCAGCGATAATGTCATACAATTCGCCATCTTCGGTTTTCAAAGAGCGGTTCAGCTCACTGCCATTGATTTTTCCTTCACCGTTCATTACCAACGCCACCTCGTCATCAAACGGATAAGTTGCTTCAATATCACCACCGACTGCCGCCTGCAAATCTTCCAATTCACAGCCAATCTTCACAACCTGCGGATACATTCCTGGCTTGATAAGAAGAACATCCATCGTTTCTTTCTGTTCCAGTGGAATTTCACGTTCTTCCCCCACAGCGAATTTCACGCCAGTAAAGTTTTCGGAATCCAAGATATACTCGGAATTGTAATATGCCTGCTGAACTTTCTCCTCAGCTTCTTCTCTGTTTTCGGCTTCTACCGTAACGGTCTTTTCCAGAGTTTCTGTAATGTTAATATCAAATTCTTTCAAATCAGCATCCTCCATTCTTATGTTGATATGAAAAAAGCGACCATCTACAAACCTTACAGTTCATAAACAGTCGCCGTATGTTCCCATTGCGGAATACACATTTCTTCCAGCTCACTCAGCAAATTTTCCGGAGAGAAAAACAAATCGCCTACACTTTCTATTGCCCGCAGAAATACCCGATAGCAGGTTTCATACTGCTCGGATTCCTTTTCAAACTGCATCCCGACGGAACGAACAACCGCAAAACTCATGTCCTCCATCAGCCAAAGCTCCGTAGTATAATCCGTGGTAGCAATATCACACACCCCGATTTCCATATCAGAATAGAGCAGGCATCCTCGCATATTGAATAACTCTCTGCCGCAGTAGTTGAAATTGTATTCGTGTGTTCCTTTAACCTCATACTGATAAACCGTCTGAAATTTGTCCCTCAAAGCCTGACACACTTCGGTCAGGCATAAGCCACCATCTTCACCGATTTCATCCTCGTCGTAGGCTTCATAATCATCCGGTTCATACAAATCAATCAGCCAACGCAGTGCTTTCTTCATGCCTTCTTCTGTAAACAAGTTCACACCTTACCTTTCCATAGATTTTTCCCGTTTTTTCTGCCATTGTTCCAAAAGCTGAATAATTTTATCCTCCATCTGCTTATTGGTGTAGGATTTCGGGAAATATTTGCGAAGAACAGATGTTTTCAGTGTCACCTTATCCATTTCATCCTTCTTCATCTCATTCATAATTTCACACATGGCTTCCAGTGTGCAGTTGCCCTCCTGTGCCAGCTTTTTAATACGCTGTGCCTGCGAGAGAGAAGGGGTTGCCTGTGCATAATCCATTGCTTCCAGAAAATCTTTCTGTTCTTCCTTTGCCAGATAAGACAGTTCCACTGCCGGATTGAATTTAATCTGACCGGAATCGACCATATCAAGAAGTTCCGGTGTCAGCTCAGTCAGACGGATATATCGCTTAACCTGCGTTTGACTGTCATTAGCTTCTTCTGCAACTTTTTCTGCCGCAGTCAACTTCGGACCAACTTGGTCCGAAGTTAAATCAGACCGTGCGCCCTGATGTTTAATGGCATCCAACTTCATTTTGTAAGCAAATGCACGTTCACTCGGAAGAATGGTTTCTCTTTGCAAATTGGCATCTACCATCAAAATAATGGCGGCATCATCATCCATTTCACGGACGATCACGGGCATTGTTTCTTTTCCAGCAAGTTCAGATGCTCTGTGCCGCCTGTGACCGGAGATAATTTCATAACCGCCTTCCGGGTCTGGTCTGGCAATCGCAGGTGTCAGCACACCGAAGTCCCTGACACTTTCCACTGTTTTTTGCATTTCTTCATCATCAACAACTTTGAACGGATGACCTTCAAAGGGATGTAATTCTGACAGCGGAATTTCCTGCACCCGTTCCTGTTTGGCTTCATCTCTGGAAGTGTCAGTCTCAAAAATATCATCGTAACTGCTCAAGCTGATGTTTGCGCCTTTTCTCGGCATTGTTTAACACCTCCTTCGTCAAAACCCGATATGCGTCAGCCACCTTGCCTTTCGGGTCATGCTTAAAAATGCTTGTTCCCTCCGCACTGATTTCCTCTGCACGGACAGAACGGGGAATATCTGTCTTGTAGACTTTCAACTTGCCACCGTAGTTTTCTCGAATCAGATTGCTGATGTCCTTTGCATAGTTGGTACGGCTGTCCACCATCGTCAGTAAAATTCCCTCAATTTTCAATTTAGGATTGATATTTTTCTTTACCTTATTGATGGTCTGCAACAGCTGTTCCAAACCTTTCGCCGGAAGATAAGCTGCCTGCACCGGAATAATCACATTGTCTGCCGCAGCCAGTGCATTAACCGTCAACATTCCCAGTGAAGGCATACAGTCCAAAAGAATAAAATCGTAATTCGGCTTGACTGTATCCAGATACTGACGCAGGATTGTTTCCCGGCTCATGGCGTTTACCAGCGAAACTTCCAAACCAGATAATTCAATGTTGGCAGGCATTAAGTCCACACCTTCATCATGTGTCAGAATCCCTTCACCCGGTTTGATCGGCTGTTCAGCCATAATCTTTCCCATCATATCGGAAAGTGTGGGAGAGAGCTTGTCTGGAACAGGATACCCCAGACTGATTGTAAGCGAAGCCTGCGGGTCAGCATCCACAACAAGGACTTTCTTTCCCTCCATAGCAAGACCAACTCCAAGATTTTCACAGGTAGTGGTCTTGCCTGTTCCGCCTTTCTGATTAACTACTGCCATGACTGTTGCTTTCTTTGACACGTTTCATCACTCCTCCCGTTTTAATTTTAGTTTCGACCAATTTTTCTCACCTCCCCAATCTGGCTGTGCCATATCATGCCGGACAAGTGCATCGAAATAACTGCCAATCGTTGTCGGTGCATTGTATAGCGATGCCAACATATATTGTCGAATATTGCGAATCTTTGTTGTGTTCTCTTTGAAGCAATCCAGAACGTACCGGATATGTTCCGAATCCAGCTTCATAAAACGACTTTTTACAACCTCAACCGGACGGTCATCCCCACCGATACGGATAATCTGTCGTTTACTGCATACCGTTTCAACAACCAGTTCCAAGATGTTCTCCAATCTGTCCACATCATAGGGATAATCTTTTTGAAGATATTCCATTCCCAGTTGTTCATAGAAATACTGATAATATTGTTGATATTCCTCATTTCCGTTTTCCTTTCCACAATTCCCGGAAGGAAAGATAGAATTAGTATCACTCAAATCAGTATTTTTTATATCAGTATTATTACCTTGTGCTTTCGACAGGTCTTGAATTGTATTTTGGAAAGTTGCTGAATTGTCATTTTGACAATTCAAGAATTGTCTTTCCACAGACCCAGAAATAAAATTCTTCACATAGATCAGGTTTGGTTTTCCAAGTCCCTGCCGCTTGCGTTCAATCAGTTCTGCTTTCTTCTCCAGTTCATCCAGGAGCTTCACAGCCTTCTTTTCCGCACATCCCAACGATTCCTTGATTTCTTCAATCGTAAAGATGATATAGACACGACCTGCTTCATCCAACCATCCATTCCTTGCCGAAAGATTCATGCGGTCAAGCAAAATACCGTATAACAGCTTTGCGTCTGTCGATACATTCCAGAACTTATCCTGCGAAAACAGAATTTTCGGAATCCGATAAAAGGAAAACTGCTCTGACTGCTGACCGTAAAAATAATCATAAGCCATTCATACCCACCACCTCTTTCCTATGGAAGAAGTCACGCTTCAATGGCTTCTTCCGAAAAGTGCTGTCCCTAATCCGGTATGGGCAGGTAGTGAAATTACAAAAACGGTATTTCCATGTTGGCTGATGATATTCACACTCACGGCAGAACTTTTTACGTTCCCCGCAAGTCATTTCCTTACATTGCATTGTCCTCACACTCCTTATCCGGTTCTTTGCCATAATCTTTGCGAAGAATCTTTTTCGTACACCATCCGATACACGGATGATTGCGACCGTAAGGGCAGTCATCACATTCAGACTTTCTCTTTGACGGTTCTGCCACAAGATAGTAGCAATTTTCTTTTCCTAAGCTACATCCCTTGCGACTGCCTTTCCAGAAGTAGCACTGAGAGCAATCATCCGGTTTATCTGCTGCATATAAAGTTTTGTTCAAATTCAGTCCTCCAATCCTTATTTTCCCGATTTGGGGCATAAAAAAAGAGCGTCTATCCAATCCCCGTTAAGGGACGAATAAACGCTCGTCGTAAATAGCTTATTTAATTTCAGTCCATGCGAACCATCAGACCTACTAAAGAACTTGCCGGAACTCCAACTAAGTACCACCCCTGGTCGCCCCAGTCATATTCGATACGAGTAGGTTTCCAACGGTTGCCGACTTTCACATCCATGCAGGTTCCGCAATGCAGACCACCATAGTATTCTTCCAATCCAAACCGTACATCCATACGCTCGGACTGCTGATCGTAAACTAAAACACCCTGTTTCATAGGCACAACCTCCTGTTATTCTAAGTATAGCCATACTTTTTGAGTGTATTCAAGGTATCCTTATTTACCTTTTCAGAATCCCATGATATGATGATTTCAAGCAAATTTTCTTTGGACAAAATCAGCGAAAACCATTGATTTATCTGGGTTTCTTGGCTTTGTCTTATTATAACAGGATAGTCGATCCTTCTCACAATTCCGGTTGCTTTCACGCTGTTCTGCCTCCCGTTCTGGTATTTCTGTTGTGATAGAGGTAGTATTTACAGCGGAGAGAAAATAATGCGGATTTTGAAAGGGGATATGCGGGAGGGGAGGAAAGGACTGCCGCGCAAGGAAAAAATTTGCGGATGCCCTTGCGGAAAGGGCGGATGGGGTATATAATGAAAGCAGAAATTCAGCCTGAAAAGGGGGATATGAAAATGAAAGTATGCCCGAAATGCGGTGCGCAGATGAACGACACCGACACGGTCTGCGCGGCCTGCGGAATGCACTTCGAAAGCGGTGCGCCGAACGGCGGTCAGCAGACGAACAACTGGCAGCAGGGTGCGCAGCAGCAGAACAACTGGCAGCAGCCGCCGTATCAGTTCGACCCGTATGACCATACCGCCGAATTTGACCCGAAGGACATTTCCGATAACAAGGTTATCGCGATGCTGTGCTATCTGCTCGGCACGGTTGGCGTTATCATCGCGCTCCTCGGCAGCAACAGCTCGCCATATGCCGGCTTCCACGTTCGCCAGGCGCTCAAGTTCACCGTTCTGGATATTCTGCTCGGCATCATCGCCGCAGTATTCTTCTGGACGTTCCTTATCCCGATCGCCTGCGGCATCTGTTACGTTATCCTGTTCGTTGTCCGCATCATCTCGTTCTTCTCGATCTGCCAGGGCAAGGCGAAGGAGCCGCTCATCGTCCGCTCGTTCGGCTTCCTGCGCTGAACTTTATCTTAAAACAGGCGTCTGACTGCAAACCGGTCGGATGCCTGTTTTTTATGCAAAAAGAAAAGACCGCCGTATGAGCAGTCTTTTCGAAGTTTTTAGGCAATACCGCATAATTGGACAAGAGCGACTTCCGCAAAGCGCCGCAGCTTTCATTGTGCGGTGTTGCCTTTATTTGCCGAAATAGCTGAAGTGCATATAATCGCGCTTGCTGTGCCATGCGTTGCCGCCCCAGGCGAAGCCGTACTTGGTGAACGCATTGTAGACGTCGCCGCCCTCGGGGATGGAGAACGGGTCGGTGTAAGGCGTCCAGTGCGTGCCGCAGGTCGGGGTGAGCGAGCCGTCCGCGTTGATGGTTGCTTCCATGTTCTCGTCCGGGTTGATGTCTACCGCGGTGCCCTGCGAATGCTCGCCGGTACGCCACGAATAGCAGCCGACGTCGTTGATCGGGAACTTCTCGTCGCCGTTATAGATTTCCTCGAAAATCGCCTTGTAGATAGCGGACAGAGAAGCATTGACCTGTAAGTAAGCCGTGCCGGTGGTCTTGGTGCCGTCCGACTGGAGACGCCATACCGGAACCGCGATTTCAACCATGTGTGCCTCGGCCTCCTCGGCGGAGGTGTACTTCGAGCCGCCCGGGCCGTAGACGAAGGTCATCTTATCGTCAGGAATGATGGTACTCGGGGTGTTCCAGAGGTTGTTCGGTGCGCTGATGGAAGTGTTCGGTGTGGTGGTCACGATTTCCTTCTGGTTGGGCGAGAGTTTTTCGAACTCGCTGCAAAAGCGGCTGGCCATGATAACGGCCTGCTCACGGGTCGCGGTGCCGGACGGGGAGAGATGCGCACTGCCCGAGCCGTCCGAAATGCCGTTTACGATGGTGTAATCCACCATGCGGACGACCGGATCGACGGCGTAGGACTTGATTTCGCCCACGTCGCTGTAATCCTCTATGCAGGCGTCGCCCGCGATTTCCGGCGCGTCAATGCCGGCCTTGTCAAGGATATTATTGAGAATGACGCACAGATCCTGACGCTCGATGCTTGCGTTCGGGTCAAAAAAGCCGGTCGAACGGCCGCTTACCAGACCGAGCGAATAGGCGGCGTTTACATTTGCGTCGTCGGTGTCGCGGAAATATTTCTGGCCCGAGGCGAAAACCGCCTTGCCGGTCAGCTGCTTGTAAGCCTTGACGGCAATCGCGCAGAACTCGGCGCGGGTGATTTCCTCGCGTGCGAAGCTGTCCTCAAGAGAGGAAGGCATCAGACCGGCCTGCTGCGCCGCGGTGATATCCTCCTGCGCCCAGCTCGATACGCCCGAAAGCGCACCGGCCTGCGGCACGAGCATGGTCGCCGCCAGCGCCAGAACGCCTGCGCGGCGAACAAAGGGATATGGCATAGGAAAGACCTCCTGTTAATGTCCTGTCTTATATGTATAGAGTATAATGTGTTTTTGTGTCGAATTTGTGAAAAACACATAGTTTATTCACAGCTTCCACAGGTTTATCCACACAGATTGTGGATAACTCCGGTGCGTGCACGCCCACACGAGCGGGCGCACAATTTTCTGCGCAAGCCGAATAAGCATACCATAAGTATGCACATCTATATTCTATCATCACAGAGCGAACATTTCAACAACAAAAACAGAATATCTGTCTAATTTATCGAGTTTACCGGCCGATTTCGTCCAGATAGGCGTTGAGGAACGCGGCGGCGAGGCTGTTCGGGCGGATGTTCCGCCGCGCCTCGGCGGGGGAGAACCAGCGGTACCGGTCCACCTCGCGGTTGGTGTGGAGCCGGTCGGCGTCCGAAACGAAGGCGGTAAAGTTGCACATGAGCGTGTTGGACGGCTCGAAGAACCGCGTTCGGTTGAAGCGGATGCGCCCGGCGTGCAGGCCGGTTTCTTCGAGGATTTCGCGCCGCACGGCGTTTTCGGCGCTCTCGCCGCGGTTGACGTATCCGGCGACAAGGATGTAGCTCGGGCGGCCGTACTGCTGAATGAGCAGGATGCGGCCGGTCTTTTCGTCTGTGACGATCATGCTGACCGCCGTGTTGTACATGGGAAAGCGGTATTCGCCGCAGACCGGGCAGAACGGCACGATGCCCTCGCCTTCGAGCGGCTTTTCGATGAGCGCCGCGCCGCACTCCCAGCAGTGTTTCTGTATCACGGTGAAAAAATCCTTTCGTGTGGTGGAGATTTGCGATTTCTGCCATCGGCAGAGCTATTTCTTTCGAATGATCCGTTTCAGGAGCAGACAGACGAGCAGCACGGCCGCAGTCACGATGCCGTACAGCAGCGTACCGGTGTACCACGGGGCGGACTGCATGGCATACAGACCGGGGCGTGCCCTGTAATCTATAAATGAATACAGCCCGTACCCGATGAAAAAGCCGCAGAACGACCCCATTATGATATTCAGAATGTGATTGAGCGTGTCTTTTTTCATGGCAGACTCCTTATACATTATATTGTGTGTATTGTTTACCGGAAATCCGCGAGGCGGTCGAGGCTGCGGTACTGAATGGCCTCGGCGATGTGCTCGGCGGCAATCGTGTCGCTTTCCGCGAGGTCGGCAATCGTCCGCGCGACGCGGAGAATGCGGTCGTGCGCACGGGCGGTCAGACCGAGCCGCTCGAACGCGCGGCGGAACACCGCAGACGCCTCCTCGGTCAGCGGACAGAAATCCGCGAGCTTCGCCGGGGGAATGGCGGCGTTGCAGACGTCCTCGCCTTGGCGGTCGTACTGCCGCTGCCGGGCGGCGAGCACACGGGCGCGGATGGTTTCCGAGGTTTCCTCCTGCGCGTTTTTCCGCGCGGCGAGCGCCTCATACTCGACCGGCTGCACGGTGATCTGGAGGTCGATGCGGTCGAGAAGCGGCCCGGACAGGCGGCGGAGGTACTGCTGCACGGTTTCCTTCGAGCAGGTGCAGCGCTTCGTGCCGTACCAGCCGCACGGACAGGGATTCATCGCGGCAATCAGCTGAAAATCGGCGGGGTAGGTGACCTGACCGGCGGCGCGGGCGATGGTCAGCTTTCCGTCCTCCATCGGCTGGCGCAGCACCTCGAGCGCGTCGCGCCGGAACTCGGGCAGCTCGTCGAGAAACAGCACACCCCGGTGGGCGAGGGTGATTTCGCCGGGCAGGGGAAGCCGCCCCGGTCCGCCCGAACCGCCCGCGAGCGCGACCGCCGAGGACGAATGATGGGGTGCGCGGAACGGACGCTCGGCGCGTTCGACGGCCTCCTGTGCGCGGCCGACCGCAGACCAGACACGGATGACGTCCAGCCGCTCCTCGTGCGACAGCGGCGGCAGAATGGACGAAAACCGCTTCGCCATCATGCTTTTGCCCGAGCCGGGCGAGCCGGAGAGCAGCACGTTATGCCCGCCGGCCGCCGCGACTTCGAGCGCCCGCTTGACGAGGTGCTGACCGAGCACATGGGCGTAGTCGAGGTCGTTTTGCGAGGGGAGAGGCTCCGGGGGCGGCGGACAGGGAGAAAGCTGTCTGCGTCCGCTCAGGTGGTTGATGAGCTCGCTCAGCGTCCGCACCGGGTAGACGGTCAGGCTGTCCGCGTAGGACGCCTCCTGCGCGTTTTCCGCCGGCACGTAAACCGTCTTGAAGTCCGCGCTCCGCGCTGCGAGCGCCATGGAGAGCGCACCGCGCACCGGGCGCAGCTCGCCCGAAAGCGACAACTCGCCGAAGAACAGCGCGTCCTGCGGCAGGGCGTTGATTTCGCCGGCGGCGGCGAGAATGGACAGCAGAATGGGCAGGTCGTAGGCTGTTCCGGCTTTTCTCGTGTCGGCCGGGGCGAGGTTGACCGTCAGGCGCGACACCGGCCAGTCGAACGCGCAGGACTTCGCCGCCGCCCGCACGCGCTCTCCGGCCTCGCTGACCGCGCCGGTCGGCAGACCCACGACGTCGAGCCGCGGCAGTCCCCCCGAAAGCAGACATTCGACCGTGACGATGTACCCGTTGATGCCGGAAAGACCGGCGGAAAATACGCGAGATACCATCTTTCTCCACCCTTTCTGAAAGCAGACCGCAGTCCGTGTTATGCCGAAAAACGATGTATACCATAAATATACTATATAACACCCCCTTCTGCAACAGCAAAACCGTGAGTTTGCACAGGAATGGGCGGCAAAAAGCCGGTTTTTCGTTCCATAATATAAAACGGCTTATCGAAAAATGAAAAATGAACGGAAAAAAAGCGGTTTTGCTGTTTACAATCGTCTGCATCGGTGATACAATAAAACACAGAAAAAAAGTCTTGTTATCGTGTAAAATACACTAAAATGGGACTTTTTCAAATCCGACGCTATAATTATAATAGGAGGATATATCACATGGCAAGAAAGATGAAGTCCATGGACGGTAACACCGCTGCGGCACACGTGTCGTATGCGTTTACCGAGGTTGCGGGCATCTATCCGATCACCCCGTCCAGTCCTATGGCAGACAGCGTTGACCAGTGGGCAGCCGCAGGTCAGAAGAACATTTTCGGCACGACCGTAAAGGTCATCGAAATGCAGTCCGAGGCAGGTGCGGCAGGCACCGTTCACGGCTCTCTGGCAGCCGGCGCACTGACCACCACCTACACCGCATCTCAGGGTCTTCTGCTGATGATCCCGAACATGTACAAGATCGCAGGCGAGCTGCTTCCGTGCGTATTCCACGTTTCCGCGCGTACCGTTGCTTCCCACGCTCTGAACATCTTCGGCGACCACTCCGACGTCATGGCATGCCGTCAGACCGGCTTTGCAATGCTCGCAGAGACCAACCCGCAGGAAGTTATGGACCTGGCCGCAGTAGCGCACCTCGCTACCATCGAGTCCCGCGTTCCGTTCATCAACTTCTTCGACGGCTTCCGTACCTCCCACGAGATTCAGAAGATCGAAGTATGGGACTACGCAGACCTCAAGGAAATGTGCGACATGGACGCTGTTGAAGCGTTCCGCAAGCGCGCTCTGAATCCGGAGCACGCAATGATGCGCGGCTCTCACGAGAACGGCGACGTTTTCTTCCAGCACCGCGAGGCAGCCAACAAGTACTACGAGGCAGTTCCGGGCATCGTAGAGAAGTACATGGGCAAGGTTAACGCCAAGCTCGGCACCAACTACCAGCTGTTCAACTACTACGGCGCAGCTGACGCAGACCGCGTCATCATCGCTATGGGCTCCATCTGCGACGTTGCAGAGGAAGTTATCGATTACCTGAACGCACACGGCGAGAAGGTCGGCCTCGTAAAGGTTCGCCTGTACCGTCCGTTCCGTGCCGACAAGCTCATCGCAGCTATCCCGGAGACCGCAAAGAAGATCGCAGTTCTCGACCGCACCAAGGAGCCGGGCTCCCAGGGCGAGCCGCTTTACATGGACGTTGTTACCGCTCTGGCTGACGCAGGCATCACCGACAAGGTAGTTACCGGCGGCCGTTACGGTCTGGGCTCCAAGGATACGCCCCCGTCCTCCGTATTCGCTGTATACGAGGAGCTGGCAAAGGACGAGCCGAAGAAGATGTTCACTCTGGGCATCACCGACGACGTTACCTTCCTGTCCCTCGAGGAGAAGCCGTCTCCGAACACCGCAGCAGAAGGCACCATCGAGTGCAAGTTCTGGGGTCTCGGCGGCGACGGTACTGTCGGCGCGAACAAGAACTCCATCAAGATCATCGGCGACCACACCGACAAGTTCGTTCAGGCATACTTCCAGTATGACTCCAAGAAGACCGGCGGCGTAACCATCTCGCATCTGCGCTTTGGCGACAAGCCGATCCGTTCTCCTTACTACATCAACAAGGCTGACTTCGTTGCCTGCCACAACCCGTCCTACATCATCAAGGGCTTCCCGATGGTTCGCGACGTTAAGCCGGGCGGTATCTTCATGATCAACTGCCAGTGGTCCGACGAAGAGCTCGACCACCATATGCCGGCTGTTGCAAAGCGCTACATCGCTGCGAACAACATCCAGCTCTACACCATCAACGCGATCGACAAGGCTATCGAGATCGGCATGGGCAAGCGCACCAACACCATTCTTCAGTCTGCGTTCTTTACCCTCGCAAAGGTAATGCCGCAGGAGGAAGCAATCGGCTACATGAAGGACGCGGCTACCAAGTCCTACCTGAAGAAGGGCCAGGACGTTGTTGACATGAACCACAAGGCGATCGATGTCGGCGCTACCGCATTCCACAAGGTCGAGATCCCGGCATCCTGGGCTGACGCGAAGGACGCAGAGGACACCCGCGAGCTGCAGGGCCGTCCGGAAGTCGTCAAGATGGTCAAGGACGTCATGGAGCCGATCGGCCGCATGGACGGCGACTCTCTGCCGGTTTCCGCTTTCGCAGGCGAGCATGTTGACGGCTCCTTCGAGCACGGCGCAGCGGCTTACGAGAAGCGCGGCGTAGCAGTTACCGTTCCGCAGTGGAACGAGGCTACCTGTGTTCAGTGTAACCAGTGTGCTTATGTCTGCCCGCACGCAACCATCCGTCCGTTCGCACTGACCGACGAAGAGGCTGCTGCTGCTCCGGCTTCCGCAAAGCTGGTTGACATCAAGGCAGGCAAGGGCAAGGGCAAGTACAAGTACACCATGGCTGTATCCCCGCTCGACTGCATGGGCTGCGGCGTATGTATCGGCGTCTGCCCGACCAAGTCCCTCACCATGGTTCCGCAGGAGCAGGAAGCTGCTCAGCAGGACACCTTCGATTACTGCGTAGCAAAGGTTTCCGAGAAGGAAGACATGGTTTCCGTAAACTCCGTCAAGGACAGCCAGTTCAAGAAGCCGCTGCTTGAGTTCTCCGGCTCCTGCGCAGGCTGCGCCGAGACTTCTTACGCCCGCCTGATCACTCAGGTATGCGGCGACCGCATGTACATTTCGAACGCTACCGGTTGTTCCTCTATCTGGGGCGGCCCGGCTGCTACCTCCCCGTACACCGTCAATGCCGAGGGCCACGGTCCGGCATGGGCAAACTCCCTGTTCGAGGATAACGCAGAGCACGGCCTCGGTATGTACTACGGCCAGGAAGCTCTCCGTGAGCGCCTGATCTCCAAGCTCGAAGAGATGGCTGGCTCCGAGAAGGCTTCTGACGACTTCAAGAATGCCGTCAACACCTTCATGGATACCAAGGATAACGGTGCTGAGAACGCTGAGCCGACCAAGGCCCTCATCGCAGAGCTCGAAAAGGCTGCTGCAGCAGGCTGCCCGGATGCTCCGGAAGTTCTGGCACACAAGGAATACCTCGCTAAGAAGTCCGTCTGGATCTTCGGCGGCGACGGCTGGGCATACGACATCGGCTTCGGCGGTCTGGATCACGTTCTGGCTTCCGGCAAGGACGTAAACGTTATGGTATTCGATACCGAGGTTTACTCCAACACCGGCGGACAGGCTTCCAAGGCTAC
>OODU01000632.1_pt1 | contig 38542 bp, 33 predicted proteins | sample 1671171 | NCBI WGS metagenome assembly OODU01 (sample SAMN06348129, study PRJEB24527) | human gut metagenome | biome: human gut; feature: ankylosing spondylitis patient; material: feces | host: Homo sapiens | place: China | collected 2015-10
ACTTCAAATAAACTTTCAAACTAGATGTCAAAAAGGTAGGGGACCCAGAGAGTCCCCTACAACTCAGAATTCTAACGAATCAATATTACTTTCGATGGACCCAAAGCGGTCAAACCGGAGATGCGGTTTCCATAACCATCACTATGCCAGAACAAATTTTCGCTCGGCGAATTGCCCCAGAAAAAGCCAATGTGGCTATCGTCGGCATATGGGTTGTAAGGATTGAAGAACACAATGTCCCCCTTACGAGCCAAGCCACTGCGCAACAACTCATCAATAGAGTTGAAATAAGTCACGTTCGCGCACGTATCGATAGCGTAGCCGTACCAACGATAAGCGTTAACGCAGCCGCCCCTTCCGGGACCTCCACTCCAAGGGGAATGGCTCTGCTCGGCGGCAATGGGAGCTAAATTACCGCCCGCTTTCATATACGCATGCGATACAAATCCGCCGCAGTTCATACCGGTATACCCATCCCAACGAGGATCACCCTTTGGATACATGCATGTTTCTTGACTAAGATGCGTATCGTAGGGTGTTCCACGGTAATAGCCATCGTTTTCGTGGCTCATAAGCCAATTGACCAGGCTGGACCTATTAACCCCCAAAACAGAACCAGACGTATTCAACCATGCACCACTTGCATTGAAGTAGTAGTCGACGCCATCGATTTTCAGCCACCCGTTAGCAAACATAGCGCCCGAAGGCTGAAGCCAGTACCACGTGCCGCGGTCATTGAGCCATCCGGTCTTCATCTTGTAGGTGGAAGGATCCATCCAATACCACGCACCGTTAACATATTGCCAACCAGACTTAAGGACACCATTGGAAGATGCGTAATACCAAGTATTGCCGCTTTCGTCAGAAGCGTCTTTCGACATAATCCAACCAGATGCTACATTGACGGCACCGTTTGCATCCGCATAGAAAACCGCGTCTCCAATATGAATCACACCTGGCAATGAAGACGAGTCAGCACGATCAGCGACTACGGGAGATCCATCAGATGAAGTAGGCAACGGCTCGCTCAGTGCTCCAGACGATTTCGCCCATGCCATACCGTCGCTCAAGTTAATCCAGCACGAAGATGCCATCGCACCGGAATCATAAGAAAAATAGCGCGTGTTTCCTACCGCGAATTCACCAGTACACATTGCGCCGGATACATCATCAAGGTAATACCAGGCGCTTCCGAACTTTATCCATCGTCCTCGTTGAATAGCTCCATTTGATGCGGCGTAATACCAAGTACCATCAACAAGTGCCCAGCCTGTTGCCATGGCGCCTGAACTCGTAAGGAAATAGGTGGACGACTCCACTTGCATAAAGCCCGTGAGCATAATATGGCTTCCTGGATCCAGGTAATACCAAGAATTCCCTAGAAGTAACCAGCCTCCATGCAGTAAGCCGTTGGAGTCAGCGTAATACCAGTTGTTGTCAATAAGAGCCCACTGGGAGGAGAGCATGGCCCCTGAGCTGTTAAAGCTATAAGAAGTGCCATTACATTCTTTCAACCCGGTGGCCATAGAACCGTCTGCAGGATCAAGCCAGTACCAACGACCCCCATCCGAGAGCCAGCCTTTCACCATGGCACCAGAGCCGGAGAAATAATGCCAGACGGAAGCATCAAGGTGCCATCCGATAAGCATTGCGCCAGAAGAGGAGAATCCATACGTGGCTTCCCCGATCTGCAGCATTGTATCGTGGACCATCTTGCCCTCATCATCCAGCCAATACCAGTTGCTGCCGTCTGAAAGCCAGCCTTTTACCATGGCGCCAGAACCGGAGAAATAACGCCAAGCAGAAGTGGGGCCTGTAGAATCTAGGTACCAGCCGACACGCATTGCACCCGAAGAGGAGAATCCATAAGTTGCACCCCCGACTTGAACCAATCCATCCTGAGCCATTCGACCTTCGTCGTCGAACCAGTACCAGCTACCGTTTATGTGTCTCCAAGAAGAAACAGCGATTGTTCCGTCGGACAAGCCCCAACGCCAATAACCAGCCCCTTCTTCGGGTGATATCCACCCCTGATGCCAAACAATTTGATTCGAAACCTCAGAAGGGGTCTCATTATCAACCTGAGAGTTCTGCTCGACAGCGAAGGTCGATTCGCGCTGAGAATCAACGCCTGACTCGACAGAAGCAATAGCAACGTTAGATGCGGGACCTTCGTCAGTGTTATTCGAATCAAGGGCGTATAACATCGAGGGCGAACCCAAAAGGAGTCCCAAAGAAACAAGGCCCGAAAAGACCAACACCCCGAATGAGCATTTCTTCATAGCAGCACGGTATCCAATCACGCAGCGACCCCGTCACCTCAGGGCAACGGGGCCTCAATCAAAACTAGCTCAATAATGCGTTAGCCAATTTGTTGGCAGTTCTTGCACTCTCGTAAAGCACCGCGCTTCCGGGCCTCCTGGATAGAGATCTGCGAATAGCCCTTTGCGTCCTTGCCAACGGTACGACACTTATGCGTATGGTAAACATCGCTACCGCTCTTATACCAAACTAAACCGTAGTCCGGAATCCACTTGCCGTCCTCGCCGACATAGTAGGAGCCAAACCAGGCATTCGTAGCCATGGCGCCGGAAGACTGGAGGTAGTAGTCGCCGACCCAGGCGTCGTGGGCCATAGCGCCGGAACCGCTAAAGTAGTACCAGGCGCCGCCGACCTGACGCCAGCCGGTGGCCATCGCACCGGAATCGTCGAACCAGTACCAAGAGCCACCCAGGCTGCGCCAGCCGTTAGCGACCATGGCGCCCGAGCCGTCGAGATAGAACCACGCACCGCCGATGTTGAGCCAGCCAGTGGCCATCGCGCCGGAGGCGTTGGCGTAGTACCAGGTGCCCGAATCGTTGATCCAGCCAGTTAGCATGACACCGTACTCATTGAAATAGTACCAAGTTCCACCGATATTATGCCAACCGGTCAACAGCTCGCCGCTGGAAGTCGCATAGAGCCACTTTCCATAGATGGAGTCATAAATCCAGCCACTATGCTGCATGCGGCCATCAGCATTGGCGCCAGGGGTGTTCAGGAAGTAGTTTTTGCCATCAATCTGAACTCGGCCGTATGCCATATCGTGGTTTTCGGGATAGAAGTAGTACCAATCCCCGCCGATAAGCTGCCAGTTCGACACCGCGGTCCCGTCAGCGCCAAAATAGTACCAAACGGCTTCGTAATCGTTATACCACTGGTTCGTGACCATGACGCCAGTCTCGGGATCGAAATAGCGAAGGTTGCCGTCCTCGCACCGAACGAGTCCGGTCTGCATCGAGCCATCGTTGTCGAAATAATACGTTCCAGCAGGACGAGAAACAGAGAAACCTGTCAAATTGCGAGACTCGCTATGATCAATATATTGAAGACCAACGAGAGAATCAATATCAGCAAATGAGGGCGCCGGGGCAACCGTCATGCAGGCGGCGGCAAATACAGCAACTCCCAGCGCTGTTAGTCCTCGCCATCTTTCTCGAAGGTTATTCATACGACATCCTTTCTCCGAGATTTAAGGCTCTCTTAAGTTATTCTCAGACTATCAATTTAGTTTTTCAACAGGGAATCGATAAAAGGTATCTTTGTGACTGCAATTTGATGAGAGCCGCCACGTCCTTGCCGTCCCGTGCATTGTCGACAGCAACGTCTTATGGCACAAACCGGATATCCTTTTCGGCGCAAATCGTTTGAGCAGGCGGCACGCGGAAGGAGTGTGTAGAGCGGTTTTCTGCTGGCTGCCAGCCACGGCATCCTTTCGGAAACCTAATTGCCGCCGGAATTAAAGTCCCCGGCGCGGACTCACCTTATCTCCCCGACGCGGGCTCGATATCCTCTCGGATATCTAATCGTCTTGGACTTTTACCTGCCCAAGCACAGTACAACTTTTACGTGCCGCCACACGGAGCAAGGCTCGGGGATTATTCTCTAAAAACCATGCTTTCAAAGCAACTTAGGCACAAACGTAGTCAAACAAAATACCTTTCAGGTCTTTCTTGAAGATAAGCAGTAGATTAAAGTATCCGACAAGAAATCCCGCATTACATTCAACCCGCAGAAAAAACAGAGCACTAATACTCCGCCATGCCTTCGGACTCATATAAAAACCTCATATGATCGACATCGAATCTAAGTGATAGCACATCTATAGATTTGCGTACATCAGAACACAGGCAAACGAATTTAAAAAACGAATCAGTTAATTCGCTTTCAAACTCTTTGTCGCATATACGTTTTCCAAGCTCAATAGCTTGGCTCAATTTAGTAGCGACAAAGTGGTTGGAAATTAAACCAAGCATGTTATTAGCCTTCTCAAGGCTATCAAGAACAGGCAAAACGTATTGTATTGCGAAATCTAATGTGACGGTATCATCCTCAATATAATTCGGAAGCCGATACGCTAAATCACATGTATTTATATAATATTTGATCCATGACTCTTTCATTTTTGGAAACCGAGAGATATGGATTAACCGACTTTCAGCAGAGGTATCGCCCAATCTATTAGAAGTTGGAATTAAAATAGTATTTGACCTTTGCTTTCGCCAAGACGAATTATCGAAATTCAATCGAACACGAATATACTCTTGCAACCAGACAAAATAGCACGCTCCATCATCCGCTAAAGAACATCTAATTAAAAGAAAAGGTATTGCAAACATTTCAGCGTATAAAAGCGTCTTCGTATCAATGGAAAATGGAATTTCAGGTTTATCTTCGAGTGGCTTGTTTGTTCCCTTCACCTGAATTGCCATTAATTCACCAGTAGCGAATCCGTTTTCAAAGCGCTCAAAAATTTTATCGATTCCAAAATCACGTTCTGTTAAGTCTCGAACAACCTAGTTTTCAGAAGGCATAAGGGAGGTGACGAAAGAGCATGCCTCTGTATCAATGATGTGGCTATTTGGACGTTTCGGAGGATATGCCATAAAAATCAGCTCCATCAGCCTTAGCGCAAGAGCACCTAATAACGACAAAATAAAGATAACAACCAACATAATTAGACTGCATGTCAGTTGATATCGAATAAGCGGTTAAGGACACAATAACCAATAAAACAATAGCACTCACTGTGTCCAGGGGCATGGACCATCTCCTCCATCCTTCCTGCTCGAGCACGTCAGAGTAACCACCCGGTGAAACCATTGGCCGAGAGCTGCGCCCCCCAGTCCCCGGGAAGCGGCCCTCTTGATTAAACTGCTCAGTATTTCGTGCTCACGGGCTCAATTCCCGGTGACCACTTGAGTCACTTCATAGTAGAGAGCAACGACAATGTCGACGCTGCAGGTCTTAAGAATACATTCGCAATAGATGTTCCGGCTGTTCACGCCACTGCAGTGAAGCTGACCGGCCTCGGCTTCTATGATCGAATTAAGCACCTGATCGGAGAGCCTGCGGATAAGCACCAGCTGTCGATCGTCCCGTCGCTGAGGTGGGGCTCAGCGAACATGTCGGGCGCGGCGTCCGCTAAGATCTACATTGCGGTCCTCATCCTTCTCAAGAACCTTCCTTGTGGTTATTTCAGATTCTAGTGCGAAAGCCGTTTTGCGTCAGGCAGACGTCATCACCCCCCCCCCCACGCTTACGCCATCTATTTTTTGTGCGATCCAAAGTATCGCTAGCTCACGCTCTTCACTATCATCAAATTTGCAGGTCTCATATTTGATGTTTCATTCAGCTCCTTAGAATCGATAACCAAATCCCATTGTCCATTTTGGCCCGGCAATGATCGGCAAAGTTGTTTGTTAGGTATACGAAACAATCGATTAACTGGAGTCAAACGCTTAACTCCAAAACATTTCAAACTGACAATTTCGATACATAATAAAGCTGCCAGTGAATTCAAACAGTTCTCCAAATTAGCTTTTCTAAAATACGTACCACGATCATGTTTCACAGCGTTATAGCTATCCCACCAAGTTAATTTTGCATACATTCCATTTATCCACGCATTAAAAGGTTTGAGTGAAATACTCTGGTTAATCGCAATGTCAACTACCTCATTTACAAAGGCAATATCATTCAAAGCAGACAGGCACTCGAATGCTTCCTTGATATTAGATGGTCTATTTCCGGATCGAAGTTCGACATAATCTATAAAAACCGAATCAAATTCAGAACAAATCGATAAAAGCATCTTTGCAAATTCAACTGAATAAGTTGAGAAATTATCGTTGCTCAGCTCAACATAATTAAAGGAATTAACAAGCTCTCTTTCAAGAACCAAGTAGTAATCCCAATTTGATAAAGATAAACTCATAGACAAGCAACTCCCGTTAACGTAAATTACACCAAATTATCTTTCGAAATGCCCCCGTAGATATAGCAATCGCCAGCTCAGAAGTCTACTGACGCCCGATTCAGCTGACAAATAATTGACTATACGGCACTATTAAAGGATAACTAGCACTGTTCATCTACAGGAATATCCAGTTTATTCGCCGCGCAAATGCAAAGCTCTTTATCCTCTTGAGTCATCCTGCTCCCAAGAATAACTCGCAACGGCTTGCATGGGCGTTGTACATAATTCATCTCAAGCTCATCTGGCTCTGGTACAAGACGGGCACGATATTCGTTCTCCCGCTCAAACACACTGCCCTTTCTGTAAATTGCCCGTAGATCACTAAGCATGTCATCACTGCTCACATTAAGACCAAGCATCCTAGCAGCAGTCCAAGCAATTTGAGGGTCGCAATTAAATGGTTCGTCATCATATAAAATTGGTAATAATTCAGTGCGCATTCCGTTAGCTATGTTGCAATTGCGAATAGCTTCTCTGTCGTAAGCAAGAACGAAACCCGCTTGGCTTTCGGAATATACATTCCACATATTCGAATCGCTAGGATTGTCCGTTAGGCACAAAATGCGACAACAATTTCGGCAGCTATTCTGATGAACTGGGGCAACAAATCCTCCAACAAATAAGCGCAAGTTTTTAACAGCCGAGCGAAAAAGACTAACTTTTCCCTCATCGGATAGTATCTCGAACTCATCTATTCTTGCTGGATTAAAAGGAGCCCCCAGAACCCCTAAAACAAACGCAAGTCGTCTAAAATCAATTTGATTTATTATCTTTAACGCTTGTTCATCATCATTGAGATTACTTTCGATTTCATCTATACCATTCCAGTTATAGATCGGTACCGAGTCGCACTGATCGCTGAAAACCTTTGGATGAGAAAATGTAACAGTCGCGTTTTCTAGATCGGCAAAAGCGTATTCACTTGGAGGTCGATAGCGGTAAAGCATTCGCGGGACGAGAGAAGTCGATAGCGCTTCCAGCTCCTTCTTTGCGGAAACAATGGAGGCGCCATCGTTTTGCTTGGCAACGAGATTAGCCAGCGTCTCCCGATATGTTTCTTTCTGTGTCAAGCTTAGCGCCATGCAATATCGCTTCCCGATCTAGCTAAATTAGATGCAGTTGATTTTATCCAGTGCAAAAATACTGAATGCACATACGAAGCAGAAGTCATGTCTATCAACTACCAAAAAATGATTCCGATTGGAACGTACCGGAAATCGTAAAAGCTGCCAACGGATATATTTATAATAGCCTGAGATGGCTAGAGATGAAAACATATAGTCATCAAGCAGTCTTGTCCTCCGATGAAGACGCCAGCTATGACATCGAATTCCACTCTCTGTCAGGTCGCTTTACCAATTACGGAGCGCCGCAGAGGCTGCAGAAGCAGTCGAGTATGCAGAAAAGATTTATATGGGCGCGTCAATTAAAAAAGCTCTGTTAGACCAGGATTGACACACATCTGTCCCCACGGCGCCATATCGTTAGCCTCGTAGACCGCGGGGCAGCATGAACGCCGAGGACCTGGTAATCGCCTTCAAACGGGACATGGCGAAGCTGAGCGGGACCGAGCGCCGCCGCGCGATTGAGTCCGTCAGGGACGTGATCCGCGCGGCGGCGTTCGACGACACGGCCGGCTCCGCCTACGAGGTCGAGCGCAGCCGCGTCTGCCTCAAGACCGCCTACGCCATGCGCCATAGGCTGATCGAGTGCCTCTCGGCCCACTGCCCCCATTCAGGGCCGGGCGGGGCTGCGGCGGCGAGCTCGACGAGATCTACTTCCCTGAGTCGCTCAAGGGCAAGGGCAACCGCGCGAAGGGGTTGTTCGCGATGCCGTATCGGCAGCATAGAGACGGTATGTCCATTTCGTCTCTTTTAGCGCTGAATACCATGTATCGGGTTCATTTTCTCATGCCTTATAAGGAATATATGAGACGGCTGAATTCGTAGATGCCTGTTGTAAATGAATGTATGTGAGAAAGCTAACAACTACATAATAAGAGTTGCGTTTGGCATCAGGCAACGAAAACCGTTGCATTTTGTCTCTTGCAACTAAAAGGGTTGCGTTTGGTATATAGCAACGAAAACAGTTGCATTATGTCTCATGCAACTAAAAGGGTTGCTTTTGGTGTCTAGCAACGAAAACAGTTGTGCACGGGCAAGATAACCCTCACGCTTTGCGAATGATATCTTTGTTCCTGCAAATTAAAACACGCAATGTTATAGATAGACGAAATCTGATTAGCGGGCGACGATGAATGCCACATCTCTATTATCACGGGGACTGCCGCCCCAGAAAAACCCGATATGGCAATCGACGCTGATAGCAGTCTTAAAGAACATGACGTCGCCCTCACTCGACCTAGAACCGTTCGAGAATCTCCTCGGCGTTCTCTCGCAGATAGATATCTAGGTCCGGCACGGCAAACTGCACGTAGCCCCTCTGTGGTGCCTGAATAACCTCTCTTTGTAGCAATTTTGCCCTAATGGAGCTGACCTCATTGGTCTTTTTACCCATGCGCTTAGCAATCTCGGATGATTTGGACTGTTGTTTATCCTCGCACATGGCCAAAAGGTATTTGATATCGTTGAGCCCCAGTCCAGAAATCGCGGGCTCGTGAACAACATCGTGAAAACGAGCCTCTGCCAGCGCAATGCCTTCAGTGACGTCGCGCTCGCTCACAATGGCACTTTTGGCACGATGCAAGTTGGCGCGCTGCCAAATGGAATAACCGACCAGTTGCACCAGATAGGCATAGCCCTTAGTGGCCTTAGCGGCTCTCGACAGGAGATTGTCCTCTATGGTCAAGCCAGTCGCGACAAAGCTATCGCCCATAGAGAGCGCTACCTCCACCTGGTTGATAGGCGCCAGATCTTCGGGGAGGGCACGACGCAAGAACGTAAGCGCCTTGCCGTTAATAAGATCCATAACACCGGCGGGTAACCCGGCAAAGGCAAGTGCGATATCTACTTTTTCCCCTATCAAAAGCTGAACCGTAGACGCAATGGCACGCATATCGTCAATCGGAGCGTCCTGAACTTCATCGATGGCAATAAAAAGACCCTCGGATGACTTCGCCGCCGAACTTAGCAACTTTCTAAGGCTCGACTCTTTGGGTGCAACATCGACTTTCGCAGAAACAAAGCCGGCGTTTACACCGACCGAAGCATTGGCCGCAAGGGAAGAATCAGCAACCTGATCCTTCAAGTCCAGCAATAGGTTAGGGCCAGCAGAAACAATAGCGGTCTTCCATCCAAGCTCTCGCGCACGATCCCTAAGATAGCAGAGCAAAACAGTTTTTCCGGAGCCCCTCGGTCCAGCAATACGCATGAGCCTCGCAGGTGCACCAATTCCCGCATTCAAACTCTCGGTAAACTCAAGGGCAATATCATCACGACCAATTATGCGCGGAGGCTCAGCGCCGGCAGTGGGACGAAACGGATTATGGAATGCTGTGGCGCTCACTTGTTTGCCTTTCTAGGGAATCGATTAACAGCCAATCATCGGTTAAATAATTATCGCAGACTATATCGAATAATATCGAGTTATATAAGGCTGTATAAACTTATCGCGGAAGTATCGAGCTTTCGTAATATGACTTAGTTAATAGTCCACCATTGCTTTCTTCCAAGCTCATAGCGAAAGAAAGTTCAGGACTTCCTAAACCCATTGCCTTAATACGAGAAATACTCGCTCTCGGCAGATAGGTTTGGCCCCAACCACGGATCGCCGCTGAGGAAGAACTCCGGCCAGCGCTGCATGAACAGTGCTTGCTCACGCTTCCAGCGGCGCAGCTTTTCCTCGTTGGCCTCTTCCCTGCCGCGCGAGGTGAACTCGTAGTGATACAGGGGTGAAGATAGGTAGGCCCGGCCGTGCGCGGTAGCTCCGCGGGCGGCCGGGCCGGTTTTGCCTCTTGGCAATGTTCAACTCATATTAAAAGGGAGGAGTCGACTGATCGGCCCCTCCCACGGCGTTTCGCCGTTTCTCTCTGCACATATTAGCACACGGAAGGAACGTCACCGCTTGCGCCCGTAGCCATCGATGAACCCCTCAATAAATCCGTATTTCTGCCGGTCACCGCTTCCGACGATCATCATGTACGTATCAACCCCGACAGCGCTCTCGAGCTTCTCGAGCTCCCGCAGGCATTTCCGAAGAAAATCTCTGGAACGCTTCTTCTGATGCGTTAGCAAGGTCAATAGGTAGGCCAGGAGAACGATGTAGTCGATTATGGAATTGAAATTCAACCTGTACCCGATAGAAAGATCCTCATCGAGAAGCTCGCCAACCGCGGCCAGGTTTCTGTCGGTCTTGGGATACTTAACCGATTGGCTGAACCTCGAATCAAATACCGCCCCGTTATGGGCGACCGCGTTCCTTAAGGGACGAATCGTCTCGACGATGTTGATGACGATGCCGGGGTTCGCATGTAAGAGACCTAGGTCGCTTGCGATATCGGCGAGGATTTCATCGGGAAGGCTTCTGCATACGCTTGTGAGATCGCCGAGGGTCATCACCTCGAAAATGCTCCAAACGGGCGCGTCATCGTCGCGATCGACATAATGCTTCACGAGATCGTTTTTGTAACTCCGTCTCACGATGTTCTGAAGCTGGCTCTTGAGCTTGAGCTTTTCCCCCATCTGCCCGTTCACGACCCTTCCGTTGACATCCCTGCATGTCCGGAGGCCGCGCTTTAAGAAGGTCGCCAGCCCGGGGTCCTCTATGTTCTCAAGTATTCTGGCCAAGACTATGTTTTTAACCGCCGTTTCGATGAACATTATCTCCGGGTAGATTGCAGCCTTGATGGCGGAATCGAACCCGTATATGTCCATGAGTGCATCGAACGAAGGGAGGGGGAGCGCATTTTTGGGCTTTCGGACAAACCGGAAGCCTTTATAGCCATGGAAATAGCCCATGTTTCTCAGCAGTATCTTTCTGTCGCTCCCCCGCAAATCCTCCATACCGTGATTCGTCCTCATGTGCTTCATGAGGGAATTGATGCTCATGCCCTTCTTCATCGAACCTCCCTTGGCCTCCTTCTAGGAAATTATATCCCAGCCCGCCTCGACGGGGCGAGCCTGTCGTTGGCGCCGGCCTATTTGTGTTTGTTAACGTCGTGATTGCGGGTTTGATCACATCCGATTTTCAGAATTGAGCACGATAGTTTTTCGGTTTTGAGCACGGCCACGCCGACCAGACCGCATGCCTTAACGTTGTCGGTGCGTCGTATCGGCAACGAGCAAAGGCAGGAGGGAATGATCGACGTGGACAAGATAGAGGACGCAGGTGGCGGGCTGCAGGGCCATGCTCGAGGCCGAGCTCGCGCACAGGGACGCGACCAAGAGGGCACGGCTGCTCAGGCAGGCGAGGCTCCCCGTGCACAAGTCGGCCGAGGGGTTCGACTGGTCGCACGTGCGGTTCTCCGAGGGCTGGGGCCGCGACGACATGCTTTCGCTGGGCTTCGTCGGCCCCCGCGAGGACCTCGTGTTCTTCGGCAAGACCGGCAGGGGCAAGACCCACATGGCCGTGGCCCTGGCGATGCGCACGGCCGCCGCCATCTGGTCGTCGCCGAACACCGCGCCCCACCGGCTGAACTCCAGGTTCGTGGTGATGACCACCGACTGCCGCTCGTAGGCGTCGGCGAACACCTAGAAGAGCGCGCGCGCCGTCGAGATCCAGCGGCAGGAAGCCGAGCTCGTCGATGACGAGCAGCCTAGCGCAGCCGATGAGCGCGGCCTCACGGTCAAGGCGCCCCTCGTCGCGGGCGCGCCGCAGCCGCATGACGAGCGATGACGCGGTGAAGAAGCGGGCCTCCATCCTCCGCTCGCACGCCAGCATGCACAGCGCCGAGGCCATGTGCGTCTTGCCGGTGCTGACGTCCCCCACCAGCACGAGGTCCTCGCAGAAACCAGTTTCATGGAGCGTTTCATTGAAAATCCCCCTAATCTAGCAACGGTTTAAAGTCTACTAGATTGGGGGGGGGACGCGAGCCAAGTCGACAAAGGCAGTTAACCGGCGGCTATTCATGCCTCGATTTAGAACCGCTCGAGAATCTCCGCAGCATTCTCTCGCAGATAGATATCTAGGTCCGGCACGGCAAACTGCACGTAGCCCCTCTGTGGTGCCTGAATAACCTCTCTTTGTAGCAATTTTGCCCTAATGGAGCTGACCTCATTGGTCTTTTTACCCATGCGCTTAGCAATCTCGGATGATTTGGACTGTTGTTTATCCTCGCACATGGCCAAAAGGTATTTGATATCGTTGAGCCCCAGTCCAGAAATCGCGGGCTCGTGAACAACATCGTGAAAACGAGCCTCTGCCAGCGCAATGCCTTCGGTGACATCGTGTTCGCTCACAATGGCACTTTTGGCACGATGCAAGTTGGCACGCTGCCAAATGGAGTAACCGACCATTTGCACCAGATAGGCATAGCCCTTAGTGGTCTTAGCGGTTCTCGACAGCAGTTAAACCATTGTCTAAAGCGAGAAATACTCACTCTCGGCAGATAAGTTAGGCCCCAACCACGGATCACCCGTCAAGAAAAACTCCGGCCAGCGCTGCATAAACAGCGCTTGCTCGCGCTTCCAGCGGCGCAGCTTTTCCTCGTTGGCCTCTTCCCTGCCGCGCGAGGTGAACTCGTAGTGATACAGCTCGGCATAAGGCGTATAGATGGTGTGGTAGCCCGCCTCCCATACGCGCAGGCAAAAGTCTGCGTCGTTAAAGCCAACGGCGAATTCCTCGTTGTAGCCGCCGACGCGCTCAAATACGTCGCGTCGCACCATCTGGCAGGCACCCGTTACGGCGCTAAAGTTGCCCGGGCGCACAGCGCGGGCAAGATAGCCCTCGCGCTTTGCCGAGAAGTCCTGGTTGGCATGGGCAAGTGCCCCACGCACGCCAACCAAAATGCCGGCATGCTGCACCAGATGATCGGCAAAGTAGAGTTTGGCGCCCACCACGCCCGCATCGGGACGCTGCAGATAGCCCATCATCTCTTCGATAAAGTCCGGGCTTATGACCTCGGTATCGTTGTTGAGCAGCAGCAGGTAGTCGCCCTTGGCGTGCTTCACACCAAAATTGATGATCTGAGAGTAATTGAACTCGCCCGGCCAGCACACAACACGCGCGATGCCCTTGCCTTCGGATGCTGCAGCCACGCGCTCTGGCAGGGTTTCGTAATACGCAAACGTCTCCGGGGCTTCGCTGTTGTTCTCCACCAAGACGATCTCGTAATTGGTATACGTTGCCTTCTGAGCGATCGACATCACGCAGGCATCGAGCGTCTCAACGTGATCCTTAGTGGGAATCACAATGCTCACCAGCGGCGCAGACTCCGGCAGCGCATAACGCATGTGATAGACAAACGGCGTCTCGGCCTCCTCGACCGTTCCGCAAATGCCCAGCGCGTTAAAGTGGCGCTGAAGCGCAAGGCGCCCAGCTTCAATAGCATACGGCTTGCTATCGGCAGAACCGTCGGCGGTTGAACCGGGATGCACGCGCCAGTGATACAGTACGTGCGCAACATGTTCAAACCGCGCGCCCGCCGCAAGGCAGCGGAGCGTCAGGTCGTAATCTTGGGCGCCCGCGACGTCTTCCGGCGACATGCCAATGCGATCAATAAGCGCCTTCTGCACCATCAGGAAATGCGTCACGCAGTTATGGCTATAGAGCAGGTCGACGTTGAGCTTGGTCTTAAAGACCGGCTGGCCCCACTCCCCCGTTTTCTGGAACATGTCCTCGTCGCAGAACAGGACCTGGGGACGCTCGTCCTCGGCAGCCTTGTTCAGCGCGGCAACATAGTGGAACAACGCGTCCGGTTCCAGGATGTCGTCATGGTCCAAGAACGCGATGTAGTCGCCCGTCGCTTGCTCGATACCTGCGTTGGTGTTGACCACAATGCCGCCGTTGCCGGGAAGCTCGATGCGACGGATGCGCTCGTCGTTGGCACCTGCCGCAAGGGCGGCCACCGCATCCCATTCAGGCGAGGCATCCATAAGCAGCAGTTCCCAGTTGTCATAACTCTGGACTAGCACCGAGTCCAGCAGCTCGCGCAGGTATTCCCGATCAGTCTTGTAGCACGGCACCACAATACTCACGAGTGGTCTATAGGCAAAAGCCACCGAAGCGACACGCTGGCACGCTAAATCGCCCGGCTTTGCGCGATGTTGCTCAAACCAACGTCGATAAGCTGCGTCGTCTGCACGCGCGTCCTTCATGCGGTTCCAGCTGTCGTCGACAATGCCGTTGTACAGGCGACCATCCATGGCGCAAAAACCGCTCTGGATTAGGCCCGTGGGATCAGCCGCAATCGCGACAAAATCACGTATATCCTGGGGCATCTCAACGCTCAAATACGTTTTATTGACGCGGCAACCGTTGCGCTGCGGCACATCGATCTGCGATTCAAACACATGCACGGTGACATCGATGGCATTCATATGCGCATCGAAAATCTGGAGCTCAGGGGTGCACTTGGAGTCTCCCACCCACGTAACCTCATAGCGCCACACCGCGCCGGCGTCTGCCGGCAAATAGCGAATGGCATCGATCTCGTAGCGACCGCAGCATTCGCCACGCTGCGCATCGCGGATAAGCGCACACAGCGCAGGCTTTGCTTTGTAGTTAATCTTGGATTCCAGCTTGGCCACGCGGCTATCGAGGCGAATAGAGCCCAACCTTTGGCCACCGAATGCAAAAACGGCATCCATCGACGAGCCATCCAAAAACGGAAGTACCAAGACGGCGAGCTCGCGTTCGTAATCGGAAACGGAAGGGCAAAGCGCCAGCACACGGCCATGATCGACCGGGAGTACCAGCGACGGCACACAAGAGCCGCTCGTCGTCGCATGGGCAAACGCTTGAGAACCCTCCCGCTCAATAAGCGCGGTGACATCCTGACCGGCAAAACGAAGCAGCACAAACAGACGGCCCTGACTGCGGCAAAGCGCCAAACGCTTGATACTCATCTACACTTCTCGCTTTCCCAGGGCGTTCGCTGCCATGCGTTTGCAGGCACCCAGGCGCCCAAACCTCAAGACGTCGTAATCGAACATGAGCTTTTTACATGCACGGGCATTGGGGGCCTTGCTGGTAAGCGCCGCACGCACCATAGCAGCAACAGAAGGAGCGCATTGTGCGAGCGCAGCATCGCTGCCCACGGCAGAACCGGCAAGCGCCGTGGCAACGGCAGCAAACACCTTGCCGCAGTCCGAACCCAGCAACCTGAGCGCATCGTACAGCACCAGATCGCATAGGAAGTACGCCAGGTCATCGGCATACTGGACATCGAGACCGTCGCGCTGCCAGTCAGCCAGCACAGCGGAGTAAATCTTCACATGCTCCAGCAGACGCGTCTCGTCGTCATAGCGCATGGTGTCCATGAGCGAGCCCTTGCGCGCCACGCGGTAGTCATACAGCTTGTTCGAAATAAGCGCGGTCTTGCGCGAGCGACCGTACACGGCAAAATCGAAGACCTGGTCCTCGCCATACTTAACGGTTTCGTCGAACACGATCCCGTTGCCCAGCAAAAACTCACGCTTGCAAGCGGTGCGCCATGCAAAGGGGCGAGACGCTTCCTTAAACAGCAGGTCGGAGCCATAGCCTTCAAACGACACATCGCGCGGGCTCAGTACATAGTTAAGCCACGGATACCCCGCCTCCAGCGGATACGGATTCGCGCCAAAGGTCAAAACATCACAGCGCTCGCGCTCAAAGGCATCGACGATTACACGGCATGCATCGGGCGTAAACCGGTCGTCGGAATCCAAAAACGCGACGATAGGCGCCGTGGACGCAGCGATGCCGGCATTACGCGCACTCGACAGGCCCCCGTTTGGCTTATCGACCAGCGTAAAGCGCGCGTCCTTTTCGCAATACGCAGCCGCAATATCGCGCGAGCCGTCCGGCGAGCCATCGTTGACCAGCACGCCTTCCCAATCGGGCATGTCCTGCGCAAGCAGGGAGTCCAGGCACCAGGCCAGGCACTCCTCCACGTTATAGATGGGAACGACAACGGAAATCTTGGGGGTAGCCATAGTCACTCGCTCCTACTGTGCGGCCGGAACGTCATCGGGGTGCGGGTTGTCGCCGTGGGTGCGCTGATACGTCAGCACGCGCCAGACCAGCGGCAGGCCGCCGATCTTAAAATAATGCTTAAACGTATTGATCTTGCCCGGCTTCTTAAAGTCAAAGCGCGAATCGATATAGGCGCGGGGAGACTTGACCATCAGGCGCAAGTCGGTCTCGCCACGCGGATCGAACAGCGACAGGTCAAAGCGACCGGCATCCCAATCGGCCTTGAGCTCGGGAGATGCCTTCTTCCAAAACTGCTCACGCAGTTCATCGACCAGACGTTCATCATTCCAACGGTACGTATCGACCTTCATGCGCATTAAAATCCCCTGGAGCCGAGCCTTGAGCTCGGGGCGCTCTTCCAAAAAGCGCTGCATCTCGGCATATTCGTCGCAAACGCAAAACACCTTGTTGGGCGAATTAACGGAGCTCTTCTCGTTATCCTGACGATAGCACAAAATGGGGTCCGCAATAAACGCGGCACGTTCGGCACAAGCCCAAACCTTAAAGTTAAAGCCTGCGTCCTGATACGAGGCACCCGGCGTGGGAAGGAACCGAATCTGATTGTCGTTGAGGAACTCTCGTCGATAGATAGCCGACCAAATGGAAGGTTTGCGGTAGAAGATGCCCGGGCGGTCGACGGGGCGATACGCGGCGCCCGTCATATGCTCGTCGATAATCCCAAACAGTTCACGGCGCTCGCTGGGCGTGGACCAATACAGGTAAAAGTCGCCCTTTACCACATCGGCATGCTCAGCATCGGCCTTGGCGACCAACTTTTGGAGCGAATCCTCAAACATGAAGTCGTCGGACTCAAGGATGCCCACGTACTCGCCGCGCGCCATCTCCAGGCCGCGGTTCATCGAGTCGCCGTAGCCGCTGTTGGCCTTGTCGATCATCTTTACACGGGGGTCGCGCTCCATGTACTCGCGGATGATATCTGGCGAGCTATCGGTAGAACCGTCGTTGATACAGATGATCTCGATGTCTTTGAGCGTCTGCGCCACGGCGGAATCAAGGCACTCGCGCAGGTAGCGTTCGACATTGCAGATGGGGACAAGCAGCGAAACTTTAGGGGTATCAGAGTTCTGCAAGAGAACCTCCTGTTGAATAGCGTGTAACAGGGTTATTTTAGCAGCCGAGTTGCGGCGGGCGGCAGCGCTTGGAATTAGATAAAGCGCTCCAGGCAGGCTTTGAGACCGCGAGTCGAAAGATAGAACAGCGTGGCGTCTGCCATCGAAACGCCCGAGGTCGCCACAACGAGCTTGTGGGCAACACGGCGAACGGCGCCCTTAGCAGGCATATCCGTCCACTCCCTTCCCAAAAACGTCGTGAGGTCCATGTTGACGCGAGCCGCCACGCGATGGAAGTCATCGGCATCCAAGCGCGCCAGGTCGAACACAATGAGGTCCAAAAACCAAGTTATCAGCTCGCCGGGGCACAGGTCCAAAAGACCGTAGGCCGCCCAGTCCTTCAAGACCTCCTCGAGCATCCTCATGTGGGCGTCAAGCTTTTTGGCGCGAGCCTCGGCACTGTTGAACTCGTGCGTCGCCGATTCGCTCTCCATCACGTAGTGGTAGAACTTGTCCGGCATGACGACGGTCTTGCGGGCAAGCGCATAAGCCGCAAATTGGAAGACGACGTCCTCGCCCAAAGCCAAACCGGGGGCGAAGCGAATGCCTTCGCGATTGAGCAGCTCGCGCGAAAAAGCCACGCGGCAGGCATAGGGCTGCGCATTCGAATGGAACAGAAGTTGGGGATCACGGGCGTCGAAGGTACCGGCTTTGGGGCTCATGAGTTGATGGACGCGTTTGGGGGCAGCATCGGCTGGTTCACAGACGCCGCCAAAAACGGCGGCCTCGGCATCTGCAGACTCCATGGAATGCAGCACGCGCACGACCGTCTGGACATCGATGTAATCGTCGGCGTCCACAAAAAAGACGGTCTCGCCCTCGGCGGCATCGATACCGGCATTTCGAGCACACGAGACGCCCGCGTTTTCCTGATCAATCACCAGTACGCGATCGTCGGCCTGCGCGATCTGGCGCAACACGTTCAACGAATCATCAGTCGAACCGTCGTTGACGCAGACAACCTGAATCGAGCGCTCGGACTGAGCCAACAGCGAATCGAGGCATCGCTGAATGGAGCGCGCAGAGTTGTAAACGGGGACGACAATAGTAGCTTTAGGACACGAGGCCTCTCCCATGCCGACCTACCCCCTCAGCGATTCGATGAGGAAGGCGGCGACCACGCCCGGGCCTCCAACCGAGGCGTAATACTTAGCACGCCCCAAGGCACCATCCGTCGCAAAACTCGGATGCTCGTCAACCCAGCCCTCAGGATCTTTGAGGATGGCAGCGAGATTCGCGCGCTTCCACGGCTTGAGGTCGTCAAGCGAAAACTCCCCCGCGTCCAAGGCCGCCTGAAATTCCTTAGCCATCTGAACCAGGAACTCCTTATAGAACTTAGGCGCCAGGCGCACGTAGTTCCACATATACGAATCGTACTTAATGAGCTGATTGAACTTGAGCATGCGCGCGACGTCATCACTTGCGTGGTCACGGGCATAATCCTCTCGAATCCAACGCTCAATCTCGGCATACTCGGTATTGACGCAAAAGACCTTAGCCGAAGAATTGACCGAGGAATTTTCGTTGTCCTGGCGATACGACAACACGGCATCATGCAGGTAAACAGCCTTATCGGCACACGCGATCACCTTAAAGGCGAATGACGTGTCCTGAAAGGATGCCCCCGGAGTCGGCAGGAACGTAATGCCGTTGCGTTCAAGAAAATCGCGACGGTACACGGCCGACCAAATCGATGGCTTTTGCTTAAAGAACTGCGTCGTATCGCTCGGGTGCACCGGCTTGCCGCAATCCTGAGGTCTAAACATCTCGTGCAGCGAACGGCGCTCCTCGGGCTTAGACCAGTAGAAATCAAAGTTCGCCTTCGCAAAGTCGGCATTATTGCTATCGGCGGCCGAGACAAGCTTTTCGAGTGCGTCGGGCGCCATAAAGTCATCGGACTCCAAGATGCCAACGTACTTGCCACGCGCCATCTCCAGACCGCGGTTCATCGAGTCGCCGTAGCCGCTGTTGGCCTTGTCGATCATCTTGACGCGCCCATCGCGCTCCATATACTCGCGGATAATCGCCGGCGAGTTGTCGGTCGATCCGTCGTTAATGCAGATGATCTCAATATCCTTGAGCGTCTGTGCCAGGGCGGAATCGAGACACTCGCGCAGGTAGCGCTGAACATTGTAAATGGGAATAAGCAGCGACAGAACAGGGCTGCCAGAGACGTTAGTAGACAAATGTGCTCCTTAGGAAATACCTGTCGTTTCATGGTATCAAAGGGTCAGCGCGCCAGCGGGCGTTTATATAATCTATGGAGCTCGCAGAGGCAAACCGATACGAAAGGACGTCATGCAGCCCAAAGCCGCACGCAACATATCCATCGAGGCCTTGCGCCTGGTCGCAGTCGCCGGTATCGCGGTGTTCCACACCTTTCAGTGGACCTTCCAGGCAACCTGTGTCGGCTTGCCGGAATACGCGCCGCTTGCCGCCTTCCCCTATTCCGGCGTGCTCGGTTTTATTAACCTGCTGGGCTGCTGGGCCAACGAGGTCTTCTTTATGATCTCGGGCTATTTTCTCATCGCTTCTGCCGCGCGTGCTTGGGACGGTGGAGCAACGTGGAAGTCGCAAATGCAACGGACGACGCAGCGCCTGGGCAAGGTCGTTATGCCCACTACGTTTTATTGCCTCGTGGCGCTCGCGTGGTCCACGGTCGTCTCCCCCATTCCCGATGTTACCCTCAACACGCACTACTGGTACACGCTAGGCCTTGAGTTTATCTGGGTCTATGCCGCCACGGTCTTCATGGCGCCATGGTTTGGACTGGCTAAGAGTCGACTCTCCCAGAAGAGCTACACGACGACGGTCATCGCCGTTGGCATCCTCGCATTTGTTGTTAACGGGTATATAGCCGCCATGAGTACGACAAGCGCCGGCGAGTTTTCTTGGCTCCAGAAGCTCATGAGCGCTGCCACGTACGTAATCGCGTTTTTGATCGGCGGTCTGCTCCGCGACGTTACCGATGTCATGGATTCGGACAGGGCGGGCGCCTTGGGCATGCGGTCGCTCGCTGCGATTTTGGCGCTCGCCACCATCCTGGAAGGAGCACTCTCCTTCACCGGCAACCTCACGGCGATGGCAGTCCTCTCCTACAAGTCGACCTCGCTGATCTCGTTTGCCCTCGCTGCCGCCTCCTTGCTCTTTTCGGCAACCCGACGCAGTGCCTCAGGCAATCCGCGGACTGCGGGTGTCATCGTCACCTTATCGACCGCCACGCTCGGTTTCTATGTGATGCAGTCGCTCACCAGTAGCCTGTGACGTCCCGTCTTCAATACGTTGCTCGCAAACATGCTGGTCAGCCAAAACAGCCCGGCAGCTATATGTATCATCACGGGTACCGTCATTAGCATCGTCTTTGCTCTGGCGCTCCTCATCATCGATGCAGCTAGAAGCCTTATCGTTCGCAAGCTCAAGCGGCAATAGACACGCTGCCGTCAGACGTCAAAGCCGCTACACCCGTGGCAGGTTCCTGCGTTTTATTCAAAGCTTGCCGTCAAGGTGCGGCGAGCCTTTACAATAGGACAGTCCCAAGGACGTATTCGATAGCTTCCGCGCAGCGCTCGCCCGCCGCGCGTGAAAGGATATATTGCCCCATGACTTCAACCCTTCCCGCTCCCATCGATAAGCTCGCCATTGTCGTCGTTACGTACAAGCGCCAGGAACTCCTGGCCAACTTGTTCGACTCCATGACCGATCTCACGGCAACGCCCTGGCGCATCGTGATTGTCGATAACGAGAATTCGCGCGAGACCGAGGCCATGTGCGCCGCATTCAACGAGCGTCTGGCCAACCTGTGGGGTATCGACACCGAGCAGCCCGACGCGCAGGGCGACACCGGCCGCGTCATCTACGCCCCGCAGCTCGAAAACGGCGGCGGTGCGGGCGGCTTCTCCGCCGGCACTAAATGCGCCTACGACTTGGGGGCCCAGTGGTTCTGGGTCATGGACGACGATGTGCTCGTCATCCCCGAAGGCATCGAGCGCTTGGCCAAGTGGACCGACCGTTACGACGTCATTCAGGGTTCGCGCCTGGACTTTGACGGCGGCGCCTTCTTTTGGCAGTACCAGCTCATCCTTTCGCTCGGCATCCCTAACCCCATCGCCAAGTGGGATTTGGGACCCGAGGGCTACCGCACCATGAACCAACTGTGCTTTGAGGGCGGCATGTTCTCGCGCCGCGTGGTCGACAAGATTGGCCTGCCCGACGCGCGCTTCTTTATCTACGGCGACGATGCCTGCTACGGCTACGTGGCCAGCCAGCACTTCCCCGCCGCCGTGGTTGCCGACGTGGTGCTCAAGCGCGCCCGCGCCGTCTCTAACTGGGATATCGCCGGCAAGCGCCAGCTCAACTCCACGAGCGACACCAACCGCTACTACATCATGCGCAACCGCGGTTATCTGGCGCGCTACATGCAGATCTACGGCGACTACCACCCCGTGCTGTTCCGTCTGGGCAATGCCGCGACCTTCTGCAAGGAGTTCATTCGTCTGGCAGCAGTCGACAAATGCTTTAAGACCGGTATTCCGGCGCTGCGCCGTGGCATGAAGGACGCACGCAAGATCGTTAAGGATCCCAACTGGAAGCCCATGCCGCCCCTGAAGGACGCCGAGTAGTAAAGGGCTTTCGCCCGCCGCTACAGTCGTTGACACACCACGGACACACGCTGACCGTCAAAACCAAAGCCCCAACGCATGCGCCCGACGGCGGGGCGCGGCACGCGGATATCATCGATGCCGTCGCGCTCTATGTCGAGCAGCGCCTGAACCGCTAACAGTTCCAGGCCCAGGGCATCGACGCCAGGGTCATACAACATGTTGATCGTAATGAGCGGTCGCTCATCGAGCATGCCGAGCGTGTCGGCCACGTCAAACACCCGACCGGTGGGAATCACCTGGATATCCCAGCGATCCGAGACGCCACTTCGCTTGGAGCTGGGATTGCAATAGCCGGACAGTCCAAAGCAAAGCCCCTGCAGCGCCAGATGATAGGCTGTCGGCATATCTGATTTGTCCACATCGATGCCCAGATCGCCGATAGCACAGCTCAAAGCTTGCTTTACAGCGTCCTCGTCTCCTCGACACAACCCGTCATGGAACGAGTCGATAACTCCAACGTCCTCAACGGCGCACTCAAACCATTCCAGAATTACAAGACGGAGCGCCTGACGCACTTCGTTGTTAGGCAGGCGCAGGGAACGAAGGCACGCGCCGTCCTCCGAATGCCCTGTCATGTCCGTCGTAAGAAATCCAGACAGATACAGCGCAGTCCAGATATCTTCGGGCTTGGCGGCATCGACCTCCTCGGCATGCACATGCACTGGCGCCTCAATAAACCCATGCGGCTCAACCAAATCGAACAATGCGGACAGGCGCATGAGATTCCAGTCACCGACGCATGCGCTCAGACGGTCGGCGTAACCATACAGATCCGCCCGAACGGGCGCGACGCAATCGCGCTGTGCGTAGTCCACCACGCGCTCCGGGCTCGAGCAATAAAAACCACCAAACAGATAGCCCTCGAGCCACTCACGCGCGTCATCCAGACAGCCGTTGCGACCGATGCAATCCAACAGCACTTGGACTTCGTCGTCCGAAAAACCGAACCATCGATCACACCAACTCGACAACGCTGTCGCCGACCGATAGGAAACCCCACGTTGGGACAACGCAAACTCGGCATGACCGGGGCGCTCGCCCATCAGACACGTCAATCGCAACGAGTCGCCGGCATCGGCAATGGTGTCAAACAACATCCGGCTGAGCGACTCTAGGAAATCCACGCCACCGTCGTCCTTAGCGTCCAAACCATTTGGACACACCACGTCGTAGTCGTCTATCAGAAGAACAACCTGCTCATCGAAAGCTGTCTGGAGCAGCTTAATAAGCACGCCAAGCGCCGCATCGATCTCCCTATCGCTGGCCACCCCACGCGCCGCCCTCTCGATAAGACGAACCTCACGTCTTGACAGATCAGGCGCGGCAAGCAGCGGCAGCAATCGGGCGCACTCGTTCGCGACAGCGCTGCGAATAGCCGCCGCAGCATCGGCGTCGCGCCTCGCAGCGGCAGCAGAAAAATCGAGCAAGATGACGGGATAGCACGCGTACTCATCACGAAAGCGACCACCGCCCGCCTGCCAAATCTGGGTGCCGACGAACGGGCTTCGATCCGGCCGTCGGTGATCAGATCGTTCCAAATAGCATTTGAGCATCGATAGATTCATGCTCTTGCCAAAACCCTTGGGCCGACAACAAAGCGCAACAGGTGCTTCGCTGTCCAATATATCGGCAATAAACATAGTCTTATCGACGAGTAAACACCAATTGATTGCATCAGAAAAGTCGTGTACATCAACCGGCAGAGCTGCGTTACCCGCATGATTGAGCAACCGTGCACCAAACGCATGAGCAACACCATAATTCGCCTGTTCAGACACCGTAAGTTCTCCCTCTAACGCAGCACGATGCCCATTGTAACGAGCGGGTAGAGCGCAACAATATCGACATGTAAACGTTTCGGGCAACGGTAGCAACATGCCCCCGAGGGGGCATAACAAATCGTTGCACAACAAAAACGGGGTCCGATGCCGCCGCACCGGACCCCGTCCCAAACTCTTATAGAAAACGATCTGGAAGATTACTCCTCCGAACCGTCCTCCCCAGAAGTTTTCTTCTGCTGATCGAGCTTATGCTTACCACTTACGATAGACGTGGCACCCAGCGTGGCCAAGCTTGCACTGGCAAGGCTCGCCATCACAATCAGATCGCCCGTCTTGGGCATGTTGCCGCCCGAGGACTTGGTCGTTGTAGTCGTCGTGGTCGTGGTGGTCACCGTTTTGGAGTCATTTTGCTCCTGGACCTGGTTGTCGGTGCTGCCCTTACCGCTGTCCTCGCCCTGCTGCTTTCCGTCCTCGGTCTTGTCCTTGTTCTCGTCCTTCGCCTCAGATTCAGACTTCTTGCCACCGTCCTTCTCCTGAGCGGACTTGTCGCCCTTCTCATCAGAGCTAGAACCCTTATCGGCCTCGGACTTTTCCGTGGAAACCTGATCAGAATTGTCCCTGTTCTGGGTCGAGCCGTTATTGACACCAGCCATCAGCGAAGAGCCCAGCGTAGAACCAAGCTGCACGGAGAAAGAAGGCTTCTTGTCCGGCGAAGCAACGGGAGCGTCCGGCGCCTTATTCGAGTCGTCCTTGGAAACATCGGAATCAGGGATTGCGGCAGAGCCAGAGCCGTTGTTAGAGCCGGTGTCAGCGGACGAATCGCTCGAGCCGGTGGATGAGTTAGAGGCGTCAGCGCCGGTCGAACCAGAAGCGTCGCCGCCCGTATTGCCGACAGAGCTTGAAGACGAATCGCCCGCAGCAGAGCCGTTCGAGGTAGAGCCGTTGTTGGTAGTGCCACCAGCAGAGCCATCACCGTCAGCACCGGTCGAGGGCGCATCCATCCTGTCATCGTTGGCATCGTCACTCGAGTCGTCATTCGAATCAGGTGTCGGCGAGGGCGCCGGCGTAGGCTCGGGCTGCACGGGCGTCGCAGCGGCAGCCTCATCCTCGGCGATATAAACCAAGCAGTCCTTCAGCTCGTTGCGGTAGCGGTTCTTCCAGCCCTCATGATACTGGGGCTGGCTCGAATACTTGGTCGCCACGTTATTGACCACGCTGTTGGAGAGCGCCGTCACAAACTCGCGGTCGGTCATACTGTTAGAAAGGTTTGCCCAGCGGAAGAAGTCCCTGCAACCACCGGTGCCGCACATGTTGGTGATACTCCACACCATGCCCTTAACGCAATCGGCACGGCCCGAAATATCAATGCCCAGGCCACTCTTGAGCCACGCCTCGGTCACCGCATAGTACGAGTTGTACGCATAGGCATCTTGAAGAGCTGAGAACTCAACAGGATCGATGTTATAAGCGCCCTGGAAGGCCTCCTGCGCAATACGGCCCAACTCGGTGAGCTGGCCGTTCTCGTACATGGCATTGCTCATGTTGGAAATCTCGCTGCCGCGATCAATCGCATCCTTGAGCATGCTGTATTTTTCGGGGTTGTAGTTGTAGGCCTGCTTCATAAACGGAATGAGCGACCATCGACGGTCGAACTGGTAATAGCCCAGCGCGTTATAGCCGTCGCCATACGAAAAGCCCTGGTTATAGTTGCCATGGCTCTCGTACTTGGTAAAGTACTTCATCTCGGTGGTCACGTTAACAAACGAAACGCCCTGGACCGACCTCAGCACGCCCGAGAAGGACTGCTGGGTATAGAGACCCTTATCGATATCGGTCGCATTCGAGGCAACGCCCGGCGTGGGCTCCTCGGCAGCGGCGGGTGCCGGCGCGGAAACGGCGCCAAACGAAAGCGCCAGCGTCAGGCCCGCGACAATAGCAGAATGCTTGGGCTGCATAAGATCCTCCCTGCATTGGTGTAGTTAAAGTGCAGTTTGCAAAGATAAGAGTAAGTATTGCAGCTCGCCCGTTGTTGCACAACAACCCCTCGGTAAACGGCAACAACCCTCCGCGAAATCCGCGAAATCTAAAGGAATTAAACAAACTGGTCGTCGGGCACCAGAAGAAGATCGCCGTAGCGTCCCATCAGCCCGTCTCTCAACTGACAGAAAGCGGGGATATAGACGTTCAGGATACGCTGAATCAAATCTTGAGCGAGCTTGTTGTCATAGATATGGACGTTCGTATTGCGGTCTCTGAGCATATCTAGCCATGCCGCCTCATCAATAAAGTCGTAGAATCGGTAGGCTTCCTTCAAGATGGCACGAGGAGACCCCGATGCAGCAAGCGTGGCGCCCTCATACTCGAGCAGACGCTTAAGGAGCTTCCAGCTCAGTTCAAATTGAAGATTGAACTTATTAATCAAACCACTCTGAACAAAATCATTGTTGAGATCCTGATTGGGCGCATCTTCAAGATTCGCCAAGGCGCTGACAAAGTTCTCATATTTTTTCATACAGAATCACACCATCCCTGGCAATTTCATCGAGCAATTGACGCGATAAGGACTCGTCGAGATTGACGACATCTACATCTAAAAGAGTATCAAGACGCTCCTCGATCAAATATGACAACCGGCCGAAATCCCGGCAACCTGCTACGGCGATGTCAATATCGCTCTTAGGCAAGTTGTCACCTCGAGCGCGGGAACCAAACAGCACAACCTTCTCGGCGTCACATTCCCGAGCAAAAACTTCAATTTGCTTATACACCTTGTCGAGAGATGTCATTTGCAGCCCTACAGCTTAATGTCAAAGTTGATCTCGGGGACGGCGGCCAGGTCGGCCAACGTCACGCCGTCGACGTACTTTTCGATCACGTCGTCCAGACCACGCCAGAATTTGACGGTCGAGCAGAGATCGCTGCGGGCGCAGCTGTTGTCGATACCATCGCACGCCACCGGAGCCGTGCTGCCCTCGACGGCGCGCAGGATGTCGCCAGCACGCACCTCGGCCGGGTCCTTGGCCATCATGTAGCCGCCACCCTTGCCGCGCACGCTCTTAAGCAGGCCTGCCTTCATAAGCGGACGCACAAGCTGTTCCAGATACTTTTGCGAGATACGCTCGCGGTCGGCGACCTCGCGCAGGGCGATCTTGCCCTCGGCGTCACCAAGCGCTGCGATATAGATCATCAGTCGGAGGGCATAGCGGCCCTTAGAAGAAATGAGCATACCTACCCTCCCATCGCATCTGGGACAACATAACCAGGTTTGTTTGTCCCAAATCTTAAGTGAGTGGGACAAACACAACAGGTTATTTTGTCCCAGAATTTGAAAAGTCGAGTGGATTAGTCGGGTTTTCCCTTGACTAACGCCGAACCCATAGTAACTTTATTCCGAGAAGATTCCTAGGGTTTCGCACACCCATGAGTACACCATATACAGAGAGGGACAGCATGAGCGCAAATCCGCTGCTTTCCATCGAAGGTCTGACCGCCTCCGTGGACGAGAAGACCATCCTCCACAACGTCAACCTCAACGTCGCCGCCGGCGAGACCCACGTGCTGATGGGACCCAACGGCGCCGGCAAGTCCACCCTTGGCCACCTGGTCATGGGCGACCCCGTCTACACCGTCAACGACGGCCGTATTGTCTTTGACGGCCAGGACATCACCGAGCTCACCACCGACAAGCGCTCGCGTGCCGGCCTGTTCCTGAGCTTCCAGGCCCCGGTCGAGATCCCGGGCGTGCCGCTGTCGAGCTTTTTGCGCGCCAGCATCGCCGGCCGCCCCGGTCTGGAGATGAAGGGCAAGGAGTTCCGCCGTCGCGTCAAAGAGCTCGCGGCCGAGCTCAACATGGATACCGCCTACCTCAACCGCGAGCTGGGCGTGGGCTTCTCGGGCGGCGAGAAGAAGAAGGTAGAAATGCTCCAGCTTCTGCTGCTGCAGCCCAAGCTCGCCATTCTGGACGAGACCGACTCAGGCCTGGACGTCGACGCGCTTTCCACCGTCAGCCACGGCATGGACGCCTACCGCAAGAGCTGCGACGGCTCCATGCTCATCATCACGCACAACACGCGCATCCTGGAGCACTTGGATGTCGACCGCGTCCACGTTATGGTCAAGGGTCATATCGTGCGCGAGGACGACGCCTCGCTCATCCCCTGGATCGACAAGAACGGCTTTGAGACCTTCGAGCGCGAGGCCGCCGAGCAGCGCGCCCAGGCCGAGGCCGCCGCTGCCGAGCAGCAGGCGTAAAGGGGCGACGTAATGACCAAGAACCGCACCGAGGTCGCGGACATCGACCGCAGCCTCTACGACTTCACCTATGGCGAGGAGGGATTCGAGCGCCTCGACGCCGGCATCACGCCCGACATCGTGCGCGAGATCAGCGCCAAGAAGGACGAACCGCAGTGGATGCTCGACCTGCGCCTCAAGTCCCTCGAGATCTTCAACCGCTTCCCCGATCCGACGTGGGGCCCCTCCATCGAGGGCCTGGACATGGACAACATCGTCACCTACGTCAAGCCCAACACCGACCAAAAGCACGACTGGGAGTCGGTGCCCGACGACATCAAGAACACCTTTGAGCGCCTGGGCATCCCCGAGGCCGAGCGCAGCTACCTGGCGGGCGTCGGCGCGCAGTACGACTCCGAGCTGGTCTACCACAACATGCAGGACACCGCGTCCAAGATGGGTATCGTCTATTCCGGCATCGAGGAGGCCCTGCACGACCCGCAGTGGGAGCCGCTCATCCACGAGAAGTTTATGACGCTCATCCCGCCCACCGACCACAGGTTTGCGGCCCTGCACGGCGCCGTATGGTCGGGCGGCTCGTTTGTCTACGTGCCCAAGGGCACCAAGCTCGACTTCCCGCTGCAGAGCTACTTCCGCCTTAACGCCAAGGGTGCCGGCCAGTTTGAGCACACGCTCATCATCGTCGAGGACGATGCCGACCTGCACTTTATTGAGGGTTGCTCCGCGCCCAAGTACAACGTGGCCAACCTCCACGCCGGCGCCGTCGAGCTCTTTGTGGGCAAGCGTGCGCACCTGCGCTACTCGACTATCGAGAACTGGTCCAAGAACATGTACAACCTCAACACCAAGCGTGCGCGCGTGGACGAGGACGGCGACATCGAGTGGATCAGTGGCTCCTTCGGCAGCCACGTGGGCTACCTCTACCCCATGAGCGTGCTCAACGGCCGTCGCGCCCGCTCGAGCTTTACCGGCATTACCTTTGCCGGCGCCGGCCAGAACCTGGATACCGGCTGCAAGGTCGTGCTCAACGCGCCCGAGACCTCGGCAACCGTCGAGACCAAGGGCATCTCCAAGAGTGGCGGCATTCAGACCTTCCGCAGCTCTATTGTGGCGACACCCAAGGCCGAGGGCTCCAAGGCAACCGTGAGCTGCCAGTCGCTGATGCTCGACGACCAGAGCCGCTCCGACACTATTCCGGCCATGGACATCCGCGCCAAGAACGTCGATATCGGCCACGAGGCCACCATCGGCCGCATCGGCGACGACAAGGTGTTCTACCTGATGAGCCGCGGTATCTCGGAGGAAGAGGCCCGCACCATGATCGTCAACGGCTTTGCCAACCCGGTCTCCAAGGAGCTGCCGCTGGAGTACGCCGTCGAGATGAACAACCTGATCAAGCTCGAGATGGAAGGAGCGATCGGATAATGAAACAGACCACGAACACCGCTGCCACCACGCTCGAGCAGGTCAATGCGATGCCTGCTGCAACTTGGGGCTGGCTCAAGATGAACCAGACTAAGCTCGAGCTTTCGGCCGAACTTGCCGCCGCACCCGCCGAGGCCGTTGAGGTCGAGGGCTTGGACGAGCAGCTTGCCGGCTCGGCCGACGCCTTCGACGCCGCCATGGACGCCATGGCCGAGCGCTTCCCCGAGCGCCGCGCCTCCGCCCCCGGCGACGCTGCCGACCGTGCCCGCATCACGCCCGAGACCGAGCTCGACGTGCCCGCCACCTCTGTCTACCAGGCCGGCGCCATCAAGCTCGAGGAGGAGCTCTCCCCTGCCGAGGCCTTCGAGACCGGCATGGGCGAGGCTGCCTATGCGTATCTGACCGAGCACGCCACCAAGCGCATCGTCATCGATGTTCCCGCCTACCAGCACGCCGCCGTTACCGTGCGCGTGAGTGGCGTCGACGCAGCGGCTGCGATTGCCGCCATCGACGTCGTCGCCCGCCCGCAGGCAACGCTCGACCTGCAGATCGCCCTGGACTCCCCCGTTGCTGGCGAGGGTGTCGTGGGCTCCGTGCTGCGCGTCTGCGCCCACGAGTACGCCACCGTCAACGTGACCTGCACGCAGACGCTCGACGATAGCTGGATCGCGCTCGACGACACCGGTCTGTTCCTGGACGAGGGCGCGCGCGTCAACGTGCAACACACCGTCCTGGGTGCCGGCGCCAGCGCCACCGGCCTTGCCGGCGACCTGCTGGGCGATACCGCCAAGGTCACCATCGATACCGATTACCTGGGCGCCCGCGAGCAGGTGCGCGACTTTAACTACGAGCTGCGCCACCGCGGTCGCAAGACCGAGTGCGAGATCGACGCCAACGGCGTGCTGACCGGCACGTCCAAGAAGGTCTACCGCGGCACCATCGACCTCGTGCACGGCTGCAAGGGTGCAACCGGCACCGAGCGCGAGACGGTGCTTTTGGCCAACAAGGGCGTCGACAACAAGACCGTCCCCGTCATCCTCTGCGACGAGGACGACGTCGCCGGCAACCACGGCGCCACCATCGGTCACGTCCGCGACGAGCAGCTGTTCTACCTCGCCTGCCGCGGCCTTGACCAAAACGCCGCCGAGGACCTGTTCATCCGCGCCAAGCTGGAAGACGCCGCGCTTTCCGCCACCGACGAGCGTACCCGCGCCGCCGTCGTCCGCTTGGGCAACAACCTGATCGACAACTTTGAAGAGGAGCTCGCATGATCGATACCGAGCACGTTAAATGCGACACCTGTACCGCCCCCGAGCCCATGGAGCTCGACGCCAGCGACGAGGCCTCGCGCGGCTGGCCTACCGTAGACATCGAGACCAACCCCTACAAGGCACAGTTCCCGCTGTTCCAGCAGCATCCCGAGATCGCCTTCCTCGATAGTGCCGCCACCGCGCAGCGTCCCGCCTGCGTGCTCGACGCCGAGCGCGATTTCTACCAGCGCATGAACGCCAACCCCCTGCGCGGCCTGTACTCGCTGTCCGTCGAGGCCACCGACGCCATCGCGAAGGTCCGCCAACAGATCGCCGACCTCATCGGCGCCCCCCAGGCCAACGAAGTCGTCTTCACCCGCAACACGAGCGAGTCGCTCAACCTGGTCGCCAAGAGCTTTGCACCCACAGTCCTCGAGCCGGGCGACGAGGTCGTCATCACCATCATGGAACACCACTCCAACCTGATTCCGTGGCAGCAGGTCTGCCGCGAGACCGGTGCCAAGCTCGTCTACCTCTACCCCACCAAGACCGGCCAGCTCACGACCGAGGAGGTTCTGGCCAAGGTGGGCCCCAAGACCAAGATCCTGGCCGTGGGTCAGGTCTCTAACGTCCTGGGCGTCGAGAATCCGGTCAAGAACCTCGGCAAGCTCGTGCACAAGTACGGCGGCTATCTGGTCGTCGACGGCGCACAGTCGCTGCCGCACATGCCAGTCAATGTGGCCGATCTGGGCGCCGACTTCTTTGCCTTTAGCGCGCACAAGGCCATGGGCCCCATGGGCATCGGCGTGCTGTGGGGCAAGATGGATCTGCTCAACGCCATGCCGCCCATGCTTACCGGCGGTGAGATGATCGACTCGGTTACTGAGCAGGACGCCGTCTGGGCTCCCGTCCCCGAGAAGTTCGAGGCCGGCACGCAGGACGCCGCCGGCATCTTCGCCACAGGCGCCGCCCTCGACTACCTCGTCAACACGGTGGGCTACGAAAACATCCAGGCACGCGAGCAGGCACTCGTCCACTACCTGATGGGCGAACTCATGCAGCTCGACTTTGTCCAGATCATCGGCTCAATCTATTGGGATAACCACCACGGCGTCGTGAGCTTTAATGTCAAGGGCATCCACCCGCACGATGTCGCGAGCATCATGGACATGGACGGCGTCTGCATCCGCGCCGGTCACCACTGCGCGCAGCCGCTGCTCACCTGGCTGGGCGTCGAGAACCTTGCCTGCTGCCGCGCCAGCGTAGCCTTCTACAACGACAAGGCCGACATCGACAAGTTCATCGCCGGCCTGCATCACGTTTGGAGCACGTTCAATGGGTAATCTGTACACCTCCACCACATTTATGGAGCACAACTCGCACCCCGACTATAAGTACGAGATGGATGCTCCCACGCACGAGCACGACGGCATCAACCCTAGCTGCGGAGACGAGCTCACCTTGCAGCTGCGTGTCGAGAACAACGTGATCGAGGAGGCCTCCTTTACCGGTCACGGCTGCGCCATCAGCCAGGCCAGTGCCGACATCATGGCCGACCTCATCACCGGCGAGACCGTCGAGGAAGCTCGCCACCTGGCAGAGCTCTTCCTCGCCATGATCCGCGGCGAGAAGCTCTCCGAGGAGGACCTGGAAGACCTGGACGAAGCCGCCCAGCTCCAGGACATCTCGCACATGCCCGCCCGCGTCAAATGCGCCGAGCTCGCCTGGCGCACCCTCGACGGCATGCTCACGGGACAAAATAATCAGTAGTATTTGTCCCAAATCTTAAGAATTTTGTTGGCCGAATCGCTTGACAAGAGTGGTTCGGCCATTTTCTATTCCGAGCCCTCAGCCTGAGCATTCACCCGAACATAAGCGCGCACGATACGAGAGACGGTACTCTTGCTGATTCCCGTATATCGTTCGATCTCGCGCACCGTGTAGCCGACATCGTGCAGGGCGAAAATGATTCCATCTCGCCGCGAGGGCGCTACGGTCTTGAGTTCGTTGAGCGGCACGCCCAGGCGCTTCGCCATCTTGTCGGCAAACGCACGCCGCTCCCACTCTGTCTCATCCATATCGTGAATCACCGGATCGGAACCATCGGGCATCGACAGAGAATAATCCAGAAACCCCTTGGCAGACTCAAAGAGCTCAAGCACACAAGAAGGGTCCGAAAATCCCCTCGTCGTATCGTTGTCATACGCTCTCAGATACTCGGCAAAGCTGCTCCAGGGATAACGCTCGATCAGGGCGATACCCGCCTCCTGCGGATTAGCGTGAACATAGCGAATGGCAGCCATTAAATAACGGTCGGTATCGAGCGAGCGCCGGTCAAAACGGTTCTGGAACAGATGCCCCGTGCGCCCCGTGCGTTTATTGAACCGCCGCGCGTACGTCAAAAGCAGCCGGTGCATCGCCGCGCTCATCGCGTCCTCGTAATCTGCAAGCACCAGATGCACGTGATTGCCCATAAGGCACCAGGCGATAACCGTCACGCCCGCCTCGCGGCAGCACTCGCGCATCAGCTCCAAAAACTCCCACCGGTCTTCATCGCCCTCAAAGATGAGCTGCTTGCCCGTACCGCGGGCACAGACATGGTAAAAGCCGGTAACCGTTCTCCAAACGCGCTGCATGGCGCTCCCTTCGCCGGGATCTGATTGCCATCCAATACAGCACGATTGAAGCGTGCCATCAAAACATTCACGCAAAACAATACACTCGCGCGGCCAAAGGCAGTAAACGGGCGGCGAACGGCACCGTTGCAACAGGTCAGACCCCGCAACGCATACAAGAGCTGACCAAAAGCTTGCCCAAGACGAACCCCCTCTACGGAAGTTCGCGACCACAGAACATATAGTTAAACCGTTTCAATTAAAACTTCCGGACTTCTCGCTACGAAAACTGAGCCGTTCGCCGAATATTCCGTGCATTTCGCGGTATTATAGGGGCTGCATGTCATGTCCCTTTCGAAGGGTCGCCCGGCAATCGCCAGCCACGACCCCCAGACGGGACGCCAACACGATAGAGAGGAGAGGCATGCAGTACTCACAGGAAGTGGAGAACATGTGCCCCGTTGCCAAGGGTGCATACCACGGCCCCGCACCCATCCCCGAGGAGGGCAAGTGGGTCCAGGCTAAGGAGATTTCCGACATCTCCGGTCTTACGCACGGTGTGGGTTGGTGCGCACCTCAGCAGGGCGCCTGCAAGCTCACGCTGAACGTCAAGGACGGCATCATCGAGGAGGCCCTCGTTGAGACCATCGGCTGCTCGGGCATGACCCACTCTGCCGCCATGGCTTCCGAGATCCTTCCCGGTAAGACCATCCTCGAGGCCCTCAACACCGACCTCGTCTGCGACGCCATCAACGTTGCTATGCGCGAGATCTTCCTGCAGATCGTTTACGGCCGCAGCCAGACCGCGTTCTCCGAGGGCGGCCTGCCCGTGGGCGCCTCCCTCGACGACCTCGGCAAGGGCCTTCGCTCTCAGGTCGGCACCATGTTCGGCACCAAGGCCAAGGGCGCTCGTTACCTCGAGCTCGCTCAGGGCTACGTCACCCGCATGGCTCTCAACGACAAGAACGAGATCATCGCATTCGAGTTCCTGAACCTCGGCAAGTTCACCGACGCCGTCAAGGCCGGCAAGACCCCCGAGGAGGCCATCGCTGGCGCTATGGGCCACTATGGTCAGTGGGAGAACGCTGCCAAGTACATCGACCCGCGCACCGACGAGGAGACTCACTCCGTCGCCAGCGTGTTCCCGGTTCACGAGTAGAAAGGGAGGGAAATAACTATGACTGTTACGTTCGAAGGTTACGAGCGCCGCGCTGACAAGATCAACAAGTGCCTCGCCGACAACGGCATCGCCTCCCTCGAGGAAGCTCTGCAGATCTGCACCGACAAGGGCTTCAACCCGCGTGAGATCGTCAACAACACCCAGTCCATCGCCTTCCAGAACGCCGAGTGGGCCTACACCCTCGGTTGCGCTCTCGCTGTCAAGCGTGGCGCCAAGACCGCTTCTGAGGCTGCCGCCATCATCGGCGAGGGCATCCAGGCCTTCACCGTTCCCGGCTCCGTCGCCGAGGACCGCAAGGTCGGTCTGGGCCACGGCAACCTGGGCGCTATGCTGCTCTCCGACGACACCGAGTGCTTCGCCTTCCTGGCTGGCCACGAGTCCTTCGCTGCCGCTGAGGGCGCTATCGGCCTGGCTCTGAACGCCAACAAGGCTCGCAAGAAGCCGCTGCGCGTTATCCTCAACGGTCTGGGCAAGGACGCCGCTCAGATCATCGCCCGCATCAACGGCTTCACCTACGTGAAGACCCAGTTCGACTACTACACGGGCGAGCTCAAGGTCGTCGAGACCATCCCCTACTCCGATGGTCCCCGCGCTGCCGTTAACTGCTACGGTTCCGACGACGTCCGCGAGGGCGTTGCCATCATGTGGCACGAGAACGTCGACATCTCGATCACCGGTAACTCCACCAACCCCACGCGCTTCCAGCACCCCGTCGCTGGCACCTACAAGAAGGAGCGCCTCGAGGCTGGCAAGAAGTACTTCTCCGTCGCTTCTGGTGGCGGCACTGGCCGTACCCTGCACCCGGACAACATGGGCGCCGGCCCTGCCTCTTACGGCATGACCGACACCATGGGCCGCATGCACTCCGACGCCCAGTTCGCCGGTTCTTCCTCCGTGCCTGCGCACGTCGACATGATGGGTCTCATCGGCATGGGCAATAACCCCATGGTCGGTGCCACCGTCGCCTGCGCTGTCGCCGTCGAGGAGGCCCTCAAGGCCTAGTCGCGCCCGCGCGATGCTCACATAGTTGAGCTTTGGAGCCGCTACCTTTCGGGGTAGCGGCTCTTTTTGTTTACGCTGTCGCAGGGCAACTAATGCCGATATATCAGTTGGGGCGAAATACGAGATGTGATGAGACGGAGCGTCAGAACGTCCATGACGCCCACCTGCCATATTTGCCCTTTACCGATTTGCCGAGTCTTTGCGGCCCCATTGCCGATCACCCATGCGACAATGCGCCGGACGAGAAAGGAATCCGATGGAATCGACTGATGTACTGGTAATTGGATCTGGCATTGCGGGCCTTTGCGCCGCCATCGAAGCGGCACGCACGGGTGCAACCGTCACTGTGGCAAGCGCCGGAAAGACTATGAGTGGATCGAGCTTCTTCCCCGGAACCTGGGGCCTGGGGCTTATCGGACCCGTCGACGAAGACGATGAGCAGGACCTCATCGACACCATTCAGACCGTTGGTGGCGGCGTCGCCGACCCCGAGCTTGTCCAGACGTTTGTCCACGGCATTCCCCAGGCAATTGAATGGCTCGAGCAAGACCTAGGCGTTGAGCTCCAGCGTCCGCAAAGCGCTGAGAGCGCCCAGCAAAAGCAATTTATCCCCTGCTTTGACCACAAGACGCGCATGTGGCGCGGCCTCACCCGCAAGCCCCTTGAGGACGCTCTGACGACCCGAATCGAGTCACTCGGCATTCGCCTGCTCCCCCGCTATGAGCTTATCGACCTTGTTGAGGACACGAACGGTAGAATAACCGGAACCGTGCTCTACGACCTCACCGAAAATCGAATCGTGCCCTTTGCTGCCAAGGCCACGATCATCGCAACCGGTGGCACAGGCGGCCTGTTCGAGCGCAGCCTTACGTCGGCTGATGTGCTCAGCTCCTCGCAGGCCATCGCGCTGGCGCACGGCGCAACACTTACTAATATAGAGTTCATGCAGATGATGCCCGGTTTCATCGAGCCCAAGCGCAACCTGGTCTTCAACGAGAAAACCTGGCGCTACGTACATGTAGACCAGCCGGTAGATATTGCCGACGACAAGCTGGACGACCTGCTCGAGCAGCGCTCTGGATATGGTCCCTTCACGTCACGCTTGGCCTCCCGCGCTATCGATCTCGTCATCGATCAGGCAGGTGTCGAAGGCCTGGCACTCCACTACGACTTTCCCCGCGAGGATGTCCCAGAGTTTGTGCAGACCTTTGCCACCTGGCTGCAAGACGAGCACGGCATCGCCCCGACTGACGAGATGCGCGTGGCGATGTATGCCCACGCCGCCAACGGCGGTATCAAAATCGACAAGACCGCGTACACGGGCGTTGAAGGCCTCTACGCCTGCGGTGAGGCAACAGGCGGCATGCACGGCGCCGACCGCATCGGCGGCTTGTCGAGTGCCAATGGCATCGTGTTTGGGCGCATCGCGGGCGCATCGGCAGCCCAAGCAGCGCTGGACGCTCCCGAGGCGGCCGCTCCGATGGATATCGCCCTCCCTCAGTATGGCATTGCCACAACAGATGCCGAACGCCTGACACACAGCCTTAAGCACACGATGAGCACCTATTGCATGATCAACAGGACCGAAGCAGGTCTATCCAAGGCCCTGCAACAGCTTGAAAGCCTGAAAGACGAGGCAACGGCGCTGAGCAAGCCGCATGCCAATGACAGCGAGATCGCAGCCCTCGCCCGCCTGCAATCGCAGAATCAGCTGGCAACGGAGATGGTCAAAGCCATGCGCAAGCGGACCGAAAGCCTGGGTTCGCACTATCGATCGAATTAAACTGGACACCTATCTAGAGCAGAGCACAACTAATCGATATCTATGGGCCCCGTGACCTCGAAGTGGCACGGGGCCCATTCGTGTCCGCACGGCAGCGTATCCTTATTCTGAGTACAGAGCGGGCAAAGCGCGCATAGACAATAGATCAGCGAGGAGGAGATATGGACAGTAGTGATATCGAGAAGTGGCGTGTCGAACTTGATAGCTACGCCAATGTGGAAGACGGCGTTGAGTATTGGCTCGCACGCGATTTAATGGAACCCATGGGATACACTCGATGGGAGAACTTCGCCGAAGTTGTTAAGAGGGCAAAAGTCTCGTGCGAAACAAATAAAACTCCAGTTGATTCCCATTTTCGTGACACCACGAAAATGATAACTGCCGGTGTCGCCGCTCGCGCGGTTAAAGACTACAAGCTTACGCGCTATGCATGCTATTTAATCGCCCAAAACGGAGATTCAAACAAGCAAGAAATCGCGCTCGCACAGGCGTACTTCGCCGTGCAGACGCGCCGGTTTTACTGATCCCCAGGGTAGACTCGATCTGTGAAAGTGGCTGTGCCCTTTCGGGTTCGACCCCATGCGAGGTCAACAAAAAAGCGACCAGCCTAAGCCAGTCGCTTTAACATACTTTGGGTGGGCCGTCAGGGGGTCGAACCCTGGACCTTGGGATTAAGAGTCCCCTGCTCTACCAACTGAGCTAACGACCCAAAGCTAAAGTCCGTGGTGGCGGACTTTAGAGGAGATATCGTGTGGTGGGCCGTCAGGGGGTCGAACCCTGGACCTTGGGATTAAGAGTCCCCTGCTCTACCAACTGAGCTAACGACCCGATATCAACACGAAGCAAGAACTGGGGTGGGTAAAGGGACTCGAACCCTCGACCTACGGGACCACAACCCGTCGCTCTAGCCAACTGAGCTACACCCACCGTGTCCTGTGCGCTTCGCGCTCGACTATTATTGCAAGGAACGCCACGCGATGCAAGCCCCAATTTTCAAGAATTTTGAAAAGAGTTTTTTGCCTTGATTATCGACTTTATCCGAACACCTCCCACATTCATCCGTACATGTACGGATGAATGTGGGAACCCGATACC
>OODU01000639.1_pt1 | contig 38283 bp, 32 predicted proteins | sample 1671171 | NCBI WGS metagenome assembly OODU01 (sample SAMN06348129, study PRJEB24527) | human gut metagenome | biome: human gut; feature: ankylosing spondylitis patient; material: feces | host: Homo sapiens | place: China | collected 2015-10
GACACCAAAACGCATCTCGAGCTGTACCGGGCCTTCCCGCAGTTGGGCGGCATCGTGCACACCCACTCGACCCACGCGGTAGCCTTTGCCCAGGCGCGGCGCGACCTGCCCGCCTTTGGCACCACCCACGCCGATTACTTTTACGGCCCTGTCCCCTGCACGCGGGAGCTGACGCCGGAGGAAATCGACGAGGATTACGAGAAGAACACCGGCAAGGTCATCGTCGAGACGTTCAAAGCCCGCGGCATCGACCCGCTGTATGTGCCCGGTGTGCTCTGCGCCAGCCACGGCCCCTTCACCTGGGGCAAGGATGCCGCGCAGGCCGTATACCACGCCGTTGTGCTCGAGGAGGTCGCCCGCATGGCGATCCTGACCCTGACCGTCGACCCCGGTGCCCTGCCCGCGCCGCAGCATGTGCTGGACAAACATTTTATGAGAAAACACGGCCCCAACGCTTATTACGGGCAAAAGTAAACAGGTTCTTTCTCAAGTATTGAAACGCCCGGGGGCCGATGCCTTTGTGGTATAACAGAGGGGTAAGAGCTTATGCCCCCAGGAGGAACAGAGCATGGTTATAAAGCACGCTTCCCGGAAGGATATTGCCGCATTGACCGCTGTGGAGGCGGCATGCTTTCCGCCCGCAGAGGCCGCGACAGAGAAGGAATTTATCGACAGAGTGCAGTATTACGGCAATCACTTCTGGCTGCTGTATGAGGGGGATAAGCTGCTTGCCTTTGTGGACGGCTTTGTCACGGACGAGCCGGACCTGACGGATGTGATGTACGAGGACGCCGCCCTGCACAACGAGCAGGGCGCGTGGCAGATGATCTTCGGCGTCAACACGCTGCCGGAGTACCGCAGGCACGGCTGCGCGGGGCAGCTGCTCCGCCGGGCCGTTGCCGATGCCAGACAGCAGGGCCGCAAGGGGCTTGTGCTGACCTGCAAGGAGCGGCTGCTCCCCTACTACGCAAAATTCGGGTTTCAGGATGAGGGTGTGACGGACAAATCCACCCATGGAAATGTCGCGTGGCACCAGATGCGGCTTTCGTTTTGATAAATCGGAGCTCGCCGCGGCAGAGCAGCCTTTTTCAACTTTTTCAACTTTTTTCGCAAATCCACTTGACAATGGCGCTCGAGGTTGCTATACTATAAAAGTCGTCTGACGGCGACAGCAATTGAATATTGCCCCATAGCTCAGTTGGTTAGAGCACCTGACTGTTAATCAGGGTGTCGTCCGTTCAAGTCGGACTGGGGCAGCCATCAAGGCTTGAAGCATCCGCTTCGAGCCTTTTTGTTTTGCCCCGAATCGGCTGAAAATTGGCCGATTTCATCGTTCTGTGTCAATTTCTTGCGTTCCCCTCTTGCAATCCCTATAAAAATAGTATAGTATAGTTCGGTAGAGCAAAACTATCCGGGGGACACTTGTGCCCAAAAGCCCGGTTATACCACTTGGAGGTGTTTTTTCCATGAGCAGCCCGCTGCTGGAAGTCAAAGATTTACAGGTCGTCGTCGGTGAGGAAAATAAGGTCCTTCTCGACGGATTGAACCTGACGGTGAACGCCGGTGAGACCCACGTACTGATGGGTCACAACGGTGCCGGCAAGTCCACCCTGATGAGCGCCCTGATGGGCGATCCCCGCTACACCGTCACCCGCGGTCAGATCATCTTCCGCGGGCAGGACATCACCCACGAGACCGCCGACGTGCGCGCCCGCGCGGGTATGTTCCTGTCCTTCCAGACGCCGGAGGAGATCCCCGGCATCACGCTGGAGAGCTTTCTGCGCACGGCTGCCGGTGCTGTGACCGGCAAGCCCGTCAAGGTCATGAAGTTCCGCCGCGAGATGGCCGCCCAGATGGAGGCCCTGAACATGGACCCGTCCTACGCGGACCGCTATCTGAACGTCGGCTTCTCCGGCGGTGAGAAGAAGAAGGCTGAGATTTTGCAGCTGCTCATGCTCAAGCCCGCGCTGGCCCTGCTGGATGAGACCGACTCCGGCCTCGACGTTGACGCAGTCAAGACCGTTGCCAGCGGCATCAAGGCGTACCACAACGCGGACAACGCCCTCATCATCATCACCCACAACGCCAAGATCCTGGAGGGTCTGCAGGTCGATTACGTCCATGTGCTGGACGACGCCCGCATTGTCCGCACCGGCGACGGCAGCCTCGTCAATGAGATCATTGAGGAAGGCTTCACCGCGCTGAAGGAGGACGAAGCCAAATGAGAGCCTTCGAGACTGAAAAGACCGAGGTCGCCGAGATTGACCGCAGTGTCTACGACATCAAGGACAAGGTCAACGCGGCGTTTGAGGTCAACTCCGGCCTGACGGCAGAGATCGTGGAGCAGATCTCTAAAGAAAAGCACGATCCCGACTGGATGCGTGAATTCCGCCTGAAGGCGCTGGACATTTACAACAAGACGTCCATTCCCAACTGGGGCCCGTCCCTGGAGGGGCTGGACATGCGCAATATCGTCACATACGTGCGCCCCAACACCGAGATGCGCGGCAAGTGGAGCGAAGTGCCCGATGACATCAAGAACACGTTTGAGCGTCTGGGCATTCCGCAGGCCGAGCGCTCGAGCCTGGCGGGCGTCGGCGCACAGTACGACTCCGAGGTCGTTTACCACAACGTCAAGGAGGAGGTCGCAGCGCAGGGCGTCGTCTACACCGATATGGAGAGCGCCCTGACCGGCCCCTACGCCGACATGGTGAAAGAGCACTTCATGAAGTGCGTGCCCCCCACGGACCACAAGTTTGCGGCGCTGCACGGCGCTGTGTGGAGCGGCGGTTCCTTCGTCTACGTCCCGGCGGGCGTGCATGTGGACATTCCCCTGCAGTCCTACTTCCGCCTGAACGCCCCCGGCGCGGGCCAGTTCGAGCACACCCTGATTATCGTGGACAAGGGCGCATACCTGCACTTTATCGAGGGCTGCTCGGCCCCGAAGTACAACGTCGCCAACCTGCACGCAGGCTGCGTCGAGATTTTCGTTGGTGAGGGTGCGCGCGTGCGCTACTCCACGATTGAAAACTGGTCCAAGAATATGTACAACCTGAACACCAAGCGTGCGCGGGTCGAAAAGGGCGGCACGATCGAGTGGGTCTCCGGCTCGTTCGGCTCCCACACGGGCTGCCTGTACCCGATGAGCGTCCTGCAGGGCGAGGGTGCCCGCATGGAGTTCACCGGCATCACGTTTGCCGGCGCCGGGCAGGATCTGGACACCGGTGCCAAGGTCGTGCACGCCGCGCCGAACACGACGAGCCATATTTCCACCAAGAGCATTGCCCGCGACGGCGGCGTGTCGAATTTCCGCTCGTCCGTCGTTGTGCTGCCGAACGCCAAGGGCAGCAAGTCCAGCGTGAGCTGCGAGTCCCTGATGCTGGATGACCGCAGCCGCTCCGACACGATTCCGGCCATGGACATCCGCTGTGATGCCGTGGACGTCGGCCACGAGGCCAAGATCGGGCGCATCAGCGAGGAGGCCATCTTCTACCTGATGAGCCGCGGCATGACCGAGGAGGACGCCCGCGCCCTGATCGTCGGCGGCTTTGCCGAGCCCATCGCCAAGGAGCTGCCGCTGGAATATGCGGTGGAGATGAACAACCTGATTCATCTGGAGATGAAGGGAAGCATTGGCTGATTGTAAGCCTTCCCCCGATGGGGGAAGATGGCCGAGGCCCCGCCCGAGGCCGGATGAGGGGCGCGTTTGCCATGATTGCCCGTTAATGGGTCGCTGCCGCAAGCTTTGCCCTCATCAGTCCGCTTCGCGGACAGCTTCCCCCGAGGGGGAAGCCTTAGCATTGAGTTTAAGGTGATATATATGACTACAACCATGAACCGCCTCCCGGTTTCCACCTGGAATCCGCTGGGCGTGAATTATGCCCCGGCGTCGGCGGCACTGCCTGCCGTACCCGCCGCGGGCTGGGCTAAGGCCGAGGCGCTGTCCCCTGCCCTGCCCGCCGGTGTGACGGCCCCCGCCGCGGCTGACTTCGGCAGCTTTGCCGCCAGCGGCATGGGTGCCGAGACCGACGCCTGGCTGGCCGCAAACGCCAACCTTGTCAACCATCTGGCCGTGACCGGCACCGCCGACGCGCCCGTCGTGTTTGAGACGGCGCTCGACGCCGACCACCCCCACGCACTGACCTATCTGACCATCGACGCCGCGGCGGGCAGCAGCCTGACCGTCGTGCAGGTCGTGCGCGGCGATGCCGAGGGCGGCGTCTCCGCCAACCTGACCCGCATCCGCGCCGCCGAGGGTGCGCATGTAGTTTTGGTGCAGGTGCAGCTGCTGGGCAACCGTGCCCGCCGCTGGAACGCCGTTGCCATTGAGCAGGGCACCTCCGCCCGCGTGGAGCAGGTCCGCATTGAGCTGGGCGGCTCCGTCGTTGCCTGCGGTGCCCGCACGCTGCTGAACCACAACAAGTGCGAGTACGATCTCGATGCCGTCTACTTCGGCCACAGCAATGACGTGCTGGACTTCAACGACGTGTCCGTCCACACCGGCAGGGACACCCTGTGCGAGATGCACACCGCCGGTGTGCTGACCGGCAGTGCCGATAAAATTCTGCGCGGTACTGTCGATTTCCAGCGCGGTGCCAAGCGCGGCGTCGGCCATGAGAGCGAGGACGTGCTGCTGTTCAGCCCCAGCGCCCGCAACCGTACCGCCCCCCTCATCCTCTGCGGTGAGGAGGAGGTCGAGGGCCAGCACGCCGCCAGCGTAGGCCGTCTCGACGAGAACAAGCTCTACTATCTGCGCTCCCGCGGCCTGAGCGAAGCACAGGCCCGCCGCCTGATGGTGGATGCCCGCTTTGCCCCGGCCATTGATAAGATCCCGTTGGATTCTTTGCAGGATGAAGTACGCGAAAATGTTGCACGGAGGCTGAATGATGAACTGGACGGCTGATTTTCCGATTCTGGCTGCCGACGAAAACGGCAATCGCCTTGTCTATCTGGACAGCGCCGCCACGACCCAGCACCCCATGCAGGTTCTGAACGCGGTGGTCGATTACTATACGAAAGAGAACGCGAACCCCCACCGCGGCGTTTACGAGCTGGCCATGCGCGCCACCGACGCCCACGAGGGAGCCCGCCACACCGTAGCGCAGTTCTTTAACGCAGAGGACGACGAGATCGTGTTCACCCAGAACACGACAGAGAGCCTGAACCTCGTTGCCTACAGCTACGGCATGAATTTTCTGCATGAGGGCGATGAAATCGTCATCTCCGTGGCCGAGCACCACTCCAACATGGTGCCGTGGCAGCGCGTGGCCAAGGCCACCGGCGCGAAGCTGGTTTATATGTATCCCGGCGAGAACGGCCGCCTGACCACCGAGGAGCTGGACAAAAAAATCACCCCCAAGACGAAGGTCGTCGCCGTGGCGATGGTCTCGAACGTGCTGGGTCTGCGCGCGCCTGTGGAAGAAATTGTGAAGCGTGCCCACGCCGTGGGCGCTGTGGTCGTGCTGGACTGCGCCCAGAGCGCGCCCCACACCCCCGTGGACGTCAAGAAACTGGACGTGGATTTTGCGGCCTGCTCTGCCCACAAGCTGTACGCCCCCATGGGCGTCGGTGCGCTGTACGCACGCGCCGGACTGCTGGAAAAGATGCCCCCGTTCATGAGCGGCGGCGATATGATCGGCGCTGTGCATGAAAGCGGCGCGACCTGGGCCGACGGCCCCCGCAAGTTTGAGGCCGGCACCCGCAACGTCGGCGGCGAGGTCGGCTTTGCCGCCGCCATCGACTATATGAAGGGCATCGGCTGGGAGGCCATGGAGACCCATGAGCATGCGCTGCTGGACCGTATGCTGGCCGGTATGCGCGCCATGCCGTGGCTGACCGTCTACGGTGAGCCTGTGGCCGAGGGCCGCTACGGCGTTGTCAGCTTCAATGTCAACGACGTACATCCCCACGATGTAGCGACGATTCTGGACGCGGGCGGCGTGGCCGTGCGCGCCGGGCATCACTGCGCCCAACCCCTGATGGAGTTCCTGGGCATCGGCAGCTGCTGCCGCGCCAGCGTGGCGATCTACAACACACCCGAGGACGTGGACGCCCTGCTGGAAAATCTTGAAAATGTCAGAAAGGTGATGGGCCTGTGAACCTGAACGAACTGTATACCCAGATCATTACCGAGAACAGCCGCAGCAAAGAGAACCGCCACCCCGTCGAGGGGGCGACCCACAGCCTGGAGGGTGTCAACCCCAGCTGCGGTGACGACATCACGCTGCAATTGCGCGTAAAAGACGGCAAAATCGAGGACGCCGGGTTTATCGGCAGCGGCTGCGCCATCTCGCAGGCGTCGGCTTCGCTGATGATCGACCTTGTGAAGGGCCGCACCGTCGAGGACGCGCACCGCCTCATCAGCCTGTACTTCCAGATGATCAAGGGCAAGATCACGCCCGAGGAGCTGGACGACCTGGAGGACGTAGCCGCTTTGCAGGGCATTGCCCACGTCCCTGCCCGCGTCAAGTGCGCCGTGCTGGCCTGGCACACACTGGAGGAAGCGCTGGACGGCGAGGGAAAAACCGATAAGGTGACGACGGAAGAGGAAGCGTAACGTTATATTTCTGTGGCAGGATGTTTCGGCATCCTGCCGCTTTTGTTTGTCAGGCCTTCCCCCGAGGGGGAAGCCATTTTGCGCTTCACTTTTCTTCACATATTTTCCCCGTCTACTTTTCTTTTCCCCTCATCTGTGGTACAATATACAAATATATAAGTTAAAATCCTATGATTGCGCCTATAGAGAGAAAGGGAATGTACCATGTGTGGTTTTGTTGGCTTTACCGGTCTGCGTGAACAGCGCGAGGCCATCCTGCACAGAATGGCGGACCGCATTATCCACCGCGGCCCCGATATGGAAGGCTACCATATCAGCGGCGACGACCCGCGCACGGCCATTGCGCTGGGCTTCCGCCGTTTGAGCATCATCGACCTGGCCGCAGGCAAGCAGCCCATGTACAATGAGGATGGCACCGTCGTCTGCGTGTTCAACGGTGAAATTTACAACTTCATGGACCTGCGCACCGAGCTGCAGGCCAAGGGGCACATCTTCAAGACCCACTGCGACACCGAGGTCATCATCCACGGCTATGAGGAGTACGGCACGGCGCTGGCCGCCAGGCTGCGCGGCATGTTTGCCTTCGTCGTATGGGACACGAAAACGAACGAGATGTACGGCGCGCGCGATATTTTCGGCATCAAGCCGTTCTATTATACCCAGACCGACGCGGGCGAGCTGCTGTTCGGCTCCGAGATCAAGAGCCTGCTTGAGCACCCCGGCTTCCGCCGCGAGGTCAACGCCGAGGCCCTGCGCCCCTACCTGACCTTCCAGTACAGCGCCATGAACGAGACGTTCTTCAAGGGGACCTACAAGCTGCCCCCGGCCCACTGGTTCACCTACAGGGACGGCAAGATGCAGATCGAGCGCTACTGGGATGTCGATTTCCGCCACCCCACGACGCTCTCCTACGAGGCCGCCGCCGATGAGATCGATGCCCGCGTGCGGGAGAGCGTGGCCGCCCACCGCATCAGCGATGTCAAGCTGGGCGCGTTCCTGTCCGGCGGTGTCGATTCCAGCTATATCACGGCCTGCCTGATGCCCGACGAGACCTTCTCCGTCGGCTTTGCAAGCCCCGACGGCACGCATAAATTTGACGAGACCACCGAGGCGGGCGAGCTGAGCCAGAAGCTCGGCATCAAGAACTACCGCGAGATGCTGACGAAAGAGCAGTGCCTCGACGCCTTCGCCGACATCCAGTACCACATGGACGAGCCCCAGTCCAACCCGTCCAGCGTGCCGCTCTACTTCCTGTGCCAGCTGGCGCGCCAGCATGTCACGGTGGTGCTGTCCGGCGAGGGCGCGGACGAGATCTACGCCGGTTACGAGTGGTACGCCGACACCCCGCTGATGCAGAAGTACAAGCACATCCCCGCGCCGCTGCGCCATCTGGCCAGCGATGCCAGCCAGCACCTGCCCTACTTCAAGGGGCACGACTTCATCATCAAGGGCAGCGGCCGCCCCGAGGACTGGTTCATCGGCCAGGCGCACGTCTTTGAGGAGAAGGATGCCTACGACATTCTTAGACCTAAGTACCGCGTCGGCCCCACGGCCCGCGAGGTCGCCGCGCCGATCTATGACCGCGTCAAGGACTTGAGCGAGCTGGAAAAGAAGCAGTACCTTGACCTGAACCTGTGGCTGCCCGGGGACATTCTGCTGAAGGCCGACAAGATGAGCATGGCACACAGCCTTGAGCTGCGCGTGCCCTATCTGGACCGCGAGGTCCTGCGCGAGGCCCAGACCTACCCCGACAGCTACAAGCTGCGCGGCGACACGAAGGCCGTGCTGCGCACCGCCGCCAACAAGACCCTGCCCGACGCCTGGGCCAACCGCACGAAGAAGGGCTTCCCCGTGCCGATTGCCAAGTGGCTCGAGGACCCGGCGTTTTCCGCCAAGGTGCGCAAGAGCTTCACGAGCGATGTGGCGGCGGAGTACTTCGACCAGGACAAGCTCGTCGCCATGCTGGCCGACCCCAAGCACGAGCGCCGCAAGATCTGGACTGCCTACACCTTCCTGACCTGGCATGAGCAGTTCTTTGAGAAGTTTGATGCGTGAATCTTATGAGCCTTTCCCTCAAGGGGGGAAGGTAGCTGAGGCCGGATGAGGGGTGCGTTTGCGCTAATTGCCCGCAAACGGATTGCCGCCGCAAGGCCGCCCCTCATCAGTCCGCTGCGCGGACAGCTTCCCCCTGAGGGGGAAGCCTAATTTGAAAAATTGGAGATGTACTTTCCCATGTCCGACATTATCCCTGTATTCCTTGGTGCAGACCTGAACTGCTATAACTTTGCCCGGGCGTTCCATGAGGCTTACGGCGTCGAGAGCTACGCCTATGGCCGCTACCCGATGGCTCCGACCAAGTATTCCAAAATCATCCACTTTACCACCGTGCCCGATATGGACAACGAGGACACGATGCTGCGCATTCTGCACGAATTTGCGGCGCAGCATAAGGGCAAGCGGCTCTATCTGTTCGGCTGCACCGACGATTACGCCGCGATGATCATCCGCCGCAAGGCCGAGCTGACCGAGTATATTGCCCCCGGCCCTGCCGCCGACCTGTACGGCTCCATCCAGAAAAAGGCCGAGTTCTACGAGGTCTGCGAGAAGTTTGGCATCCCCTACCCCGACTCGAAAATCCTGACCGCACCTGTCGATGCCGCCGAGCTGACCGAGGATAAATTGGGCTTTGCCTACCCCATCATCGTCAAGCCGTCGTCCAGCGTTGATTACTGGAAGCATCCGTTTGACACGATGAAAAAGGTCTACACCGCCGCCACCCCCGCCGAGGCCGCCGAGATCGTCAAAACGATCTATGCCAGCGGCTACCCGGACCGCATAGTCCTGCAGAAGATGGTGCCGGGCGGCGACGACCACATGCGCGTGCTGACGGCGTTCTCCGACGAGAACGGTAAGGTCCGCGCCATGTGCCTTGGCCATACGATGGTCGAGGAGCACACCCCCCACGGCCTGGGCAACCATGCCGCCATCGTCAGTGAGGACACGACCTCCCTGCCGCTGGTGGAGAACATCCGCAAGATGCTGGAAGCCTGCCGCTACACCGGTTTTTCCAACTTTGACATCAAGTACAGCGGCATCCCCGGCGACTACCGCGTGTTTGAGATCAACCTGCGCCAGGGCCGCAGCAACTACTATGTGACCGCCACCGGCATGAACATTGCCAGGCTGGTTGTGGAAAAGTGGAACGACGGCGGCACGGACTGCGTGCTGAACAAGAATGAGGTGTTCTGGCACCACGTCCCCGCACAGGTGGCCTTCACCTACACCGAGGACAAAGACCTCGTCGCCCGCGCCAAGGCGCTGAAAGCGCAGGGCAAGGAGGCGTGCAGTCTGCTGTACAAGCCCGACCTGCTGTGGAACCCCGTGCGCTATGCCTGCGTGCTGGAGCAGCTGAGAAGGCAGTTCAAGAAGTTTAAGACGTATTACCCGGTACACAAATAATAAATAAAAAATAAGAAATAATAAATGTGGTGAATCGCGTCGCTGGCGCTCCACTCAAAAAACGTAGGGGCGGATTCCATATCCGCCCGTGCCCGCTTGCGGTAAGGCAAACTTCCGCGGGCGCATATAGAATGCGCCCCTACGGATCTCGTTTTCAACATCGGCCTTGCCGGTTCTGGGCGATACAACAAAAAAAGAGTCTGTGACATCTTTGATGCCACAGACTCTTGGTGCGCGGTACAGGACTCGAACCTGTGACCTCCTGCACGTCAAGCAGATGCTCTACCAGCTGAGCTAACCGCGCTTATTGCGCCGCCTCTTGGCGACGCATATTATTATAGCAGAACGACTTCCAAATTGCAAGCCCTTTTTGCAAAAAAAATCAAATTTTTTCTGCGTCTGCGTCGCGTAAATCGCCCCGGCAGCGCCAGACCGCCAGCAGGATAAACACAAAGCATACGACCCAGGTCGTCGGCTCACAAAAGCAGACCGCGCGGTAGCCCCGGACCGGCACGAGCCATACGGCAAAGATCACCTTGCCCACAAGCTCCAGCCCGCTGGCCAGCAGCGGCTCTACCGTGTGCCGGATGCCCTGCAGCATATTGCGCAGAATGACCAGCACGGCCATCGGCGGGATGACCGGTGCGCTGATTTTCAGGTACAGCAGCGCGTTGGAAATAATGACCTCGTCCGTGCTGCTCGTGATGCCGCGGATGGCGGCCCCGCCCAGCAGGAAGGTGAACGCCATCACAAACACCCACCACACAAAATAGATCGCAAGCGCGGCCTTGACGCTCTGCCAGATGCGGCTGCGGCGGCCCGCACCCAGATTCTGGCTGCTGAACGTCGCCACGCCGATGCCCAGCGCACCGCCCGGGATAAAGTACAGCTCCGCCAGGCGGCGCGCGGCGGTCTGCGCCGTGATGTAGACGCTGCCCAGCGCGTTGATGCTGCTTTGCAGCGCCACGCTGCCCAGATTGTAGATGGCGCTCATCAGCCCCATGCTCAGGCCCGCCCAGAACATACTGGTCACGGCGCGGCGCGTGGCAGCCCCGAGCTGCCGGGGCGTAAAGCGCAGCTCCGGGTAGCCGCGCAGGATGTACACAACGCCCAGCACGGCGCTGATGCCCTGCGCCAGCACCGTGGCAATGGCCGCGCCGCGCACGCCCAGCCCCAGCGGCCCCATGAACGCGGCGTCCAGCCCGACGTTCAGCACGCTGCTGAACAGCAGGAACAGCAGCGGCGTCACGCTGTTGCCGACGGCGCGCAGCAGCGCAGCCTCCATATTATAAAGCATCGTCAGTGGGATGCCCAGCAGAATGACGGTCAGGTAGGCGGACGCGCCGCCCCATGCCTGTGCCGGGACCTGCAAAACGGTCAGCAGCGCGTCGCGGCCCAGCAGGGAGCACCCCGTCAGAACCAGCGACACCGCCGCCGACAGCGTGACCATGCAGCCCACGGCGCGGCGTATCCCGCTTTCATCGCCCGCGCCAAAATAGCGGCTGACCGTCAGCGCCAGGCCGTTGTTCATGCCGAAGGCAAAGTTCATGATAAGCCCGTACAGCGCCGCCGTCGCGCCGATCTCCGCCAGCGCGGCGGAACCCAGCAGGTGCCCGGCCAGCGCAGTGTCGGTCAGGTTGTACAGCTGCTGCAAAAGGTTGGAGCAGAACAGCGGCATCGAAAATTGCAGCACCAGGCGGAACGGGTCGCCTTGGGTCATATCCAGCACACGGCTTTTGTGCGCGGTGGCCATAATGTAACATCTCCTTTATTGGTTGCAGGGTCTATTATACGGGACGGCACAGGGCGTGTCAATCGGATCATTCCGGCACGGGACCCGGACAAAACCGCCGGGAACGCGGAAAGGAACGTGTGGAATTTTCCCAAACAATCAAATTCTTTTGCGGATGGAAAGCCGGGCCCGGGTGTCGTATAATGCAGACAAAAAGCAAATGCTGCAACACTGTTATTTTGCAAAGAAGGAGAGAGCTTATGCAAACCTGTACACTGGCAGTCGACATCGGCGCGTCCAGCGGGCGGCACATCGCAGGCACCGTACAGAACGGAAAAATCACCCTGCAGGAGGTCTACCGCTTCGAAAACGGCGTCCACCGCGAGAACGGCCACCTCTGCTGGGACATCGACACCCTGGCGAAAGAGGTCGTCAACGGCCTGAAGGCTGCACACGACGCAGGCTTTGCCCCCGCGACCATCGGCATCGACACCTGGGCCGTCGATTTTGTGCTGCTGGATGCGGACAATAAGCGTATCGGCGACGCCGTCGCCTACCGCGACGAGCGCACCGAGGGCATCCGCGAGGCGCTGGAAAAGGAATACGGCCTGACCTTTGCCGACCACTATGCCCGCACCGGCATCCAGTACCAGCCGTTCAACACGGTCTACCAGTTGATGGCGCTCAAAAAGGAGCACCCGGAGCAGTTGGCCGCCGCCAAAACGTTCCTGATGGTGCCCGATTACCTGAACTACCTGCTCTGCGGCGTGCCCGCCAATGAGTACACGAACGCAAGCACCACGGCGCTGGTGGGCGCGGACAGCAGGGACTGGGACGATGCACTGATCGAAAAGCTGGGTCTGCCGCGCGGCATCTTCCAGCCCATCAAGACCGCCGGGACCGTGCTGGGGCATCTGACGCCGGAAATTCAGAAGGCCGTCGGCTTTGACGCCGAGGTCATTCTGCCCGCGACCCACGACACCGGCTCGGCGTTCCTCGCCGTGCCCGCGCGGGATGAGTACGCCGCTTACCTGTCCAGCGGCACATGGAGCCTGCTGGGCGTGGAAAACGCAGCGGCCATCACCGGCCCGGACAGCTGCGCCGCCAACTTTACGAACGAGGGCGGCTATGAATACCGCTACCGTTACCTGAAAAACATCATGGGCCTGTGGATGATCCAGTCCGTCCGCCGTGAGCTTGGCGAAAAGACCGGCACCCGCCCGAGCTTCCCGGAGCTGATCGCCGCCGCGAAGGAGGCCGCCGACTTCCCCAGCTGCGTTGACCCCGATGACAACCGCTTCTTAGCGCCTGCCTCCATGATCGAAGAAGTCAGGGCCGCCTGCGCCGACACGCACCAGCCCGTGCCCGCCGCCACCGGCGAGGTCATGCAGTGCGTCTACAACTCCCTGACGCAGGACTACCGCCGCGCCGTGGAGACCTTGCAAAGCCTGACCGGCAAGACCTACACAAGCCTGAACATCGTCGGCGGCGGCAGCCAGGACGGCTACCTGAACCAGCAGACCGCCAACGCCACCGGCCTGACCGTGTTTGCAGGCCCCACCGAGGGTACAGCGCTGGGCAACCTGATGGTGCAGTTCATCCACAGCGGCGATTTTGCCGACCTGGCCGAGGCCCGCGCCGCCATCCGGCGCAGCTTTGAAATTAAAGAGTATCAGCCGGAGTAAACGACCCGGCGGGGTGGGGGCACCCCGCCCTACATCCAACCGTAGGGCGGCATGCCCTCATGCCGCCGCCAGCCTGCCGTTCACCCTGGTTTGTAGGGGAGGGTCTTGACCCTCCCGTGCCCGTGCCCGACACCGTATACTTCCCGGGAGGGATAAATCCCTCCCCTACACGCACATCACAACAAATCCATATACAGGAGGTCCCACCATGTTAGTCGAAACCAAAGCCCGCGTTGGCGTGTTCGCCATTGCGCTGGGCGCTTACCTGCCGCAGTTCCCCACGCTGGTCCCCGAGTTTGAGGGCCAGTACGCCGCCTTCAAAAAGACGCTGCCCGACACCGTCGAGGTCATCGACGGCGGCATCGTCACCACCAAGGAGCAGTCCATGGCCGCGGGCGATAAGTTCCGCACCGCCGACGTTGACCTTGTCATTCTGCAGCTGCTGACCTACGCTACCTCTTACAATATGCTGCCCGCCGTGCGCGACCTCGACGTGCCCGTCGTCCTCGTCAACGTGCAGAAGAAGAAGGCCCCCGACTACGCCAACACCGACACCCCCACCTGGCTGGGTGAGCTGTACGCCTGCGGCGCTGTCGGCGAGATGGTCGCTGATCTGGAGCGCGCCGGTAAGCGCCACGCCGTCATCACCGGCGTTGTCGAGGGCGGTGACCCCGCCGTGCAGGCCGAAATCAACGACTGGTGCAAGGCCGCGCAGGTGCGCCGCCGCTTCCGTGATACGAACCTTGCGCAGATCGGCCGCCCGTACCCCGGCATGATGGATCTGTACATCGACGAGACGAACCTGTACAACCGCATGTGGCTCTACACCAAGCAGTTTGACTGGGAGAAGATGTGGGCCATCGCCGACAACATCACCGACGAGGACGCCATCCGCGCCAAGGCGCAGGACATTCTGGACACCTTCGATATTGAGGGCGGCGGCACGGTGGAGAAGGTCTGGGATATGGCCCGCTACGTTGTCGCATTTGAGCAGTGGGTCAGGGATGAGAAGATCGCCTTCGTCGCCAGCCACTACGACGGCTTCGCCAAGGGCGTGGCCGGTAAGCTGGACTCGATGCTGATCCCCGCGTTCTCGATGCTCATCAAGCAGGGCACGGCCTGCGCCGTCGAGGGCGACATCAAGGTCGCGATGGCCATGTCTATCCTCAAGACCATTGCGGGCTGCGGCCAGCTGAGCGAGATGTACTCCATCGACTTCAATGAGGACATCTGCATCATCGGCCACTCCGGCTCCGGCGACGCCGACATCTCCACGGCCAGAAAGCCGACCATGAAGATCGTGCCCGTGTTCCACGGCAAGACCGGCGGCGGCTACCTGACCCAGTTCTACCCGCCGGTGGGCGATGTGACCTATCTGGCCATCACGCAGGACAAGGACGGCCACTTCAAGTTTGTCGTGGCCGAGGGCGTCAACGAGCCCGGCCCGATCTTCACCTTCGGTGACACGAACATGCGCACCCGCTTCAGCTGCGGTGCCCGCGAGTTCGTCAACCGCTGGAGCGAGGCCGGCCCCACCCACCACATGGCCGCTGCCACCGGCCACCACATCGACACGATTTTGAAGGTTGCCGAGATCTTCAACGTGCCGGTGGATGTGATCACGCGCTGATTTCGGGATGCCTTCCCCCTTGGGGGAAGGTGGCCGAGGCCCCGCCCGAGGCCGGATGAGGGGCGGCCTTGCGGCAATTGCCCGGTAACGGGCTGCTGTCGGCAGCTTTGCCCTCATCCGTCAGTGGTCGGGGCCACTGACAGCTTCCCCCGGAGGGGGAAGCCAACACAACGATATAAAGGAGCAGAAATTATGTCTACGATTTATGAAATTCCCTGCGTCAAAGGCTTTATCCGCATGTGCAACGATGGCTGGCTGCAGGGCTGGCACGAGCGCAACGGCGGCAACCTGACCTACCGCATGACCGGGGAGGACGTCGCTGCCTGCCGTCCCTACTTCGACGCCGAGCCGCGCGAGTGGGTCAACATGGGCGTGCAGGCCGATAATCTGGCCGGTGAGTACTTCATCACCACCGGCTCCGGCAAGTTCTTCCGCAACGTCGAGCCTGACCCGATCCACAGCATCGGCATTGTGGAGATTAACGACAAGGGCGACAGCTGGCGCATCGTCTGGGGTCTGGCCGACGGCGCTCGCCCGACGTCCGAGTTCCCCAGCCATTTCATGAACCACAGCGTCCGCAAGGCCGCTACCAACGGCGCGAACCGCGTTATTTATCACTGCCACGCCACCAACGTCATTGCGCTGACCTACATCCTGCCGCTGACGGACCGTGACTTCTCCCGCGCTCTGTGGCAGAGCGCTACCGAGTGCCCCGTCGTTTTCCCCGAGGGCGTCGGCGTCTGCCCCTGGATGGTCCCGGGCGGCGCGGACATTGCCATGGCAACCTCCGAGAAGATGAAAACCTATCAGGCCGCTATCTGGGCACAGCACGGCCTGTTTGCCTCCGGCCCTGACTTTGACATCACCTTCGGCCTCGCCCACACGATTGAAAAGAGTGCCGAGATCTACGTCAAGGTCCTGTCCATGGGTGGCGGCCTGATCCGCCAGACCATCACCGACGATGACCTGCGCGCCATCGCCCACGACTTCGGTGTCACCCTCAACGAGAACTTCCTCGACTAACATTACGGGCAAAACGCCCCTGACCGTTCGGTCAGGGGCGTTTTGCTGTACAAAAAGGCTTCCCCATCGGGGGAAGCTGTCACCGAAGGTGACTGATGAGGGCCGAACCCTCTGTGGCAACCCGTTTGCGGGCAACCGCGCAAGCTCTCCCCTCATCCGGCCCTGCGGGGCCACCTTCTCCCCCAGGGGGAGAAGGCTTCAGGGCTTCTTCTTTGAAATATGAACCTCCGGGATGGCGACGTTTTCATAGTTGATGGACTTGTGCTTCTCCGGGGTCTCGGGGGCGTCGTTGTGGGTGACCTGGCCGGTGTGGACCTCCGGCAGGGCAACGTCGTCACTGTGGACACGGTAGCGCTGCTTTTTCAGCGCCTCGCGCAGCTTGCGGAACATCAGAAGGACCTCCCAATTAGATAAAGTTGATAAAGAAGGTGATGACCAGACTGTTGAGGAAGTCCGCAAACAGACTGCCTACCAGCGGGATCAGCAGATACGCCTTGACCGACGGGGCATACTTTTCGCACAGGGCCTGCATGTTGGCCATGGCGTTGGGCGTCGCGCCCATGCCAAAGCCGCAGACGCCCGCTGCAATGACCGCAGCGTCATAGTCGCGGCCCATGATGTTGAAAATCACAAAGTAGGTGAACAGGAAAATCAGCAGCGTCTGGCCCGCCAGCAGGATGATGAGCGGCAGCGCCAGCGCGGCCAGCTGCCACAGCTTCAGCGTGATCATGGCAATGCCCAGGAACAGCGACAGGCTGATGCCGCCGATGTCGTTGATCTCGCCCATGTGGGTCGTGAATTTGTGGGTGAATTCGCCGATGTTGCGCATACACGCCGCGGCGATCATCGCGCCGATATAAATAGGGAACGTCAGCCCGGTCATGGCCAGCGCCTTGGAGATGAACGTGCCGATGCCGATGGCGATAATCAGCTGGAACACAGCAGCCGGGTACATGCTGGTGTGGCGCTCGTGCTTGATTTCTTCCTCTACCAGCAGGCTGTCGTCCTCGGGCACAACGGTGTCCAGCAGCTTGCGGCGCTCAATGAGCAGACGGCCCGTCGGGCCGCCCATGACGCTGCCCGCGATCAGGCCGTAGGTGGCCGCCGCCGTACAGAGCGTGGTCGCGCCCGCAACGCCGAAGTCCTCGAGCACGGGGCCGAACGCGCCCGCCGTGCCGTGGCCGCCGACCATCGGGATGGAACCGGTGCACAGACCGATCAGCGGCGAGATGCCCAGCAGATCCGCCAGCCCGACGGCGAGGAAGTTCTGGCACAAAATCAGCGCAACGACCAGCCCCAAGAAGAGGATCAGCGATTTGCCGCCGCTTTTCAGCACCTTGAGGTTGGCCTGAAAGCCTACCGAGGTGAAGAAGAACACCATGCAGACTTCCTTTAAAATGTCGTCAAATTCAAACTCGGCAATGCCGGTCACATAGCAGAGACAGGTGAAAACGGCAAACAGCACGCCGCCGATGACCGGCGCGGGAATGCAGAATTTTTCCAGAAAGCCGATGCGCGCCTTCAAAAAGCGGCCCAGCATCAGCACGCAGACCGCCGCAAACAGCGTCTGGTACATATCCAGTGAGATGATCATGCGGCGGCCTCCTGTTCAGGGGACGCGCCCGTCTCCGGCCCTGCGGGGGTGATGCCCTGCGCGGTGTAGTACGCAGCGGCCCCGGTGTGGTAGGGGATAACGCTCTGCGCGGCGGCCACGGCGGGGTCGGTCACCAGCGGCACCGGCACGGCGGCAGCCACGGCGTCCACGCTGTCAAAATACCGGGCAGTCAGCCTTTGGACGGTCTCGTCGGACAGCGCATTCGACGCCAGCAGAAGCGCCTGCACGCTGACGGTCCAGACGTCCTCACCCTGACCGGCGTAGGTCCCGGCGGGGATAACGCAGGCGCGGTAGGCCGGGTAGGCCGCCAGCAGCCGCGCACCGACACCCCCGTCGACGGAGAGCAGACGGATGGCGCAGGTCTTGGCCAGCTGCTCCAGCGCGTCGGCGTGCAGACCGGCGGTGACGAACATCGCGTCGATCGTGCCGTCGGCCAGCCGGGCGGCAGCGTCGGTGTAGTTCAGGTTTACAGTGTGTACCAGGCGGTTGTTCAGGCCGCAGGCGGCCAAAACCTGCCAGGCGTTCTGCTCGGTGCCGGATTCCTCCTCGCCGACGCTGAGCGTGCAGCCCTGCAGTTCCTCCAGCGTCGTAATGCCGGAGTCGGCCCGGACAACGACCTGCACGGCCTCCTCATACAGGGCGGCCACGGCGCTGAAGCTGCGCTCGGTGCTCTCGTGGGCAAAGACGCCGCTGCCGTCGTAGGCATCCTGCGCCATGTCGGACTGGGCAACGGCCAGCTGTAAATAGCCGCCCGCCAGCAGCCGCAGGTTGGCGGCGGACCCGGCAGTCTGTTTGACCTCGATGGTGCTGTTCTGGGCGGCCATGGCGGTACCAAACGCATTGTACACGCCGCCTGCAGCCGCAGCCCCCAGCCGCAGCCGCGACGCCGCACAGCCCGCCAGCAGGACCGCGGCGGACAGGGCGGCAATGATACGGAACAGATGTTTTTTCAATCGTACACCTCTCTGAAATTCTTTAGGCTCCCCTTGAGGGGAGCTCCGCCCGCAGGCGGTGAGGGGTGGGCCGCAACAACCCTTTTATAGGTCTGCTGCCAGCCACCCTTCCGGCCCTGCGGGGCCACCTCCCCTCAAGGGGAGGCAGGGATGGCGGCAGTTATTTCCCCACCACATCCCAATGCTTATCGTTCCTGTTCAGCACCTCGCAGCCGGTCTCGGTCACCAGGACGAGGTCCTCCACGCGGACGCCGAACTCGCCGGGCAGGTAGACGCCCGGCTCAATCGAAAAGATCATGCCGGGTCTGGCTACGGCGGTGTTCGCGCTGCTGACGTCGCCCTTCTCGTGGTCGGTCTGGCCGATGAAATGCCCCAGACGGTGGTTGAAATACGCGCCGTAGCCCGCTTCCGTAATCAGGTCGCGCGCGGCGGCGTCCAGCTCACACAGGCGCACGCCGGGCTTGATGAGCGCCTCGGCAGCCTCATTCGCGCGGCGCACCAGATCATGCATGGCGGCCTGCTTTTCAGTGGGCTGGCCGCAGAACCAGGTGCGGGTCATGTCGCTGCAATAGCGGTTCTTCACGCAGCCCATGTCAAACAGCACGCAGTCGCCCTCTTTTAACACGGTGTCGTCCGGCTCATGGTGCGGGTCGGCGGCGTTGGCACCAAAGGAGACGATCGTCGTAAAGCTCGGCCCCTCGCAGCCGTGGGCACGGAACTGCGCGTCGATAAACTCGGCGACCTCGCGTTCGGTCATGCCAGCCTTTATATAGTGCTTCGCGGTCTCGTTCACCGCGTCGTTGATGCGGGACGCCTCGCGCATGAGGGCCTGCTCCTCGGCGTCCTTGCAGGCGCGGCAGTCATCCACGCAGTCGCTGGACAGCACGACCTGCATACCGGGGTGGGTCTCCATCAGCGGGATCAGAAACTTAGCGGGCCACTCCTTGTCAATGCCCAGCGGCCTGCCCGCGTCCACGACCTCGGCAATCTGCGCCACGGGCTTGTCCGTGTCGGTGTGCCAGACGGTCCTGCACGGCGGCTCGGGCACATTGAACAGTCTGTTCAAAAACAGCACCGGCTCGCCCTCGGTGGGCAGGTAGAGCGCCAGCAGACGCTCATAGGGTTCCACGGCGACGCCGGTCAGATACCACACGCTCTTGGGGTCGCAGACGATCATCTGCGTCAGTCCCTGCGCGCGCAGGGCAGCACGGACACGGTCCATGCGTTCGGTTTTCAACATACAAATGCCTTCTTTCCCATTATTCAGTTTTCCGCGGGCTTCATTGCACTTTTGCGGTACTGCTGGGGGCTTTGGCCCACCATGGCGGTAAAGCGGGTCGAGAAGTTGCTCTCATCCCCAAAGCCGACCTGATGCGCGATCTCGCAGACGGAAAAATCCGTCAGCACCAGCAGCTCCTTGGCGCGTGTGATCCGCGTGGACAGCAAAAAATTGTAGGGCGTCGTGCCCATGTACTGGCGGAACAGCCGCAGGAACCAGCTCTTGCTCACCGGCGTCTGGGCCAGCAGGCTGTCCAGCGACAGCGGCTCGGCATAGTGCTGGCGGATGTACTCTGCGGCCTGTTCGATCAAGGTGCGATTGGAGCGGCTCTCATCCCCGGCCAGCAGCTGGCGGGCCATCAGGGCCAGCATCCGGTGCAGGGCCAGGCAGATCTCAATCTGTGCGGCAGCGCCGTGCTCCCACTCGGCGGCCAGTGACTCAAACAGCGGCTGCATTTCCAGCCGACTGACCGTAACGGGGGACAGCCGCCCCTGCGGCTGCAGTACCTCGGCCAGATTGGTGACGCCTGCGCCGTCCAGATGCGCCCAGTAGTGGTGCCAGTGGTCCTGCCCGGGGGCGGTGCAGTAGCTTTGCGGGGCGCGGCAGTTCAACAGCAGGGCGCTGCCGGCGGGCAGCTCCACGCGCTGGTCGTTCTGCTCAATCAGACCGGAGCCGGACAGCGTATAAAACAGCAGATAGCTTTCCTTATCGGTGCGGGCTGTGGCAAAATGGGCGCGGCCATAAAAGTTGCCGGCCTCGGTGCAGTAAAACGGCTGTGCCAGCGCCGCCGCGCCGGGGGTGGCGCGCAGCCAGGTGCTGCGTTCCTCCACGTCCATATTATAGGTCAGCATAGTGGCGGTCCCTCCCTTACTTATATGAACATGATAGAAACAAACCGCGCGTTTGTCAATAAAAAATAGAAAAAGCCTTCCCTATAAAAGAAAAGCGGGCAGGGGAGCGGCGTGCGCAAGAACAGGAAACCGTTCAGCCGGATGAGGGGGGAAATACCGCGGGTGACCCCGCCCGCCTTGACAACGCCGCCCTTTTGTCCTATACTGATACACAGGTTAAACCTGGGTTTAAGTCATAGGAGGAAAACACATGGCCTATACAGTGGGGGAGATGGCGCGGCAGCTGGGCGTGCCCGCATCGACGATCCGCTATTACGATAAGGAAGGGCTGCTGCCCTTCGTCGGGCGCTCGTCCGGCGGCATCCGCGTTTTTACGGAGAAGGACTTCGAGTGGCTGCGCATCATCGAGTGCCTGAAAAAAACCGGCATGTCCCTCAAGGACATCCGCGAATACATCGAGCTGGCCATGCAGGGCGATGAGACCATTGCCCGGCGGCTGGAGCTGTTCCGCAAGCAGCGCACCGTGCTCGAGACCCGCATGGCTGAATTGCAGCAGACGATGGACACCCTGGACTACAAGTGCTGGTTCTATGAGACCGCCGCCGCCCGCGGCAGCACCGAGGGCATCAGCGACCTGCCCGACGAGGCTCTGCCCGTGGCCCTGCGCCCCGTGCGGGAGCGTCTGCGCGCTGCCGCGGAGGCGGAGACAGAAGAAGTATGACCCCAAAACGCCGCCCCTGCAAAAAGGTCGGCGCTTTTTTGCGCCCCAGGTGTGCCGACTATAACAACCCACCCCGCAAAAATCCTGCCGTCACCGCTATATCTGGTGCTGCAGCGTACAATCTGCCACCAGACAAAACGGAAAATCTCAAAAAATCCTGCCGCGAAGTGTTAAACACAGCACAATTCCCGTAAAGATGCAAAAATACGGAAAATATCTGCGTGAAACTTCCATTGACATCCCGCGCACTCTGTGGCAGAATGACAGTAAGAACCTGATTGTGTAAAGGAGAGATTCCTATGACCCCTGAACTTCGCTGGCTGAGTGACCCCACCGTCTTTGCCGTGAACCGGCTGGACGCACACTCTGACCATCTCTGCTGCCGCACCTTGGACGAGGCCGAAAACGGCCTGACATCGCTGCGCCAGTCACTGGACGGCGCATGGCGCTTTGCGTGGAGCGCCAACCCTGCCGCCCGCCCGGCGGATTTTTACCAGCCGGACGCCGACCTGTCCGGCTTCGGCACCATCCGCGTGCCCGGGCACATTGAGCTGCAGGGCTACGGTCAGCTGCAGTACACCAACACCCTCTACCCGTGGGATGGCCGCAGCTGCCTGCGCCCGCCGCAGGTCGATTGGAACGATGACCCCGTGGGCAGCTATGTCAAAGAGTTTGATCTGGACGAGTCCCTGCGCGGCCAGCGCGTCTGCGTCAGCTTTCAGGGCGTGGAGCAGGCCATGTACCTGTGGTGCAACGGCCAGTTCGTCGGCTATGCCGAGGACAGCTTCACCCCGTCTGAATTTGATCTGACACCGTATATTCAGGACGAGAACAACCGCCTCTGCGTCGAGGTCTACAAGCGCAGCAGCGCCGCCTGGATCGAGGATCAGGACTTCTTCCGCTTCTCGGGCATCTTCCGCTCGGTCTATCTGTACGCAAAGCCCAGGGTCCACATCAACGACATCTGGCTCAGGGCCGACCTTGCCGCCGACAACACCACCGGCCTGCTGACGCCCCTCGTCAAGCTGGACGGCGAGACCGACGGCGCGTCGGTAGCCCTCGTCGTGACCGACCCCGAGGGCTACGCCGTCTACGAAGGCCCCGCCGCGGGCAATACGATTGAGATCGAGGGCATCCAGCCGTGGAGCCATGCAGCGCCGGTGCTCTACCACGCCGTACTGACCCTGCGCGATGCCGACGGCGTTTTGCAGGAGGTCGTGCCCTACGACATCGGCTTCCGCCGCTTTGAGATGATAAACGGCGTCATGTGCCTGAACGGGGAACGTGTCGTGTTCAACGGTGTCAACCGCCACGAATGGAACGCCGACAGGGGCCGCGCCATCGGCGCCGACGATATGCACGCCGCCATGGCCGTGTTCAAAAAGAACAACATCAACGCCGTGCGCACCTGCCACTACCCCGACCAGAGCCTGTGGTATGACCTGTGTGACCGGAACGGTATCTACATGATCGACGAGACGAACCTTGAAAGCCACGGCAGCTGGCAGAAGCTCGGCGCGGTGGAGCCGAGCTGGAACGTGCCCGGCAGCCTGCCCGAGTGGAAGGACTGCGTCGTGGACCGCGCCCGCAGCATGTTTGAACGCGACAAGAACCACGCCGCCGTCCTGATCTGGTCCTGCGGCAATGAGAGCTACGCGGGCGAGGATATTCTCGCCATGTCGCAGTTCTTCCACGACCACGACCCGGGACGCCTCGTGCATTATGAGGGTGTGTTCCACTGCCGCGCGTTCGACGCCATCAGCGACATGGAAAGCCGGATGTACGCCAAGCCGTGGGAAATCCGCGAGTATCTCGAATCCCACCCGAAGAAGCCCTTCATTCTCTGCGAGTACATGCACGATATGGGCAACTCGCTGGGCGGCATGGAGAGCTATGTGCGCTTGGCCGACGAGTTCGACCAGTACCAGGGCGGCTTCATCTGGGACTATATGGACCAGGCGCTCCGGCACACCGACGCGCTTGGCCGCAGCGTGCTGGGCTACGGCGGCGACTTTGCGGACCGCAACACCGATTACAACTTCAGCGGCAACGGCATTGTCTACGCCGACGGTGCCGAGAAACCCGCCATGCAGGACGTGCGCTACTGGTACGACACCCCCGCCCGCCGCGCCGCCCACGATGCCCGCAACGCCGCAGCCGCCGCCCGGGCGGACCGCGACGTGGCCAAAGCACAGGCCGCCCGCAAGCCCGGCACGTTGACCGTGACCGAGGGCGACGGCAACCTCGGCGTCAGGGGCGACGGGTTTGAAATTCTCTTTTCCGCGGGCGAGGCCGGGCCGTCGTCGCTGACCGTCAATGGCAGCGAGTGGCTCTGGCGCGCCCCGCGCCCGGCGTTCTGGCGCGCCGCCACCGACAATGACCGCGGCTGCGGCTTCCCGCAGAAAGCAGCGGCCTGGCTGGCGGCGGATGTCTACCTGCAGAACCTCGGCTTTGTGGTCTTGCAGAAATCCGCCGACGGTGTGCAGGTGCGCTACACCTACGGCGTGCCCACCGTGCCCGGCGCTAAGGTCGAGCTGGCCTACACCGTGGAGCCGCAGGGCACGCTGCTGGTCGAGGCCGTCTATCATGGCGTGCCCGGTGCGCCGGAGCTGCCCTGCTTCGGCGTAAAATTCCAGACGTTTGCCCCCGTGGCCCGCACGCTCTGGACCGGCCTTTCGGGCGAGACCTACCCGGATCGCTGCAAGGGCGGCGTCTTTGGCTGCCATGAGGAAGTGCCGCACATTGAACCGGCCCTCGTCCCGCAGGACTGCGGCCTGCATGTGGGCACCCGTCAGTTCACGCTGGAGCAGCACAACGCCTGCGGTCAGACGGCGGCTGCGCTGACGATTGAACAGGCCGACGCGCCGTTTGCCTTCAGCGCACTGCCCAACACTGCGCAGGAGATCGAGGCCGCCCAGCACATCACCGAGCTGCCCGCCACGGGCCGCACGAGCGTGACGATCCTGGGCGCAGCCCGCGGCGTCGGCGGCATCGACAGCTGGGGCACCGATGTGGAGGAGCCTTACCGCGTCAGCGGGGAAGGAGAGCACCGCGTCGCGTTCCGCATCGTGTTGTAAATACCCTAAAGGCAGCACCGCCTGCGCTGCACCTGCCCATAAAAACACAAGCCGCCCGTGTCAGCCTGACACGGGCGGCTTTGCTGGCTTATGCGCGTTTAATCCAGACGGAACACCTGCTCCAGCTTGGGCTGGGCACCGGTCACGGGGTCCATTTCCAGCTCCAGAATGTCCTTCATGTAGTCGTTCCAGCGGTCCACAACGGGGCTTTCGGCCTGTACCTTCTCGGCGTAGGCAACGCCCTTCGCGCACTCATAGTAGCCGAACAGCTCGTCGTTACAGTAGAAGATGCTGTAGTTGCAGATGCCCGCAGCCTTCAGCACCTCGACCATCTCGGGCCAGATCTCCGCGTGGCGGCGCTGATATTCCGCTTTGCAGCCGGGCTTGATGCGGCCCTTCCATGCTATATGCTCCATTGGTATGCACCTCATTTGACAGTCTGGATTTTGTCTTTATTGTACGGCGCGCAGCGGCGGTTTGCAACGTGGAATAGTACAGATTTCTTTGGGAAAATTCCACTTGCCGCGCCCGGCGCACAGCCCGTCACATCAGCGGGCTGAACAGCCGCAGCACGCAGTCCCAGCCGCGCACGGCCAGGCTGCGGGTGTCGGCGTACTCCTGCGTGACCTCGCGGCAGACGGGGAACAGCGCGTCAAAATCGCGGCGCACATCGGCCACGGCGCTGCAGCCGCAGAACCAGCAGGCGTTCTCAAAGTGCAGGTACAGGCTGCGGAAATCAAAATTGATCGTACCCACTACGGCTTCCGTGCCGTCGGCTACGCATTGCTTCGCGTGGATGAACCCGGGCGCGTACTCATAAATGCGCACGCCGCTCTTGGCAAGGCTGGCGTAATAGCTGCGCGTGACCGAGAAGATCAGCTTTTTGTCCGGGATGCCCGGCGTGATGATCCGCACATCAACGCCGCTGGACGCGGCCAGCCGCAGTGTGCGCTGCATCTCGTCACTTAAAATAAGGTAGGGCGTTGTAATGTAGACGTAGTCCTTCGCACTGCGGATCATGTTCAGGTAGACGTTCTCGCCGGTGGCCTCGTCGTCCAGCGGATTGTCCGCGTAGGGCAGCACCACGGCATTCTCCCGCGCGGTGTAGGGCACATCGGGCAGATAGCGCTCGACCTCGGGTGCGGCCTTCTGCGTTGCGCCCCACAGCTCTAAGAAAATCAGCGTCAGGCCGCGCACGGCGTCGCCCTCCAGCCGGATGCCGCTGTCCTTCCACTGGCCGTAAGGGTGGGTGCGGTTGAAGTACTCCTCCGCCAGATTGTAGCCGCCGGTAAAGCCGACGCGCCCGTCCACAACGGTGATTTTGCGGTGGTCGCGATTGTTCATAAAGACGTTCAAAATCGGGATGACCGGGTTGAACCGGCGGCACTGGATGCCGCGCCCCGCCAGCTTTTTGACAAATTTGCTGTTGATAAACCCGATGCTGCCCACGTCGTCGTAAAATACGCGCACCTCCACGCCGTGGGCGGCGCGCTCGGCCAGAATATCCTCCAGCTCCTGCCAGGCGGAGGCGTCCTCAATGGCGTGGTATTCCATGAAAATAAACTTTTCCGCGCTGCGCAGGGCTGTTTTCTGGGCCTCCAGCGCCTCGCAGGTGTCGCCGTAGAACGTCACATCTGTGTTGTCATAGGCGGGGTAGCCCGCGCGGTCCTGCAAATAGCGGGCGTGGTTGCGGGTGATGCGGTCCGGGTAGGGCAGGGCGCGGCGCTGCTGCAAAATGGGTGCGTGATACCGGCGCAGCATCGTCATATTTTTCCCGAAACGGCGGCGCATGACGCTGACGGCCCCGCTGCGGCCAAACAGCAGATAGATGGTCAGACCGAAGATGGGAAACAGCAAAATCAGAATGATCCACGAAATTTTATACGCGGAGTTGATATGCAGCCCATATATACGCAACGTAATCAAAAATGTCAGTACCGACGTGCATACCTGAATGGCGGTGGAGTAGTCGTTCAGCTTGAGGGCAAGCCAGAAGATCCATAAAACCTGCAAAAGTACGCCGATGCCCGCCAGCAGCATCCGGCTGACGCTGTTGGGAATGGCTTCGCGTTTTTCCTCGGTGGTGTTTTTCATGTGTGGCCCCTTTTGTGCCGGGCGCGGCCCGGCTGTGTTGATTTTTTATCCAGTATAGCACAAAATCTTGCAGTATACCACACTTTTGCACCGGAATTTGCGGTATGTTCACAAAAGGAGCGCCCCTGCAGCCGGGCAGGGGAGAGAGGACACGGGAAAATGCAAAATAGCACAAAAATTGTCCGCCTGTAAAATTGGCCTGTATACGCGGAAATCCATACGCGATGCGCTCTGCTGCCCACACTTGCAGAGACAGCACAGATAAAATAGACGCAATATATGTGCGGTTTCAATGGCGGCAGTGTTGGCCGCGTTTTTTGGCGTGACGGCGCAGCTGATTTTTAAAAATGACGGTAATATGTGTAGAATTCTGCTCGGCGGCAGAGGTGCAGCCACGGCAAAGCGGTTGGAATACAACAGGCAAAACGGTGGGAAATCGAAAATAGAAGCAAAAAAATGCTTTTTGCTGTTTTTACATAAGGCTGTTGAAATTTGGCAGATTATGTGATATTATATTTTCACAAATGAGGACGTACGATGTCCTTATAGAATTTAGTGGAGGAATTTATTATGTTCGAGAAAATTCGCAAAATGAAGAACAAGAAGGGCTTCACCCTGGTCGAGCTCATCGTCGTCCTGGTCATCCTGGCCATCTTGGCCGCCCTGCTGGTTCCGGCTCTGACTGGCTACATCGACAAGGCAAACTACGAGAAGGTTGTCGCTACTACCCGCAGTGTTGTCATGGCTGCTCAAACTGAGTATTCTGAGGCATACGGCAAGGGCACTGCAGTTGCTTTGGCTGATACCGCTGAAGCAAATACGACTGATATTGGTAAAGCTGCTTGCAAGCTGGCAGAGATTACTGATAGCGCTGATAAGTATATTAACGACATCAAGAGCGTTAAGCTCACTGGTACTGCAACTGACGGTGTTATAACCAAAGTTGAGGTTACGCAGGGTAAGTATATTTGCGTTTATGAGAAGAACGGCCTGACCAGTACGACTGATTATAAGTATACTTCTGGTAACTATGGTGTTAAAGCTGCTTCTTAAATCATTTTCTTGATTTTATCCCACCGCCACCCGGCGGTGGGATTTTTTGTGCTCTTGCTGTGGTTTCACTCAATTCCATTTCTACAACGGACACTCCCACGGGCGGATATGGAATCCGCCCCTACGGTCTGCCAATCCCGTTGCATTCTGCCTGCCTCCAACTTCGGCGGGGTGGGGGCACCCCGCCCTACATCCTACCGGAAAAGGGGAACGTAGGGCGGCCAGCCCTCTGGCCGCCGTGCCCGCTTCCGGCCACAGCAAACCTTCCGTGCAATCCCCCACCCTCACCCCGCAGACAAAAGCCTCCCTTTGACAAGGGAGGCCGGACTGTCGAAAAATTGCATCCCTGCCTTATTGCGTGTGTAGGGGCGACCATGGGTCGCCCGTCAGCTTACCGCCGCAACGCAATTTCCGGGACAGTTTTCATACATGGCAAACGGGCACGGGCGAGCAATGCTCGCCCCTACAAGAGCGTTTCGACACGCTGCCCCAACCTTAAACTTCACTTCAAATTTCACCCTTGCAAAATCCGGCAAAGTGTGCTACAATCTCATAGCATACCGTTTTAGTGGGAAATATTCCCGCAACCCCAACCAAAAAAAGGAGAGTCCCGCCCCATGTCCGAACGCCTGTGGGGAATCCTTGTGGATTCCTTTGGTAAAATATTGCTGCCCGGCCTGACCGTAACCATCCCGCTGACTGCCATCTCGTTCACGCTGGCGCTTATCATCGCGGTGGCGGTGGCGCTGGTGCAGTTTGCCCATGTGCCCGTTTTGCAGCGGCTGGCCCGGTTTTATATCTGGGTCATCCGCGGCACGCCCGTGCTGGTGCAGCTGTTCGTTGTGTTCTACGGTCTGCCCGGTGTCGGCATCCTGATTGAGCCGTTCCCCGCGGCGGTGCTCGTGTTTTCCATCAACGAGGGCGCGTACTGCGCCGAGACCATCCGCGCCGCGCTGGAATCCGTGCCCAAAGGCCAGATGGAGGCGGGGCAGTGCGTCGGCATGAGCTACTTACAGATCATCCGCCGCATCATCCTGCCGCAGGCGCTGCGCACGGCCTTCCCCACGCTGGCCAGTACGCTGATCGCCATGGTCAAGGATACCTCGCTGGCCGCGAACATCACCGTGACCGAAATGTTCATGACGACCCAGCGCATTGTGGCCCGCACCTATGAGCCGCTGGCCCTCTACATTGAGGTCGGTCTGGTTTACCTGCTGTTCTGCACCGTGCTGACCCGCCTGCAGGCCGTCGGCGAGCGGTACCTTAACAGCAAGGGCGCGCAAAGGAGCTGAACTATGCTGCAAATCAGAAATCTGCGCAAGTCCTTTGGCGATTTGCAGGTGCTCAAGAGCATCGATCTGGACGTGAACAAGGGCGACGTCGTCGCCATTTTAGGCCCCAGCGGAAGCGGAAAAACAACGATGCTGCGCTGCCTGAACTTTTTGGAAAAGTCCGACGGCGGCACGATGCTGTTTGACGACCAGCGCGTAGACCTGGCCCGCGTCACCCACGCCGAGGCCAACGCCCTGCGCCGCCGCACGGGATTTGTCTTTCAAAGCTACAACCTGTTTGCCAACAAGACCGCGCTGCAAAACGTGACCGAGGGGCTTATCATCGCGCGCAAAATGCCGCGCCGCCGGGCCGAGGAGATCGCCCGCGCCGCGCTGGTCAAGGTCGGCATGGATGACCGCGCCGACTACTACCCCAGCCAGCTTTCCGGCGGGCAGCAGCAGCGCGTGGCGATTGCCCGCGCCATGGCCGCCGACCCGGAGATCATCTATTTCGACGAGCCTACGTCCGCTTTGGACCCCGAGCTGACCGGCGAGGTGCTGGCCGTCATGCGCAGCCTGGCCGGGGAAGGCCGCACAATGCTGGTCGTGACCCACGAGATGGATTTTGCCCGCCACGCGGCCAACCGCGTGGTGTTCATGGAGCAGGGCGTCATTGTGGAGCAGAACACCGCCGAGGCGTTCTTCAACGACCCGCAGCAGCCCCGCACCAAAGAATTTTTGCAGACCTACAAGCAAAGGAGCCTATTGTAATGAAGAACCTGACCAAGCTGACCGCCCTGACCCTGACCGCCGCGCTGGCCCTGACCGCCTGCGGCAGCAGCGCCGCCACCGCGCCCGCAGCGGAATCCGCCGCCGGGAGCACCGCCGAGGCCGCGTCCGGCGACCTGTTGAGCGAGATCCAGGCCAAGGGTACCATCACGGTTGCGATGGAGGGCACATGGGCACCCTGGACCTACCACGATGAAAACGACAACCTCGTCGGCTACGACGTCGAGGTCGCCACCGAAATCGCGAAGAAGCTGGGCGTTGAGCCGCAGTTTGTCGAGGGCGAGTGGGACGGCCTGCTGGCCGGTCTGGACGCGGGCCGCTATGACATCATGGTCAACGGCGTGGACATCACCCCCGAACGCGCCGAAAAATACGACTTCTCGACGCCCTACGCCTTCAACCGCACCGCCGTCATCACCAAGGCCGACGATGACAGCATCAACACGCTGGAGGACCTGAAGGGCAAAAAGACCGCAAACACGATCTCCAGCACCTACGCCGAGCTGGCCGAGCAGTACGGCGCGACGGTGACGGGCGTTGACGACCTGAACCAGACGTTTGAGCTGCTGCTGAGCGGGCGCATCGACGCGACGCTGAACGCCGAGATGACCTTCTACGATTACACGAAGGAGCACCCCGACGCGAATGTGAAGATCGCCGTGCTGACCGACGATGCGAACCAGATCGCCATCCCGATGCGCAAGGGCGACGAGACTGCCGCCCTGCGCACGGCCATTGATGCCGCCATTGACGAGCTGCGCGCCGACGGTACGCTGAAGGCATTGAGCGAAAAATACTTTGGCCGCGATATTTCTACGGAAGAATAATCTTTGTGAAAAACATAGAAGGGGCTGCTGCACACGCAACAGCCCCTTTTGTTTTTGGGGAAATTATACCTTGTGAAGGATGCCGTCGGTCAATTCGACGCTGTCGCCTTCCTCCATTCCGCCGCGGCGCAGCGCTTCGTCGGGGTAGGGGAGTATGCGCCGCGTGCCGTCAGCACCTTCCAGCACTACGTCAACCAGAATCGGCTGGTCGGCGGGCGGCTCCTCGCAGCCGTACATCTGTTCCTCAATGCGGAAAATTTTGTATTTCATGCGGCTTCACGCTCTCTCCGGGGCGGTGGGGCCTGTCTCCACGGCCTCGATTTCTTTGATCAACATCTCATGGCCCTGCAAAAGGTGGGTGCGCGGGCTCTGGCAGTGGGGGCAGGTGCGGCCAAACTGGACGGTGGGGTACTGTTGGCCGCAGTCCTCGCACACGGTCACGGCGGGGATGGTCTCCACGGTCAGCACCGCGCCGGGCAAAAGCTCCGATTTCGCCGCCGCCCACTTCCAGCAGTCCTGCAGATAGCTCTCCACCACGCCGGAGACCTCGCCCAGCTGCAGCGTCACGCGCCGGATGCGCGTCACGTCGTTCTGCCGGGCCACGTCCTCCACCGTGCGGATGATGTGGAATACAATGCCAAGCTCGTGCATTACTTCTCCTTTTTGGCAAAGCGGATCTTGATCTCGCGCTTCGCCATGTAGGGCAGAATGGCCTTGAACTTGTCCTCGCTCCTGACCATCTTGCTGCACTCGGGCAGGTCGCGGTGCAGGCGGATGGCATCAAACTCGCACTTTGTCGTGCAGACGCCGCAGCCAATGCACTTGTTCGGGTCCACAACGCTGGCACCGCAGCCCAGACAGCGCGCTGTCTCGATTTTGACCTGATCCTCGGTCAGCGTCAGGTGCGCGTCGCGGAAGGAGCGGTGCGCGTCAATGCCCGCATCCAGCGCGGCGGACTGGCGCGGTGCGCGGTCATACTCGCCCAGCGCCAGATTCGACTTGTCCAGCTCGTGGAAGTCGCGGCGGTTGCGGCCAATCGTCAGGCTTGTGTTGGGCTGCACAAAGCGGTGGATGGAAATTGCCCCCTGCTTGCCCGCAGCAATCGCGTCAATGGCAAACCGCGGCCCGGTGCAGACGTCGCCGCCGACGAAAATGTCCGGCTGGGCGGTCTGGTAGGTCAGCGCGTCGGCCACAGCGCCCTGGCCGCGGCCCAGCTGCACGGCCTCGCCGTTGAGCAAATCGCCCCACTCGATGCACTGGCCGATGCTTAAAACAACGTTGTCGCACGGCAGGGTGATGGTATCGTTTTCATCGTAGGTGGGCGCAAAACGACCCTCCGCGTTGTAAAGGCCGGTGCACTTTTTCAGCACAACGGCGGTCACATGACCGTTTTCGGAGAGGAACTCCTTCGGGCCGTAGCCGCAGGTGATTTTGGTGCCCTCCTCCTCGGCCTCGGCAATTTCCTCCGGCGAGGCCGGCATCTTGTCCCGCGGCTCCAGACAGACCATCGTCACGCCGTCGGAACCGCAGCGCAGAGACACACGCGCCGCGTCAATGGCAACATTGCCGCCGCCGATGACGACGGTCTTTCCGGTCATTTTGCGGCTCTCGTCACCGCCGACGGTGCGCAGCAGGTGGACGGCGGTCTCGATACCCGCGGCGTCCTCGCCGGGCACACCGGCCCGGCGCCCGCCCTGGCAGCCGATGGCGATATAGAACGCCCGGTAGCCCTGTCGGCGCAGCTCGGCCAGCGTGACGTCTTTGCCGACCTCGACACCGCAGCGGATGTCAACGCCCAGCTCCCGCAGAATGTCGATTTCGGCGTCAATGACGTTTTTCTCGAGCTTGAACGAAGGAATTCCGTAGCGCAGCATGCCGCCGGGACGCTCGTTTTTCTCAAATACGGTGGGCTTGTAGCCCTGCACTGCCAGAAAATAGGCGCAGGACAGACCCGCGGGGCCGCCGCCGATGATGGCGATCTTCTGCGGCCACGGGCCCTGCAGCGACGGCTGGACAACGTCGGGCACGTAGCGGTGCGCGGCGTTCAGGTCCTGCTCGGCAATGAACTTCTTGACGGCGTCGATGGCAACGGCCTGATCCACGGTGCCGCGGGTGCAGGCGTCCTCGCACCGGCGGTTGCAGACGCGCCCGCAGACGGCGGGGAAGGGGTTCTCCTTTTTAATCAGCGCCAGCGCGTCGCGGTAGCGGCCCTGCGCGGCCATTTTCAGGTAGCCCTGCACGGCAATGTGCGCGGGGCAGGCCGTCTTGCAGGGGGCCGTGCCGGTGTCATAACAGTTGATGCGGTTCTTGTCGCGGTAGTCGATGGCCCACTTGTCGGGGCCCCACTTCACGGCGTCGGGCAGCTCCTGCTTCGGGTAGGTGATGGGGCCGTCCTTCGTGCAGAGCTTCTGGCCCAGCTTGACCGCGCCCGCGGGGCAGTACTCCACACAGCGCCCGCAGGCCACGCAGTTCTCCGGCTCGACACGCGCCACGTAGGCCGAGCGGCTCATGTTCGGCGTGTTGAACAGCTGACTTGTGCGCAGTGCATTGCAGACGTTGACGTTGCAGTTGCAGATGGCAAAAATCTTGTTCTCGCCGTCGATGTTCGTGATTTGGTGCACAAAGCCGTTGTCCTCGGCCTTCTGCAGGATCTGCATGACCTCATCGTAGGTCACGTAATGCCCCTTGTTGGTCTCGACGAGGTAGTCGGCCATGTCGCCCACGCCGATGCACCAGTCGTCGGGGTCGTCGCCGCAGCCCTCGCCCATGGCGGCGCGGGACATACGGCAGCTGCACGGACCGGCGGCATACCTGCCGTCGTATTTTTTCAGCCAGTGAGAGATGTGCTCAATGTCGGCGGACCGGTTCTCGGTCTCGATGGCTTTTTCCACCGGGATGACGTGCATACCGATGCCTGCGCCGCCCGGGGGCACCATGGCGGTGATGTGCTCCAGCGGCAGAAACGTCATCCGCTCAAAGAAGGCTGTCACCTCGGGGTGGTCGGCGATCTGCTGCTTGTTCATGTTGAAGAACTCTGCGCTGCCGGGCACGAACATCGGCAGGATGTACTGCTTTTCGCGGCGGGGATTCTCCCAGTTGTACTCCAGCAGACCGACGACGGCCATCTGCTGCAAAAGCGGCTCCAGCTCCCCGGCAGGCTTGCCCGTGGCCTTGACCAGCTCGGGCAGGGTCATGGGCTTGCGGACCTTCATTTTTAAGGCAACGTCCGCCATCTCGTCGGTCACGATGGACGCCAGGCCCCAGTATTCGGGGTCATCCTTCGTCAGAATGCCCTTTTTGGCCGGGATGCGGTCCGTGATCATCTGGCCCAGCCTGGCAATTTTCTCGCGGTACGGCTCGTCCCTCGGAATCTCGAAGGGCAGCCTGCTCTCATCCAGTGGGAACGCAGTGGGTTTGCTCATGGTGTGCTCCTTTTTTGTGCCGTTGCTCCGTTTTTTGCACAGTAGGGGCCGGGCATGCCCGGCCCGGTTGTAAATGGCGGACGGGCGATTGCGGCAAGGCCGCGGGCCGCACATGTGCGGCCCCTACAACGCGGCTGGATTATTTACGCCTGCCACGCCCTGACCTGCTCTTTTAGCCAATCGGCCCATTCGTCAATGCCCTCGCCCGTCCGGGCGCAGATCGGGATGACCCTTGCGTTCGGGTTGCGCAGGGCCACATACTCGCGGCATTTGTCCATGTCAAAGTCAAAATACGGCAGCACGTCGATCTTGTTGACAAGAACGACGTCGCAGACCTGGAACATCAGCGGATATTTCAGCGGCTTGTCGTGACCCTCGGGGACCGACAAAATCATGGCGTTCTTCACCGCGCCGGTGTCGAACTCGGCAGGGCAGACAAGGTTGCCGACGTTTTCCAGAATCACCAAATCGAGACCCCCGGTGCCCAGCCCGGCCAGTCCCTGCCGGGTCATCTCGGCGTCCAGATGGCACATGCCGCCGGTGTGCAGCTGAATGGCCTTGGCGCCGGTCTCGGCGATGGCGCGGGCGTCCACGTCGGAGTCGATGTCGGCCTCCATCACGCCGATGCGCAGCTCATTTTGCAGCGCAGCAATCGTGCGGCGCAGTGTCGTGGTTTTGCCGGACCCCGGCGCGCTCATTAAATTCAGCAGAAAGATTTTTTCCTGCTTCAGCTCGGCCCGCAGCGCGGCGGCCTGTTCGTCGTTGGAGGCAAAGATGCTCTGCTTGACCTCGAGAATTTTCACGTTGTCCATGGGGTGCTCCTTATAAATTGGTATACGGCCTCTGCTAACATTTTAACACCGTGTCAAAAAATCCGCAATCGACGAATATGACAAAGAATTGACGAAAGAACGGGCAGGTTGACGAAAAGAGCGTGTAAACTCATTAGCGGCAGATGCCGCGAACTGGCGGCGGGGTGTGGGCACCCCGCCCTACGTATAACGGGGAAAGTGGAACGTAGGGCGGTATGCCCACATGCCGCCGTGGCCGTGTGCGAAAGCAGGGACCTGCCGGTTTGCGGTTAGTCCGGTTTTATAAAGTGCTCCACCACCATCCGCTGCGCCTCCGGCGTAAACAGCAGCACTGAATACGGCGTGCCGCGGGCACTGACCTTGTCCTCGCTGCGCAGACCGGCGTCCACACCGGCAGGGGTCGGCACGTAGTAAAAGCCCTTCGTCGGCAGACGCTCCATGCCGATGAGCCGCTGCGCCAGCAGCCACTCGTCGATCTCCTTGATGGTCGGTGCCTTCACATCCGGGTCACTGGCGGCCTCGATCAGCGCGGCCTTCAGCTCCGCGCCGGTATAGCTGTCCTGATAGTTGAAGCTGCGCGCGTCCTCCGCCGTCAGGTAAAACGCGGGGCGCTCGGCCTTCGGCGGCTTTTTCTTCTTCTCGGACGGCAGCGGCTTTTCCGGCTCCGGTGCGGGCGGGTCCAGGCTCAAAACGGCGTTGGGGTGGTCGGCGCGGTAGGCGTCAATGACCGCAAAGAACGCGGCACCGTACTTTTCATACTTGCGCTCACCCATGCCGTAGATGCCCAGCATATCCTCCGCGCGGCGCGGCGCGTGCAGGCACATATCCACCAGCGACTTGTCACCGAACACGACGTAGGGCGGCAGTCCCTCGCGCTGGGCGGTGTCGAACCGCAGCTGGCGCAGCTGGTTGAACAGCTCCAGTCCGGCGCTCGTCAGCGCGTCCATCGGGCTGCGGCGCTTCGGCTTCGGTGCGCGGGCCTGCTCCGGCTCACGCTGCGGCGGCAGCTTGACCAGCACCTGCCCGCCGGCCTTCAGCGGGGCAATATCCCCGATGTGCAGCACGGCGTACTGGTCGTCGCTCTGCACCAAATATCCATCCTCCAGCAGCTGGGCCAGCAGGCGTTCCAGCGTCTCGCGCGGGGTGTCCTTCATCCGGCCGTAGCTCTTGAAGCGCTCGGCTCCCAGCTCCCGCAGACGCGCACGGTTCGCGCCTTGTAAAGTGCCGAACAAAATCGCTTTGCCGTACCGCCCGCGCAGCTCGGCTACGCAGTTGATCATCCACTTGGCGGCGTCGGTCATATCGACCTCGTCAAAATCGTTGTTGCAGCTGCCGCAGTTGCCGCACGGCGCGGTGGGATGCTCGCCGAAATAGGCCAGAATGTAGTTGCGCAGGCACTCCGTCGTCTGGCAGTAGCGCTCCATCGTCTGCAGGCGCTGCAGATCGCGCTGGCGCAAAAGGTCGGCCTCCTCGTCGTCCATCTCGGCAAAATCCTTTTTGTCCAGCAGGAATTTGTTGATGATGACGTCCTGCGCCGAAAAAAGCAACACGCACTGCGACGGCAGCCCGTCACGCCCGGCACGGCCCGCCTCCTGGTAATAATTCTCCATGCTCTGGGGCATGTTGTAGTGCAGCACGAAACGCACGTTGGACTTGTCAATGCCCATGCCAAAGGCGTTCGTCGCCACAATGACCGGCGCGGTGTCGTAGATGAAGTCGTTCTGATTCTTGCGGCGTGCTTCGGCGGACAGGCCCGCGTGGTACTTTGTGGCCGCAAAGCCGTATTCGGTCAGAAGCTCCTGCAGCTTGTCCACATTCTTGCGGGTGGCGCAGTAGATGATGCCGCTCTCGCCGGGGTGGCCGCGCAGATATTGGATGACAAAATCGTCCTTGCGGCGGGTGCGCTCGACCTGAAAGTAGAGGTTGGGCCGGTCAAAGCCGGTCACAAGCACCTTCGGGTCGTGGAGCCGCAGCGTGCAGACAATATCGTCCTTGACCTCCCGCGTGGCCGTGGCCGTGAACGCCGACACGATAGGGCGGCGGGGCAGACTGTCGATGAAGTCGAGGATCTTTAAGTAGCTCGGGCGGAAATCCTGTCCCCACTGGCTGATGCAGTGCGCCTCATCCACCGTGACCATCGAGATGTCTGCCCCCGCGGCAAAGCTGCGGAACACCGGGCTTTCCAGGCGTTCGGGCGCGACGTAGACGAGCTTGTAGCTGCCCTCGGCGGCCAGGTCCAGCGCACGGGCGATCTGTGTCTCGGTCAGCGACGAGTTGATAAATGCCGCATGGATGCCCGCTGCGTTCAGCCCCTTGACCTGGTCCTGCATCAGCGAGATCAGCGGCGAGATGACGAGCGTCAGCCCCGGCAGCAGCAGGGCAGGGACCTGATAGCAGAGCGACTTGCCCGCGCCGGTGGGCATGATGGCCAGCGCGTCCCGCCCGGCCAGAAGGGCGCTGACGATCTCCTCCTGCCCGGGGCGGAAGGAGTCGTAGCCGAAATATCGTTTTAACGCTTCACGCGGAGTCATGAAGGGCCTCCTGAACTTTTTCTTCCATTATACCACATCCGCACCCCTGCGGCCAGCGAAACGCGCACTTTACACCGCGCACCCTCTGCGGTATACTGGTAGCAAACTATAGCAAACCATAAAAACAGGAGCTGTCGCTATGATTCTGGATATTGTTGTGGACGTACAAAAGGACTTTATCACGGGTGCGCTGGCGAACCCTCAGGCACAGGCCAACGTGGCCCACCTGGCCGAGACCGTTAAGGCCCATGCCCGGGCCGGGCACTGGCTGTTCCTGACGCGGGACACCCACCCCGACAACTACCTTGCCACGCGGGAGGGACGCCACCTGCCTGTGGAGCACTGCATCGAGGGCGAGGACGGCTGGAACTTCGCGCCCGAGTTGGAGAACGCGCTGGACGGTACCGACCCCGAGGTCTGCCACATCGTCAACAAGCCCTCCTTCGGCAGCTATATGCTGCCGAGCGAGATCCTTGACGAGCTGATGGCCCACAACAAGGCCGTGGACGACATTGAAAAGATCGTCATCTACGGCTACTGCACCGACATCTGCGTCATCAGCAACGTCATGGTGCTGCGCGCGGCTTTCCCGGAGACGGAAATCGAAATCCTGTCCGACTGCTGCGCCGGGGTCACGCCCCAGTCCCACCAAACGGCGCTGGACGCCATGCGGGCGTGCCAGTTCACAATCGTATAAAGCGTATAAAGGCAAAATTGAAACCGACGCACTCTTGCGTTTCTCACCGCATTGTGTTATACTTTACACCGTAAAACTGAATACGACAGCAGGTGCCTTTTTATGCCGCCGTTCGGCGCATGGGAAAGAGTAAAAGGGAAGCGGGTGCAAATCCCGCACGATCTCGTCACTGTGATAAGGGAGCCTGCCGCCAGGGTGCATTTGCA
>OODU01000641.1_pt1 | contig 38200 bp, 37 predicted proteins | sample 1671171 | NCBI WGS metagenome assembly OODU01 (sample SAMN06348129, study PRJEB24527) | human gut metagenome | biome: human gut; feature: ankylosing spondylitis patient; material: feces | host: Homo sapiens | place: China | collected 2015-10
TATCAAAATAATAAGCATAAATATTTTGATTATACAATTCAATTGCTAGTTCAAATAATGAATTATACCAATTAGCACGTAAAATACCTTCCAATATAACAATTTCATTATGTTCATTTCCATACTTCAAAAGTTCTTTTAAAAGCGGTAATGCCTTTGTATTTTCGCCATCATCCACATTCAACATTTCTCTTCGAATAACATCTTGAGAAATAAGCATCGTATTTTTACCAAATAATTTTTGCAATTCTTTAGCTATTGTTGTCTTTCCACTTCCAGAATTTCCTCTAAGTATAATAAGTTTTGTCATTGTTTCATTCCATCCATTTTTTATAAATAGTTACCAAATCCAAATCATAATTAAAGCACTAAGAACACCCACAATAGCAAATATAGGAATCATTGGTATACATACTTTTACATGAAACCATTTTTGATGATATTCTTTATCCATATGTTCTGTACCTGGAAGTCTAATTTTTTTAATATTTGCGAATAAGACCCAATCAAGAAAAAAAGTATCCCAAGCAAATAATGCAATTGCATATGTATAAGTTAACAACAATCCTTGAATAAATGTTTTTGCTCCCGCTAGATGTAACATCCACGCAAATAAAAACATAAAAACAATAAGCACAACAACTTTCTTAATGATCATCATCGTTGTTAATTTTTCTTTTTCTGCTTCTTTATTTTGACTTTTATAATAGATCTCTTGTATTTCTGGTGGATAATCACTAATAAACGTTACTGGATTAATTAAAAGTAAACCAATCACTAAAAACATAATTAAAAGTTCTACTACTATTACTGTCACATTCATAATAAATCACTCCATTCATTAACTTATATAACATTTTTTTAGCTTAGATTACCGATATACCACTTCAAATTCTTCCAAGACGCAATCTCCCTTTTCATCGAAATCCAGACCAGCGGCCTCATAGTCTGGAGTAAAAGCCCTCCGATGCACTTCACGCCATTTGTTCAAGCTACGGTTATCTTCTCCCTCTTTGAAAGCATGGTCTGCACTGACTTGATTGAACGGAACAACAGATACTTTTGTATCACGGATAATACACGCTGCCTCCTCATTGTCAAAAAGAATCACACTGTATGTCCCGACTTCTGGTAAGTTTTCACCACCTAGTTCATAGGCGAGTTTTGTGCTCGCAGTTGCAGTCTTTATTCCGGCGAGTACAAGATTTGCAAGTTTGTCAGCAACCGCACCGCCACCGCAAAACTTCCATATATCGTGACGTGCATTGCGATTCGTATTCGTTTTGCAGCAATATGCTTCCCACATCATTTCTCCAGTCATTTAGCTTTCCTCCTCTGTGCCTCCACAAATCTAGCGGTTTTGCAGAACCTCACAGAAATGCTTGTAATTAACCATCTTAGCGTAAACTGTAAGGATTTTTGTTCCATCCAGATGATAAAGATGGATCGTACTGCCGTATTTGCCCTCGATTTTCTGGATCTCATACCATTTGAATACTCTTGTTTCATGAAATGGCCGTTCTATGTACAGAAGCTCAGAATTAAAATATACACACATCTTCGCCATCATATTTCCTGAAAATATCGTGACTGCCAGAATTCCTACTGCCATCACCACACACAGTCCCCACATCATTCTCGCTTCTTTAGGAGCTCCAGCCCTGATGTATAGGACACTGATTAGCATGACACCAAGAAAAACAAAGATTCCCATTGCATATACCAGATATCTCTGTTCCGGTGGATCACACAAGATGTCCATTCCATCCGGAATCTTCTCTTTCTGCCTCCGGTTTCTACCTGTGATCAGGTAAATGATCCCGGCAATGATGAGAAGCATTAATTTCATTAGGAATTTGTTCATGCTCAAATCCTTTCGACAATCATTTTTTTCAAAACTTCCGCAGAATTTTTGAGTGCTTTTAATTCTGCTTCATCTAACTCAATCGGCACCACCGCTTCAATCCCCTTCGCATCTACAACTGACGGAATGCTCAGCACCACATCAGTGATTCCATACTCTCCTGTCATCAGACTTGATACTGGAAGGATTGACCGTTCGTCCCGCACGATCGCAGCGCAGATTCTGCATACGGCCATGGCGATTCCGTAGTAGGTGGCGTGTTTTTTGGAAATGATCTCATAGGCGCTATTTTTCACGCTATTAAATATCTTTTCCATGGACGTATCATGATCGTAGTATCCGCGCAGCTCACAGAAATCGTGGATTGGAAGTCCGCCTACTCTGGCGTCGCTCCACGCTGCAAGTTCGCTGTCGCCATGTTCTCCTATGATATAGGCATGAACGCTTCTACTGTCTACAAACAAATGTTCTCCCAGTTCATACCGGAATCTGGCCGTATCTAATACGGTTCCGGAACCAATAACCCGGTTGGCCGGATAGCCGGACTCCTTCAGAGCCACGTAAGTAAGAATATCGACTGGATTGGAAACGATCAGCAAAATTCCATGGAACTCACGCTGTTTGATCTCTCCGATGATGGATTTCATAATTGCACTGTTCTTCTTGATCAGATCCAACCTCGTTTCACCAGGCTTCTGGTTCGCACCTGCCGTGATCACGATCACTGCGGCATCGGTGATGTCATCGTAGGTTCCTGCATATATCTTGATGGGGTTTGCGAATACCATGCCGTGGCTGATGTCCAGCGCTTCTCCTTCCGCACGGCTGCGATCCGCATCGATTAAAACCATTTCTGAAAAAAGGTTGCTCTGCATTAAGGCAAAGGCTGATGATGCTCCGACAAAGCCACAGCCGATGATGACTACTTTTCTGCTATTTATCATATGGGGTATCCTCCTTGGTTGGGGTTTATTGTGTTATTTAGTATTTAATGGTTGGTATGATTGGATTATAATAGATTTTATTTTGATTGTCAATATTAGTAACTATTACTGACATTTGCCCTATCACTTCTTTTACTCTTTCATTCTCATCAAAATATTCTTCCTTAGTACCAGGAAAACATTTCACTAACTGCCTCAAAATCTCCGGCTCATCTTCAAATACATACATCCATACAGAAATAAAACCATAACCGCGCACCAGATCAAGAATGGCTTGCTTCATCTCTATCTCCGCATCTTCAGAGATCAGAGTCATCTTAATCCATGAATCTAATTTCATTTTCGCTAGGTTATAGACCTCATTTCTCTTCCGTATGCGTTTATCATCTCGATTATCTTTTAGTGTCGGATCTAATTTAACTAGTTCATACAGATTTTTCACCTTTTGCAGATATACTCCTGTCTGGTCTATCTGTTTTAATTTTTCCTTTATTTACTGGACGCATCTTTCACTTTCCACTTCTTTTCGATATATTCCTGTCGAATTAAGGCCAGGTATGCTGGATTATCACTGTATTCTGCTTCTAAACGATGGAGCTGTTCTCCCAATCGTTCAATATCTTCCTGTGTCTTTCCCTGCTTAATTGCACTGTAATACTGCTCTGCAGCCTCATACATTTTCCGTTTTTTCTCACTGTACTGAGGCATCTCTACACCCATCACATCTTCTGCAATATCCTCGATTCCCTCTCCAGAGTAATCGCTTTCCAACGGATGGTCTAATGTAATGAGTTCTCCTTCCTTCAGCGACTGAATGATAAATGGAGAATGGGTTGCGCAAATAAACTGGATCTTAGGAAATAACTTTTTCAGAATTCCGACATTCCTATCATACAAAAAAGGAAGCTGCCTTTCCCCCACAGAAAGCAGCTTCCACGTCACGATTATCACCGTCACATTATATGTTGTAAGATTCTGGCATCCCCATGCCAAAAGATTACATGTAAGGCACCCCTTTGTGCTTCTCACAATATTAATAGTACCATTAATTTTCCCACCTGTCAACCATTGTCACTGTCATTTTGCACAATTCCATTTCTTTTCAAAGTCGATTTATGTATTTTTACGTCAATTTTACCTGCTATTTTTCCATACATAAACCTGCTATTTTCTGTAAATACTCCTTCTATGACATCTATAAATGCTACGATTGCGTACATTCCAGTCAAAAGGAGGCACTATGCAGTTTTCTTCCGTATTATCTGATAATATTTCTCATTTGCATTCCTTGTTGGATGTGGGGACGAATTTTGATGTGGTCTACCGCACAGCCAGGGTCGGAGGAAGGGATGCCTGCCTGTATTTTGTGGACGGGTTTACCAAAGACGAGGTTTTGCTAAAGATCCTTCAAGCCTGGTCTTCCATCAAACCGGAGGCCATGCCGTCGGATGTTCACGAATTTTCCAAACAGTACGTGCCTTATGGCGAAGTAGACCTGCTGGACACGGAGGATTCTGTCATCACCCTGCTGTTAAGCGGGATCACCTGTGTCTTCATTGATGGGTATGACCGCTGTCTGGCCATCGACTGCCGCACCTATCCGGCCAGAGGTGTATCAGAACCAGAAAAAGACAAGGTCATGCGGGGTTCCAGAGATGGCTTCGTAGAGACCCTGATCTTCAATACCGCACTGATCCGCCGGAGGATCCGTGATCCAAAACTGACCATGGAAATCATGACCATGGGGGAAAGTTCCCATACGGACATCGCCATCTGCTACATGAAAGGACGGGTAGATGAGCAGATGTTAACGCAGATCAAGAAACGGATGAACAGCATCCATGTGGACGCCCTGACCATGAATCAGGAAAGTCTGGCGGAATGTCTCTATCCCCACAAGTGGTACAATCCATTCCCGAAATTCAAGTTTTCTGAGCGGCCTGATACCGCCGCGGCATCCATTCTGGAGGGAAATATCATCATTCTGGTGGACAATTCTCCTGCTGCCATGATTCTGCCTTCTTCTGTGTTTGATATCATTGAAGAAGCAGACGATTATTATTTTCCTCCGGTGACAGGAACTTATCTTCGGCTGTCCCGCATGGTGATCTCCATCCTGACGCTGCTTTTGACGCCTACCTGGTTGATGCTGATGCAGAATCCCCACCTTCTGCCGCCCTGGCTAGAATTTCTGAAGCTGTCAGAGGCTCCTCATGTCCCTCTGGTATTCCAGCTTTTTATCCTGGAATTCGCCATTGACGGTCTGCGGCTGGCGGCCATCAACACCCCAAGTATGCTGACTACCCCTTTGAGCGTCATTGCCGGTATCGTTCTGGGCGAATACTCGGTAAAATCCGGCTGGTTCAACTCAGAAACCATGTTATACATGGCCTTCGTCACCGTGGCTAACTACTCCCAGGCCAGTTTTGAGCTGGGCTACGCCCTGAAATTCATGAGACTGCTTCTTCTGCTTCTGACCGCCATTTTTAATATCTGGGGTTACATTGCCGGAATCATCTTCTCTGCCTGCGCCATTGTGTTCAATAAGACCATCGCCGGAAAAAGCTATATCTATCCGTTGATCCCGTTCCACTGGTCAGAATTAAAAAAACGGTTCTTCCGCGGGCGTCTGCCCCATACCCGGAAGTAACCGTTTATGACCTGCTTGGAGGTCTTCTTTCTCACCTGCCGCCGGACAGCCATCTCCACACCTTGGGAGTGATCCGGCGCAGGATCCAGGCTGCCACATAACAAATCCCCATAGCCATCACCGGCATCAGCACATAGAGAGCTGCTGCCACCCACTGATTTCCATAAAAAATCATAGCTGCCACTTTATTCAAGAAACGCACCGGAATAAAATGCAAGGCATAGACGAAAAATGTCTGCCTCATCCACGGTCTTTCTATTGGAAGCCAGTTTTCATTGACCAAAAGCCATAAGCCGGACACTGCCATGGAATATTCCACGACGATCCCAGGAATAAAAGCTCTGGTATGATAGGGAACACCGGCGCGGATACCGGCCCATACAAGGATCACACCAATGAGGCACCGACGTTTCGTCCACGCGCCCTCGATGCAGGTTCTGCCGTGAAGGGCACCAAAAGCTCCCAGTCCATAATAAAACAGGGCATCCAGATTCAAGGAGGAAGCTGCACCAAGCCTCGGAAATGACAAATGAAAAAAGATACCTGCCATCACCAGGAATAGAAATCCCACACCGCCCCGTACACTTCTCATGCACTGGAAGATCACCGGAGCCAACGCCACCAGCAGGATCAGCTGGTACATAAACCAGAAGACCGGATTATAATCATAGAAAAACAGCGCTTCCAGCATTTCCTTTAAAGAAAACTGAAGGTCTGGCCGGTTAACGATATCCGCTACTGCCGGAATCCGGCTTCCAGCCAGATATCCCACATAGTAAAGCAGGTTCCAGCACAGATATGGGATCAGAAGTGTCTGCACCCGCCGTTTCCATTTTTCTGTTAACTGGTCAAAGGTAAAAAAACGGAAGAAAAGATAGCCCGAAATCATGAAAAAGCAGGGGATACTGACTCCCATCACTGCCGGAAAATGGACGTACTCCAGGCGTGACAGCCAGTGGTTCTTCCCGGCTTTGCCTAAAAATAACTCAGCATTTCCAGCGTGGCTCCAGATCACCATGGCACAGCATAGAAACTGGAACCACCCTACTTTATTTCGGAACTTCTTTTCTTCCATTCAATTCTTCCTTAACTATTATTTCTCATAATGCTCCAGTGCACAGATCTGCTGGACAGTTACTTTTTCTGTCATTACAGACGGTTCAGTCCGTGAGCTTTCGCGTCCTCTGCCACTGCATCAGCCACTGCCTGTACAACCTCTGGATCAAATGCCTGCGGCAGGATGTACTGGGCAGTTAACTGCTCTGGTTTTACCACGCTTGCGATGGCTTTTGCTGCTGCCATCTTCATGGACTCTGTAATGTCTGTCGCCATAACAGCCAGCGCACCCTTGAAAATACCCGGGAAAGCCAGTACGTTATTGATCTGGTTCGGGAAATCGGAACGTCCGGTTCCTACCACTGCTGCACCTGCTGCCAGAGCCTCATCCGGCATGATCTCCGGAGTCGGATTTGCCATTGGGAACACGATCGCACCCTGATTCATGGAACGGACCATATCCTGGGATACCAGGTTCGGTCTGGAAACGCCGATAAATACATCTGCGCCCTTCATCACATCTGCCAGAGTACCCTGTTTCTTATCTTTATTGGTAACCTTCGCCATCTCTGCCTGTGCCGGATTTAACCAGTCAGCTCCCTCATAGATCGCGCCTTTGATATCGCACAGGATCACATTGCCAAAGCCTAACTGGATCAGCATCTTGGCGATAGAAATACCTGCAGCGCCTGCGCCATTGATCACAATTTCCAGGGTTCCCATCTCTTTGCCGACTACCTTGATGGCATTTAATAATGCAGCAGAAACAACGATCGCAGTTCCGTGCTGGTCATCATGAAATACCGGAATATCACAGCGTTTCTTTAACTCTGCCTCGATCTCAAAGCATCTCGGAGCGGAGATATCCTCCAGGTTGATGCCGCCAAAGCTCTTGGAGATCAATGCGATGGTATCAATGATCACCTTCGGATCTTTGGAATCAATACAGATCGGGAATGCGTCAACGCCTGCAAACTCTTTAAACAGAGCACATTTACCTTCCATAACCGGCATTGCTGCTTCTGGACCGATATCTCCAAGACCTAACACTGCAGTTCCATCCGTGATCACTGCCACCAGATTCTGCCGTCTGGTCAATTCATAAACCTTCATTGGATCTTTTGCGATCTCCAGACATGGCTCTGCAACACCTGGGGTATATGCCAGAGACAGCTGTTCCCGGTTCTTGATCGGGGTTCTGGAAATGACCTCGATCTTACCCTTCCACTCATAATGTTTTGCCAGTGCTTCTTCTTTTAATGTCATGCTTATTTCCTCCTGATTTTCTATCTTTATACTGCATCTTCAAGTCGAACGTCCGTGAGACTTGGCGCGTGATTCTGGTCAGCGAAGCTGACATATTCCTATCAGAATCACTGCGCATCCTCGCGGAGCGTTTATCTCAGTCGGAGACCCACCTCCCACTGAGACAAATTTGCGATTACTCATCACCGAAAGAGGTGGGAGTCTTCTAGACTGAGATAAATCTTTTGCAGATACTCCACATCCTTATGATACCGCTCCGGAGTGGAATTTTCCAGAAGCATTGCGATGTATGGCTTGTCTTTCTTCAGATTCCGCATCAGCGTTTCATAATGAAGCAATCCATCGCCTACATACGCAAACTCCGGCTGACCATCCTTCATCACAAAATCCTTCACATGGATGGCGCTGATCCGGTCTCCGTAAAGACGGAAAGCCTTATTGATCACTTCGTCCTGATCCAGATAGTTATCCGCACTGATCAGGTTCACCGGGTCTAAGATGGCTTCTACATTTGGTGAGTCGATATCTTCTAAGAACCGTCTCATAATCTCCGGACAATACAGGGTATGGTCATGAACCGCCTCGATTCCCACAGTCACGCCTAATTTTTCCGCTGCAGAGACAATTTCCCGCATACTCTTTAACAACAGCTGATAGCAGCCTTCCGTATACGTATAAGGAACTACTTTGAAATCCGCGTCATAACGGCCCGTTTCCGTCCCCACCATATCAGCCCCGATCACCTTGGCGTATTTCAGATGCTCAATAAACTTCTGGACCGCTTTCTGACGTTCTTTCTCATCTGGATTCACCGGATTGATGTAACAGCCTAAAACCGCTACGTGGATGTTTCTCTCATCCAGTTTCTTCTTGATCATTCTGGCAAAACCCGGGGAATAATGCCCATAATCAAAGCTGTAACCGGCAATAGACTTGCCCATGGCCAGCTGGATCTGGTCTACGTGATTCGCTGCCACCGTGTCAAATAACGTATCAATATCTGTTTTCGGACAGATATCGTGGCATCTCATACCATAATTCATGATTTTTTTTCTTTTAATTCGAATGTCCGTGAGACTTAGCGCATGATTCCCACGGAACGCTTTTTTTCGTATAACAGATCATTCCAATGAAATTTCCTGTTATACGGAAAAAGATGGTACTCTGACACAAACTATCGTCATTATACCATCTTTTTTCATCTTGTGAAACTATTTATTCCTTCACATAAGCCTTTTTTATTCTCTCTAAAGCATAATTCAGTTCCCGCTTCGGCATACCGATCTGAAGCCGCAGAAAACCTCTTCCTTCTTCTCCGTACTTGCTTCCCAGATCCGGCTCTACCCCTGCTTTCTGGAACCAGGCGTAGACCTCTTCTTCGGTTCCCATTTCCCGGAAATCCGCCCACAGTAAGGTACCTGCGCGATGGCGGCAGAAATGAACCTTCGGAAAATTCTCCGCAAAGAAATCTCGGACGATCTTCTCATTTTCCCCTGAAAATTCCATCAGGGCATCGATCCACTCTTTGCCCTCCTTGGTATATCCGCCCAGAAGAGCCGCTCTCATAAATGGACTTAAGCTACCATAGTGATCGCTGTTACGCTGGGTGATATAGGCGCCTCGGATGGCGTCATCCGGGATAATGATGTTGGCATGGCTGGTGCCGGTAAAGTTGAAAGACTTTCCAAGACTGGTGCAGACAATGCAGTTGTGCTCCGCATCAGAAAGAGTTCCATAAGGAACCATCAACCCCTCTTCCCACACATGCTCGGCGTAGATCTCATCCACGACCACCAGCACGTGGTATTTGGCTGCCAGACAGGCCACCCGCTCTAACTCCTTCTTTTCCCACACATCCATCGTTGGGTTATGTGGGTTGCATAACAGCATCAGCTTATTTTCTGGTCTTCTCATTTTCTCTTCCAGATCCGCAAAATCCATTTCCCAGTGATCGCCTTTGTATACCAATGGGTTATTCACCAGATTACGTCCGCAGCGGTCAATGGCTCTGGCATATAATAAATACACCGGCGGCTGGATGATGATGCCATCTCCCGGATCGGTAAATGCACGGATAGAAGTGCACATGGCCTGTAAAATACCATAGGATGGCACGATCCAGTCTTTGCGTACATTCCATTCCCGAACTGTTTTCATCCAGTTTACGGTTGCGTTTATATATTTTTCCTCATCTGACGGAGTCCAGCCAAACAGCCCCGCCTCTGATAAGCCTTTTAATGCCCGGATCACAGACGGAGCAGTCTTTACATGAAGCTGCGCCCCTGCCATCATGGTGTGTTCCATGGAAAAATCCGTTCCGAACCCATAATCAATGGAATCCGCAATGGTCTCAAAATCAACCTTATTCATACTTCATTGCCTTCCATTTTCTGCCATTGTGCAGCTTGTAAAATCTGTCCCTGGTTCACATGGGTATGTACGCCGTGATCCACAGCGATCTCCCCGCCGACCAGCACATAATCCAGTCCCTGTGGAGCATGTCTCGGATCCGCCAGATTCTCTTTCGGGTCAAAATGTTCCAGATCAATCACCAGTAGATCTGCAGCCAGACCTTCCTTTACCAGTCCCCGGTCACAAAGTCCCAGCTCTTTCGCCGCATTGCCGGTCAGTTTCCGGACAGTCACTTCCACCGGAACCTGTTTTTCCCGCTCTGTCTGGAAAAATACGGTCATTCCCTCGTAAGTTGCAGGAGAACCGCACTCCAGCGGCATATCCCCCTCTGAAAGAGCTGCATCATAACGAAAGGTCCAGGTATCCAGCCCGATGGTAGCTTCCTCTTTTGCCACAAAAGCATCCCGGTCTGGTGTGGAAACCGGCCTTCTTCCTAATGGAATCACTGCCACATAAGGGTCTTTTTCCAGAAGATCCAGCAAAAAGGTCAGACTGTCCTTTCCAGCAGCCGCCTCCCGGATGGTCTTTCCAACCACAGTTTCATCACTGCATCTGGTAATTACCTTCGCCGTATCCCAGTTTGGATCATTTTTCGGATTAAACCGGGTGAAAATCCCTCTGGATGCGTGGTTGCCGGAACGGATCTCTTTCTCGATATTCTGGCGGTAAGTGCCAATCGCCAGTTTTTTGGAAAATTCCTGACAGCCGCCGCACTGCTCCACATAAGGCTGGAACATGCCGGCGGCCATTGGATAATGGAACGGGCCAAAGGCATATTTAGGAATCACATCCCAGGTTACACGGACTCCTTCCTTTCTGGCCGCTTCCAGCACTTCCAGCGTGCGCTCCACTGCCAGGGCTGTCAGGTTATCGTCTTCTGGTTCCATATGATATCCATTCTGGATATGGCTCACATGGATTCTGGCTCCACTCTTTTTGCCAAGCTCTATAAATTCCTTCAGACCATCCAGGAAATTCTGGGAATGACCGTAATAGGCATGATCTCTGCTTCTGGTGTGGGCTGTCACGATGCCATCCCGCTCTGCCACCACTTTCATCAGACGCAGCAGCTCCTCTTCCCCGGCAAACATTCCCGGCTCATAGTCCAGGCCAAGGCTAAGGCCGATGGCTCCATGATCCATGGCATCATTTAAAGAGGCTTCCATGGCCTGAAGCTCTTTTTCTGTGGCATCCCTCATATAATCCAGACCCATAGCCTGAAGCCGCATCTGGGCATGACCTGCCACTAATACCAGATTGGCTCCCATGCCGCGTTTTCTCATATGGTCAATAAATTCTCCATAGGCAGACCAGTCTAATTTTTCTCCGTAAACTTCTTCAAATGGTTTCCGCAGGCAGTCTGTTGGAACTACGTAAGCGTCATAAGGATTGATGCCTCCGATGGGCTCCGGGATCACTCTGGAAAATGCCCGCTTCTCCGGAAACATATACAGCCAATATTGGTCCACCGGTGCCACACCCAGTCCGCAGTGTCCGGCAAACTCTGTGGTAATCCCCTGTCCCAGAGTCGATTCCATCTCCGGATACATGGCAACGGAGCAGTCCGAATGGGAATGCATGTTGATAAAGCCTGGTGTCACGAGTTTTCCCCTTGCATCCAGCACCTGTATATCTGCCGCTGCAAAATCCGATGGACCTGTTTCGGTTTTTTCGTTTTTCGCAATTTTTGCGATTTTTGCGATCTTTCCATCTTTTACAAAAACATCTGCTTCATATCCGGCATTTCCAGTCCCATCGATCACCATGCCGCCTTTGATCAGAAGTTCTGCCATTTATACCAAGCCTCCAATTCTGGTTGTCTTGATTCCATGCTTCTCCCACTCATCCATGATCCGGTTCATACCGACAGAATCGCTGGCCATATGTCCGGTTACGATCACGTTGCAGCGGTTGTCTTCCTGTAATGCCTTAACGATGTCGCCTTCCATGTGCATGCAGACGAAGGTTCCGATTCCTGCGTCAATATAAGCCTTTACCTCATCCAGCTCCGCAGACAGGCCACCCGAAAACTCTACCAGGACTTTTCCAGAATAGCTTTCCGGAGAACCAACCCAAATAGCTGGTTTCTGGCCCTCTGGAGCCTCTTTAAACTCACGGATGGTCAAGATCCGGTCCATCAGATCCTGAACCGTCGGATTTTCCTTTTCTGCCATTACCTCAGCCACCTTTGCTTCCACTGCTCTCTCACCTAATAGATCCGCAGGTGTGTGGATTCCTAAAAATGGCATGTTTAACAATCTTGCCACCGATGGCGCTCCGTCAAAGTTATTGGCATGGAACATGATCTCCGTGGAACGTTTCCGATGCTCCACCAGCTTCTGTGCTACATTGACCGGGACTCCGTTTTTCACCATTTTCTTATAATGGTCTTCTGCTACTAAATAACCTAATTTTCCCATGGCCGGGGTCAGGTTGTGATGACGGAATACGCAGTCATATCCCAGCTGACGTGCCAGGGCAAGCTCTGCGGTTCCCATATCGATCCCTGCCAGTACATTCGTAATATCCTCTCCCTCAACGGAAATAGAAGTGTCAGATGGCATTTCCGTCAGTCCAGCCAGATCCAGAGCGATCTGCATCATTTCTTTGGTATTCATACAGGTACCTTCTTTCTATTATTGTTTTCTGTTTTCCCTGATGTCACAGATTCCAGCAGGCTACCATATGGCCGCCGCCTACATCTCGCAATTTCGGTGTTTCCTCATGGCACTGGGCAGTCGCCTTCCGGCAGCGGGCACAGAAGCGGCAGCCCGGCTTCGGATTGATGGGGCTTGGCACCTCGCCATCCATAGGAATCCGGTTATGAGCTTTCTCATAGTCCGGATCAGCCACAGGGACTGCCGATAAAAGCCCCCTGGTATATGGGTGGACCGGATGCTCGTACACATCCCTGGTACTTCCATACTCCACCATGGTTCCCAGATACATCACCGCCGTCTGATCCGCAATATGGCGCACCATAGACAGATCATGAGCGATAAACAAATAAGTCAGATCCATTTCTTCCTGGAACTTCATCAGCATATTGACTACCTGGGCCTGAATGGACACATCCAGTGCGGAGATCGGCTCATCACAGACGATAAATTCCGGATTTAACGCCAGGGCTCTTGCAATTCCCACCCTCTGGCGCTGGCCGCCGGAGAACTCATGTGGGAAACGGTTCGCATGGTCTTTATTTAAACCTACCATCTCCAGAAGCTCATAAACCCGCTCCATCCGCTCTGTTTCGCTATGGTACATTTTGTGGATCTTCATTCCCTCTTCTACGATCTCTCCAACCGTAAAAAATGGATTCAGTGACGCATATGGATCCTGAAACACCATCTGCATTCTCCTGGTCAGCTCCTTGGCCTCTTTTTTGCTGACCCGGCTGATATCCTTGCCGTCAAAAAGGATTTTCCCTGCGTCCGGCTCATAGATACGCAGCAGGGTTCTTCCCACCGTAGTCTTTCCACAGCCGGACTCTCCAACCAGTCCTAAGGTCTGGCCTTTCTTGATCTGGAAGGAAATGTCATCGACCGCCTTTAAGGTCTGGCCTTTTCCCACCTGGAAATATTTTTTCAGTCCTTCGACTTCCAGAAGCGTCTTCTCACTCATGTTCTTTTCCTCCTCTTGGCAGTGTCGGGACTCCGTCCGGCGGTGTCACTTCTTTCGCCCGTTTATCCATCAGCCAGCACCGGGAAATGTGCCCGTCGGAGCAGGTATATTCCGGAGGATCTGCCTTCAGGCAGGCTCCCATGGCATATGGACATCTGGCCGCAAAGGCACAGCCCTTCGGCGGTGCATACAGATCTGGCGGAGTGCCAGGAATGGCGTACAACTCGCTCTTTACTTCCTGGATCAGATTCGGCATCGCCCCCAAAAGTCCCCAGGTATATGGATGACATGGGTTATAGAAAATCTGTCTGGCATCGCCGTATTCCACCACTTTTCCTGCATACATGACCGCGATCCGGTCTGCCATCTTTGCCACTACCCCCAGATCGTGGGTGATCAGCAAAATGGAAGTTCCCATTTCTTTTTTCAGGCTGTTCATCAGATCCAGGATCTGCGCCTGCATGGTCACATCCAGGGCTGTCGTCGGCTCATCGGCAAATAAGATCTTCGGATTGCAGGCCATGGCCATGGCGATCATCACACGCTGACGCTGACCGCCGGACATGGTGTGGGGATACCGTTTAAATACCTTTTCCGGTTCTGGCAGACCTACTTTTCCAAGGAGGCTGATGGCGTGCTCCCTGGCCTCTTCCCGGCTGATCTTCTGATGGACCAGGATTGCTTCCACCATCTGCCTGCCTACCCGCATAGTCGGGTTTAAACTGGTCATGGAATCCTGAAAAATCATGGAAAATTCTTTTCCACGATAGTTTTCCATCTGTTTATCCGTCAAAGTGGTTAAATCTTTTCCTTCATAATAAATATGGCCTTCTTTGATCCTGGCCGGAGGCATCGGCAGCAGTCCCATCACTGTCTGGATGGACACTGATTTTCCACAACCAGACTCACCTACAATCGCAAGTGTCTCCCCTTTGTCAATATAGAAACTGACGCCGCGGACTGCCTGCACTTCTCCTGCATATGTGTCAAAGGACACCCGCAAATTCTGTACATCTAACAAGTGTTCACTCATATGTTCTTCTTCCTTTCTCCCGCGGTATGATCAGTTCCGTAAATGTGGGTCCAGCGCATCCCGTAAGCAGTTGCCAAACAGATAGAAGGCTAAAATCGTTACGCTGATGAAAACGCCCGGGATAAACAGCTGATACGGATACAGACGGTAGAAGGAAGCTCCCATCTGGCATAACTGTCCCCAGGAAGTCATCGGAGATTTGATTCCCAGTCCGATAAAGGAAAGGTATGCCTCCAAAAAAATCGCTCCCGGGATCGCAGAAGAAATGCTGACTACCTGCTGTCCTAAAATATTCGGTAAAATATGGCGGAAAATGATCCGCAGGGAAGATGCGCCCTGGGTCTTTGCCGCCAGAACGAACTCCCGGTTCTTAAACTGAAGCATACGCCCACGGACTACCCGTCCAGAATCCATCCAGCCGGTGATGGCGATGGCTAAGACGATGGCAACCGGACCGGACCCCAGCCACAGCATGATCAGCGTCACATAAACCAGGGATGGGATGCAGACACCGATATCGATGATACGCATGATCAGCATATCCACCCAGCCTCCGAAATATCCGGAGATACCCCCCAGGAAAATACCGATGATCTGGGGAACGATGGCGCCGCCGATACCGATCAGAAGAGAGGTCCTTGCACCGACCCAGACTCTGGCCCACTGATCTCGTCCCAGCGAATCTGTGCCAAACAAATGTTCTCTGCATGGTCCTAAATTCGTTGCCAGAAGATCGGTTGTTTCATATTTATAAGGACAGAGGATTGGCGCAAAAACCGCCATCAGAGCGATGATCGTAATCACAGCCAGACTGACCATGGCTACCCTGTCGCTGCAGATCCGGCGCCATACATCACTCCAGTAGCTGACGCTTGGCCGCACCATCACATCTCCCTTATTTTCCCCTTGGGGAAGGGTGATAAAATCGGAATCATTGAACAGTTCCATTTCTGAATTTGCCATGATACTCACCTCACTTTGTAACCCGGATACGGGGATCGATCAGGCCATAGATCAAGTCAATGATAAAATTGGCCCCAACAACAAAAGTTCCAAAAAATACGGTCAGTCCCAGAGTCATGGTGTAATCCAGACTCTGTACGGAGCTGACAAAATAAGCACCGATTCCGGGAATAGCGAAAATCTGCTCTACCACGAACGACCCCATCAGGATGGACACAATCTCCATACCTAAAGACGGGATCATAGGAATGATCGCATTACGGATCTGGTGATTTAACACAATACGGAAGGAGGAAAGTCCTTTGGCCTTTGCAGTCTTTACATAATCCTCTGAGATCACTTCCAGCATCAAAGTTCTCATCATCCTGGTCTTTCCGGCGATAGAACCGATGGCCAGAGTCAGTGTCGGAAGAATGGTATAAGCAAAGCTCTTCCACTGGGCAACCGGAAACCAGCCAAGGCGGATCGCAAACACATACTGTAACAAAGACGCCAGAATAAATACCGGGATAGAAACACCCAATACGGAGAAGCCAACTAAGGTATAATCAATGGCTTTTCCTCGTTTTCTGGCTGCAATAATACCAAACAGGATTCCCACAGGGAAACTGATGGCATAGGACTGAAGTCCTAACTGGGCAGATACCGGAAATGTCTGGGCGATCACGCCGTTGACGGATTTTCCTACATATTTTAAAGAATATCCGAAATCACCATGAAGAAGATTTTTCATAAAAGTCACATACTGCTCCATCAGCGGACGGTCCAGACCATAATAACTCATCATTTTACTTAACATTTCCGGACTCATCATCTGCTGGGTGGTAAATGGATTGCCTGGCAGCGCACGAAGCAAAAAGAAACTGCTGGTAGCGATCAGCCAGATGGTCACAATGGAAATGACCAGTCTCTTCAAAATGTACTGTTTCAACGTTTTCCTCCTCCATCTATTCTGCAGGTCTATGCACCTGCTGCACGAACCATAACGGCAAAAGCACCGGAATAGTTACGAAAAGGGCGGTTATTCGCCGCCCGTTTCCTTTGCGTAGCTGATTTTTACTTTCTTACGACCAGATGGTTGAACTGATAGCCGCTGTTGATGGCGGTCATCTGGAAGCCCTCTACATAAGACTGTACGGCGCTGGTGTTGCTGTTCTCAAAGATCGGTACAATGCCTGCATCGTCCAGGAAGATCTGCTCTGCCTGGGAGGTCAATTCTGCCTGTTTTACAGGATCGATCTCCAGAACTGCCTGCTCTACCAGCTTATCATACTCCGGATCACTCCAGATACCATAGTTACACTCGCCGCCGGTCATCATGGACTCCATCACATCGGTTGGAAGTACATCTGTCTCCCATGTAATGCAGAAGATATCATAGCTTAAATCATAGAAGCTTCCGATCGCAGTACCGATCACATACTGGTTTAACTGGATATTGGTCAGACCTAAGTTCTGTTTCCACTGGTCAATGATAGTCTCCAACAGAAGCTTCTGCTCAGAAGCATCCCAGGTTACCAGACTTAACTGTGGAAGCTCGGAAACATCGCTGTAGCCTAATTCTTCCATGGCTTTTGCCAGATATGCCTTTGCCTGCTCTACATCACCGTCTAACGGTACGGAATTCACTGGATACTCGTCAACAAATTTGCCGCCGTTTGGTCCAACGAAATTAGAATCAACCTGGCGGTTGGATGGTTTGTGCATCCGGTTTACTGCTGCTACGGTTGCGTTCCGGTTGAAGCCATAGCTTAATGCCTGACGGAAGTTTCCATTGCTAAGCAGTTTAGAGGTCTCCTCGCTGGTACCCTTCTGGTTGAACCACAGCCACATAAAACCGCCGCCGGTATAGCTGTACAGGTAATCAGACAGATGATCAAAATACTGGCTGGAAACCTGCTCGATGGCGTCGATCTCACCATTTTCAAACATGGCTACTTTGGTGTTGGCATCATCTACTTCTACAAAATGCAGATTCTCTGTTGGGAAAGAATCCTTGGCATCCCAGTACAGATCATTTTTCTTTAATTCCATGCTGCTGTCCAGTACCCAGTCTGTGATGGTGTATGGGCCAGAGTAAAGCATGGTATCTACGGAAGAACCTAATTTATCGCTGCCGACCTTCTCAACAAAGTCCTGGCGCAGTGGATATAAGCCTTTTACTGCGATGGTCTTATCAAAGGTATTTAACGGATGATCCATGGTGATCTCTAAGGTCTTATCATCCAGAGCCTTCACGCCAACCTCAGACCAGTCCGTTACTTCTCCATTGTTGAACTGTTTTGCGTTCTTGATGGCATACCAGCTGTTGGCTGCCGGACTTCCCATCTCAGGAGCCAGTAAGCAGTATGCTGCATACTCGAAATCCTTCGCTGTCAGATCAACACCGTCGGACCATTTTAAACCGTCACGTAAATGGAAGGTGTAAACCGTACAGTCATCATTCACATCATACGTTTCTGCTGCATCACACTGAACTTCGTCCCCATAGTAACGCACCAACTGGATCTGGGTCAGATAAAAGACGTTCACATCGTTGGAAGACTGGCTCATGATCGGGTTTAACGTAACGATCCCGTTATATGCCATCGTGAAATCCTGACTTACTTCTCCCTCAGATGCAGTCTCTCCTGCTGCCGTTGTCTCTCCTGCTGCTCCCGTTGTTGTCTCTGCTGCTTTGGTGGTCTCTGTGCCGCTGTTCTGATAAGTCCCGCATGCAGTCAGAGAAGCTGTCATGGCTCCGGCTAATGCCAGTGCAAGTGCTCTTTTTTTCATATTCTTTTCTCCTCTTTGATTTTATGTCTTATTCTCTGCAAAGGAAACGGCCGCATGCTACATCCTCTACTGCCAGTCCCAATGCATCAAACAGGGTAATCTCTGTGTCATTTTCTCTTCCAGGTACTTGTCCGGCTAAAATCCCGCCGATGGAACCTGTGATATGTTCTTCCCCGAAAAGTCCCTCATTCTTCGGGATCAGGTACTCTCCACATTCCTTCTTCATGGCCTCCACCTGATCGGCGTAAAGCTTCGCTTTTGCCATCAGACTGCTTTCGATCTCCCTGGTGTTCGGTGTAAAAGCGCCCACCGCATTGATATGGGCTCCCGGGGTAATCCACTCTGCTTTCAGATATGGCTCCTTACTTGGCGTTACGGTACAGATGATCTCGGCTCCTTTTACAGCCTCTTTCACACTGTCACACACCATCACTGGAATCTTGTACTTCTCTTCCATCTCTTTCTGATACTTCTTTGCAGCCTCTCTTCTCTGGTCATAAACGGTGACCTTCTGGATGTCCCGTACCTCCATCATGGCTGCCAGATGGGAACGTCCCTGGGCTCCGGCGCCGATCACTGCCAGATGGTGGGCGTCTTTTCTTGCCAGCAGATCCGTAGCCACTCCAGATACAGCGCCGGTCCGGACCTCTGTGATCACGGAAGCGTCTGCCAGTCCCATGACCTCACCGTGGGCTCCGTCAAACATCATCACATAACCAATGTGGGATGGATAAACAGTTCCGGCATTCTGTGGACATGCTACCAGCACCTTTGCACCGTAACTGTCCTTTAACCAGGCTGGCATAAATCCAAATTTTTCTCCGCCCGGAAGTACCGCAATGGAGCGGACCGGCTGTGTCCAGTTTCCTTCCTCCAGTTCCTTTAATGCAGTACGCATCAGATCAATGCAGACCGGCATGGTCAGCTTCTCTCTGGCTTCCTGCGCCTCTACGATTTTCATTCGTAACCCCTCCTGGCTTTATACGCCGCCTAATTCATTTAAGTAATTATAAATCGTATATTTTGTGACTCCCAGACGTTCTGCCGCGTAAGGAACGCTGCGCTGCATCTGGAAAAATCCTTTTTCTTTTAAAATACTGACCAAGGTCAGCCGGTCCGCCTTCTGCATCTGGGAAAATGGTCTCTTCACCATCTCGCTGCAGGACTCAAACACCTCTTCCATGCTGTTTCCCGTACCAAACAGGGAAGTCTGCAGGGTGGCATCCGTCCGCAGCAGCCCGTCCATGATCCGGCTCATCTGGCTCATCACTGAGATATCATAGTTGATACCCAGAGCAAAATGATAATCCTCTCCCTGGAAATGAAACGTGGAGGACTTCATGGTCTTTCCTGAAGAAGTGATCACCATCTGATTCACATAGTCCAGATCCAGATTCACTTTCGGGTCTTCCTCATCCATCATGGTATCCCTTCCATAAATACTCAACGTGGATCCAGTAGTCCTTCCAGATACATGTCCATTATAGATTGCCAGGTTCTTCACTTTCTGTCCATCCATCTCGTGGACAATGGTTTCACATTGTTCTCCGAACATGACGGCAATCCCTCTCGCCATCCGGTCCAGGAAATCAAACGCTTCTTTTTTTGTCATTACGAAGTCCTTTCCTGTCCTCTTGATCTCATTTTTGTTTCATCAATTCAACCTTTTTATGTGTTAAAGTGAGTATAGCAGTATTTCAACTATTTGTCAATTTTATTTCAACAGTTTGTTGATCCTTTTTTCATTCTTTTTGAACGCTTTTGGATCGTGAAATCATTGCGTTATTGAAGAAAGTCCGCTATAATCGTTTTTAAAGTCTGCTTTCTGTATTGGAGGAAATCATTATGAAAATACTGCTTCGGAACCTGACAAAACGGTTCCCTGACCGCAATAAAAAAACGCAGGGTGAGATCACTGCAGTCAACGATCTGACCCTGGAAATCCCGGATGGTAAATTAGTGGGGCTTCTCGGCCCATCCGGCTGTGGAAAGAGCACCACGCTGAATCTGATCTGCGGACTGGAAAAAGCCACGGAAGGAACCATTTTCTTCGGAGACCGGGATGTGACTGCCTTAGAGCCGGAACACCGGGGCGTGGGCATGGTGTTCCAGAATTACGCCCTGTATCCTCACCTGACGGTCCGCCAGAACATCCAGTTTCCATTGGAAAATTTAAAGGGAAAAGATAAATTAACAAAAGAGGAATTGAAGCGCCGGGTGGATGAAGCAGCAAAGCTGGTTCAGATTGACGAGCTGATGGAACGCCGTCCCAGTGAATTGTCCGGCGGCCAGCAGCAGCGTGTCGCCATCGCCAGGGCATTGGTGAAAATGCCCCACGTCCTGCTTTTAGATGAGCCGCTGTCCAACTTAGACGCCAGACTCCGTCTCCAGACCCGTGAAGAGATCCGCCGGATCCAGAGGGAGACAAAGATCACTACCATTTTTGTCACCCATGACCAGGAAGAAGCCATGAGCATCTGTGACCTGATCGCCGTGATGAAGGATGGGATTCTGCAGCAGCTGGGAAAGCCTCAGGATGTCTATGATTTCCCCTCCAATTTATTTGTAGCCAAGTTTTTAGGCACACCACCGATCAATGTCTTCCACGGCTTTGTCAAGGATCAGACTCTTTTTATTGGAAAGAATGCAGTTCTTGCCACTCCAGGAGTTTCTGATCAGGAAGTGACCGCAGGCATCCGGCCGGAGGGACTTATCTACCGTCCAGACGGTCCTTTCTCCTGCCATATGGACCGAATCGAAGTCATGGGACGTGACACCAGCATCACTGCCTCCCATCCGGACTGTGAAAACCCGGTGATCCGTGCCATCACCAACACGGAGCAACTCCCCGATCCAGATGCCCTGACCGTAAGCTTCTCCTTAAAACCAGGAAAAGTGCATTTATTCCATGCAGAAACCGGAGAACGGATTCCATTCTCCACCAACCATGAGGTGAATTCCTATGAATAAACACCATTCAAAAGCCTGGCTGTATCTGTTGCCGGCTCTGCTGTTTTTAGGCGCTTTTATGGTCTATCCGCTGATCGATGTATTCGTATATTCTGCGGAAGAGGGCTATAATTTTGCTTCCCAGAGCTACTTCGGTGTAGGACTTTACAACTATTCCTATGTGCTGCATGACACCTATTTTCTTCAGGCGGTAAAAAACACCTTTATCCTGGTGATCATCACGGTTCCGGTCTCCACTCTGCTGGCGCTTTTTATCTCTCTGGGCTTAAGCTCCATCCGTCCTTTGAGAGACCTTTACCAGACCATCTATTTTCTGCCCTACGTGACGAACACCCTGGCAGTCGGTCTGGTCTTTATGGTACTGTTCCAGAAAACCGAGTATACGGACGGACTGATCAACCTGCTGATCCAGTGGTCTGGCGGTAACTCCGTGGACTTTATCTCCGGTCCTTACTGGGCAAAAATGACGGTTTTGTGCGTTTATACCATCTGGGTGGTCATGCCGTTTAAGATTCTGATCCTCACCAGTGCTTTAGCCTCCGTCAACCAGGACTACTACAAGGCAGCCAAAGTGGACGGCACCTCCGCATTTCGCATTTTCCTGCGGATCACCCTGCCGATGATCTCCCCGATGATCTTCTATCTGGTGATCACCGGATTTATCGGCGCCTTTAAGGCCTACAGCGATGTGGTGGCTCTGTTCGGAACAGACTTAAATGCCGCCGGTATGAACACCATCGTCGGCTACATCTACGATATGCTTTATGGCAACAGCGGTGGATTCCCATCCTATGCTTCCGCTGCCGCCGTCATTTTATTTATCATCGTCCTGACCATTACCTGCATCAACCTGATGGTCAGCCGGTCTTACGCCGGTCACGGAAGAAAGGAGTAGGAAATGGAACAGCATCGTAAAAAAGATCCCAAAAGTACCTTTGCAGCTGTGCAAAAGGCAGTGACCTACCTCCTTCTGACCATATGGGCGGTGATCGTCCTGTTTCCATTTTACTGGATGGTGCTGACATCCCTGAAGGATTATGGCGCCTACAACGCAGAACACACGCCTTCATTTTTCACGCTGGCGCCTACCCTTGAGAATTACCGCAACGCATTTACAGCGGTTCCGCTGATGGGATATCTTCTGAATACCCTGATCTTTACCGTGATCACCACAGCGTTGATGCTTTTTGTGATCACATTAGCCGCCTATGCCTTTGCCAGACTGAATTTCCGTGGAAAGGACCTGGTATTTACCCTGTTTTTGTCCCTGATGATGATTCCAACAGAGCTGGTGATCATCACCAACTTTGCCACCATCACGAATCTGAAGCTGCGTAATACCTTCGCGGGACTGGTACTGCCATCGGTCACTTCCGTGTTTTACATCTATTTATTGAAAGAAAATTTTGAACAGGTTCCCGATGAACTTTACCGGGCCGCCAAGGTGGACGGAACCTCTGATCTGAAATACTTATGGAAGGTCATGCTCCCCATCTGCCGTCCGACCCTGATCACCGTGACCATTTTAAAAATCATCGAGTGCTGGAATTCCTACGCATGGCCGCGTCTGATCACCGACGATCCCGCTTATTTCCTGGTATCCAACGGTATCCAGGAAATCCGGGAAAATGGTTTTGGCCGCGAGAATATCCCGGCTATGATGGCAGCAGTTGTGGTAATTTCCCTGCCATTGATCCTGCTGTTTTTCCTGTTCCGGAAAAAGATCATGGCCGGCGTGTCACAGGGAGGTATCAAAGGATGATGGAATTTATGAAACGATTACGGCACCTGGAGGCATCTGGAGCGCGATCCGGTTCTGGTGCTTCTGTGAACCATCACAGGCACCCGCACAAACATCGTTCCGCCATGTGCCTTTCCATGTGCCTTTCCATGTACCTTGCAGCCGCAGGTGCATCTCTGGCCCTCTCCGGCTGCCATGGTGCAAGACAGCAGGCGGAAACCTTTTCTGTTCCGGAAACATTTGAAACGAACCGCAATTACGAGATCACCTTCTGGGCAAAAAATGATACAAATAAACGACAAACAGATATTTACAAGAAAGCCATTGAAGACTTTGAGGCCATTTACCCCAACATCACCGTAAATCTACGGTTGTATACAGACTATGGAAAGATCTATAACGATGTGATCACCAACATTTCCACCGGAACAACACCTAATGTCTGTATCACGTATCCGGACCACATTGCCACCTATCTGACTGGTGATCAGGTGGTGGTTCCGTTAAATGATTTATTTGCAGACAGCCGTTTTGGGCTTGGCGGCAGCGAAATCGCCTTTGATTCACCGACCAGAGAAGAGATCATCCCACAGTTCCTGGATGAATGCTCTTTTAACGGCACCTACTACGCCGTTCCTTACATGCGCTCCACGGAAGCCTGCTATATCAACCGGGATCTGGTGGAAAAGCTGGGCTATACCATTCCAGACACTCTGACCTGGGACTTTCTGTGGGAAGTGTCAGAGGCCGCCGCAAAAAAGGATGGAAATGGCGTTTACACCTTAAATGGCCAGAAGGTCATGATCCCATTTATTTACAAATCCACGGACAACATGATGATCCAGATGTTAAAGCAGAAGCATGCCGGGTATTCCGATGAAAACGGTAATATCCAGATTTTTAATGATACCACCAGGGATCTGCTTTACACCATTGCGGATCACGCCAAAACCGGGGCATTTTCCACTTTTAAGATCTCCAGCTATCCGGCCAACTTCTTAAATGCAGGTCAGTGTGTCTTTGCCATTGACTCCACCGCCGGTTCCACCTGGATGGGAAGCCATGCGCCGCTGTCTGACATCAGCGCTGACGCATTTATCGATTTTACAACAGAGGTCATGGCTGTTCCGCAGTTTGACCCGGAACACCCGCAGATGATCTCCCAGGGTCCTTCCATCTGTATCTTCAATAAAAATGATCCCCAGGAGGTGTTAGCGTCCTGGCTCTTTACCCAGTATCTGCTGTCCAATGACGTACAGATCGCCTACTCCCAGACAGAAGGCTACGTTCCTGTCACCTCAAAGGCCCAGGCAAGCGCCGAATACCAGGATTATTTATCCAGGGCCGGGGAAGACAATGATACTTATTATGATGTAAAGATCAAAGCGTCCAGGCTGCTGTTAGACCATGCGGCAGACACCTTTGTGACTCCGGTTTTCAACGGCTCTACCTCTTTAAGGAATGCAGCCGGCCAGTTGATTGAAAATACTGTCAAATCCGTCCGGCGGAAGGAAACGGTGGATGAAGCATATATGGAGAAATTATTTGACGATGTGACCGCTCTCTATCATCTGGATGAGCATATGGAGACCACCGGCAGCCAAAATGGAGCAAAGGACCTGGGACCGCTTCCAACCACTGCAAAGGTACTGCTGACATCCCTTGGAGCGGCATGGCTATTGATCATCGGATGGAATGTGGTATATTTTACAAAAAAGCACCGGTAAACTGCATGGCTCCATTCCTTATTTCGTAACGCTTCAGTATCTTATTTCTCAAAAAACATGGTATAACTTTATATGTTTTTGTGAAAAACCAGGCAATCTCTTGATTTTCCTGGTTTTTTCGATATAATAAACTCTGGTTCAGACATTGATCCATTTGGACCTGTCGATAGAATCACAATCGTAACTATTCAGAACCTTCATAGTTACGAGCAAAAATCCACTCCAAATCAGCTTCGCTGATGGGATTTTTGCTTTCTAGTCTATGTGTTTTTACGGTCAGCGCAGCATGTGCGCAGACCTACTGAATCGTTACTCACAATCACACTAAAGGAGAGGAACATTATGAAAAAATTATCTGTACTGGCTATGACCATGGCCCTGTCTATGGCGGCTGTTGGATGTGCGAAGACTGCTCCAGCTACCGAGACAACTGCTGCTGAAACCACAGCTGCTGAAACAACCGCAGAGGAGACTACTACTGCAGAAGAAACCACAGAGGCTGCTGACAGTGAAGCAAAAGAAGTATTGAGCTATGACGAGTATGTTGCTGCCGATTTAGACAGCGAAGTAACTGTTGAGACCTACGTTCAGGCAAAACAGTCCTGGTGGGAGGACAAGGCAACTGTTTACACCCAGGATCAAGACGGTGCGTACTTTGTATACAACATGGCATGTTCTGAGGCTGATTATGAGTTATTAACTCCAGGAACTAAGATCCTGGTAACTGGTTACAAATCCGAGTGGTCCGGCGAAGTGGAGATCATCGACGCTACTTTCCAGATTGAGGATGACGGCGATACCTTCATTGCTGAGCCTCTGGATGTTACCGAGATGTTAGGATCTGACGAGCTGATCGACCATCAGAACCAGCTGGTATCCTTCAAGGGCATGACCGTAGAAGCCGCTGGCAAGGACGCTGACGGCAAGGACGTAGCTTTCCTGTACAACTGGGATGGCTCCGGTTCCGACGGTGATGACTTATACTTCAACGTTTCTTACAACGGCGAAACTTATACCTTTACCGTTGAGTCCTATCTGTGTGACAACAGCACTGACGTTTACAAGGCAGTTACTTCCTTAGAGATCGGTCAGACTGTTGATATGGAAGGCTTCTTATACTGGTATGAGGGCGCTAACCCACATATCACTTCTGTAAAGGTTGCAGAATAACACCAGGAACCATAAACAGCCATGGCCCACCAGATAGGGTCATGGCTGTTCTTTTATCCAAACATAACAATTTTTCTTTCTCTGATCATTTCTACAGATGCCGGCATTTCGTAAACCTGTTGGATCATCTTGGAGGTCACTATTTCCGGACCTCCGCATCCAAGTACCCCTCCATGCTTCATAAACAAGAACCGGTTACAATACCGCAATGCCAGATTCACATCATGGATCACCATAAGGCCACTTACTCTTTTCTCATCAATGTATGCCTTTACCAGTTCAAGAACATCATGCCGGTTTTTGGGGTCTAAGCAGCTGGTTGGCTCATCTAACAGCAGAAGCTCCGGTTCCTGGGCCATTGCCCTTGCCAGCATCACCTTTTGTTTTTCACCGCCAGATAACTCATCCATATATCTCAGCTTCCAGTCCCCAATCCCAAGCCTTTCCAGAATCTGATTGCACAATTCCATATCATCTGCTGAAACAGACCATTTCATATAGGGTTTTCTGCCAAGTAATACCGTATCAAATACGGTCAGACGGCTGATCTCTGAAAACTGACTGACATAGGCCATCCGTTTTGCTGCTTCATGATTGGACAGGCTTAACACGTTCTGGCCATTCATCAGCACAACACCGTTTTGTGGTTTATGAATACGGTTCATACAGGTGATCAGTGTGCTTTTTCCCACGCCATTGACTCCTAAAACCGCCATAAATTCTCCAGAATCCAGTTGAAAGGATACCTGATCCAGGATTTTTTTCTGACCATAAGAAAAAGAAAGATTTTTTACTTCTATCATTTCAGATTCCCCTTTCGTATGATCATATACAAAAATAGCGGAGCGCCAAGAAATGACGTTAAGGCACCGATCGGAAGGACTGTCGGCGCAGCCAGCAGCCTGGAAGCAATATCCGCCAGGATCAAAATCGCCGCTCCCCCAAGAGCAGAAGCCGGGATCAGATAGCGATGGTCATTTCCTACTACCTTCCGTACCATATGCGGCGCGATCAAACCGATAAAACTGATACAACCGACAAATGCCACAGAAACAGCTGCGATCAAAGACCCTGCGATCATACTTCCAACGATCAGCGCATCTACAGAAACGCCAAGGCTTTTTGCAGTATGATGTCCACTTTCAAGGGCATTGTAGTTCCATCGGTTCCAATAAAACCATAACCCCGATGCCAGCGTCAGAATACTGATCAGACCGATTTCTCTCCATCCGGCTCTTCCAAGGCTGCCAAAGGTCCAGTAAACGATCGTTGCCATGACCACATCATCGCAAAAATACTGGATCAGGGTGGTCGCTCCTGTAAATAAAGAGCTTAATGCCACTCCTGCTAAAATCATAGTGGATGGTGTGGCTTTTGTAAAAAAGGCGAGCATTAAGATCACGATGGTTGTGGTGATCCCGCCTGCAAACGCACAGATACTTACCATATAGGGATTGGTGATCGTCAATGCTCCTCCGGTACCGGAATTCACCTGGATTCCGGCTCCCAGCATCGTAATGGCAAAAGCCGCGCCAAAGCTGGCGCCCTGGGAAACCCCAAGCGTTGATGCCGAGGCCAGGGGATTTCTCAGTACATTCTGCATCACACAGCCAGTTAACGCAAGGGCTGCTCCTACTGCTATGGCTGTTGCTGTACGCGGCATCCTGACATTCCAGATGATGGTCTCCATCTGCTTTGTCCCCCGGTGCAGCAGCGCAGCGAATACATCCGGAATCTTCATTCCCGACGAACCCGTACACAGGCTCCATACGGTCAGTCCCACCACCAGAACGAACAACTCTGCCAAAAACAGCCGTTTACGCCAGATATACTGTTCATACTTATCTTTCGACTTATTGAAAATATTCATTTAATGTACCATAGATCAAACCGCCCTCACGCATCTGTGAGAACGTATCTTCTCCTAAAAATGTTGTTAAGATTTCATTGCTTTTATCTTCCATGGTCAGATCCTCGAATTGCTCTGGGTACAGTATCATGCCAGTATAATATGCATCCATCAGTGCATAGGTAATATTCATTCCGCAGTTATTAAAGGATGGAAGTGCATATACATTTTCTTCTTTTACCGCTCTGACTGTTTTGAAATACTCCGGATTTCCACTGATCTCATCACTGACAAGATCCATATTGCCCGGATCCAGGAAAATCATATCCGGATCCCATGTAAGAATCTGTTCCAGATCAGCCTCATAATATCCATCTTCCGTATCCACATCTGCCACATTTTTTGCGTTCACCGCATCAAATGGACCAAACTTGGAATAGGTTCCAGTAAATCCATGACGACCGCTGAATGTCACCGCACCGGCATAAGCAGTTGGCTTTTCTTCTTCTGGGATTTCTGCTGTACGGCTATTTAAATCTTCCTTACACTGATCAATATAAGTCAATAATTCTTCACAGCGCTCTTCTTTCTCTACAACCTCCGCAAATACCCGCATTGCACTATAAAAGCTCTCATTTGCAAGTCCTTTGCTTGTATAACGGACACATACTACCGGGATTCCCGTCTGATTTTCCAGTTCTTCTGCTGCCTCCTGGGAGAAGCCTGCTAAGATCACATCCGGAGCTGCCATAATGATCGCTTCCGCATAACCATTATTGGCGCCACTTCCGCCACCAGCACCTACCAATGGTAATTTTCTGGTCTCATCTCGAAGGATCGGGCTGTAATCTCTTAAAATATTAACTCCTCCTGCATCGTGTTCCTCAATTCCGGCCATTTTATCCTCTGCATCCAGGTAAACGGCGATTCTCGGAGCGCCACTTCCCAGGCAGACGATGGAATCTACCTCATCCGGAATCTCTACTTCTCTTCCCCATGTATCCTTCACGATCCTGGTTTTTCCTTCAGACGCTGCCGCACCTGCCTCCTGCGCGGTTGTTTCTGTCTCTTTGGCAGCCGCTTCTGTTACTGTTTCTTTCGTTGTCTCTGTTGCTGCTGTCTGGTTTTTGCAGCCTGTCATACCCATCATCACGGCTGCCGCCATCATGACTGCTGCCATTCTGTTTTTTCTCATATTCGCGATCTCCTCTAATTCTTGTTTAGCGGTAATTCTTGTTTACCAATAACTGTCTCCGTACCTTCACAGACACGTTTTACCAGCCTCTGGTATATTCCTTGAAGCAGTCCATGCAGACCTTTTTCCCATCCTGAAGCCTCATTCTATGTTCTGGAGCATCTTCTCCACAGATTTCGCAGGTAACATTTCTAAAAATCCGGGCGCGCTCTGGTAACTGAACCTGAGTATCTTTATAATCGAATACCTCCTCTATCGGACATTCCAGCAGATATTGATAGTATTCTTCCTTTTCCATTCCTGGATTTCTTTTTTTCATATAAAAGCGCACTGCTTTTCCGGTATCGCGCCGGATAAATGTATAGGCTGATTTTCCGGTATTCCGGTATAACAGATTCCCTTTTCCTAAAGAACACCCTAACACAGCCTGGATCGCATCCACACCGCATGCGTCATTTTCCGTTATACACACCAGTTCTTCGTCCTTACTTCCTGTCACCCCCATCACTTTCATCGCAGCCTCACATGCCTTAAACCCGATTGCAAGTCCCGGACACACATGTCCATGGAAGGCTGCCGCCTTCTGCCATAACGGTTCTAAATCTTTTTCCATCATTTTCTCCTCTCATCTAATCATAAATGACACAAAAAAGAAGGTATAGCTATCGTTATTAAGCTATACCTTCTGGTATCATAATCAGTTCCTCTGATTGTATTATTGATCTTATTGAAACTTTATCATCTGAGAAATTCTTCTGAATTTCAAGTATGCTTCTTGCATACGAAGCTTAGTATATCAGATTGACAACTATCTGTCAACTTGGATCATTCTGACTCTTTCTTCTATGACTTGTCCCATTCACGACTAATTGGGATTTGCCCCACTCATAACGAACCGTTCCCTAACGCCAGCAGATGCAAAAACCGCTCCCCATATTTCTCTGCCTTTACCACTCCCACACCGGATACCTCAAGCAGCTCCTCCTGATTCTTCGGCCGGAGCTGGCACATGGAAATTAAGGTTTTATCAGAAAATACGATGTACGGCGGAATCTTTTCTTCTTTAGCGATCTCCATACGGAGGACACGCAGCCTCTCAAACAGAGCCTGGTCTTCTCCGGAAAGAGCTGCTGCACCGGCTTTTCGCTTGGAGGAGGTGGTCTTTTTGCGGGTGGTAATTCTTCCATCCTCCGGCTCTGACTCTTTTTCTGCTTTTGTATCTACTTTTCGCAGCACCAGCTCTGTCCCGTCCAACACAGCCCTGGATTTTTCTGTCAGCTTTACAATGGCGTAAACATCATGGGTCACATGAAAATATCCCTGAAGCTGGAGATCGTTAAAAATCTGGCGAAGCTCCGGAATTGTGTAACGGGAAAGCTTTCCATAGTAAGGATTCTCTTCCATATGATACTGACGGATTCTGGCAGTTTTTGATCCCCGGACCGTATCCAGGATCACATTGACGCCGTACCGTTCCCTGCAGGACTGCACACAGCCTGCCATGGCTGCGGCTGCCTCCGTAATATCCTCGGTCTCATAATCTCTCAGGCAGTTGGAACAATTTCCACAGGTCCCGCTGGCCTCCTCACCAAAATAATTCAGGATATAAGTCCGCAGACACTCCCTGGTCAGGCAATAGAAATTCATTTTCTGCAGCCGCTCCCGGTCTCTTTCCATCACCTGCTCCCTGGTAACGAAATCCAGTTCCTGATTATCCTGATTGTGCTCAATGAACATCTGGTTGGTGATCACATCCTGGGGGCTGTAGTATAACATGCACTCCGCATTTTCCCCGTCACGCCCGGCTCGCCCCGCCTCCTGATAATAGCTTTCCAGGTTCTTGGGCATACCGTAATGAAGCACAAACCGGACATTGGATTTATCAATTCCCATACCAAAAGCATTCGTTGCCACCATCACCTGCACCCGGTCATTGATAAAATCCTCCTGATTCTGCTTCCGTTCCAGATCACTTAGCCCCGCATGGTAACGATTTACGGAAAATCCTTCCTCCTGCAGCTTCTGACACACATCCTCCACTACTTTCCTGGTCAGACAGTAAATAATGCCGCTGTCCTCCCTGTGGTTTTGCAGATAATCGACAATGGCACGATACCGGTCACGAACCGTTTCCACACCAAAATACAGATTTTTCCGGTCAAATCCCGTGGTCAGAGTCTCCGGGTTGTGCAGCTTCAAAATCTTCTTTATATCTTCCCGGACCTGGGCAGTCGCCGTAGCGGTAAATGCACTGACCACCGGACGTTTCGGAAGCTGCTCCACAAATTCTGTGATCTTCAAATAACTGGGCCGGAAATCCTGTCCCCACTGGGATACACAGTGGGCCTCGTCCACCGCCACCATGGAGATCTTCACATGACAGGCAAAATCCAGAAATTCCGGGCTCAATAACCGTTCCGGCGCCACATAGATAATCGGATACCGTCCATTTCTCGCCAGACTCAGCGCCTTATAATACTGATTCACCGTCAGGGAACTGTTCAAATACGCCGCATGGATGCCTGCCTGGTTTAAGGACTCCACCTGATCCTTCATCAAAGAGATCAGCGGAGAGATCACCAGCGTGATCCCATCCATGATCAGAGCCGGGATCTGATAGCAGATGGATTTTCCTGCTCCTGTCGGCATGATCCCCAGCACATCCCGGCCCTTTAAAATGCTGTCGATCAGAATCTCCTGACCTGGACGGAAAGAATCATATCCAAAATACTGCTTTAATAATTGATATTTCATCGGCGCTGTGCCGCCTGCACCAGATGTTTGGCAAGAACGGCAGTGGTCACTGCTCCAACACCACCTGGCACCGGAGTCGCTGCCGCTGCTTTGCCTTCCAGCGATCCGAAATCCACATCTCCACACAGCTTTCCATCTTCATCCACATTGATTCCCACATCCAGAACCACTGCATCCTGGCCCACATAGTCGCCATTTAACATCTTTGCCTTTCCAGCCGCTGCCACCAGGATCTCCGCATTCTGGCAGGCGCCCTTTAAGTCACGGGTTCTTGTGTGGCACATGGTCACAGTTCCGTTGGCCTTTAACATTAACATGGCAAGTGGTTTTCCAACCACCATGCTTCTTCCAACCACGGTCACCCGTTTTCCCTCCACCGGGATTTCATTGGCATGCAGCACTTCCATCACTGCCTCTGCAGTACATGGGGCAAACCCGCTGGAATCCCCAGCAAATACCTTAGCGATATTCTCCGGGGAAATGCCGTCTAGATCCTTCTTCGGATCGATCATCCGCTCAATGTCTTTCTCGCAGATCTGCTTTGGAAGCGGACGCAGCATCAGAATTCCTGTGACATCTGCATCCCCGTTGATTTTCTGGAATTCTTCTTTAAACTCCCCATCAGAAATATCTGCCGGAAAATGATAAGACTCCACTCTCAGGCCAAATGCCTCCATTTTTTTCGTGGCGCCACGCTCATAGGACATATCATCCGGATTCTCTCCCACACGGATGATCGCCAGCTTCGGCACCTCCTGTAAACCAGCCGCGATCTGAGCGACTTCTTCCTTAATCTTAGCAGAAACCTCTGCGCCTTTTAAAATTTTCATCGTTTCCTCCTATTTTTTCAGCCGTGACAACACTTTCTCATAAACCCGATCCGCCCGCTTCGTTCCCTCTTCCAGCAGCTTCTCCGCTTTCTGGTTGATCTTCTCCGCCTCATCCCTCTGCTTCATGGATTTTGTATTAATATAAACATTCATCACCGCTCCCGTCAGAGCCGTCCGGATAAACTGGACCGCCACGCCCACATCACTGACCGCCATCACACTGCCATTGGCCTCCAGGAATTCCAGATGGCTGATGCACTTTTCTGCCGCCTCCATGATCTGCAGTGGCACCAGACTGGCTGCCCTTAGATTTTCTTCCATTACCGCTTCCTTATGTGCCTTTTCCTCTTCCGTACCAGATGGCAGACTGTAAGCCGCTGCCAATGGAGCAAACACCATGGCGTCCTCGTCTGCCAGAAGGAGCATCTCCTTCTGAAGTTCCGTAAGCTCCGTCATCCGCTCATAGACCTCTGCCTCTACTGCGGCATATCTTTTCTTACCGACAGTCAGATTCCCTACCATCAAACCCAGGGCCGTCCCTAAGGCTCCCGCCATGGCAGACGCGCCGCCGCCCCCGGGAACTGGTTTTTTCGATGATAATTCCTCCACAAATCCTTCGATCACCTGCTCTTTGATCATAAATTTGGTCTCCTTCTTATGCTGTTTATGGGTAGGCATTTTCTGAACTGAAAATGCCGCTTCCAGACGAATCATCCTTCTCCCTGGATCGTTCCCATAAGAATAGCACAGGTTTTGTCGTTAATCAATGCTTATACACTGTTTAAATCATTAAAGTTCCCAAAGCGCAACGCGTGAACAGTAACCCCAAAGCAGATTCCTGGAAACAGCGGTGCAAATGGTTCCTGGTAATGCCTGTTTTCATGGTGTTTTTTGAATTATGGTTCATAATTATACATCTGTGCTGAATAATATGCAAGTTTTTTTATAATTATTTGATTTAGGGTTGCATTTTCCAAAAAGATGGTGTATATTTATGAAAGTTTATATGATAAAAACGCGTAACTGTGAAGATACCGAACAGTTACAAAAACGCAATCACATAGGAGGATACATATTTATGAAAGAAAAAGTTGTTTTAGCTTATTCCGGCGGACTTGACACCACAGCCATTATCCCGTGGTTAAAAGAACATTTTAATTATGATGTTGTCTGCTGCTGCATCGACTGTGGACAGGGCAGCGAATTGGACGGCTTAGAGGAGCGTGCAAAATTATCCGGCGCTTCTAAATTATACATTGAGGACCTGGTTGACGATTTTGCAGAGAACTACATTGTTCCTTGTGTTCAGGCAAACGCAACCTATGAGAACAAGTATTTATTAGGTACTTCCATGGCTCGTCCAGCCATCGCAAAACGCCTGGTTGAGATTGCCAGAAAAGAAGGCGCTGTTGCTATCTGCCACGGCGCTACCGGTAAAGGTAATGACCAGATCCGATTCGAGTTAGGTATCAAGGCCCTGGCTCCAGATATCAAGATCATCGCACCATGGCGTATGACAGACGTATGGACCATGCAGTCCCGTGAGGACGAGATCGAATACTGCAAACAGCATGGCATCGATCTTCCATTCTCCGCAGACAGCAGTTACAGCCGTGACCGTAACTTATGGCACATCAGCCATGAGGGTCTGGAGTTAGAGGATCCGGCAAATGAGCCAAACTACGATCACCTTCTGGTATTGAGCACTACTCCTGAGAAAGCTCCAGACGAGCCAGAATATGTAACCATGACCTTCGAGAAGGGTGTTCCAACCAGCATCAATGGCGAGAAGATGAAGGTGGCTGACATCATCCGTAAGTTAAATACCTTAGGCGGCAAACACGGCATCGGTATCGTAGACATCGTAGAGAACCGCGTTGTCGGCATGAAATCCCGTGGTGTTTATGAGACTCCTGGCGGAACCATCTTAATGGAGGCTCACAAACAGTTAGAGGAGCTGGTTCTTGACCGCGCTACCATGGAAGTCAAGAAAGAGATGGGTGATAAACTGGCTCAGGTTGTATACGAGGGCAAATGGTTCACTCCTCTGTGCGAGGCGATCCAGGCATTCGTAACCTCTACCCAGGAATATGTAACCGGCGAAGTTAAATTCAAATTATACAAAGGCAACATCATCAAAGCTGGAACGACTTCTCCATACTCCTTATACAGCGAGTCCCTGGCTTCCTTCACCACCGGTGATCTGTATGATCATCACGATGCAGATGGCTTCATCACTCTGTTCGGTCTTCCATTAAAGGTTCGTGCGATGAAGATGCAGGAGTTAAAGAAAAACAACACCAGCACCAACTAATCAAACGTAATCGGACAGATTTTCTCAAATGGAATTTTCAGACCTGTGAAAACGGTTTTTAAGACTGTTTTCACAGGTCTTTCTCTTGACAAACAATTTTTTGCTTGCTACTCTTGGTAATGGAAATGAAAATGAAAAGAGGTTTTTCTTATGCATATGATCGACAGAAACAGTCCCTGCTGGTGTGGCAGCGGACGCAAATACAAAAAATGTCATTATGATTTTGACGAGAAGCTGATGGCTTATGAGCACAGGGGCTGCATCGTTCCGGAACACAACATGATCAAAACTCCGGAGCAGATCGAGAAGATCAAAGCAAGCGCCCAGGTCAACATCGCAGTCCTGGACTACGTGGCAGAACACATCAAAGAGGGGGTTACCACAGAGGACATCGACCGCTGGGTTTACGAGGAGACCACCAGACGAGGCGCTATCCCGGCTCCATTAAACTATGAAGGTTTCCCAAAGAGTGTCTGCACCTCCATCGATGAGGTAGTCTGCCACGGAATCCCGGATCCAAAGCGGGTATTAAAAAACGGTGACATCATCAATGTGGACTGTTCCACCATCTTAAACGGCTACTACTCCGACTCCTCCCGTATGTTCTGCATCGGCGACGTCTCCCCTGAGAAAAAACGCCTGGTTGAGATCGCCCGCCAGAGCCTGGAAGTGGGCTTAAAAGAGGTAAAACCCTGGAATTTCTTAGGCGATATGGGTTCTGCCATCCACGATTTCGTTCGGGAAAACGGTTACAGTGTTGTCCGGGAAATCGGCGGCCACGGCATTGGCTTAGAATTCCATGAGGAACCATGGGTCAGCTATGTTTCTGAAAAGGGAACCGAGATGCTGATGGTTCCTGGCATGATGTTCACCATCGAGCCGATGATCAACATGGGAAAACCAGATGTGTTCGTTGACGAGGATGATGACTGGACCGTCTACACCGAAGACGGCCTCCCATCCGCCCAGTGGGAGATCCAGGTATTAGTTACCGAGGACGGATACGAGATCATCTCTTACTGATTTTTCTTGTAAAATAGGATCCTGCGGCGGGTCGCTTTAGCGACACTCTTCCACTCCGCCGCAGTGCGATCCCTCGGAGCGTTTTTCAATTACCTGATCCCATACAAGGGGAATTCCAGTGGTCTCCACTCTCACTTTATTCCGGTTTTCTCTCCTAATGCCAATACGGCATTTCTCACACATTCCGGACATGGACATAATGGAACTCCTGTCTCCATTCCCTTTAAATCCTTACAGATCGTTCCACCGCATCTTTGCTGGAAATCCGATAAGATCTCCCTGGAATATCGTGGTGTTCCTTTGCCTTCTGTCAGATCCCCGGCAACCACAATGGCACCGATCAATGCCCCACAGGTACTCTCCATACATCCCATGCCTGCTGCAAATCCCGCTGTCAATTTCATCAGTTCTTCGGAATTCACCGGAAGCTTGTCCTCAAATGCTTTTAATACGGCCTGTGTGCAGTTGCACTGTCCTGTTGCTTTTAATTCTGCCGCGTATTCGGCACGTTCTTCGATCGTCATAATCATTCTCCTCTGTATTTTTTCGTATATCATGTTCTCCACTCAACCACATCCGAATAAGCCTTTCTTGGTCTTGCCAGTAACAATTTGTCAAGGACTTTTTAGTCCCCCTCATACTGAGTTGCTTTCGATCTGACTGTTCAGGTCCATGCTCTGAACCTCGTTGGCCAGCATTCTCTGAATCTTCTGCTGAAGTGTTACTGGACTTTAACTTCTACACTACAACTACCACTCGATACATTTTCTTCCTCAAGATCAGTCAATTTCATTCTTATGAATTTCAAAATCTATAATCCATTTCAAAATTGACTTATCTCCATTAAGATACTTATTAATATTCTTTGCAAGTTCTCTTGACTTTGAAACTGGAACTACATAATCAAATACCTTAGACATTGTTATAAGCGACTCGTTTGTCCATTCCCCCTCAGCTACAACAATGCCCAACATATTTTTGTATTTTCCTTTCCAGTTGATAGCACTGAACATTTTATCCTTAGCATAAAGTGAAGCATGTCTACTACTTGACTTCCTGACTTCGATAAATGCCAATGGATTTTCTTCATCTGGAATTACAAAATCTGATCTGAATTTGTATACAACACCTGCAATTCCAGAATACTCTTCTTCTGCTTTAAAAGGCACACCTTCCGATTCCAATGCATCTTTTACTACAGCTTCATATAATAATCTTCCAACTAAGTCTCGAATAATTCCTTCAAGTGTTCTCTCTGTTCTGTCCTTAATTTGTATGATATTAATAGTATTCTTACTAAAATAATCATTTGCATAATCCGAAATCTTTATAGATGAAGGACCACTAATATTCTGGTCCGATGCAGAACCAAATATCGTTTTCAAATTTGCTTTACTGGCAATATTTAAGGCCGCCTGCCAAATCGGTAATAAATAAGCATTATCTTTTACTGTCTCCGGTGTAATATTTGAAAACTCACCGGAGACCTCTGATGCTTTTGAAATTAACAATGAAATATATTCTCTAGAGTTTTCATAAACGTATGCTGAAACACCTTTTTCAATGTCAAACTTTACTGCGCCAACTCTACTGACCGCATCTAGGCACTGCTCAGGGGTTAAATCCTTATACTCTAGTGATTTCCCCGCAAGAACCATTTGTCTTGCATGCGGATCTTCAAAAAGTTCTATATCAAAATCCAAAAAGTTATTCGTCTTTTCAACAATCTCGAAATAATGCTGAATTGATTCCTGCATTTTTTCTGTAGCAAATTCATATAGCGTTTTCATTATAATTACTCCCCCTTTATAGCAATAATTTCAAACTCGCCTAACTGCTTATTAGACTTTGCTCTTTTTTCAAGAACCCACCTATCACCGCGATCACGCATTCTCTGTATCTCAATGTTCTTGGCGTTCAAAGCTATCAAAATATCTTTTAAATACTCCTGTGTATCAATATGAATGCCATAAAATGCAGCATCGCTAACAACAATATGTATTTCTCCGTTTGCTCTTAAGCTTTGTATACATTTATTTAATA
>OODU01000665.1_pt1 | contig 37584 bp, 30 predicted proteins | sample 1671171 | NCBI WGS metagenome assembly OODU01 (sample SAMN06348129, study PRJEB24527) | human gut metagenome | biome: human gut; feature: ankylosing spondylitis patient; material: feces | host: Homo sapiens | place: China | collected 2015-10
TCTAACAGCTTCGGCTTTGAGATGGAAAAAGACGCGGCTGGCGGCCGCGCCTTAAACCTTATTTATTATTGTAGGAGGTTGAAACTGCATTCTGTTCTGAAGATACGCAAACCACAAACACACATGATCTGTGCGGCTCGTTGAGGAGCAAGTTGTACAGACAAAGGCACGATCGATGAAAGTCGATTTCGCAAAGCCACGGCCCTAAACGGAGGAGTTTCTTCCGCATGGCAGCCGGTTGCCAGAAATACATTTGCAATCCCTCTCGATCAGCATGCACGCTGACTAAGGAGGTATTCATATGTTAAAAAAGAATACGCGCAAACGCCTGCTCGCAGGAGCTCTTGCGACTGTCATGATGCTGACCATGTGCCCGAGCTGGGCGCTGGCCGACGATGACGGCATCGCACCTCTGCCGCTCGTGGACGCAAACCGTCCCGTAGCAGAGTCCGCTCCCGTTGAAGCAGACCCCACCGAAACTCCCGCTGTTCCCACTCCTTCTGAACCCGAGGCAAAGCCTGCCGAGGATCAGGATACCGCACCGGCTCCGTCTGACGACGAAGCAAACGGCGGTACGGACAGCACGGAGTCTGGCAATAACAACGCTTCTTCCGACGCTTCGGAAGACAATTCTCAGAACAACAGTGCAGCAGACAGCACTCCCGACGTAAACAACCAGCCGCAGGACGCGGCAAATGAGGCCAACAGCTTTATCGACGGTCTCGACCTCACGATGGACGTCTCTACGGCCCAGACACTTACAGCTGAGTATTGGATTACCAACGCTCGCGCAACCGATGAAAACAAGGTCAACACGCTGACTATCAGTTCGGACATGGACCGTATCACGGATGAGGACGGCATTCCCGTTGCTGAACTGGCACCCCCAACCCGTACCGACATCAACGGCTACGCAACCACCGTTTTCGGCCATGCCCGTGTACTCAGAAGCTGGGAGCATCAGGTAGAGTACCGCACTGACCGCAGCACCTCCGGTACTGAAATCGATGCTATCCGCTATTACTCCGGCCTTTTAAGTTATTTCCAGTACCATGTTAAGGGAACCACCGATTGGAAACGCTTCTACAACAGCAGCGACCAGCTGGTATTCTACTATCTGGTTCGCACCGACTATTCGAAGATGGTTCAGATTGACGTTTCCGACTGGGCGCTTAACTACGAGCCGACCGACACGACCGACCGCCGCAGCGTAACCTATCAGGTTTACGTCAAGGGCGGTAACGAAGACGATACCTATCAGCTCGTTAATAGCGCTACGTTCTGGTACAACAAGACCTTTACCGTTTCGTCCGTTCTGGTTCGCCAGACCGACGCCGACCATTACACCATTGACAGTGTAGCGCTCGACCCGTTCAATCTCGGCAACCCGACCGTAAACGACAACGACGAGTATCAGTTCAGCCTCGACCTTTCCGAGACCGAAGACCGCAACGCTACCGTTAAGATTTACGTCACCCCGAAAGTTCAGCCGCACAAGCTGAAATACGTTCTGAACGGCGGCATCATCACGAGCGATGACAACACCTACACTGTCGGCGAAGTTTATCCCGACATGAGAATCACCGTTCCGACCGCTGAACGCGAAGACCACACCTTTGGCGGCTGGTATGATGAAACAACGGGCAAAAAGTACGAGACCGGCGACCTGATGCCGGGCAAAGACCTGACGCTCACTGCACGGTGGACTGCCAGCACCCCGACTCCGCCGGAACCGCCCACGACCCCGGCTAAGTATTTCGTACTTCTGCCGAATCGCGGCACCCCCGAAGAACAACGATGATCAGGGCGAAGAATTCTACCTGCCGAGCAGCAGGTCTGACGGCGGTGTAAAGGACAAGAGCAACTATACCGGTTACACGGGTTTTATTACCGAAACCGGCAAACAGGCAGCAGACGGCGCTTACGACGCGGACGACGAAAAAAACGGCGTATTCAACCCCAATGGCTATGGCGTTGACTATCTGGTTCCGCCGACAGAACTCGGTTTCTTTACCAAGGACCACTGGTCGGAAGATGGCAAAAGCTACAACAAGGAGGGTTCCAATACCTCTAACCCGTTCTCGGTACTGGGCGACAAATTCAACGTACACAACATCAAAATCGTATGGTACACCATCAAGTATCAGGGCGAGGCCGATGGCTACCACGTTGACGGCTACGTTGCCGGTGTTCCGGTCAAGGTAACCTATCACTCGAACGACCGCGCTATTTCTGGCACGGCTGAAACGACCTCCGTTGTAGAAGCTACCTCCGGCGATACCCATATCGTTCTCGAGAATATGTTTACCGTTCCGAACGGCTACGCTTTCGGCGGCTGGTACACCGATGCAGACTGCACCAATGGCGCAGAAAAGGCAGTCGGTTCTAACGAGCTTCTGATGACCGACCTGCATCTGTACGCAAAGTGGGTTCCGAACAAGTTCGCCGTAAGCTACTTTGTTGACAACGTACAGGACGGCGAAACTGAGGAGCACGCTGTCGGCACTGATGTAACCGTAAAGGCTACTCCGACCAAGACCGGCTACACCTTCTCCGGTTGGACTCCGGCAGCTGACGTTGCAAACATTATCAAGGTTGCTGATGGCAAGTTCACCATGCCGGCACAGAACGTTCTCTTTAACGGTACGTTCACTATCAATCAGTACAACGTAACCTACAAGGTTGGCACTGAGGTAGTCTACACTGATGTCTACAACTTCAATTCCGACGTTGCAATCCGACCCGTTCCGACCAAGGACGGCTACACCTTCACCGGCTGGAAGATTGGCGACAAGGATGCTGAGAACTTCAAGATGCCTGCGCACAACGTTGAAATCCACGGCTCTTACCGCCAGAACACGCGCAAGTACACCGTAAACAAGCACTTCTACGACGAGAAGGGTGCTGAGATTGCCGAGCTGGCATCTACTGCAAACGCTTCCGGCGCAGAAAACGCTCCGATTGCTGACCTTTACAAGGCTGACGCGGCGAACCAGACCGTTGACGGCAAGAACTACGTTTACGTTCCGGGTCTGACCAAGGTTACCGATAACCTTGAAAAGCTGACCAAGGACGTTACCATCGACCTGCATTACTACCTTAACGTCGAGGGCGGCAACGACACCCCGGACGCCTGGGAGTACCGTCTTACATTCAAGGTTGTAAACGGCGAGTGGAACGACGGCGGCAACGCTGACCTCGTAGCTTACGTTCCGTTCAAGGACTATAAAACCGGCAAAGACCTCGAATACGTTGTGGTTCCGGCCACCCGTATCCCGCCCGTTGGCGAAAAGCCGAACTCCGGCTACCATGCCGGTTCCTGGGATACGACCCCTGTCGGTAATGACAAGGTTCAGAAGGACACCGTATTCACCTACACCTACGCGAAGAACAGCAGCGGCGGCAGCTCCGGCGGCAGCTCCGGCAGCAGCTCCGGCAGCTCCGGCAGCTCCGGCGGCAGCCACCGCAGACCTACCGTTACCATCCAGGACGAGGTTCCGACCGGTCTGAACGGTGACGATCACTATGCGTACATCGTCGGCTACCCGGACAAGACCGTCCGCCCGCAGAACGGCATCACCCGTGCTGAGGTCGCGACCATCTTCTTCCGCCTGCTGACCGACGAGACCCGCAACGCTAACTCCACCAAGTCCAACAGCTACTCCGACGTAGCAGCCGGTGCATGGTACAACCATGCGGTTTCTACGCTGAGCGCTATGGGCATCGTAAAGGGCGACAGCGACGGCAAGTTCAACCCGAACGCTTCCATCACCCGTGCCGAGTTCGCAGCTATCGCGGCTCGCTTTGACGGCAACGCGAACACCTCCGCTGCATCTTTCAGCGACATCGCAAACCACTGGGCGAAGGACGAAATCAGCGCGGCAGCCAACAACGGCTGGATCACCGGTTACACCGACGGCACTTTCCGTCCGAACAACCGCATCACCCGCGCCGAGGCCATGGCTCTCGTCAACCGCGTTCTCAAGCGTCTCCCCGAGACCGACGAGGACCTGCACGCAGACATGATCAAGTGGAGCGACAACTCCGATGCTTCTCAGTGGTACTACCTTGACGTTCTGGAGGCTACCAACAGCCACTACTACCAGACCAAGGAGAACCAGTTCGAGAAGTGGACCGAGCTGCGCGATACCCGCGACTGGACCGAACTGGAAAAGTAAATACTTTCCCTATGCAGCCCCCGACTTCGGTCGGGGGCTGTTTTTTTGCTGTCGAGAAACCGCGCCGCCAAACCGGGTTTTCTCTTGTGTAATTTACCGAATTTCTGCAAAAGGCGCTTCTCTGCTTGTCATTACGGCGGCATCGGTGTATAATAACATCGTTCGGCAGGCTGTGCCCTGCCAGAAAAAGAAATACAAGCGAACAGACGGTGCCGCCGTGCAGCATTTTTCCGCTGCGGCTGCGGGTAAAAGGGAAACAGGTGCAAGTCCTGTACGATCTCGTCACTGTAAGCGTGGAGCATTCCGCCAGATATGTCACTGATGCCGTGCATCGGGAAGGCGGCGGCGTGCAATGAGGCGCGAAGTCAGGAAACCTGCCGTTCTGCTGGTACGGAAAGCTTTTCCAGGTCACGAGTCATTGACTGTACTGATGCCGCATTGCATTACGACAGTCCCTTTTCGCCCGCGCGGCAGAGGGACGTTGTGTTTTCTGTGCCCTTTTCAGGGCTTTTCCCCGGTGCGCTTGCCGGAGGAGCCGAAAAAAGGAGGAACTTTTTCATGAAACTCAAGAAACTGGGCGCTCTGCTGCTCTCCGCGAGCCTGATGATGGCGGCTCTGACCGCCTGCGGCAGCAAGCCGGCTGCAAACGACACCGCCGAGGACACCAAGGGCGCGGACGCCGCTGCAACCGATACCGCGGCAGACGACGATGAGAACTACGAAACGGGTGACGCAAGCTTGGATAATCCGCTCAATCAGGACGAAATCGGCGAAAACGAGCTGCTGGTCGTCAGCTTCGGCACCAGCTACAACGACAGCCGCCGCGAAACCATCGGCGCCATCGAGGCCGCTATGCAGAAGGCGTTCCCGGACTACTCCGTCCGCCGCGGCTTCACCAGCCAGATCATCATCGACCACGTAAACAAGCGTGACGGCGAGGTCATCGACAACGTGACCGAGGCGCTCGACCGCGCGGTTGCAAACGGCGTCAAGACCCTCGTCGTTCAGCCGACCCACCTGATGAACGGCCTTGAGTACACCGACCTCAAGGACGAGCTGGCAGGCTACTCCGACTCCTTCGAGAAGGTCGTTCTCGGCGAGCCGCTGCTCACCTCTGATGCGGACTTCCAGACCGTTATGAACGCAATCGTTGACGCGACCAAGGAGTACGACGACGGCGAGACCGCTATCTGCTTCATGGGCCACGGCACCGAGGCTGACTCCAATCAGGTCTACACCAAGATGCAGGAAACCCTGACCGCAGCAGGCCACAAGAACTACTTCGTCGGCACGGTTGAGGCGACCCCGTCCCTCGACGATGTGATCGCGGCTGTCAAGGAAAGCGGCTTCAAGAAGGTCGTGCTGCGTCCGCTGATGATCGTTGCCGGCGACCACGCGAACAACGACATGGCAGGCGATGAGGACGGCTCCTGGAAGACCGAGTTCGAGAAGGCCGGCTTCGAGGTAACGACCGTTGTAGAAGGTCTGGGCGGTCTGACCGACATTCAGAACCTGTTCGTTGCGCACGCGCAGGCAGCTGTTGACTCGCTCAAGTAATCTTTCCATACCAGATACAGGTCCGGACTGCGAAAGCGGGCCGGACCTTCTTTTATCCGTCAAACACAAGGAGAAAACAATCTATGAACAGCAAAAAAACACTTCTGGCCGCTCTCCTGGCGGCGCTCATGCTCACCTCCGGCTGCGGCAGCTCCGCCTCTCAGCAGCAGACCGACACCGCCGCGCAGACCGGCGAGACCGGCACCTCGAATGTTGCTTCTGCGTCCGACATGGCCGAGGTCGAGGACGTCGTTGAGGATGGTATGATCCCGATTGCCGGCGACCAGGTAAAGGACGGCACGTATCATGTCACCGTCAAGTCCAGCTCCAAGATGTTCGACATCACCGCCTGCGAACTGACCGTCGAGGGCGGCAAGATGACCGCCGTCATGCACATGGGCGGCACCGGCTACCTCTATGTCTACATGGGTACCGGCGAGCAGGCCGCGGCGGCTTCCGAGTCGGACTACATCCCGTTCACCGAGGAAGCGGACGGCACGCACAGCTTTACCGTGCCGGTTGACGCGCTCGACGAGGGCATCGACTGCGCCGCCTTCAGCAAGAAGAAGGAAAAGTGGTACGACCGCACCATCCTGTTCCGCGCGGACTCCCTGCCGATGGACGCCCTCGCGGACGGCGTGGTAACGACCCCGGCTGACCTCGGCCTCGCAGACGGCACCTACACGGCGGACGTTGCGCTCGCGGGCGGCTCGGGCCGCGCCTCTGTCGAGTCCCCGGCGCAGCTCACCGTCAAGGACGGCAACGTAACTGCGAAAATCGTCTGGAGCAGCAAGAACTACGACTACATGAAGGTCGGCGACACCAAGTACGACGCCGTTATCGAGGACGAGCACTCCACCTTCGAAATCCCGGTTTCCTGCTTTGACTGGGCGATGGCGGTCAAGGCCGACACCACCGCGATGAGCGAGGCGCACGAAATCGACTACACCCTGACCTTTGATGCCGCGTCTGTCGCGCCCCTCAGCAAATGAGGCGTGCAGCAGCCTTTTTCCTGACGTGCGCGCTTTCGGCAGGTCTGCTGACCGGCTGCGGCGGTGAGGCATCGTCCGCCCCCGCCGGCGGCACGCTCGACCTCACCCCGACCGGCTCGATGCCGCTGTCCTACGCCGAGCAGTTCACGGTCGATACCCTCGAAAACGGTCTGTCACTCATCACCATCGGCGGCGAGGACCGCTATCTGGTCGTGCCCGAGGGACAGCAAGTGCCGCAGACCGACGCGGACATCACCGTGCTCCAGCAGCCGATTGACAGCATCTATCTGGTCGCGACGAGCGCGATGGACTTCTTTATCTCGCTTGACGCGCTGGACACCATCTCGCTCTCCGGCACCAAGGCGGACGGCTGGTATCTCGACGAGGCGCGGCAGGCCATGAAAAACGGCGATATCGAATACGCCGGCAAGTACAGCGCCCCGGACTACGAGGCGATTTTCGATGCGGACTGCGACCTTGCGGTTGAGTCCACGATGATCTACCACACCCCCGAGGTCAAGGAGCAGCTCGAACGGCTCGGCATTCCCGTGCTCGTCGAGCGCTCGAGCTACGAAAGCAATCCCCTCGGCCGCATGGAGTGGATCAAGCTGTACGGCGTGCTGACCGGCAAGGAGGACGAGGCCGAGGCGCTCTATCAGGAGCAGCTCGACGCCCTCTCCCCCATCCTTGACCAGCCGTCCACCGGCAAGACCGCCGCGTTCTTCTACATCACGGCGAACGGTGCCGTAAACGTGCGCAAATCCACCGATTACGTCCCGAAAATGCTCGAACTTGCGGGCGGAAAGTACATTTTTGACGATCTCACCGATGACGACGCCCGCTCGACCATGAATATGCAGATGGAGAACTTCTACGCAGGCGCAAAGGACGCGGACGTTCTCATCTACAACTCGACCATTGACGGCGAGCTGCACTCGCTCGACGAGCTGCTCGCGAAAAGTCCGCTTCTCGCGGATTTCAAAGCCGTGAAAAACGGAAATGTCTGGTGCACCGAACAGAGCCTTTTTCAGTCCGCCATGGGCCTTGGCGGCATGATTCAGGACTTTCACGCGATTTTTTCGGGCGAAAATACCGACAACCTGCACTATCTGCATCAGCTGACCTGAAACGGAGGGGAAAATCTTGCAGCCTGACCACCGTGCACGCTATACGCTCGGCTTTGCTCTGCTTGCCGCGCTGCTCGCCGCGCTCATCCTCTGGAACCTGAATACCGGCAGTCTACACCTCTCCCCGGCTGAGGTCGCGGACATTCTGCTCACGCGCACGGGCGAAAACGCCGCCGTCGTGTGGGAGATCCGCCTGCCGCGGCTTATCGCCGCCTTGCTGCTCGGCGGGGCGCTTTCGGTCTCCGGCTTTCTGCTCCAGACCTTTTTCGCGAACCCCATCGCCGGTCCGTTCGTGCTCGGTATCTCGTCCGGCGCAAAGCTGACCGTTGCCCTCGCGATGATCGGTCTGCTCTCGCGCGGCCGCGTTATCGGCTCGACCGGCATGATTTTCGCCGCTTTCCTCGGCGCGATGCTGTCGATGGGCTTCGTGCTCGTCCTCGCACAGCGCGTGCGCCAGATGTCCCTGCTCATTATCGCGGGCGTCATGGTCGGCTACATCTGCTCGGCGGTCACGGATTTCATTGTGACCTTCGCCGAGGACAGCAACATCGTAAACCTGCACAACTGGTCGCAGGGCAGCTTTTCCGGCATTTCGTGGGACAATGTCCGCGTCATGACGCCGGTCGTGCTCGTATCGCTTCTCTGCGCCTTTCTGCTGTCCAAGCCGATGGGCGCGTATCAGCTCGGCGAGGGCTGCGCCCGCAGCATGGGCGTCAACATCCGCCTGTTCCGCGTATCGCTTATTCTGCTGTCGAGCGTGCTGAGCGCCTGTGTCGCCGCCTTCGCGGGGCCTATCTCCTTTGTCGGCATCGCGGTGCCGCAGCTCATGAAGGGTCTGTTCGGCACGGCAAAGCCGCTCGTTCAGATACCGGCGTGCTTCGCCGGCGGAGCGGTTTTCTGCCTGTTCTGCGACCTTGTCGCGCGGACGGTATTCGCGCCCACCGAACTGAGCATCAGCTCGGTCACGGCTATTCTGGGCGCTCCTGTCGTCATTTTCATCATGGTGCGCCGCCGCACGCGCACGATGTAGGGAGGGATACGCCATGTCAAACGAGCTTCTCCGCGCGGAGAACATGACCGTCGGCTACGGCGGCGTTCCCCTCATCCGCGACATCGCGCTCAGCGTGTCGGGCGGCGAAATCCTGACGCTCATCGGCCCGAACGGCTCAGGCAAGTCCACCATTCTCAAAAGCCTCATCCGTGAGCTTGTGCTGCTCGGCGGCACGGTCTACTTAGACGGCCGCGACAGCCGCCGCCTGTCCGCGAACGAAACCGCACGCACCCTTGCCGTCATGATGACCGGGCGGCTGACGCCCGAGCGCATGACCTGCTGGGATGTGGCGGCGGTGGGGCGCTACCCCTATACCGGGCGGCTCGGCCTGCTCGGCGCGGAGGATAAAGAGAAAGTCCGCGAGGCGCTCGCCCTCGTGCACGCAGAGGACTTCGCGGACCGCGATTTCGCCTGCGTCAGCGACGGTCAGCGCCAGCGCATCCTGCTCGCCCGCGCCATCTGTCAGCAGCCGCGCGTGCTTGTACTCGACGAGCCGACCTCGTTCCTCGACATCCGCTACAAGCTCGAACTGCTGACCATTCTGAAAAAACTCGTGCGCGAGCAGAACGTTGCGGTCGTGCTGTCGCTGCACGAGCTTGACCTCGCGCAGAAAATCTCCGACCGCGTGGTCTGCGTCAAAAACGGCGAAATCACCTGCATCGGCACCCCCGAGGAGGTCTTTGCCAACGGAAGCGTTCGCGAGCTGTACGGTCTGACCGCCGGAAGCTATGATGAGCGCTTCGGCAGTCTGGAGCTGGAACCCGTGCGCGGCGAGCCGCAGGCGCTCGTTGTCGGCGGCGGCGGAAGCGGCATCGCGCTCTACCGCGCCCTTCAGCGACAGGCCGTCCCCTTTGCCGCAGGCGTGCTGCACGAGAGCGACATGGACTTCCCCGTGGCCTCGGCGCTCGCGTGCGAGGTCGTGTCCGAGCAGCCGTATCAGCCGATAAGCGGCGCGGCGTTTTCCCGCGCGCAGGCAATCATGCGCCGCTGCCGCCGCGTTTATGCGCCGCTCCGCGCGTTCGGCCCGATGAACGAAAAAAACCGCGAACTTATCGCGGAAGCCGAGGTAAACGGCTGGCTCTGCCGATAACCGCCTCGCAATTTCACCAAAAAAGCCGGGCACGGCTTGCAACGGACACGCCGCTTGTGTTAGAATGGATGATATACAAATGCAGACGTCATCAAGGAATGCAGTTTTATGTCAAAAAGCGTAAGAAAATCCAGAAAACATCATAAAAACCGCAGCCCTCGTGCGCCGGTGAGCCGTCCGGCTGCGCCGCAGCACGTGCGTCCCCGTCCCGGACCGACCGCACGCCGCCGCAAGCGCCGCCAGAGCCGCGCACGCCGCCGTCAGCTGCTCATTCTGCTCATCGGCGTCGTGATGTTCACGCTGGTGTTTCTGCTTCTGCGACAGCCGTCCTCGCCGGACGCTGCGGGCGGCACGGGCACGGGCGCGGGCGCGGACGATCGTCCGCTCGAAAGTAACATCACCCACGGCCTGATTTCGGACTCGGTCATCGCCTACCGCGACACCGTGGCGGATTACGCCGCGCAGAACGATATTTCCGACTACACCGATGTGCTCCTCGCCATCATGCAGGTCGAGTCGGGCGGCGAGCTTGACGACCTCATGCAGTCCTCCGGTTCTCTCGAACTGCCCGCCGACTCGCTCCATCAGGAAGCCTCCATCCGGCAGGGATGCAGCTACTTTGCGCACCTGCTGCTCCGCGCGGAGAGCGAGGGCTGCGACCTCGACACCACCATTCAGGCATACAACTACGGCAGCGGCTTTATCGACTACGTCGCCGAGCACGGCGGCAAATATTCGCTCGAACTGTCCGAAAAGTTCGCGGAGAAGCAGTCCGGCGGCGCAACCGTACCCTATGACAACCTGCTCGCCGTCAAGCGCAACGGCGGCTGGCGCTACGCCTACGGCAATATGTTCTACGCAAAGCTCGTCAATCAGCATTTGGTGCAGTAATAGAAAAACGACAGGACTCCCCCCGTGCGGCCCTATGCGGCGGTCGGAGAGGGCTCCTGTCGTTTTTTGTTCGGTTATTCCGTTGCGGCGGATTTTTTCGGAAATATCTTATGTCGGATGATGAAATAGCAGACCATATGCGCGATTACGGTCAGAATCCACGAAATCGGGTAGGAAACGTAGAGCGAGGTCAGCGTGTGGTACATCCGGAATATCGTGAAGATCCAGATCACGCGGAACACGCACGCGCCGACCATGGACACGAGCATCGGCATGATCGAATAGCCGAGGCCGCGCACGACGCCCGAGCCGACGTCCATCATGCCGCACAGAAAGTAGGTGACGCTCACCACGCTGAAGCGCTGAATGCCGTAGGCAATGACCTCCGGGTCCTGCGAATAGATATGCAGCAGCGGGTCGCCCAGACGGTATGCGCCCTGTCCGAGCACCACGCCGATGAGCACGACAAGCGTCATGCAGCACACGAGGATGCGGTCGATGCGGCGGTACTGCTTCGCGCCGAGGTTCTGGCTCGTGAAGCTGAGCGTGGTCTGGTAGAGTGAGTTCATCGAGATGTACACGAAGCCCTCGATATTCGCGGCGGCGGTGTTGCCTGCGACTGCAACTGCACCGAAGCTGTTAATGGAGGACTGGATAAGAACGTTCGAAATATTGAAGATGACGCTCTGCATACCGGCCGGCAGACCGATTTTCATGATCTGGCGGAAGCGGTCGGGGGAAAAGCGCAGATGACGTATATCCAGATGGCACATACCGTCCGAGCCGGTCAGGCACAGCACGGTCAGCGTCGCGGAAACGCACTGGCTGAGCACGGTCGCGATGGCAACGCCCGCCACGCCCATACCGAGCACGCACACGAACAGCAGGTCACCCAGCACGTTCATCACGCCCGCCGCCATCAGGAAGTAGAGCGGCCGCCGCGTATCGCCCACCGCACGCAGCACCGCCGCGCCGAAGTTGTAGATCATAGTCGCCGGCATGCCGATGAAGTACACCCGCATATACAGCACCGCGCCTTCGATGACCTCGTCCGGGGTCTGCATGAGCGTCAGCATGGGCCGCGCGAGCACGATGCCGAGCACGACCAGGATAACGCCGCCGATGAGGCCCGTGAGCAGCGAGGTCTGCACGGTTTCCTGCACGCCGTCATAGCTGCGCTCGCCGCAGAACCGCGCCACGAGCACGTTCGCGCCAACCGAAATGCCGATGAAGGCGTTGATGAGCAGATTGAAGAGCGAGGTAGTCGAGCCGACCGCCGCCATCGCGTTCGCGCCCGCGAACTGGCCAACGACCACAATATCCGTCGCATTGAACAGCAGCTGTAAGACGCCCGACAGCAGCAGCGGCAGCATGAACAGCAGAATGCTGCGCAGGAGCGGGCCGCGCGTCATATCCATTTCGTAAGATTTTCTCATAATTACCTCTTGTTGCCACAGGTCGTTTTTGCTTTTCTCTTTATATTGTAAAGCCTTACTGCGTTCCCTGTCAACCGCTCTTGCATTCCGAATGCAGCCGTGGTATATTATCAGTTAGAATAAACTAACCGAAGGAGTGTTATTTCCATGTATCAGACCACTGTCGGCGTAGACGGCATGATGTGCGGTATGTGCGAGGCACACGTAAACGATGCCGTCCGCAAGGCCTTCCCCGTTAAAAAAGTCACCTCCTCCCACTCGAAGGGACAGACCGTGATCCTCTCCGAGCAGGCGCTCGACGAGCAGGCTGTCCGCGACGCCATAGGCGCGACCGGCTACACCGTGACCTCGTTTGCGTGCGCCCCCCACGAGAAAAAGGGGTTCTTCTCCTTTTTACACAAATGAAAATTTCTTTTGTCTTTTTCGGTGTTTTCCGTCTTTTCTCTTGACAAAAGGACGCGAAAAGACTAAACTAATTATAGTTAGGCCGTGCAAACTCCAAGCCGCACGACCTGATTTTTTCGGCTTTGGTTAGTTTTAACTAACCGTGTTAGCTGGATGTAACCCATTTTGTTCATTCTGGGCATACGCCCCTGTCTGGAGGCCATCCTCTTGCTGGAAACACTGTTCAACTCCGCCGCTCCCGGCACTCTCTCCGGGCGGCTGCGCCGCATCCCCGTGCGGGACGGCGTGCGTGCGTGGGATTTCGACTGCGCACTCAGCCTGCCCTCGCCGCTGCCTGCGGCCCCTCAAAACCGATACCAGATCCTGTTCTGCCGCAGCGGTGCGCTGCGCGTGGAGCTCGCCGTCGGCAAGCAGCTTTTTCTGCACGAACGCGAGGTGCTTCTCCTCGCCCCCGGCGCGACGCTCGCCCGTGCCTCTGTGCCGGACGGACGGCTCGCCGGCGGACTCGTCGTGGTCGAGGTGCGCCGGAACGACAGCCTTCAGAACGTGCTCGGCTCGCTTCTCGGCGGCCTGACGCTCGACGCGGTGCGGCTTGAAGAGCGGCTGAACGCCCGGAGCGGCTGCGCCCTGCTGCGCGGCACGCCCTGGACGGAAACCGTCTTTTCCGCGCTCCAGCCCCTGCAGCCCGAGGCGCGCGGACGCTACTGCGCCTTCAAAACCGCCGAGCTGCTCTATCTGCTGAGCACGGACAGTCCGCTGCTGCCGCTTCCGCCCGAAGCGCCCGGCCGCGACCGCTATCAGGTCGAGCTGATGCGGCAGGTGCGCGACCATATGCTGGCGCATCTCGCCGACCCGCTCACCATCAATCAGCTTTCCGCACGGTTTCACATCTCCCCGACCGCGCTCAAGGACTGCTTCCGGCAGACCTACGGCCGTCCGCTGCACCAGTATCTGCTCGAACATCGCGTCCGCCGCGCCGCCGAGCTGCTGAGCGAGTCCAATCTCTCCATCGTGGAAATCGCCTCGGCGGTCGGCTACAACAGCGCAAGCCAGTTCGGCGTGGCGTTCAAGCGCCGCTATCATCTGACGCCCTCGCAGTTCCGCCGCATGGCGCACACGCAGAAGTTCTCATCCTGACAATCGCCAATTTCGCAACGAGTTAGCCGTGTATAACCAAAAAAACTGCACAAAACTAAAGTTTTTGGGAACTTTTGTCCGTTTTGGATAGTTTTACGTCCGTTTGTAATAGACATTGTTTTTATTTTGTGATAATCTTTAGAACAAACAAAAGAATGAGCAACGTTCCGATGCGTCAGACCGGCGCACGGACATATTTTATCCGCTCTGCTTATTTCATTCAGGAGGAATGCATTATGAAAACCCTTTATAAGAACATCGCACTGTTTGTCGGCGGTTCCCTGTTTGGCTCGGCAGGCATCAAGCTGCTCGGCAGCAAGGACGCAAAGAACGCTTACACCCACGCGACCGCAGCCGTTCTGCGCATGAAGGACTGCGTTATGAACACGGTTGACACCGTTCGTGAGAACGCAGACGACATTCTGCACGCAGCACAGGACATCAACGAGCAGCGTGCCGCTGCCGCTGAGGCAGCCGCAGCTGAAATCGAGGACGCAGCAGAGGAGATCGCAGACGAGATGGCTGCTGACGCTGCACCGGCTGAGGCGTAACTTTTTACAGTGCAATCATCGGTTAAGGGGGACGGAATGTCCCTCTTTTTCCATCTTTCTCAGGTTAGAAGCAGTTCAGATAAATAATGCGGCAAAAGTAGCGCATACAGCGCGTGAAGAGCAAGGAAGTTTTACGCAGCTATGCCGACGCATAGCAAGTGAAAGTGACGAAGCTATGCGCGTGCTGTATGTGCGCACTTGATGCAGTATTGGTCTGAACTGCGACAAAGGAGGTAACTCATCATGAAAGCATTCATTCAGCACGAAAGCCGCGGACGGCTGCGTGTACGGATGCACCAGTATCGTATGTCCCTCGAACAGGCCGACCTGCTCGAAGCCTATCTGCTGAGCCAGCCGGGCGTCAAGTCGGCGGTCGTTCACGAGCGCACCTGCTGCGCGACTGTCTGCTACGGCGGTTCCCGCGCGGATATGCTCCGCGCCATCGCACGCTTCGACTATCAGTCCCCGGCTGTGACCGCGCTCGCGCCGCAGCACAGCGGCCGTGCGCTGAACCGCGAATATCAGGAAAAGCTGGTGTCCATGGTCGCCGTCAAGGCCGCCTGCTCGCTCTTCCTGCCCACCCCGCTCCAGATTATCCGCACGGTCTATATGTCCGCGCCCTTCCTCTGCCGCGGCCTGCGCCGCCTGCTGCGCGGTCAGCTGCGCGTGGAGGTGCTCGATGCGGTTTCCATCGGCGTTTCTATGATCCGCCGCGACTTCGGCACCGCCGGTTCGGTCATGTTCCTGCTCCAGCTCGGCGAGCTGCTCGAAGAATGGACGCACAAGAAGTCGGTCGATGACCTTGCGCGCACCATGTCGCTCGGTGTGGACCGCGTATGGCTCCGGAAGGACGGCACCGAGGTTTCGGTTCCGCTTTCGCAGGTCAATGCGGGTGACTGCATCGTTGTCCGCACGGGCAGCGTTATCCCGTTCGACGGCGAAATCGTCACCGGCGAGGTCGCTGTCAATCAGGCGTCGCTCACCGGCGAGTCCGTTCCGGTCGTCAAGCGCCCCGGAACGCAGGTCTACGCCGGTACAGTCATCGAGGAGGGCGAGTGCGTGATCGAGGTCACGCAGCAGGCCGGCGAGACCCGCTACGACAAGATCGTTTCCATGATCGAGCAGTCCGAACAGCTCAAGAGCGCCGCGGAGAGCCGCGCGTCCCATCTGGCTGACCGTCTGGTTCCCTATACGCTCGCCGGCAGCGTGCTCAGCTACGCGCTCACGCGCAACGTCACCCGCGCCCTGTCCGTGCTCATGGTCGATTTCTCGTGCGCACTCAAGCTGGCCATGCCGCTTGCGGTGCTGTCCGCGATGCGCGAGGCGAGCACCTATCATGTCACCGTCAAGGGTGGCAAATTCCTCGAAGCGCTCTCCGAGGCGGATACCATCGTCTTTGACAAGACCGGCACGCTCACCCACGCCTGCCCGGTCGTTGCGGACATCATTCCGTTCGGCGGACGCGAGGAAAACGAAATGCTGCGCGTTGCGGCCTGCCTCGAGGAGCACTTCCCGCACTCCATGGCGAACGCCGTTGTCCGCGCCGCCCGCGACCGCAATCTCGCGCACGAGGAAATGCACTCCGAGGTGCAGTATATCGTCGCGCACGGCATTTCGAGCACGGTAAACGGCGAAAAGGTCGTTATCGGCTCGGCGCACTTCGTCTTTGAGGACGAAAAGTGTACGGTTCCGGCCGGTGAGCAGGAGCGCTACGACAACCTTTCCCCGGCGTACTCGCACCTGTATCTCGCCATCGGCGGCGTGCTTGCAGCCGTTATCTGCATCTCCGACCCGCTGCGCGAGGAGGCCTGCGAGGTCATGCGCACGCTGCGTGCCCTCGGCATCAAACGCACGGTCATGCTGACCGGCGACAGCGAGCGCACAGCGGCGGCTATCGCGGCTGAGGTCGGCGTAGACGACTACCGCGCCGAGGTCCTGCCCGAGGACAAGGCCAGCTTCGTCGAGGCGGAGCGCAAGGCCGGCCGCACGGTCATCATGATCGGCGACGGCATCAACGACTCCCCGGCCCTGTCTGCGGCGGGCGTCGGCATCGCCATCAGCGACGGCGCGGCCATCGCACGCGAGATTTCGGATGTGACGATCGCGGCCGAGAGTCTGTTCGAGCTGGTCGCACTGCGCCGTATCGCGCAGCAGCTCATGCGCCGCATTCACGCCAACTACCGCTTCGTTATCGGCTTCAACGGTTCGCTCATCGGTCTGGGCGTCGCCGGCGTGCTCATGCCCGCGACCTCCGCGATGCTGCATAACCTTTCGACCATCGCCATCAGCCTGCGCAGCATGACCAACCTCATGCCCGCCGGCGAAGCAGAAAAGCCTGCAAAATAAACAAAAACCGCAAAACGCTGCACAGTTCTACACCGTGCAGCGTTTTTTTCGTGCCCATAATTTCATTTTATCGAAATCTCCCCGCCCCTCGCGCGGCAGTGCGCATTAAATAGACTTTGCAACGCAAAGTCATAAAAACCGGGGACATGCGCCTCGGTTTTTATACTCCCAGAGGGAGAAAGTTTCCGAATGGGAACTTTCGGACGTCCGTGTTTTGCGAAGTCAAAACACAACTTGTCGGAAAAGCGTCAGCTTTTCGACAGTTCTAAAAACCGAAACCGCATCCTTTCGGATGCGGCTCTGGTAAAGAAGAGAGAGAGTTTTTCAAATTCAGGCTTTTCTGCTGAAAAGCAAAGGTGAAATGTTCTTAAGAGTGATTTTAGAGAGGTTTCAAGCTCTTCCGTTGAGCTTTTCCAGATAAGGCACGATGTCGAGGATCTTCTCAACAACGTGGTCGGGACGCCATACGCTGTCCACACCCTCGTCCTTCTGATTGGAAAGGAAGGACTTGATCTGGATAGCGGCGCCGAAGTGCATCCGCTTTGCGCCGATGACGTCACGGGAGAGCGTATCGCCTACATAAGCGCATTCTTCCGCTTTCGCCTGCATCTCGCGCAGCGCGATCTGGAAGATGCCCGGATGCGGCTTGCGATAGCCGGTAACGCTCGAAAGCGTGACATCCTCAAAGTAGTCGCGGATGCCGTAGGCTTCCAGTACATCGAATACCGAATACAGGGATGCCGTATTCGAAATAACGCCCAGGTGATAACCCTTGTTTTTCAGTTCCTCGAGCGCCTCCTTGACGCCCGGACGCAGCTCGCGATGGTAATAGGTGACCTCCCACAGGCCAGCCATATCCTCTGCGTAGCGTGCGATTTTTTCCTTGTCGAGGTCGAATTCGGAGAGGTAATAGTTCGGCCAGATCTCCTCCGGCTTGAGCTCCAGGGCGTTGCCCTCGCTCCATTCTTTATACTTGCGGATGCCGGAATTGATTTTGTTCCAGAAGCTGATCTCGTTGCTTCCCGTAACCATGTCGTGCTCCTGAAGGAAGGTCAGCAGCTTGCGCGTTACGGTCTGAATGGTTTCGTCATTGTACCAGATATCCTCGAGAGTGCCTCCCATATCGAATAATACGGTGTTAATCAAAGCAGCTCCTCCTTTATTTGTGTAATTGCAGAGAGGCCCATACTACGTTGTGGTCACTCAGTTCGGGTTCGGCAAAGCGTGCCAGCGCTCCGCCCTCCTCTGCGAAATCGCAGTCAGCGGTGACTGTGGAGACCACACGGCTGCTCTTTGCGGTAAAGCCGCGCGGGATGATCCAATCCAGCCGCATCGCAAGGAAATTGTCCTCGCCCACCGGCTTGCGGCGCGTCAGACGCCCGTCGCCGGAAGCGGTCCTCCATGTGTAGCCCGCGTCGCCGCAGGCCGTCAGAAGCGGCTCAAACGTGTCGATTTTGATAATGTTTGCGGCGAGCTCTGCGGGATTGTCCGCCAGATGACGGATATATTCCTTATCTCGCCCGTCGAAGGTATTGGTATTCAGGTCGCCGCCCAGAATGACCGGCAGACCGGCAAACACCCGCTGTACCTCGTCCAGTATCGCCTGCATCTGCACCCGGCGTCCCTCGCCGTCCGTCCGGTTTTCCAGATGGATGGAGGCGACACCGATCTCTTTTCCGTGGAAGTCGAGCTTCGCCAGTACGGCGCAGCGTCCGCCAATGCGTTTTTGACGGTCGTTATACCAGTTATACTGCTCGGGCAGGCGGAACACCTCCGCCCACTTGATGGGCCAGCGCGAGAACACGGCGTTTCCGTGGAAGCCGAGCGCGGCGTCCTTAAGTTCGATGAACTCCAGTCCGAACACATAGCTCAGGCCGAGCGCCTTGGCGACTTCTTCCGCGGTATTCTTTTCGCCCGAACGCGCACAGCCGAAGTCAAGCTCGTTTGCGAGAATGAGATCGAACGGTTGCAGCGACGGATTATCTTTCAGAAACTCGATCGACTCGTCGATGTACACGCCGCGCTCCATGTTGAACACCATGGGGTGGATTTCCGCATAAGCGGGCATCTCACCGGCGTAGGTATCGACGATATCGGCCTCGGAGAACTGCGCGATGTCGCGCATGACGCTCTCCTGCGTTTCCTGCTTCAGACGGTCCGCAAAGCGGTCTGTCTGTTCTTTTTCCAGTTTAATCATTGAATTCCCCCCGCAGCCTCAGCGGCGCAGGCCTTCTCTGCCGCGCAGCTTGAAGTAGATTGTCCATGCTGCGAGATTGCCGATGAGGATCGGCAGCAGCGTGTAGAGGAGGGTGACATATACCATCATGCCGCGCAGCTCAGCGTCGAGCTGAAAAGATGCGACCAGAAACATGATCGTGACGACCGGCAGACTTGCGAAGCTGTACGGTACGATTCGCTTGTCGGGCAGCAGGAACAGCACGCAGCAGACTGCGGTGCCGATCACTGCGATGATCAGGCAGTGCAGCACGGTCTCCGGCATTCCGCCGCCAAGCGGAAGCAGGTTGTGCAGCGGTTCGGTCAGAAGCGCATACGCGCCGCCGAACACCAGACAGAACAGCAGGTCAACAAAGAAACACGTCACTGCCATCGGGCTTTTGCGTTTTCCTTCCTTCGTCAGAAACAGCGACATAACAGGTATTCTCCCCTCTTATCTCGTTGCGGCGGGGTTTTCAGGCCCCGCCGCGTCAGAGATTCAAATGCGATGATAGGTTTTCGGATGCGTTTTATCAGCCCAGCAGAGTCCAGAAGTCACGGACGGGGTTGATGTTTTCGTAGATATCGGTAACGTTAAAGTCGGATACGTGCAGCTCGGAGTACGGGGTGGAACCCTCTGCCGGCTCGATGTCGTCGCGTACCGGCCAGCCGCCGAGCGTGTTGAAGTACTTGTAGCCGGACAGGTCGCCGTCAACGCCGCCCAGCATGAAGCGGATGTACAGCTTGGCTGCGTTCGGATGCTCGCACTCGCCAACAACGTACAGAGTGTTGATAGCCGGGATACCGGTGGTCGGCTCAAGGTTTACCGGAGCCAGGCACCAGCCGTTGTCCTCGTTCTTGCGGAGCTTGGAAGATGCGCAGAAGCCTACCGGCGGGTTGGTCTGACCCTTGGTGCCGACGGACTCAGCGATTTCGTCAGAGGAGGAGGTGAAGATCGGCTCGTTGTCGTGCAGACGCTTGAGGAACTCATAGCCTGCGTTCTCGCAGCCGTCGGACAGCTCAAGATCCTTGCCGTACAGCTCCTTGTAGGAGGCTGCCAGCTGATCCGGGGTATCGCCTACGCAGAAGCCGGTGATCCAGGAGCCCCATGCCAGGTTGTCCAGCGGGTTCTGCATCAGAACGCGGCCCTTCCACTCGGGCTCGGTCAGCTGCCAGATGTTGGTGACCGGGGAGCCGTCCGGATATGCTTCCGCATTGTAGAACAGCTGAGTCAGCTCGATGTAGAGCGGAGTCTGAGTCGAGGTGAACTTCTCATCGATATGGGACAGGATGTCAGCCGGCTTGTAGTTGTAGAACTTGCGGGCGGTGACATACTCATTGTAGAGCGTACCGTCCTGGTCCTTGATATGAACAACGTCGGCAACGTGCTGGCCTGCGTCGTACTCACGGGTTACCTTTTCGAGCAGCTCGTTGGTCGAGATGTCGAACGGCTCAACCGTTACACCCGGATACTTCTCTTCGAAAGCCTTTGCAACCTTGGTGACACGGGAAGAGATCGAGTAAACGGTTACCTTGCCCTCTTCCTTTGCCTTCTCGTACAGCTCTTCGTCGGTCTCGTCGGTGTTGAAGATGCCGGAGGACTTCTCCCAGTCGGTCAGCTCCAGGGTGCCTGCTGCTGCCGCTGCGTTCGGGTCCTGCGGGCCCTCAGCTGCATTGCTGTCGCCGCCGTTCGAAGAACCGCCGCCTCCGCATGCTGCCATCGAAAGCATCATCGTTGCAGCCAGGATACCTGCCAGTGTGCGCTTGTGCTTTAACATAGTGTTTTCCTCCTCTTTATTCCTTCTTTACTCTTTTGGGGGCGGATTAGAGTTTTCCGCCCCTTTTTTATCCGATAAGCGTCTCTTTTCCGCTTATACCGAATACTTAATGAGGTTCGTGGACTTCTTGTCGAATACGTTGATCTTGTCGAGGTCGATAGACAGGTAAACGACCTGGTCCGGGTTGTAGTGGGTGATGCCGAGGGCCTTGATGACGAGGGATACGCCGCCGACCTTGACGGTGACGAGGGTCTCGGAGCCTGCCGGCATGGAGGTGTAGATGTGAGCCTCGATGTCGGAGGGAGCCTGACGGGTGGTGTTGATGGAGACCTGCTCCGGACGGATGCCGAGGACTGCGTCGAAGCTCTTTTCCTTCGGCAGGTTGTCGGTGAGGTCCTTCTTCGGGAATACCATCTTGCCGAGCGGGCTCGTAACGGTCAGGCCGTCCGGGCCGACCTCAGCCTTGCCGTCCGCGAAGTTGATGGACGGGTTGCCGATGAAGTCTGCAACGTAGAGGTTTGCCGGGTTGTTGTACAGCTCGAGCGGAGGAGCGACCTGAATGATGACGCCTTCCTTGAAGATGGCGATCTTGGTGGACATGGTCAGCGCCTCGACCTGGTCATGGGTTACATAGATCATGGTCGTGCCGGTCTCGATGTGCAGGCGCTTCAGCTCGGAACGCATATCTACGCGGAGCTTTGCGTCAAGGTTGGACAGCGGCTCGTCCATCAGCAGCAGATGCGGCTCGGAAGCGATAGCACGGGCGATCGCAACGCGCTGCTGCTGGCCGCCGGACAGCTCGGACGGATAACGGTCAACGTACTGACCGATCTGCATGCGGGCGAGTGCGTCCTCGATGCGGCGGTCTACCTCTGCCTTGGGCAGCTTCTGGATGTTGAGGCCGAAGGCGATGTTCTCGCGGACGGTCATATGCGGCCACAGAGCGTAGGACTGGAACACGAGGTTGAGGTCGCGCTCGCTCGGGGGAGCGAAGTGAGCCTCGGCAGCGTTTACGATTTCCTTGCCGTTCATGAGGATGGTGCCGTTCTGCGGCTTCTCCAGACCGGATACAACGCGCAGGGTGGTGGTCTTGCCGCAGCCGGACGGGCCGAGCAGGGTCATGAAGTCGCCGTCCTCGATGGTGAGGTTGACGTCCTTCAGGATGTGGTTCTTGCCGTAGTATTTATCAATATGCTTTAATTCAATTTTGCTCATTTCCCAAACTCCTTTTTCATTTCATCCGGGGGGGATTCTCTGTTTCCGGTGCGGTATCAGCCGCCCATGCTCTTTGCAAGATCAGCATCGCCGAAGATGTTGGCCAGAGCGTAAACCAGGAATACGATAGAGAACATAACGATTGCTACGCAGTCAGAAGCCTGCGGGGAGTTGCTGTTCTGATACTGGAATGCCAGATACGGCAGAGTGGAGGTCTTCGGGGTCATCAGAAGGATGATAAGGTCGAGTTCCTTCATAATGGAAACGAAGATCAGCATGAAGCCGGATACGAAGCCGCCCTTGGAAAGCGGGAATACGATGCGGACGAAGCGCTTGAAGAAGCCTGCGCCTGCGATTTCAGCTGCCTCCTCGAGCTCGCCGCCGATCTGCAGCATGTTTGCAGTACCTGCACGGGATGCAAACGGCAGATGCTTGACAACAGAGGTGACGGTCAGCAGTGCGAAGGTGCCGTACAGGGACGGAACCAGGGTAACGCCGCCGATCTGCTGCGGGGTGGAGAACATGGAGAGGAAGATGCCGCCGAATGCGATGGACGGAATCAGATACGGGATGAATACCAGCTGCTCAACAACCTTGCCGTGCAGCTTGCCGCGGCCCTTTGCGCAGATGTAGCCGAGGATCTGGCCGAAGATGGTGCCGAATACGCCGTTGACAAAGGTCAGCTTGAGGGAGTTGATGAGAGAGTTGATGAAGTTCTCATTCTTGAAGATACCCGGCTGGCCTTCCATGACGTTCGCAATCGGGTCGCCGATCCAGTAATGCAGCGTGAGGTTGGACAGAGAGTAGTCGCCCTGACGGAGCATGAAGGACTCGAGGATAAGCAGTGCGATCGGCATGATGATACCGAAGATAAAGAATACGATCAGTACGAGGGTGATGATCGGCTTGTGCTTGCCGAGGCGAAGCGGAGTGGAACGGCCGCCCTTGCCGCCGATGGTGGCGTAGGACTTGCGCGAACCGATGAGCTTCTGGTTGACAAAGACCGAAATGGACGCGATGCAGATCATGATGAGTGCCATTGCGAACGCGGTCTGAGTGTTCTGGGACTTGCTGTTCATGTACAGCTGGCTGGACAGGGTAACGAAGTTAACCTTGGAGCCTAAGTAGTTGATTACGCCGAAGGTACCGATGGCCTTGGAGAAGGTCAGGATGATGGCGGACAGCATTGCGGGCAGTACGAGCGGAAGCGTGATCTTGCGCAGGATAGTTGCCTTGCCGGCGCCCTGAATCTCGCCCATTTCCTCAAGCTCGGAGTTGATCGAGTTGAGTGCTGCGGATACAAGCAGGTACGCATATGCGTAATAGTGAAGCGAAAGTACGGTGATGATTGCGACCGGGCCGTATGCCAGCCAGTCGGGAACGTTGATGCCAAGGCTCATCAGGAAGCCCGGCGCGCCGCCGATTCGTTCGGTCTTGAACATGGTCAGCCAAGCCTGCGATTTGCACCAGCTGGGGATCATGTAAGGAATGATAACAGCCAGCGAGAAGAACGGCTTGAACGGGAGGTCGGTACGAACCATCAGCCACGCGAGGACCGAACCGAGCAGGATTGCGAAGAACGATACGCAGACACCGATCAGCAGCGAGTTGAGCAGCGGCTGGACGAGCATCTGCTTGGTCAGCGAGCTGCCGAGCAGTCGCTGCCAGTAGTAAAGGGTGAAGTCGCCTGCGGCGCCGCCTGCGAGGCGGGCATCCTTCTGAGCGAGAGTGAACGAAGTGGTGATCATGTCCAGCAGCGGGAGCACGATCAGGTAAGTCAGCAGCACGATCGCAACAAGCACGATCACGTTATAGGGGTTGGTAACAACCGCCTTTATCTGGTTTTTCAGACGTCTGGACTTGGAATAGTTCTGATCCTTTGGTTTCATTCTATCAAGTTCCCTCCTTCAGCTTCCGATTGAATTCTTCCACAGCCGGGAGGATTTCGGTGAGCGTCTTGATCTTGACGTCGGCCTCATATCCCATGCCGCGGTATTTTTCGTCTTTGTGATAGATGCGGGGGTTATCGATCTGGATCATCAGGGGCCAGCCGGCGTTTCGGATGCCTCGCACGTCGCGCGAGATCGTGTCGCCGACGTAAGCGGCCTCCTCTTTCGGTATGCCCATTTCTTTCAGCGCAATGTCGAAAATATCGGCCCGCGGCTTTCGAATGCCGCATACGCTGCTCATTGTCAAGGTTTCAAAATACTGTTCAACGCCGTGCTCCGCGAGGATGCGCGGTACGAACGTGGTGCTCATGATGTTGGAGATAACACCGAGGCGGTAGCCTGCGTCCTTTAAGGACTTCAGCGTTTCCTCCAGACCCTCGCGCTTTACAATGTGCTTGCGCCAGCGGTCAAACATGAAGCAAAGGTCCTCGCCGAGGCCGGCGAGCTTTTCTGCGGGTACATTGAAATCCGCGAGGAAGAATTCCTGCCAGATCCGGTCGGCCGGAATCTCGATCAGTTCTTCTTCTGTAAATGCCTTGTACGCTTTCGCACCTTTATTGATGTGCTCAAGCAATGCGTCGGGGTTTTCCGCTGTGCGGATGTCGTGTTCCTCTAGATACTTCCAGAGGCGTTCCTTGTAGTCCCGGTCACTTTCCGGCGTGGCATCCTGTGTATGCACGGTGCCGCCGATGTCGAAGAAAACCGCTTTAATCATAACAGCTCCCCTTTGTCTTTCCTTTTTCCTTTTTCCCTTCCGGGAATCTCGGTCTTTGCTTTTACTCTTTCCTGTTACTCAGGTTTTACGAAATATTTACGCAAACGTTTTCGTTCCATGTTCATACCCTACCACCATCTGCCTCTCCTGTCAATAGAATTCCCCCAAGTTTTCCACTTTTCATGAAAACCCTCCCCCTGATTTTGTGAAATTTGCACAGTTGTATTTTTGTTTTTCATACGCTATACTGTAATCAACGCAAACGTTTTCGTAGAAATCTTGAAAGAGTGATTGCTATGAAATATGATCTGATGCTCATCGGTCCCGCGACCAGAGACGTCAATATCGATTATACCGGCAAAGAAGTCCACGAGATCGGCGGCGCCGTTTTCTTCTGTGCCGCAGCAGCCAAGGCCGCTGGCGCAAACCTTTTCGCTTCGGTGAAAATCCATCCAAACGACACCGATATTATTGATGCGTTCAAGCTGGACAGCGACCACGTCGCCATTCTCCCGAGCGAGTGCACCACGCTGATGCAGAACACCTACTTTACCGCCGACCGCGAGCGCCGCAAGGCTGAGTGCCTCGCCCAGTCCGGCCCCATCACCCCGGACCAGATCCCCGAGGTTGACTGCGGACTGTATCACCTGGCCGGCCTGCTCTACGGCGACTTCCCGAACGAGCTGATCGTCGAGCTGAAAAAGCGCGGCAAGGTTTCCGCCGACATTCAGGGCTTCCTCCGTCACAACGAGGGCGGCCTGATGAACTTCCATGACTGGTCGGATAAGATGGAATACCTGAAATACTTCGATTTCCTCAAAACCGACGCCGCAGAGGCCGAAATCCTCACCGGCCTGACCGACCGCCGTGAAGCCGCCAAGCAGCTGTACGCATGGGGCGCAAAGGAAATCCTCATTTCCCACAACAGCGAGATGCTCGTCTACGACGGCAAGGACTTCTTCACCTGCCCGGTCAAGGCGCGCAACCTGTCTGGCCGCACCGGCCGCGGCGACACCACCTTCGGCGCATACCTCGCAAAGCGCATGACCGGCAGCCCGATTGCCGAAGCGCTCCTGTTCGCGACCGCAGCGGTTTCGCTGAAAATGGAGGCTCCCGGCCCGCTGTCCGCGTCCGAGGCCGACATTCAGGCGTACATTGATGAGTTCTATCATTAAATTTATTTGAATTTACTCATCATTTTCAACAAAATTCATCGAGTTTTCGTCACAAATCGATGATTCTCTTGTAATCTGTTCAGCAATACGCTATCATTAAAGCAGTACCCTTTGTACTGCCGCCGAGACGGAGGTGACGGGTATGGAACGATCCGTAAGATCAAGGAAGGAAGCAGCAAGCCATATGCGCCATGTAACAATCAAGGACATCGCCCGCATCGCCGGCGTCTCCACTTCGACCGTATCCCGTGCCCTCAGCGGCTCCAAGGAGCTGAGCGAAGCGACGCGCGAAAGGATCGTAAAGATCTGCAACGAGCAGGGCTACCGTGTCAACGCGCTGGCCCGCAGCCTCATCCGCAGCCGCACAAACGTCATCGGACTTATCGTCCCCGAGGTCACAAACCCGTTCTACGCCGAGATCTCCCTCGGCATCGAAACGCACGCGCGTGAGCTCGGCTACAACGTCATGCTGTGCAACAGCCAGCAGGACACCAAAACCACCGAAGAGTTGTTCGGTTTTCTCATCAGCCATCAGGTGGACGGCATTATCCTTGCAAATTCACACAGCGACGCACCGCGCTGGCTTCAGCAGTTCGCGCCGTATCTTCCGACCGTGCTCCTCGGAACGCCCGCTTCTCTCAGCGGCGACGAGGTCAACTCGGTCTGTATCGACAACCTCGCAGGCGGCCGCCTCGCGGCGGAATATCTGCTCTCGCTCGGACATCGCAGCATCGCCTATCTCGGCCATCGCCCGAACAGTCTGACCCATCAGCTGCGCCTGCGCGGCTTCATGGAGGTGCTCGGCCGGGTCGGCCTGACGCCTACCGTCATCGAAAACAACGCAGAATCCTCGTCGATCGGCGCAGGCTATGAGCTGAGCCGCAAGCTGTTCAACGAGGGCTGCCCCCACACCGCGATTTTCGCCGCGACCGACTCACTCGCCCTCGGCGCCATGCAGGCGGCGGACGAGTTCGGTGTCGCTATCCCGGACGACGTTTCCCTTCTCGGCTTCGACAATATCATCTATTCGTCCCTGCCGAAGATCACGCTGTCCACCATCGACCAGAGAAAGCCCCTGCTCGCAGAGGCTGCGGTCGATATCCTCACCCAGATCATCGAGTCCGATGAGCGGGATGAGTTCACCCACCGCATGATTCGCCCGGCGCTCATCCGCCGCGCATCGTGCGCATCCATCGTCGATTGAGCGGACGCAGACCCGCACGGCAGAGAGGACGAACTTCACACACTCGTCTTTTTCTCACACACACTCACTTCACACACCACATTCTGCCGCCGATGACTGCAACACGCTTTTTCTGAACCATCATAATTTGAACAGCTCGCCCTCCCGGCAACGGTTCAAAGAAACGAAAGCTGCCGCCTCCCCGGCAGCATTTGTTTTGCCGAAAACAGCTGTTCCGCTCCCAGAAAAGGAGATAACGCTATGTACAAGATTGAAACGCACCTCCACACGACCTATATTTCCCACTGCGGCTGGCTCGGCGCACAGGCCATCATGAAGGCGTATTCCGCTGCCGGCTACGATGCCATCTGCGTGACCGACCACTACAACCGCGATACCTTCGACTACATCGAAATGGACCTGTCCACCCCGGGCAGCAAGACCCGCGACTTCCTGCTCGGCTACCACCGTCTCAAGCGCGAGGGCGAAAAGTACGGCATCCGCGTCTATGCGGGCGCTGAGCTGCGCTTTGACGGCTCCCCGAATGACTACCTGCTGTACGGCTTCCACGACGAGCTGCTGGCCGACCCGGAGCGCGTCATGAGCGAGGGTCTGGAGGCGTTCGCGCCCAAGTACCGCGCGGACGGTGCGCTGCTCATCCAGGCGCATCCCTACCGCAACAAGTGCACCCCGGCTCCGGCTGAGCTGCTCGACGGCGTGGAGGTGCTCAACCTCAATCCGCGCCACGACAGCCGCAACGACCTGGCGCTCGCCTACGCCAAGGAGCACAACCTGCTCATGACGGCAGGCTCGGACTGCCACCGCCCCGGCGACGAGGGCACGACCGGCATTCTCGCGGAAACCCTCCCCGAGGACAGCTTCGGCTTCGCCGACCTCATCCGTTCGGGCAAATACACGCTCATTCGTCCGGAATAAGTACGAATCCCATTCATCTGCCTTCATCTTATTTTTTCTTTTATCTTACCTATGCCGGGGGACGGGCCGTGTGGCTTGTCCCTCGGCCCCTTTCTGCATCAAAATACCCCGTCCGCCGTTTTTTACTCTCCGGCAGACGGGGTTCGTTCGTTTTTACGGCAGTTCAGCCGTCATTCTTGATTTTTTCGAGGATTTTCCTGTCGCGCTTGTCCTGCGGCTCGAACTTCGAAAACAGGTCGGGGCGATCCTTTTTCGTGCGGCGCAGGCTCATTTCACGCCGCCATGCCTCGATATTCGCGTGATGGCCGGAGAGCAGCACCTCGGGAACCGGACGACCGCGCCAGTTTTCCGGGCGGGTGTACTGCGGATGCTCCAGCAGGCCGTCCCAGTGGCTTTCCGCGGTGAACGCTTCCTCGTCCGGCAGAACACCCGGCACCATGCGGCAGACCGCGTCCGCGACCGCCATCGCCGGGATTTCGCCGCCGGTCAGCACGAAGTCTCCGATTGAAATCTCCTCGTCCACGCACTCATCGATAAACCGCTGGTCGATGCCCTCGTAGTGGCCGCAGACCAGAATAAAGTGCTCCTTTGCAAGCAGCTGACGCGCCTTTTTCTGATTGAACGGCGCACCCTGCGCGGACAGAAAGACCGTATGCACGTGCTCGCCCGCGCTCAGCGCCTCGTGGCACAGGTAAAGCGGCTCGGCAAGCATGACCTGCCCTCTGCCGCCGCCGTAGGGGGCATCGTCCGCCTTGTGGTGCTTGTCGAGGGCATAGTCGCGGATGTTGGTCGCCTTGACCTCGACGAGTCCCTTGTCCTGCGCCCTGCCGATAATGCTCTCGCGCATGACCGCGTTTATCATCTCGGGGAACAGCGTCATGATGTCGATTTTCATTCGATCAGGCCCTCGATGCTTTCCACGTAGACGATACCGGCATCCATGTCGATTTCCTTGAGGAAGGGCTTGATGGCCGGGATATAGATGAGGCGGCCGTCCTCGCCCGCGATTTCATACATATCGTGCGCCGGGTTGGAGGTCAGAACGTCGCGGATATGGCCGATGACGCGGTCAACGCGCAGGTCGTACACCTTGAACGTCAGAATGTCCTGAATGAACACAAGGTCCTCCGGCAGGTCCACATCGTCGCGGTCGAGGTGAAGGATTTTCCCGCGCAGCTTTTCCGCCGCCTCCACCGTGTCCACGCCCTTGAGGTGCATCAGCACGACGTTCTTGTGCACCTGAGCGCTCGTGACCTCGACCGGGGTCTTTTCGTCCAGATAGAGCGTGTCAAAGTCGCACAGCACCTCGGGCGTGTCGCACCAGCTCTGCACCTTCAGGTCGCCGCGAATGCCGTGCGTGCCGACGATTTTACCGGCCTCAAGAAACTTTTTAGGCATATTTTTCTCTCCTTTGCTCGGATACAGAAAATCCCGCTCTCTCTGTCCGAAAACAAGAGAGCGGGAAAAAACTTTTTGGTCTTACGGCTCCAGACGGTTCATATCGCGCGGGAACATGGACGCCTCGCGGATATTGTTCAGGCCGAGCAGCTGCATGGTCAGACGCTCAAGGCCGATGCCCAGACCGCCGTGCGGCGGCATGCCGTACTTGTGCAGCATGGTGAAGGACTCGAACAGCTCTGCGTTCATCTTGCGTGCTGCGAGCTTGTCCATCTGCTCCTGATAGTCGTGGATACGCTGGCCGCCGGTGGTGATCTCCAGACCGCGGAACAGCAGGTCGAAGGACAGCGCGAGCTTGGGGTCGTCCTTGTCGTCCATTGCGTAGAACGGGCGCTTTGCGGACGGGAAGTGAGTAACGAATACGAACTCGGAACCGTACTCCTCCTTCGCCCACTGGCACAGCAGAACCTCTTCGTCCGGGTTGAGGTCGTAGCGGTTCTTGGACTTGTGACCGTACTTCTCCTCCATGATCTTCTTGGCTTCATGGAAGCGGATGGTCGGGATCTCCTTGATTTCCGGAACGTCAGCCTTGAGCAGCGCAAGCTCCTCTGCGCAGTGCTCCTTGACATAGTTCATGACGGACTTCAGCATACCAGTCTCCATCGCCATGACGTCGTACATCGAGTCGATATAGGCCATCTCGAAGTCCAGACCCATGTACTCGTTCAGATGACGGGAGGTGTTGTGGCGCTCTGCGCGGTAGACCGAGCCGATTTCGAATACGCGGCCGAAAGCGCCTGCGAGGTACTGCTTGTGGAACTGCGGGGACTGCGCAAGGTAAGCCGGGTGGCCGAAGTAGTCGAGCTTGAACAGGTTTGCGCCGCCCTCAGCGCCCGCGACAACGATTTTCGGGGTGTGGATATGGGTGAAGCCCTGCGACAGCATGTACTGCGCAAAGCCGTCCGCAATCGCGCCCTGTACGCGGAAGATCGCCTGCTTGCGCGGATGGCGCAGGGTGATCGGGCGGAGCGGCAGATCAACGTCGAGCGACAGACCCATATACTTCTTGCCGATCGGCACCGGCAGCTGGTCATACGGCTTGCCGAGCACCTTGAGTGCGCTCAGAACGACCTCTACGCCGTGCTCTGCGCGCGGCTCCTCGCGGACTGCGCCGGTCACTTCGAGAACCATTGCGTCGCGGACATCCGAACGCTTGATGCCGCCGATCTCATCGCCCTGGAAGGTGCACTGGATCAGGCCGCGCTCTACGCGCATGACAACGAACGAGAAATCCGACATATCGCGGACACGGTGAACCGTACCGCGGAAGGTGACTTCGCCGCCGACTGCATCGCAGACGCGCTTTACGGTGTCAACATACTGACCCGCTTCATGTATCATTTCCATATTTTCAACGCCTCTCTAATTGAGCATTCTCAGATGTGTATTATTGTAGCATGAATTTGGCGTTCTGGCAAGTTTTTTGCACCCGAGACAGCGGAAAAACCGCTTTTTTTCGCGGCGCGGCGGCGGAGTGAATGGTTATGCGCGTTTCTCGATAAATATCCATGAAAATAGTTCTATGCAGGGCGGCTTTTCTTTGCTATAATAGTATAAAGTGCTTTTACGCTTTATCAGATACAAGAGTAAAAGCACGGACTAAATTTAATCTGGGGGAATTAAAGTGGAATTCTTCTCTAACCTGCTCGCCTCGCTTCCGGGCGCGGTGGCACAGGGACTCATCTGGGGCCTCATGGCCATCGGCGTGTACATCACCTTCAAGGTGCTCGACCTTGCCGACCTGACCGTTGACGGCACCATGGCAACAGGCGGCGCAGTCTGCCTCGTTCTCATGACGCACGGCGTCAATCTCTGGATCGCGCTGCTGTGCGCGTTCCTCGCGGGCATGCTCGCAGGTCTTGTGACCGGCATCCTGCACACCTTCATGGGCATTCCGGCCATCCTCGCCGGCATCCTGACGCAGCTCGCGCTGTTCTCCATCAACCTGCGCATCATGGGCAGCAAGGCGAACGTCGCGATCAACCCCGACAACTACACCCTGCTCGTATCGCTCCGAAACGTCAAGAAGCTCATTCCGCAGAACCCGATTCTTGTCGTTGCGGTATTCACGGTCGTTGTTATCGCGCTGCTGTACTGGTTCTTCGGCACCGAGCTCGGCTGCTCCATCCGTGCGACCGGCGCGAACGCCAACATGAGCCGCGCACAGGGCATCAACGTTGACTTCAACAAGGTGCTCGGTCTGATGATTTCGAACGGTCTGGTTGCGCTCGCAAGCGCGCTCTACTGCCAGTATCAGGGCTTCGCGGACGTCAACGCAGGCCGCGGCGCTATCGTCATCGGTCTGGCGGCGGTCATCATCGGCGAGGTCGTGTTCAGCCGCATTTTCCGCAATTTCGCGCTCAAGCTGCTGAGCGTTGCGCTCGGCGCGGTCATCTACTACATCGTTATCCAGTTCGTCCTGACCGCAGGTCTTAATACCAACGATCTCAAACTGATCACCGCACTTGTCGTTGCGATTTTCCTTGCCATCCCCTACTGGAAGGGCAAGTATTTCCACGCATCGGTCAAGTCCGGGAAGGAGGAACGATAACCATGCTCGAACTTAAAGGAGTTTACAAAACGTTCAACGCCGGAACGGTCAACGAAAAGCGTGCGATTGACAACCTCAATCTGACGCTGGAAAACGGCGATTTTGTCACGATCATCGGCGGCAATGGCGCCGGCAAGTCCACCACGCTCAACCTGATTGCGGGCGTATTCCCGGTGGACGCGGGCACCATCAACCTCAACGGCTACAACCTGACCCACCTGCCCGAGCACAAGCGTGCGAAGCACCTCGGCCGCGTCTTTCAGGACCCGATGATGGGTACGGCGGCGACCATGGGCATCGAGGAGAACCTCGCCCTCGCCTACCGCCGCGGCCAGAAGCGCGGCCTGCACTCCGGCATCACGAGCGAGGAGCGCAAGCTGTACCGCGAGAAGCTGGCGACGCTCGGACTGGGTCTGGAGGACCGCATGACGAGCAAGGTCGGTCTGCTGTCCGGCGGTCAGCGTCAGGCGCTGACGCTGCTGATGGCGACGCTGCGCAAGCCGGATCTGCTGCTGCTCGACGAGCACACGGCGGCGCTCGACCCGAAAACGGCGGACAAGGTGCTTCAGATCACCGAGGAGATCGTCGCACGCGACAATCTGACCACGATGATGGTAACGCACAACATGAAGCACGCCATTCAGTACGGCAACCGCCTCATCATGATGGATTCCGGCCGCGTTGTCGTGGACATCAAGGGCGAGGAGAAAAAGCACCTCTCTGTGCGCGACCTGCTTGAGAAGTTCAATATTGAAAACGATCGCATGCTGCTCAGCGAATGACGCTGAGGCGCTTCCAGGGGGGACGCTGTCCCCCCTGGATACGTTTCCGGTTCCGGAGAAACCGGAAACGATACCCCCCTCTCGTCCGCACAGCGGACGAGGCCGCGCCGCCGCGGCGCGGGCAGTGGTATAAAAGTCCGGCAGAGCTGGACTTTTATAGGGAATTTTATGCGGCGCACTGCGGTGCGCCTGTCCTGCCTGTTTCGGCTTGCGCCGAAATGCGGCAGGAAATTTCAAACGCCATTCCTTGCCTTTTGGCTCGGAATGGCGTTTTTTTCAGTTTTCCTCTTTCCCCCTACAAAATCTGCGAAACAAGAATGGCGCAGAGCATGATGGGGATATTGAACGCGATGAAGGTGGGGATGCAGGTATCGCGGATGTGGTCGTGCTGACCGTCGGCGTTGAGGCCGGAGGTCGGGCCGAGGGTAGTATCCGACGCCGGGGAGCCGGCGTCACCGAGGGCGGCCGCTGCCGAAATCAGCAGGATAGTCGCCGGGACGGAAAAGCCGAGCGTGCTGCACATCGGCACGAACAGCACCGCGAGCACGGGAACCGTACCGAACGAGGTGCCGATACCCATGGTGACGAGCAGGCCGATGAGCGTGATAACGACCGCCGCGAACAGCTTACTGCCGCCGATAGCGGAAATGCCTGCGTTTACGAGGGCGTCGATGCCGCCGGTCGCCTTGATGACCGAGGCGTAGCCGCCCGCAACGAGCATGATGATGGCGATCTGCCCCATCAGGCGGATGCCGCCTTCGATCTGCGCGTCGATTTCGTGCCACGGGATAGCGCGGAACACGATGACAACGACCAGACCGCACAGCGCGGACAGCGCGAGATCCTGGCTGATGACCTGCACGACGGCGACAACGACGGCCGCGCCGAGCATGACGTAATGGCGGTATTCGAGCTTTTCCGAAATCTCCGCGGACGCCGAGGTATCCGCTTCAATATCGCGGTACTCGCGCGGCTTGCGGTAGAGCACGAACACCGCGAACAGCAGGCCGAGCAGCATGGCGATGCCGATGGGCCAGTTGGCGGCGGTGACATCGTGCACGGTCACGGTCATGCCGTTTTCCGTGAGGTTATCCGCGATAACGCGCTGAAAGATCAGGCCAAAGCCGAACGGGATGGTGATATACGGCACCTTATGCCCGAATGCCAGTGCGCACGCAACCGAGCGACGATCGAGCTTCATCCGGTTCATCATGCTGAGCAGCGGCGGCACAAGAATCGGGATATAGGCGATATGGACGGGAATGAGATTCTGCGACAGGCAGGCGACGAGCGTCAGCACACCGATGAGCGCTAGCTTATGGCCGCCGAGCAGGCGCGAGAGCTTTTTCGACAGGATTTCCGCGAGTCCGGTCGTGGAAATGCAGGTCGCGAACGTGCCGAGCAGGATATACGCGAGCGAAGTCGTGGCGTTGCTCGCAAAGCCGCTCGTCAGCAGCTGCATGACGGTCTGCGTGCCCTCCGGCGCGGAAATCAGCGGAATGCCGCCCGCCACGCCGCCGATGATGCAGGCGATGAGCATGGACAGCAGCACGTTCAGTCCGGTCAGGCACAGCGCGCACAGCACCAGCACGGACACCGTCACCGGATTGGTGAGCAGACTGAGAATAATGGTCATATTCGGTTGAAATACCTCCCCTTTGAAGCTGTTTTACGGAAATCAAAACCGTATGCAGAGGATGCTTGCATACGGTAAAGCGCTGAAATCTTCCCTATTTTATCAGAAAAATACCAAAAGGTCAAGACGATGACCCGAAAAACAGCAAAAAGAGCGAACCGTCAGGTTCGCTCTCAGTCTGTCGATAAAGTTCAGCTGTCCGCGCAAAACAGCAGTCGCGCGGCAGTTTTTTACTGCTTTCTGAAAATAATCTCGCCGGTTTCGGCGTTCATGCCGTCCACGATGGCAAGCGACTCCAGATGGTAACCGAGGTTGCGGATGGTGCGGCCGCCGTACTGGAAGCCCTTCTCAATAACGATACCGATGCCCTCGACCGTGCCGCCGGCCTGCTGCACGATAGAAATCAGGCCCTGAAGCGCGTAGCCATTGGCGAGGAAGTCGTCGATGAGCAGCACGTGGTCGTCCGGGCTCAGGAACTTTTTGGACACGATGACCTGATTTTTGCATTTATGCGTAAAGGACTCGACTTCCGCAATATAAACATCGCCGTCGATGTTGATGCTCTGCGATTTCTTCGCGAAAACGACCGGTACGCCGAAATGACGTGCAACGATGCAGGCGATGCCGATGCCGGAGGCCTCGATGGTTACGATCTTGTTGATATTCTCACTGGCAAAGCGGCGCTTGAACTCCGCACCCATCTCATCAAACAGTTCAATGTCCATCTGATGATTGAGAAAGCTGTCTACCTTGAGTACGTTTCCTTCTTTAACGACGCCGTCTTTTACGATGCGTTCCTCTAAAAAATTCATGGCGAACCCTTCCTTTTATGTTCTGTGGAAAAATGTTATTTACAGTATAACAAATATTTCGCGCAAAGCCTACTCTTTTTTACAAAAATTTTGCCGGAATACCGCACAATCCCGACAGCGGCCGCGGCAAAATTTTCGGCACGCGGCAGCCGCCGCTTCTCCTCCATGGATTGCACGGGGACGGCTGCTCGTGCTATAATAAAGCTATCTATCGAGAAGAAGGGAACAGGAATGCGCAGCTGCGCGGCCTGACAGGGATTTCTGATATGGAACTGATGAAAAACAAGGTTTACCGCTGCCGGATCAGCGATTACACGGCGGACGGCACGGGTTTCGCGAAAATCGAGGGACGGGCGGTATTCGTGCCGCGCACAGCGGCCGGGGACATCTGCGATGTGCGCATCGTCAAGGTCACAAAGAACGTTGCGTTCGGCCGCGTGGAGAAAATCGTGACGCCCTCGCGCGAGCGCATCACCCCGGCGTGTCCGGTGTCGGACAAGTGCGGCGGCTGCTGCTATCAGCACATCACCTACGAGGAGGAGCTTCGTGCCAAGGAGAAAAAGGTGCGCGACGCGCTCACCCGCATCGGCAAGCAGGACGGCAGCCGGCTGCTCGGCATCACGGGTGCGGAAACCACTGAGCACTACCGCAACAAGGCGCAGTATCCGGTCGGCCGCGACCGCGAGGGCAACATCGTGACCGGCTTCTACCGTCCGCGCAGCCACGACATCGTGCCGGTGGAGCACTGCCTGATCCAGTCCGAGAAAGCCGACCGGCTTGCGGGCGTCGTGCGGCAGTGGATGCGCGAATTTGACGTTCCGCCCTACGATTACGAAACCAAACGCGGCACCATTCGCCATATTTACGTGCGCACAGGCGAAAAAAGCGGCGAATGCCAGCTGACGCTGATTTCCGCGACGCGCAAGCTGCCCGCGCTCGAAACGCTTGTCGAGCGGCTGAGAGAGGCCGAGCCGTCGCTCACCGGCATCCTCATCAACCACAACCAGCGCGGCGACAACGTTATTCTGGGCGACCGCACGGACGTGCTCTGGGGCGAGCCGATGCTGGAGGACCGACTGTGCGGCAACACCTTCCTGCTCTCCCCCCACGCCTTCTATCAGGTCAACCACGCGCAGGCCGAGCGTCTGTATGCGTGCGCGGTGGATTACGCCGGTCTGACGGGCGAGGAAACCGTGCTCGACCTGTACTGCGGCGCAGGCACCATCACGCTCGCGCTCGCCGCCCGCGCCAAGCACGCCATCGGCGTGGAAATCGTGCCGGAGGCCATCGAAAACGCGAAGGAGAACGCCGCACGCAACGGCGCGGAAAATGTCGAGTTTTACTGCGCGGACGCCGGTCAGGCCGCCGGACGCTTCCGCGATATTGACGTCCTCGTGGTGGACCCCCCGCGCAAGGGTCTGGACGAAACCGCCCGCGATGCTATCCTTAAAATGCAGCCGCCGCGCGTGGTGTACGTTTCGTGCGACCCTGCCACCCTCGCCCGCGACGTCGCGGAGCTGTGCGGCGCAGGCTACACCCTCGAAAAAGCGCAGGCGTATGACCTGTTCCCGCGGACGAGCCATGTGGAGACGGTAGTTCTGATGCAGTATTGTGGAAAATAAGAAAAATAGGCATGTTAGACCACAAGATGTTGTGGTTTGAGGGCAAAAATTGGAGCAAAAAATGACCAGTTTTTGCCCTATTTTTTTCCACGTTTTTATAGATGCATAGAGGCAAAAAAGAGATTTTTAAGTATTTTGGGACAAAATTCAGAGAAAGGAAAAGAAACAGGGATGGAGAAAAAGCAGCACCCAAGTTACGGAATGATTCGGTTTGCAAGGTCCTCAATCGGTGGTTCAGGAACGGCATTGTTTGGAAGTTCCATCATGCATAATAATGTCATACGCCTGTCCATTTCAAAAGGCATGATGGAAAGGGAGGGCAACGAGGACTGGTTTTTGGCAGGGACAGACATCAATGACATGATCGTTGAGGTGGAGATGTCCTATACACAGTTTGCCGAAGCAATCACATCACTTAACATTGGAGAGGGGATACCGGTTACCATTACAAAAGTGAATGGGACATTCGTTGAACCATGCCCATACAGTGACAGGCAGAAAGTAATGCGCCGGGAAGTGGATGAAGCAACCCGTGACTTGGTGCGGCAACTGGAAAAGAGGTCAGAGGAGATTGAAAAACTTCTGGATGAGAAACGTGTCCTGAGCAGGGAGGACCGGAGAAATATCGTCTCGACATTGAAAAATGTACGGCAGGAGTTAAAAAGTAATATCCCCTATCTGCAGAAACTGTTTGCTGAACAGATGGATAAAACCGTGACAGAGGCGAAAGGGGAGTTTGAAACTTACCTGCAGAACAAGATGAACAGCATTGCACTTGCAGCAATTTCAGAACAGAT
>OODU01000679.1_pt1 | contig 37231 bp, 25 predicted proteins | sample 1671171 | NCBI WGS metagenome assembly OODU01 (sample SAMN06348129, study PRJEB24527) | human gut metagenome | biome: human gut; feature: ankylosing spondylitis patient; material: feces | host: Homo sapiens | place: China | collected 2015-10
GCCGGTTCCCGCAGCCGTGAGAAGAATTTCAATTTTTTTGAATCTTTCTATTCCAAGGCGCGCTCTGAAGCGCTCTATCCACGAACTGCCCATGAAAAGAATCAATACCGCCAGCCAGATAAAAAGCATCCGCTTTTTGCCCTGTGAAAGAACAGATAATACCGGGATCGGATTCCAGATATAAAGATACAGGCATTCCCACGCTGATTCCCGGCTTCCGTTTTTCCCGGACAAAATATATAAAAGTCCGGCTGTCACCAGATCCATTGCCATGACTTCCAGGAAGCCATGAACCTCCTGATTAGAAATGGCAAAGAATACAAAGCGCGTAATCAGATACCCGGCCGCTGCTTTCCAGCAAAGCTTTCCCGCCATCCCCCGCTTTTTCTTTTCCTCATACAGCCAGATGACAGTCAGGCACGCCGTAATGGCGATACAGTAAGCTGATTTCATTCTGGCACCTCCTTTAACGACTTTTTAAGTGCTCCATTTCAGTGGCACTCCCCTCAGACACGCCGTTTCTTTCTCATCGCTCTAACTTATATACTCCCGGGCTCCTCCCTGCACATACGCAGGAAAGAGCTCGAGAGTATATGAATCTGTTTCCATCATCCTATATGCAGGAGAGCAAAAACAAGGTTAAAATATAGATTATTGTAACTGTGAAGGTACTGAACAGTTACAGATCATTAATGTTTGTAATCGCCCCAAATCTGAACCTGGCCGATTATTTTCACTTCGTACTCTTAGTCTCAGATTGATCATTATCCTGTTGTGTACGGCGCCGGTGGTGCCTGCGACCCACCCGTTGGCTCCGGTGCTGGCTCCGACCCACCCGTTGGCTCCGGTGTTGGCTCCGACCCACCCGTTAGCTCCGGTGTTGGCTCCGGCTGGGTCGGTTTCACGCTCGGCGTCGGGTTTTCGGTCGGTTCTTTCGTCGCCGGTGCATCACTCGGTACCACACTCGGCGTTTCACTTCCACCGCCGCCTCCAGAATGTCTGCGTTCTTTGGATGTTCTGGAATTCAGCTTCGGTGTATCGGCATTGGTCGTCTCTAAGATGGTCATCGTTCCGTCTTCTGCCACTTTTACCTCAAAGCTTCTCGCCGGTCTCGGCTTGCGGCCGCCGAACGATGTGCCATCGTTTTCAAACGTATAAGGAATTCCGTTGATACTGACAACGCCCGTTGCCATCTCTCCACTGTCCGGTGTGCCAAAATAATAGGTTTTTCCATTGATCCATACGACACCGCTGACCATTTCTCCCGACGCCGTACAGAAATACTGTTTGTCCCCGTCTTTTACCCAGCCGATCTGCGGTGCTCCCTGTTCATTCAGGTAATACCATTTTCCATCGATCTGCTGCCAGCCTGTCTGCACCTGTCCGTTTAGGATGTAAGCTCTTGCACTTCCTGTACCTATCCATTCGGCAAAAGCCGGTCCGGCATACAGGCCCATGATCAAAACGGCACTGAGTGCGCAGGCACCCACCTTCATCCATTTGCGTTTTCTCATCCTCATACCTCCTCGTATTTTTATTAATCGAAAAGCTATCTTTCATGTGTTTTTTATTTTTAATTCTGGAGTTTTTCTTCTTTTTCACGATTTCAAGCTTTTCTTGTTGTATTCATCTTATCATTTGTTTTATTTTTCTACAATTCACACTGCACAAGATGTCATTTTTTTACACAAGATGTAAAAAAATGATACTCTAACCTTGACATATTGATTTTCAGAAGCTTTCATCCACAAACACAAGGGCAGAAAAAATTCCAGAAATGAAAACCCCGGCGGTGAGTGGATAAACTTACTCACAGCCGGGGTTTCATTTTCACATCTGTATAAAATCTCTTAGCCGATCACATCCGCCATATCATACCGTCCTTCCGGCTTTCCTGCCAGGAATTTGGCTGCCTGTACCGCACCCTTTGCGAAAATCGCCTTGGAATAAGCTGTATGATTAAAGGTAATCACCTCATCCTGACCAGCGAAAATGACATCGTGTTCGCCTACGATTGTGCCGCCGCGGATCGCCTGAATACCAATCTCCTTCGCATCACGTTTCTCACGTGTAGCGGAACGATCGTATTTGTAATGGTATGTATTGCCCATCGCCTCGTTGATCGAATCTGCCAGCGCAATCGCCGTACCGCTCGGAGCATCCACCTTCTGATTGTGGTGTTTCTCCAGAATCTCAATATCAAATCCAGCCGGAGCCAGAATCTGCGCTGCTTCTTTCAGAAGCTTTAAGAGCATATTGATACCAAGAGACATATTTGCAGAGCGAAGAACAGCTGTCTTCTCTGCCGTCTCTTCTACCTTTGCCAGCTGTACCTCGGAAAGTCCTGTCGTACACAGAACAACCGGCATTTTCTTCTCTGCACACCAGTCGAGAAGTTCATCGACAGCTGCTGCATTGGAAAAATCAATCACAACATCCGCTTCTACCTTACATTCGTTCAGAGACGCAAAAACCGGATAATCATTTTTCTGCTCGGTTCTCATATCAATACCCGCAACGATAGAGATCTCCTCGTCCTTCGCTGCGATTCCGGAAATAACCTGTCCCATGGCGCCATTGCAGCCATGCATAATTGCTCGTACCATCTGTTAAAACCTCATTTCCCTATCTCATCCTAATTTTAACGGTTCTTATCACTCTTTCAGGCTGATTCCGTAATTTACCAGTTCTCTTCTCAGACGATCGCGGTTTGCCGGTTCCATATCCACTAACGGTTTACGGAACGGACCCACTTCCTCGCCCATCATGTTCATCGCTTCCTTAACCGGAATCGGGTTTACCTCGCAGAACAGCGCCTCAATCAGTGGAATTGCATCTATCTGCATCTGTCTTGCCTTCGCTACATCGCCAGCCTTGAATGCCGCGCACATATCATGTACCTGACGCGGTGCCACGTTGGATAATACGGAGATAACGCCCTTTGCGCCCAGTGCCATCATCGGAACCGTCTGGTCGTCGTTGCCGGAGTAAATATCTACTGTTCCGCCTGACAGGCTTGCAATCTGTGCGATCGCGGAGAAATTGCCGCTTGCTTCTTTGACACCGACGATGTTCTCATATTCCTTGCACAGTGCCACGATCGTCTCCGGGGTGATATTGACGCCGGTACGGCTCGGTACATTGTACAGAAGGATCGGAAGATCAACTGCCTTTGCGACCTCTGAGAAATGAACCTTTAAACCCTTCTGGGTTGATTTATTGTAATACGGGGATACGAGCAGAAGTCCGTCTGCGCCTGCCTTTTTCGCTTCGGTAGACAGATATACCGCTGTCTCTGTGCAGTTGGAACCGGTTCCTGCTACAACCGGGATTCTCTTATTTACGACCTGGCATACGAAACGGATCACCTCGATGTGCTCCTCATGGCTTAATGTAGCCGCCTCGCCGGTCGTACCGCAGGCGATAATACAGTCTGTGCCGCCAGCGATCTGTTCTTCTACGATCTGCTCCAGTTTCTCATAATTTACGCTTCCATCCTCATGAAATGGCGTTACCAGCGCTACGCCTGCTCCTTCAAAAATAGACATTTTGTTTCCTCCTTATTCTTTTGCACGATGGCTGAGTTTCTATTCCAGAGTCCGTTTCTGTCCCCGCTTCAAACGAATGTTTGCAGCCTGTCGGTCCTGAGCGTACAAAAAGCTGGCACGACGGCCAGCTCTATGAATTCAAATCCAAACTCCCAGTAGCTCCCCATCTGTCGATGACAGTTACAGAATTCTTCATCCTGCACCCAGGAACTGCAGATACAGGCGCCGCAGCCCTTCGGCGTATCATCCTTTCAGCTGTCTTCTCCTGCACCTGCCGCATCCGACCGCTTACTGATAATCAACGCAACCTCTACTTGTTTTTTCTATCTTAGCATTACTTTGAATACTTGTCAACCGTTCATGCACGCATGATCGTTTGACGGCTTCAGGCATTCCAGGCGCGTCACCTCGTCTGCATGCTCCTCTGCCCCAGCCGGGCATACTTTTCCGGTCAGAATCAGATCGACATTCTCCTCGCGCGCTGCCAGCAGTGTTTCCAGAGCATCGTCCCCGACCAGTTTCTGATCTAACACCCCAAGAAATTCATCCAGAATCAGCATATCGCATTCGCCGGTACATAGTACTTTTTTTGCAAAATTATACCCGTTCTGAATATTGCAGAGCTCTTCCTTTTTGCCTTCTTCAGAGAGATTTTCATAATACTCATTCTGTTTTTCAAATCGGAATACTTTAAATGCCGGCTCCAGCTGTTTTAACCCATCTGCTGTCTCATGGCTCAGCACTCCCTTTAAGAATTGTATCATAATTACCTTCCGGCCGTGCATGGCTGCACTGACACCACGTCCCAGTGCCATCGCTGTTTTTCCCATCCCGGTGCCGAAGATGATATGAACTTTCCCCTTTTTCATTTCCCTCTCCTCTTTCTGTGCCTCCCGCTGCGCTGGCGCACAGACTGTCTTTCCTGATGTCTTTTTACACACAGGCCTGTGTGTTTTATTTCTATCCATCCAATAATCGTTTTACGAATTCTGTAAACTGCCTTATTCTAGCATATTTTATCTGTTTTGGCAAGCTATGGCAAAACCAGCCATTTATCATGTCCTATCGATTGCATAACCGGCTTCAAAATTTGCTGTAACATCCTAAACCTATCCTATTCTTCCACGCACTCCAGCTTGCTGACCGACACCTCGTATGCCACACGTTTCTCGCACTCTGTCTCGCTCAGTTTCTTCGTATATTCACGGCTCTGCACGCGCCCCCACACGCACACGTGGCTTCCCACGCCAAATCCGGACGCATAGCGGGCATTTCTGCCCCACGCAATACACGGTATGTAATCGGATTTTCCATACGGACGGTTGACCGCCAGCAGCATATCGGCAATCTCGCGTCCCAGCGGTGTTTTCCGGTAGATCGGCTCCTTGCAGATATAGCCTTCCAGAAAAATCTGGTTGGTTTTGGTGTAATCCGTAAATTCTTCCAGGAAATGAATCTCACGGACAAACACAGACAGCACCAGACGGTTTTTCGCGCCCTCATGACGGTTGTAGGAACGGAACTGGCCGATCGCCTCCATCGTCATTCCGCGGTAGTCTTTCGATACATCCAGAAGCCGTTCTGAAATCATGAGTGGAATCACGTCCACCTGATCGCTCAGACGGCTGACTGCCAGGTCTGCGATATAAAATCCTTCCCCGAATACTTCGTGGCTGAATGTAAATTCCGATACGACCTCACCAATCACGCTAACCTTGTTGTTTTCAATCATTTTTTCCGACATAGTATCTCTCTCCTCTTCTTTTTTGCAGTTTTTCACGGCAGGTTCTTGGAGTCCTGCTTCTTACTGTATATATGTATGAGGGGAATGACCGTTTTAGAAGAAGAAGTGAGGGGGAAATTTCGACAGGGTGGGGGACATGAATCGACAGAGGGAATGGGATCGGCAGAGGGACGGAAACGGCGGGGCGCGTCGTTTCCTGGATATCTCTCGCTTGAATATACGAAAAGGAGCAGCTGGCTTGCGCGGCTGCTCCCACTTTACGATTATTTAGCTATTTTTACGGCTGATCATCGCTCTCTTTCTCAGAGTCGGATCAAGAATCTTTTTACGGATTCGTAAGCTGGTCGGGGTGATCTCGAGAAGTTCATCGGTATCGATGTAGTCGAGGCACTGCTCCAGGCTCATGATTTTCGGCGGAACAAGGCGAAGGGCTTCATCGGCGCTGGAAGAACGGGTGTTGGTCAGCTTTTTGGTTTTGCAGACGTTTAACTCGATGTCTTCCGGTTTTGCGCTCTGTCCGACAATCATGCCGGAGTAAACTTTAACGCCCGGTCCGATGAACAGGGTTCCGCGCTCCTGGGCATTGAACAGACCGTAGGTGATGGACTCGCCTGCCTCAAATGCAATCAGGGATCCCTGTTTGCGGTAACTTAATTCGCCCTTGAACGGTGCATAGCCGTCAAAGCTGGTGTTTAAGATACCATTTCCCTTTGTATCGGTCATGAACTCGCCGCGGTAGCCGATGAGACCTCTGGACGGAATCGAGAACTCCAGTCTTGTGTATCCGCCGCCGATCGGGCTCATGCCCTGCAGCTCGCCTTTACGGCTGGTCAGCTTCTGGATAACAGCACCGGTAAAGTCATCCGGTACGTCGACGTAAGCGATCTCCATCGGCTCTAATTTGCGGTTTCTCTCGTCATATTTGTAGAGTACCTCCGCCTTGCTGACTGCGAACTCAAAGCCCTCGCGGCGCATATTCTCAATCAGGACGGACAGATGCAGCTCGCCACGGCCAGATACCTTGAAGCAGTCAGCGGAGTCTGTCTCCTCTACACGCAGGCTGACATCGGTATTCAGCTCCCGCATCAGACGCTCGCGGATGTGGCGGGAAGTGATGAATTTACCTTCCTGACCTGCCAGCGGGCTGTCGTTTACCATGAAATCCATGGAAATGGTCGGCTCAGAAATCTTCTGGAACGGAATTGCCTCCGGTTTCTCCGGTGAACACAGGGTATCACCGATGTGGATATCTGCGATACCGGAAATCGCTACGATCGAACCGATCTTTGCTTCCTGTACTTCTACTTTATTCAGACCCTCAAACTCATAGAGCTTACCGATCTTAACTTTGCGGAACTTGTCCGGCTCATGATGGTTGACGATGACGCAGTCCTGATTTACTTTCAGGTAACCGTTGTCGATCTTACCAACGCCGATACGTCCTACATACTCGTTGTAATCAATCGTACTGATCAGAACCTGTGTCTCTGCATCCGGGTCTCCCTCCGGTGCCGGGATGTAATCCAGAATGGTCTGGAACAGCGGCTGCATATCCACATTCGGATCGTCCAGGTTCTTCTTTGCATATCCAGAACGTGCAGATGCATACAAGAACGGACAGTCAAGCTGCTCGTCGGATGCATCCAGATCCATCAGAAGTTCGAGGACCTCGTCCACAACCTCCTCCGGACGTGCTTCCGGACGGTCAATCTTATTGATACATACGATAACCGGCAGATCCAGTTCCAGTGCTTTACGCAGAACGAATTTGGTCTGCGGCATCGCGCCCTCGTATGCGTCTACCAGAAGGATAACGCCGTTTACCATCTTAAGAACACGCTCTACCTCGCCGCCGAAGTCCGCATGTCCTGGTGTATCGATAATGTTGATCTTGGTGCCGTTGTAATTAACAGCCGTATTCTTGGACAGAATCGTGATACCTCTCTCACGCTCAATATCGTTAGAGTCCATGACACGATCGACTACTTCCTGATTGGCACGGAATACACCGCTCTGGCGAAGCAGCTGGTCTACCAGCGTCGTTTTACCGTGGTCAACGTGAGCGATAATTGCAACGTTTCTGACATCTTCCCGTTTCATTTTCATATCTGCTTACTCTCTTTTCTTATGATGATTCATTACATGTACTAATTAATAATTATTTTCTGTCACAGACAAGCATCCTGCCGTTTCGTCTTTGGCAAAGGATCCGCCCACAAAATAATACAGCTTGTTATTTTAGCATTTTTTTATCCATTATTCAATCTTTTTTTACAATAAAATGATTTTTCCGTCATCCATGCCAAAATAAACTTCATCCAGTTTTTCGATCCGGCATCTTCCATTTGTGCCCTCTATGAGCTTCTTCTCCGCTGCTCCCGCCTGGTCAAACGGCACCAGGATCGTCAGATCCACGCCCTCGCCGTACTCGCTGTCCAGAATCGGCAGCTCTGCTTCTGCCAAAATGTACTGCACCTTTCCAAGCCCGCTGTAGTCTGTCCCGACCTTCCATTTGCGAGCCAGGCATTTTTCCAGAACCACACAGTTTTTAAGACCTTCCTGGACCGCGCCGCCGTATGCCCGCACCAGTCCGCCGGTTCCTAAAAGTGTCCCGCCAAAGTACCGGGTCACAACCGCACAGACGTTGTGAAGCTCGCGTCCCAACAGCACATCCAGCATCGGGCGTCCCGCCGTCTGCGCCGGTTCGCCGTCGTCGCTGCAGCGCGCCACCTCGTTATTTTCTCCGATTGTAAATGCCGAACAATGATGTCTCGCATCCCAATATTTCTTCTTGACTTCCGCAATAAATGCCGTCGCCTCTTCTTCCGATTCCACCGGGCGGATCTCCGCGATAAAGCGGGACTTCTTCTCCACAATCTCGCCCTCTCCGCCCTGATAGACGATTTTATAGCGCTCTTTCATGATTATTCCTCCATCGTAACTGTTCAGTAAATGCGCAGACCTGCTGAACAGTTACCCTCCATCTATACACTACGCATCCTTAAAACGGACGTTTTTTCACTTCTTTAACTGCTTGTAAACCTCAGTTACTGTTCACGCATACGTGCTCACTAACAAACCTTATCTTTTATGATACCGTAAAAAAAACTTCATGACAATAGTATTTATTTATCCTATGAATTTTGATATAATTGGAAATACTGTATTTATTAATAGAATGAACCACTACGAACCCAAAGGAGGTTCTCATGAATTACGGTGTAAAAGCAACCAAGAAACGGATCCGGGCAGCCAATTCCCGGACGAAGAAATACGCCAACCGGCTGTTTCTGACCTTCTTCAAGACTGCCTTTGTTCTTGTTCTGTTTCTCTGCGTGACGGGTGCCAGCACCTTTATCGGCATGTTTAAAGGCATTCTGGACAGTTCGCCAGACTTCAACCCGGACAGCTTCACCCCAAGCGGATATTTTTCTACTATATATAATAGCGCCGGGGAAGTGACCGACACGCTGGTCGGTTCCAACTCGAACCGAATTGAAGCATCCTACGAGGATTTTCCTCAGGATCTAATTGACGCGTTCGTCTCCATTGAGGACTCGCGTTTCTGGCAGCACAGCGGTATCGATCTGCGCTCCATTTCACGCGCCGTGGTCGGTGTCCTGACAAATAATTATAAAGGCGGCGCCAGCACCCTGACCCAGCAGCTCATCAAAAATACCGTCTTCAACGGCGGTATGGAGACCAGCAAAGGTTCCAAAATCGAACGAAAAATCCAGGAACAATATCTGGCGCTGCAGCTGACAAAAAACGTCGATCGGAAGGTCATTTTAACGAACTATTTAAATACGATCAACCTCGGCAGCAATACGCTGGGCGTCAAAGCAGCGGCGCTGCGCTATTTTAATAAGAACGTCTCCGATCTGACTCTTTCTGAGTGCGCGGTCATCGCCGGTATCACACAGAATCCGTCAAAGCTGAATCCGATCAGCGGCGCGGAGGCAAATGCCGCCCGGCGCAAGGTCATTTTGCAGGCAATGTATGAGCAGGGCTATATCACAAAAGAAGAACAGGAGGAAGCACTGGCGGACGACGTCTACGCCCGTATCCAGAATGTCGACACGGCGCTCAAGGAAAATGAGACACCGTACTCCTATTACACGGACGAGCTGATCAGCCAGGTCACCGAAGCGCTCAAAGAGCAGCTCGGCTATACTGACACGCAGGCGTCCAATCTTCTGTTCAGCGGCGGACTGCAGATTTACACCCCGCAGGATCCGCAGATTCAGGCGATCGTCGATGAGGAAGTCAACAATCCTGCCAACTACGACGCGGCTCGCTATTCGGTTGAATACCGCCTTTCCCTGACCCATCCAGACGGGGAAACGCAGCATTATTCACAGGAAACTCTGAAAACATGGCTCCAGCAGGTCAAGGGACAAAGCGGTTTTGACGGGCTGTTTAATTCCGAGGAAGAGGCGCAGACGGCGATCGATGAGTACCGCACCGCCCTCACGCAGGACGGAAGCACCGTTCTCGGTGAATCAGTTACCATGATTTTAGAGCCGCAGACCTCGTTCGTCCTGATCGAACAGTCCACCGGCTATGTCAAGGCAATCAACGGCGGACGCGGACAGAAGACGGCAAACCGCACCTTAAACCGTGCGACCGACTCCCTGCGGCAGCCAGGATCGACCTTCAAGGTCATTTCCTCCTTTGCCCCGGCATTGGATGCCTGCGGCGCGACCCTATCAACCGTTTACTATGACGGACCATACTCTTCCGGTGAAAAAGAGTTCCGAAACTGGTGGGGCAGCGATTACAAGGGCTATCACACGATCCGCGACGGCATTACCTATTCCATGAACATCGTCGCCCTGCGCTGCATGGCGGACACGGTAACGCCGCAGCTCGGTGTCGAATATGCCGAACGGCTGGGAATCACTTCCCTCGTAAGCCAGGATCAGACTCTCTCGACAGCACTCGGCGGTCTGACAAAGGGCGTCAGCAACCTGGAACTGACAAATGCATTTGCGGCGATCGCCAACGGCGGCACCTACACGAAGCCTGTCTTCTTTACTAAGATCCTGGATCGCAACGGAAAGATACTGATCGACAATGAACCGGAGACGCGGCAGGCGCTCAAAGACTCTACCGCCTATCTTTTAACCAGCGCGATGCAGGATGTTATGCAGAGCAATACAATGTATACGCGTTCCGGTTCCGGGGTTAAATCGACCGGTACGACAGCGGCGATTCCCAATATGAGCTGCGCCGGAAAGAGCGGTACGACCACCAGCAACGTCGACGTCTGGTTTGTAGGCTTTACGCCGTACTACACTGCCGGTATCTGGGGCGGGTGCGACAATAACCAGCCATTAAAAGGCGGCACCGTTTCAAACGGCGGTACCAGTTACCACAAGCGCATCTGGCGAAATATCATGACACGTGTCCATGAGAGCTTAAGCGACCCCGGATTTACGGTTCCGGACAGCATTGAAACTGCTGACGTATGCCGCAAATCCGGCAAGCTTCCGGTTTCCGGCGTCTGCAGCAGTGACCCGCGCGGAACGGCCGTCTACACTGAATATTTCGCGAAGGGCACGGTTCCGGCCGAGACCTGCGATCACCACACCCGCGTGACGATCTGCTCCGCCTCCGGCGGCATCTCGACTGCCTTCTGCCCGACGAACCAGCAGATTTCCAAGACAGTTATGGTCGTTCCGGAAGACGGCGGAGAAACGGACGATTCCCGCTTCTCCATGCCGGGCGAGTGCAAGATTCACAATGGTTCGTCCACGATCATCCATCCTTCTGAGAGCGCCGATTTCTCAGCTCCGGGCTACAGCCCCGATTCAGATAATCTATCGGCTCCGATCCACTCTGTGGTTCCACGCCCGATGACGGGAAGTGGACGGAATGGAAATAATATTCCGATTGTCCCAGCGAATCCGGAGCATTAACAGCAAAATAATATATCTGCAAAAAGCTGCTGTAAAAAGTGACATTCATATGCCTCTTTTACAGCAGCTTTTTATTTCCTCAACTTGATTTTCTTTTGCTTTGCTTTCTTTTACTTTTCCTTTTTTCGTCTTCTCTCTAATCCTTCATCTTGGGTTTGCAAATCAGCGACGACAGATAGCCGAAGATCAACGCCCCGGAAATCCCCGCCGCACCCGCCGTGAATCCGCCGGTGAACAGCCCCAGAACCCCATCCTTATCTATTCCATCCCGCACACCCTTCCAGAGCGTATTCCCAAACCCCAGCAGCGGCACTGTTGCCCCGGAACCCGCCCATTTGGCATACGGTTCGTACAATCCGATCGCACCGAGAATCGAGCCACATACCACCAAAAGTACCATGATCCGCCCCGGCATGAGTTTCGTTTTATCCATCAGAATCTGCACGGCGGCACAGAGGAGTCCGCCGGTCACAAATGCTTTGATATAGTCCATTTTTTTGCTCCCTCTCTAAAGTTTCTTGCAAATACCTATCATTCACCGAACGATTCTTTTCCCTCAAGCACCACTCCATGGGCAATCCCCGGCACATTCTGCCCCTCATTAAAGCTGATCTGGGACAGCAGCGCCCCGGTCGGCACAAACAGGACGCGTTTCCACTCACCCACCTGTATTTTCGGAAGAATATAGCCGCACAGCACCGCCGCCGAGCAACCACAGCCGCTCCCGCCCGAATGGGTATCCTGCGTCTTCGGGTCAAACATTTCGATCCCGCAGTCCATATGGATGCTGGAAATATCCTGTCCTGCCTCGCGCATAAAATCAAGCAGGATTTCCTTCCCCACCATTCCCAGATCGCCAGTGATGATCCGATCATAGTCAGATGGTTTCCGGTTAAAATCACGGAAATTCTGCAAGATTGTGTCTACCGCCGCCACCGCCATTGCCGCCCCCATGTTCATGGAATCGCGCATCTGCATATCGACGATCTTTCCGGGGGTGGCAGCTGAGATACAAGGTTGAAATTTGGGATGCAATTTTTCCTGTCCAGCATTTTTCAGTGATTCTGACGCATTTTCTTTCGCTCTGCGCCCATCTTTCCCTTCATTTTTCTCATTTCCCTCGATCATCACACACCCGCACCCGGTCACCGTCCAGGTTGTGGACTGCGGTCTCTGATTCCCATACGCCAGCGGAAACCGGAACTGCCGTTCTGCCGAGGCAAAATGGCTCGACGCCAGCGCCAGAACCCGGTCCGCATAGCCAGCCCCTGCTGCCATCGCCCCCAGAATCATCGCCTCCCCCATCGTCGAGCAGGCACCGTAAAGCCCGAAAAACGGGATATCAAACGACTCCACACCAAACGAGGTCGCCACAATCTGTCCCAACAGGTCTCCCGCAAACAGGCAATTCACATCCGCCGCCTGTCTGCCCGCCTTATCCAGGCATTTCTGCACCGTCTGGCGCTGCAATTCACTCTCCGCCTCCTCCCACGACTTTTTCCCAAACGTCGGATCCGGCTCCACCCGGTCAAAAAAACTTGCCAGCGGTCCCTCACCTTCCATCTGCCCCACGATCGATGCCGCCGATGTGATGATGGGCGGATGCTCAAACTGGATGCTTGATTTACCTGCCTGCATAAAATTCCTCCTGAAATACAAAAAGTGTCATTAAAAATATAATGTTCAAACTTTCGCTACAACCTCAGTATTTACACAAACATACATTTTTATGTTTCAAGAAATCTGCATTCCTCGCAGGCTTCATCCACCCGTTTTCGCCATATTATTAATACTGCACCGCCGCCAGTTTCTCTCTCAGCTCCTGCGGGTTCTGGGACGCATCGACTGCCGTCTGCGGTGTAATCACACCCTCTTTTGCCATACGAATCAGAAAATTATCCATCGTAATAGAGCCCTCTTTTGCACTAGAAAGCAGATAGCTCTGCATCTGCGGTGTTTTTCCATCGCGGATCAGATTCCGGATCGCCGGCGTGAGCATCATAAGCTCACAAGCTGCCGCCCTGCCCTGGCCGCCCGCCCTCGGCACCAGCTGCTGTGACAGCACCGCCCGCAGCGTCATCGAGAGCTGCATCCGGATCTGCGGCTGTTTATCCTCTGGAAAAACACCCACAATCCGGTCAATGCTGTCGATTGCCGAATTGGTATGAATGGTGGAAAAAACAAGATGTCCCGTCTCCGCCGCCATCAGCGCCGTCTCGATCGTCGCCGGATCACGCATTTCTCCAATCAGAATGACATCCGGGTCCTCACGGAGCGCCGCATAAAGCCCCTTATCATAGCTCTCTACGTCCACGCCCACCTCGCGCTGGTTGATGATCGCCTGCGCCGGTTCATAGACATACTCGATCGGGTCTTCCAGCGTAATCATATGGAGCGGACGATTCTGGTTGATCTCATTTAAAATTGCCGCCAGCGTCGTTGACTTGCCGCTTCCCGTCTCGCCGGTTACCAGAATAATGCCTTTATTCCAGCTTGAAAACTGATTCACTGCTTCCGGAAGCCCCAGCTCCGACAGGTTCGGAATCGTACTGCCCAGAAGACGGATCGCCGCAGAGAGCGCGCCCTGCTGCCGGAACAGATTCACACGGAGACGCCGTCCCGCAAACGAAGCACTAAAATCCAGCTGTCCGATCGCCTCGATCTGATCTGCCGCATTGCCTGCCAGCTGGCGTCCATATTCCTCACAATCCTCACGCGTCAGCCCGCCATCCGTCAGCGTCTCGATTCTGCCGTCAATTCTGCATTTTGGCGGCAGCCCTGCAATCAGATGCACATCCGATGCCCTTTTTTCAGCTGCCAGCGCGATTAATTCCTCGATTCCATACATACCATCTGTCTCCTCTTCTCTTTCTGCACCATTTACAGCGCCAGCAGCGTCCGGATCACCTCGTCCACCGTCGAAACACCCTCTTCTACCAGCTTCTGCGCGTGTTCCAGCATCGGAACATACTGGCTCGCTCTTCTGGCTGCCTCTAAGAAACGTGTCCGGTCAGCTCCTTCCAGAATGCACCGGCGCAGCTCCTCCTGAATCAGCATTACCTCAAACACACCGATTCTGCCCCGGTATCCCGAATGGAAGCACTGATCGCATCCGGCTCCCTGCCAGTATAATTTTCCAGGGTTCTCCGGGATTCCTGCCATCTCAAGCGCTTTTTTCGGCGGCTGAATCTGGGTTTTGCAGTTCGGACAGATTTTCCTCAGCAGCCGCTGGGAAATAACGCCTCGCAGTCCCGCCGCAATCAGGTATGGCGCCACGCCCATATCTCGCAGACGGTCAATCGCCGAGATCGCATCTTCCGTATGAATCGTGGTGATAACGAGATGTCCCGTCATTGCCGCACGCATCGCGATCTCTGCCGTCTCACCGTCACGGATCTCGCCGACGCAGATGATATCCGGATCCTGACGCAGAACTGAGCGCAGACCCGATGCAAAAGTCAGCCCCACTTTTTCATTGATCTGCACCTGTGTCGCGCCTTTGATATGGTATTCCACCGGATCCTCCAATGTAATCAGGTTGGTCCGATCCGAAAGAAGTTCGCGGATCAGCGTATACATCGTCGAAGATTTACCTGAACCAGTCGGTCCTACAATCATGATAACTCCGGAAGTAAGCCCTAAAAGTGTATCAATCTTTGCATCCTCCACTGCCGGAATACCGATACCGCGGCGGTTCAGCGTCTCCTCATTTCGTTTCAGAATACGGATAACCACTTTTTCTCCATACAGGGTCGGAAGGGTGGATATACGCATATCAATATCTTTTCCTCTTAAATGCATCACCGCACGACCATCCTGCGGAATTCTTTTTTCGACGATATCGAGCCGGGACATGATTTTAAGCCTCGAAATGACCGAATCCTTGAGTTCCGACGGGATCGTCATGATCCGATGAAGCTGCCCGTCGATACGCATCCTGACGACCATCTCCTCCTCCGTCGGCTCAAAATGGATATCCGAAGCATTTTCCGAAATGGCACGCTCAATAATCGAATTGACCAGGCGGATCATCGGCGTCACATTTTCCTGTCTTTCTCTTTCCGCCATCTGCCCCTGCCCCTGACGCACCTCTTGTGCCGCTGCCGTCTCTGCCTGCATCTGCGCCATCGCTTCTGCCGCTCCCTCGTTGCCATACAAAATATTGATCGCACGCTTCACCGCCGGTTCAGAGGCGATCATCGGCACAATTCTCTTTTTGGAAGTATGCTGTGCTTCCTCAATCGCCATGAAGTTCAGCGGATCCGCCATTGCCAGATAAAGCTGGTCTTTGGAAATACGCACCGGTACGATCGTCATTTTCTTTGCCAGGTTTTTCGGCACAAAACGCGACAGTTCCGGGCTGATATCGACCCGCGTCAAATCAATATAGTCAATGCCCAGCTGCATGCGAAGCGCATCGATCAGCTGACCTTCCGTGATATAATGATGCTTGACCAGCGTTGTTCCCAGACGTTCTTTCTCCTTCGCCTGATAGTCAAGCGCCTCTTTAAGCTGCCCTTCTGTGATCAGTCCCAGCTCCAAAAGCATGTCTCCCAATCGCTTTGTACGCATTCTCTCTACCTCCCTATAAATATGGATCTAGTTATTCAGCCATTTTACTGCGGAAATCCCGGATCCGGTCAAAGCAGTCCCGATCCATCTCGATCGCCGTCTGATTTCCAGTCGTCACAATCCACGCTTCTTCCAGAAGCCGCCGGATGATCCGCGCCGCCTCTTTCTGATCCTCTGCGGTCGTCTCACAGATCTCCTCTGTCCAACGACGGATCTGTACAATATCCAGGCCATTGTACGCATACTGCATCGCTGCCATCCGCCGTCCCAGGCATCCGCACGGCGCCGTCGCATTGCCGTAACTGCTTAAAATATAGCCATTCCGATCTGCCTCCGAAAGCTGCAGTTTTTCCAATACACCCGCTGCCGCCCGGATCGCCTCGATCGTCTCACTGACCTTCGGATCCCGGTATGTACTCGCCACGATCCGGTCCATCGTCGGCGTAAATGCAAACGACGCGCTGTAGGCGCCGCCTTGAAAACGGAGCTGCGGCACAAAATACCGGTCATCCAGCGCATTTACATACGGAAGAATACGCCCGGAAAATCCATCTACAGCGCTCAGCTCTGCCGAAAAGACGGTATACTGGCTGGAGCTCTCCACAATTACCGCCTCCCTGCGAGCCGGAACCGGGAAGGTATACCCAGCATTTTCCCCTCTGTTTTCCGTTTTATTCTCATGGTCTGGCATCTGTTCTCCCCGCAGATTTCCCAGAATCCGCCCCGCACAGTTCCGCATCCATTCCAGATTTTCCCTCGGTGCAACATGAAGGATCGTCACCGCTGTTCCATGCAGGATGCGGTCGCGCACCTCCTCCATCTTCTCTGCCAGCTGGAAGATCGCTGCATCCTCCTGTTCCAGTCGCCCGCGCAGTTTTTTCAAAAACTCATAAAACGCCTGTCCGCCGACATATTCCTGATACCGCGTATTGATGCTATAGCCAGATGCCGCCAGACGCACCGCCAGCGAATACGCATCACTGCGCGACTCATCACAGGACGGAGTCGTCTCATCCAGTGCCTGAAGAACCGCATTCTTATCTCTCCACAGTGGATGTGATAAGTGTTCCAACAGGACATACAGGCTCTCTTCATAATCCTCCGCCATCCCATACCAGCTGACCGCCAGCGTCGGATGGCTGTTTCGTCCCGCCCGAACCTCCGGATGTCCCTCATTCATGGAAAAATCATGCAGATAGCGCTCAATCTGATTTTCCTTTTCCATTCTGCCATACCGGGCATTTTCAAGCTCTGAAACAAACATTGTATATAAAGGAATGTAAAAACGGTCCTCTTCCGGCACGCCGCTCAAATCCAGGTATAAACGGTTATAGCTGATCGCTTCCAGATCCGACGGCGATTCATAGATCGAAATCCCATTTATCTCATATATCTGATATTCCGGCGTCTCTTCCGGCGGCGGAAGCTCATCGATCCGGATCATAAAATCCGCATTCGAACACTCCGACGCATTCCACGCATCAAAATCCAGGGTTTTCGCAATCAGCGCATCCAGCTCTGCCTCGCTCATCTCCGCCTTCATCTGCGCCAGATACGCGTCGCGCTCCTGCTCCATCGCCTCTGCCATCCCCGGCATCGGAACCGTCGTGACAAGAACCCGCCGCTTCGCCGCGCCAAGCTCTGCCGCAAACCGGCGAATCTCCGCCTGTGCCGTCCCTGCATCCAGAGAATCATAGGCTGCCGCCTCATCCGCATACACATCCGCATCGCCCGTCAGTGCCCATTTCAGACTGACTTCCGGCACGATCGAATCCGCAAATACATCCGTATCTTCGCCTGCCGTATAATCATGTATCGCCCGCGCCTTGAGCGCCGTCTCCACCACTGACGGGTCGATCCCGCGCTCCTGCATCTCGCACAATGTCTCATCCGACACCTGCCGGAACCGTTCTGCATCCTTCGGACTGCTGTCTGTCATTTCGAAAACAAAAAATGGCTTTTCTGCCTCCATCATCACCGATGCGCTCGCATCACAATGGATGCCCGCCGTCCGCAGCTTTTCCCTGAAAACCGATCCATCCACATTCATCATTCCCGCAATGATGCTGTACTGGATCAGCTTTTCCCATGAAATGCCGCTCAGATCCATCGCATACGATACCACCGCCGCATTCTCCGATGCGTCTCCCCGGTAAGCAGGACTGGGAACGGTTGCCTGACGGAAGAATGATTCTCCCCCATTTTCCAAACCATCTGGCTCGGGGCTGTAAAACGCACTCATCCCTCTATTCTGCATTTCCTGTTTTTCCTGTCGCCCGCTGCCTGACTGGAAACTCCATCCGTCTTCTTTTCCATAGCTTTTCTTTGCATCACACAGATACTCTTTATCCAGAAATGCCAGAAACCGTTTCCAGTCCAGATCCCCATACAACAAAATCAGAGCATTATCGAACCGATAAAATCGATCATACATCTCCATCGTATGTTCATACGTCAGATCCTTATAAAAACGGTGCGCCTGTCCATTCGCATTTGCCGCCGTCTCCCCCGGATACAGCGCCCGCAAAACATTCCGCAGTGCCTCATTATCTGTATCATTCAGCATGCCGAAATCCTCGCTGTACACCGTTCCTGCCAGCGTAATCGGGCTTTTGCGGTCGCGCAGCTCATAGCGGACCGCTTCACGGTCAAAAAAGCGGCGTTCCCGCCGGATTCCCGGCGCTTTCATGCAGCTTAAATACACATCTGCCATCTTAAGCAGCTGTTCCTCGCTCTGGCTGCACACCGGATATGCCGTAAATGGTATATAGGTAAATGCATTTACAAATGTGTGGTATGTCTTGCTGCAAAGATCAAAAAAAATATCCTTACTCGGATATTTATCAGAGGAAGCAAGTACCGAATGCTCAAACACATGATTCGTGTCCGTCTCATCCAGATGCGGTGTCCGATAGGAAATCGAGAATCCCCGGTTTGTATCTTTATTTCTGATATAAAACAGGGACGCCCCGCTTTTCTCATGTTCAAAATACAGTGTCTGCGCTCCCAGCGCCTGCAGTTTTCCCACCTGTTTCAATGTAAAACCTGCTGTCTGAAATCCCGGCTGCAGTCTCCCATCTGCCGCCCTCCACTGCTTTGTACCTGCCATTCTTTTATCATGCCTCCTGCCATCATTCGTCTGCTGTCTTTTCTCTATATCTATTATACAAAAGCACGTCCTATATTTCCATAGAAAAAAGCACATCCGGTTCACTCTGTGTTCCGGATGTGCTTCTGATTCATAAATCTATTATTTATTCTTTCCGCAGCACTTCTTATATTTCTTACCGCTTCCGCATGGACACGGATCGTTCGGGTAAATCTTATGTGTATTGCGGACTGTGCCAGATGCCTTCTGCTCGCGGTACAGCTCTGTTCTTCTCTCCTCAGTCAGGATTGCATCCCACTGCGGAAGCTCATACAGCCAGGTAGCCTTTGCCTCTACCATGTTGTAATATAACTTCTCCGGGTCGATCTCAATCTTAACCTTGGTATCCTCATCCATGGTCTCGATCGGGTTCTCATAGCCCTTTAAGCTCTCGTTGATGCCGTCTAAGAAGCCAGTCATGATCAGAACCTCAGTCTGGTACTTATCTGCCAGCTCTTTTACGGTTCCGGAAACAACTTCTGCCGGGTTGCTTAAGATCTGCTCGTAGATACCCTTCTCAATGGTGAAATAGCCAGTCCACAGCTGCTCTCTCTGTTTATCATCTAGACCATTGCCGTAAGCAAGGTTTCTCCAGTTTTCTAATAAGGTTGCCATATTGTATATCCTTCCTTTTTCTATAATCCTGTTCGCACATTAAGGACAACGTGCATATTCCCGATAAGTATATAACATTTCTCAGTATTTTGCAAATCATTTATGCAGAATTTTCAGTCCGGAATGTTCAGAATTTTCAATTCATTTCCTGTTCAAAAAATCTGTCCCTGTAAGCAATGCACTCTTTCACACCTTCCGGTACAGATATTTCGGAATTCCATGCTCCATAGGGCGCTTTGGTTCTCCCTGGATCATCGGCAAAGCATAATCGATGAATGCCTGTGCCACATCACTTCCACCACTGGTGATCCACTCCTGTGGAACCTTTTTTTCCTGGTTGCAGACTTCATTCACATCCACCAGGCGGCACTCCATGCAGTACGGCTCTGCGGTTACCCGTTCAAAGGCTACCATCCGTCCAGTCTTCCCGGATACAGCAGCCCGAACGCCCTCCTGTCCTGCCAGAGCCGCCTCCGTGATATCAGTCTCCGATGCCAGCATGCCACTGCAGCGCTGGCTGACATTCAGCTCCACGGAACGCACCTTGACACCAAAACGGTGCCGGACAAAATTCTCCAGGACCTTACCGCAGCCAGTCAGCATCTTATGGCCAAAATTGTCCACCATGGCTTCATCTCCGTACTCACAGATAAAGGTTCCGGATGCATCGGAAATTCCCTCCGACACGCACACAACTACACTGTTCTGTTTCCCCAGTGCTGCTTTCAGATCCTTTGCAAACTGCTCCAGTTCAAAATCTGCCTCTGGCAGATAGATCAGCACCGGATTGTCTCCCTCGAATTTCCGGGCCAGCACACTGGCTGCCGTAAGCCAGCCGGCATGGCGTCCCATCAGCTCTACAATGGTCACCGCCTTCTGCTGGTACACGGAAGCGTCTAACGCGATCTCCCGCACAGCCGCAGCCACATACTTGGCTGCACTGCCATATCCCGGCGTATGATCCGTCATGATAAGGTCGTTATCGATGGTTTTTGGAATACCGATAAACCGGATATCGCTTCCATGGTGCTTTGCGTACCAGGAAAGCTTGCTGACCGTATCCATGGAATCATTCCCGCCAATATAGAGGAAATATCCGATCTCCATCTGACGGAATTTCTCAAAAACCGTCTCATAAAAGGCATCGGTCAGGTTTTCCGGAAGCTTATAACGGCAGGAGCCTAAAAAGGCTGCCGGGGTCAGCTTTAAAAGCTCCAGATCCTCCCCGGAAAGCTCTGCACCCAGATCCATATAATGATCCTGCAGCAATCCCTCAATTCCATTGATCATGCCGTACACATGACCGATCCCAGGCATCTTCAGCGCTTCCTTCACAACTCCATAAAGACTTGCATTGATCACAGCGGTGGGGCCGCCAGACTGTCCAACTAATAGATTTTTCATTTCTGTCCTCATTTCTGTCTCAATCTGTAACTGATTTCTGGTGTTTCACATGTTTTCTTATTATACGGATATTTGAAAGAATTTGCAACCATGCACTGGATTTTAAAAAAAATTAAGCCCCGGCACATGCAATATGCCGAAGCTTAATAAAAAGGGGAGGATAAGTATTTCTCTTTTCTTTGGTACTACTCCTATTATGTCCTCCCTTTCCTTCTTTATACATCCAATAAAAATTTTTATTGCATTTCCTATTGCAGAAGGCACCTATGACGCATCTGCTGATTCTTTTTCCTCAATCGTTACCCCATCATAAAAATATTTCAGGATTTCTTCATAGTTCACTCCAGTCTTAGCCATGGCTTGTGCCCCGTTCTGGCTCATGCCGACACCATGTCCGTACCCACCGCCGTAAATACGGAACTGTGCGACACCATTCTGATCTGTGCCGGCAGCTTCCACAATGAGGAAACCGCTGGGCAGCAGCTCCCAGCCCTCTGAGGTTTTTCCATCACCGCGGTTGATGCTGAGGGAAGAATCGCCAAGGGCACTGCGGATAGCGTTCTGCCCGGTTATGATTTTTTCCCCTTCACTGCCCTTTACCAGAAGCTTCATGGCTACACCGCCCGGCCCACGCTCCGTAACGGAAACATCCGTCACAGTTCCCACTCCGGCTACATGTGCAGCGATCACGTTGCCATTGGTCTTTAAATTCCAGCGGTAAAACGGATAGGAGGCGTCATATGCCGGGAACTCCTTGTTCTTAATAAACTGTGCAAACGCATCTTCGTTTTCAAAGCTTAAGCGGCTTCTGGCGGTCTGAAGGCTCAGGCTCCGCAGATACGGGGTCTGCTCTGGATCACTATCCCAGATTGCTGCATTGGTAGTGGTGCCGCAGGATGTGGAAAAATAATAGGCCGTGACCGGATTTCCGTCATAGTACAACATTTTCCCATAGGTTTCCTGCACCGCCTGCGTTGTTTTTGCATCGGTTTCCACATTATTATAGACCTGAAACTGTGTGCTGTCATCGATCTGGGCGCCGTAGGAGCGGTAGCTGTTGCTCTTCATCTGCATATAGGCATAGGTTCTCGCGCAGACTGCCTGGGCCTTTAAGGCTTCCTTTTCATAGCTGGCTGGCATTTCACTCGGCACCACCTTTTTCAGATAATCCTCCAGAGGCAGTTCATTGACAAGGACCAGCCCTTCCTCTGTGTCTAAGATTTCCAGCCGCCCGGCATAAGACGGATGCCCCTGCGAGCGGTTTAAGCTGGTCACCGTAAGCTCTGTCCCTGTCTCTGGCTCCAGGATCAGGCGCTGTGCGCTGCAGCTTCCATCCCCGGTGGTTACAGATACCATGCTGCCCGGCTCTAATTCTTTTTCTTCCTCTCCCTGAATTTCTTTTACACTTCCAGGACAGCTGATCTCAACCGTCTGATGCGTTTTATCCTGAAAGCCGTCGCCAAGGATCAGGACACGGATCTGTTTGGCAGTATCCTCCCGTTCCTTGATGACTGCACAGATCATTCCCTTCGCAACCACAAACTCCTGGCTGCTGCTTCCCACCAGGATCTCAGAAAGTGGAAGCCGTTTGACATCGCCGTAGGTTTTTAATACCTTATATTCTGTATCGAGCGGCACACTTCCATAGCCCTCCAGCTCAATGGCATCGTCCCGTACAGAAAGCACCTTTCCGCTGATCCGCTCTTTTTTTAATGATACCTTTGTGATTTTTCCATGCTCCATACTGATATCTGCCAGGTTGCCGGCCAGCTCTTCCGGCTTTTTGCAGCTTTTCTGAAAGGAAAGCTTTCTCTGGATATTACCGATGTATACCATCAGGCTCTGGCTGTCACCATTCAGGATCCAGACATTGCGGTACAGCGTATTCTGGCCCATATCTTTTTTCACATGGATCAGCTCCCCGTCTCTCACCCACACAGACAGTTCGTGATCGACATAAGAATCCAGGGACAGACCATAAAATGTGACCGTGCCTAAGCTTGTATAAGCGGTCCACGCCGGGCAGCCCTGGATATTTTCCGGCGTCCCGTAAACCTTGATGTTTTCCTCCTGCACTGCCCCGTCCTGATCCACAGCCTTTAAAAATGTCTCGTAAAACAGCCACCAAGTATCTTCCGGACATGCTTTATTTTTGCCATGGCGTTTTTCCAGCGCTGATCCTTTTGTATCGGCCGAGGCTTTTTTTGCGATCTGGGCCGCTTCCAGATACGTCAGGGCACCCTCTGCATGCTCCCGGTCCGCAGGCGTATCTGCCTCATCCAGATATCCTGCTTCATATAAATAATCCAGATACGGAACATACCATTCCCCCATGGCATCTGCCGGGAAATGGGATGCGCCGTATTCTTTTTCCCATGCATTCAGCTCTTCCGGTGATATAAGAGCAAGGGCGACTGACTTTGCAGCCGCCGCCCTGGTAATTCCCGATCTATCCGGCTCACAAAAAAGAATGATACCGATCAAGATCAGAACGATCGCCGGAATTCCAAATATCCAACGGATCATATTTCGTTTTCTCATAAATTCCTCTCGCCCTTGATATAAGTCTTTGCAGTTTCATCGATGTGGTCGAGACCATCGTACTCACGGAGTTTCCCAGACAAAGCTTTTTTTCCAAGTCTCCATCTTGTAAACTCTGCCACAAGACGGTAAATAACTGCAAACGTCGGCACTCCGATGATCATTCCGACAAAGCCCCAGAGGCCTCCGAACAGCAGAATGGAAAAGAGCACCCAGAAGCTGGAAAGTCCCGTGGAATCCCCCAGGATCTTTGGTCCCAGGATATTTCCGTCGAACTGCTGCAAAAGCAGGATAAAAATCAGGAAATAAATGCATTTCACCGGATCCGATAACAGGATCAAAAGTGCACTTGGCACCGCCCCGATAAACGGGCCGAAGAACGGCACGACATTGGTAACACCCACGATCACGCTGACAAGCAGAACATACGGCATATTGGCAAAGCCGAGAAGCACAAAGCAGATCAGGCCGATGATCAAAGAATCGAGCAGCTTTCCAATAATGAACCCACCAAATACATGATGCACATACCTTGCTTCTTCCACTATCTTATTCGCAATCTTTAACGGAAATAACCCATAAATGATCATTTTGACCTGGGCACGCAGCTTTTCCTTCATATTAAGAAGATAGATCATGACGATGAGGCCAATGAGGATATCAAATACCGCATTCACGACCAGAACCACTCCGCTGGAGACTCCTCCAATGATCCGGTAGATGTTTGGCACGACCACGTTGGTTAACCAGTTCTGGAGATAATCGGCTGCTGCTCCATAATGCTGCATCACCTGCTGCTCCAGGTCTGGGTTATCTGCCAGAACCTTTTCCAGCCAGATCTCCAGATTATTGATGTTTGCCGGCAGGGTGTCCATAACCCCGCGGATGCTGTTGATGAGCTGCGGAATCAGCATAGAAATAAGTCCTACCACCACAGCCACCAGAAGTAACAGGCTTGCTACGGTCCCAAGAAAGCCGCCTAAGCTTTTCCGGCTTTTTTCTGCCGGGATCACTTTCTCTGTCAGCTTCATAACTGCCCCCTGTACCCGGTTATAAACCGGTGTCAGCAGATAGGCAAACACTGCCCCATAGATCACCGGTGCCAGGATCTTGGCGATCTTTTTTCCAAGCGCAGCCACGAGTGACCACCGGATCGCTACAAATACAGCAGCGACCAGAAGCAAAAGCACTACCAGTGCTGTAACGCCCCAGCATATATATGTGCGGTACTTATCATTTTTCATGGTATTTTCCTTTCCAATATGTAGTTCCATAACAGAACTGCAAAGCTGCCAGACGCAGGCACTGTTATCATCATCGGACGCGCCACTGGCGCCTCCTCGATAAGCGATGTAATAAAAGCAGCGATTTCTCGCTGCTTATTTCTCTTTTGTAATCCCGAATGTGCCGTTCTTACTTATTGACGCCTAGCAAAGCTAGGTGGGCAACCGCATGCAGGCTTCTGCCTTCCACTCTGTGGAGGCCTGACATCTGCCAGCAGATATAGGAATCCCTTAGTCAGTAATGTAGGTTCAAAATGGGTAAGGTTGTCGAACACTTCAGGAATTACTGTCTTTTTTGTTCTGAACTGATTATACAACATATGGTGCTCTTTTTCAAGTTCCTTTTCAAAACATCCTTGACTTTCCATATTGCCATATTGCATATTGCCCTATTCTTGCTTTTTTCGTTTCATTTTTGTATACTGGGCAAAGAATCCGAAAACAATTTTGTTCGTGTTCGCATGCTGCGCAAACAGCAATGCGTTCATTTAGATGGGAGTATCATTATGTCCGAATACACATCAGCTTATTTTCAGGAACAGATTCATCACTGCCAGCTCTGTCCACGCATGTGCGGGGTTGACCGCACGGTAAAGCAGGGCTTTTGCCAGGCACCGGCCGGTGCCGTTGCTGCCCGGGCTGCCTTGCATTTCTGGGAGGAGCCCTGCATCAGCGGTACCCGGGGAAGCGGCACGGTATTTTTCAGCGGCTGTACGCTGCGCTGCTGCTTCTGCCAAAACTACCGGATCAGCCGCGAGCTGTACGGAAAAGCACTTACCACCCGGGAGCTGGCCGATACCTTTTTGCGGCTGCAGGATCAGGGGGCCAATAACATCAGCCTGGTAACTGCCACCCATTTTCTCCCCTGGATCCTTCCGGCCCTGGATCTGGTCCGGGACCGTCTTTTCATTCCTGTTGTCTATAATTGCGGCGGCTATGAACGGGTAGAAACCATTGACGCCTTAAAGGATTACGTGGATATCTGGCTGCCAGACCTCAAATACGAAAGCTCTGACCTTTCTGCCCGCTATTCTCAGGCTCCGTTCTATTTCCAGACCGCCACAAAAGCCATCTCGCAGATGATCCGGCAGACCGGTGCGCCAAAGCTTCGGACCATACCAGGGGAAGCTGCCCCGGTCATGGAACGCGGTGTGATCATCCGTCATCTTGTACTGCCCGGGCAAAAAGAGGACTCCATCCGCCTGATGCACTGGCTGGCAGATTCCCTGCCACAAAATAGCTTTTATATTAGCCTTATGAGCCAGTATACCCCTTACGAAAAGAACCCACAGTTTCCAGAGCTGAACCGCCGCATCACCAGCTACGAATACCAGAAGGTTGTGGACGCTGCATTGGAGCTGGGACTCACCCAGGGTTTTATGCAGGAAAAAAGCAGTGCAAAGGAGGAATATACCCCTGCATTTGATTTAGAAGGCCTGTAGATCTGCCGCACGTTCCTGCAGGCTGTCATATGATTTCTGTTCGTGGACACTCAGTACACAGTCCAGATTGCCAGGAAAGATTTTCCATGCATGGCGCCTGTTTACAGACACTCAGTACACGGCCGGCTCCTGCACCAGCAGGGTGGGATACCCGGCCATGCGCAATGTTTTTTCCATCCATGCTGCATTATCCAGATTGAGATAAGCCCCGACCCGCACCTTGTACAGGCCGTCCTGAAAGACCAGAAATGCCGGATAACCTGCTGCCTGCAGCTGGCTGAGCAGAGCCTGTGCAAGCTCCTTCTGCCCATAGGCTCCTACCTGGATCTGATAGTATTCCGGCTGTCCTTCCTGTCCGTTCACAGTTTTTAGGATCCCATCTGCAATAGCCTGGGCTGTCTGTTCAAACTGTGCATCAAACCTCTGGTTATCCGCCTCATTGTCGAGGAAGCCAGCCTCAACCAGAACAGCCGGCATCTCTGTTTTCCGGAGGACGATCAGTCCGGGGCGCTCAATCGTTCCCAGATCCTTCCAGCCTGCCTGCCTAAGCTCTGTATTGATGTTAGCCGCCAGACGTTCTGCCTCCCCGTCCTTCGAAAAGATCAGAGTCTCTGTCCCGGAAGCTGTCCCGGGAACCGGCATGGCATTTCTATGAAAGGAAACAAAATAATCTGCATCCCAGTTGTTTGCCATCTGGGCCTTCTGAAGCGGCGTCTGGTACACATCCTGCACTCTTGTATAGCCTACATCTACACCATTTTCGCTCAAAATCTGTCCTACTGCCAGAGTCATCCGCAAATTGTCATTTTTCTCCCGGCGTCCCTGATAGACTGCTCCGGGATCTGTTTCCCCGCCATGACCGGCATCCAGGATCACCTTTTTTATTTCTGCCAAAAAAATACTTCCTTTCCATTTTGTATTCTTCTATTACAATATGAAAAGGAAGTAATTCTGGTTCTACCCTTATTCATTACCAGATGGGCTGTCCCAGTCTTTTATACCGCAACTCCACGCGGCCCCACATGCGTGGAAAACACGATCTGTGTGCTGGTTTTTCCAAACTTCTGCAGCTGCCCGATAAAAACATCTAACTCCATGGTACTCTGGAATGCAACCTTTAACAGCATGGAATATGCCCCTGTTACGCAATTGCATTCAAGCACATTCGGAACACTTTCCGCATAGGCATAAAACTGCGGCTTTTCCTCCGGCACTACGTCAAGGTTGATAAACGCGATGATGTGGTATCCAAGCTTCTCCGGATCGATCATTGCATGGTAACCGGCGATCACTCCATCCTTTTCCAGCTTTTCAATCCGGGCAGAAACAGCCGGGGAGGAAAGAAAGGTATTCTCCGCTATGGTCTTTAAGGAAACACGCGCATTATCCTGCAAAAGCTTTAATATTTTTCTGTCGATATCATCCATAATGGTTTTCTCCTCTCAAATTGGTCCCATGATCCTATGAAATCTCCCAGGACGCAATTTCCTATGATACAAAGAAAAAAGGCGCCCGAACTCTTTGTTCGAACGCCTTCGCTCTCATAACTTAATCATGTTTTGTATCATACCCTTTTACAGCACACTTGTCAATACAAAAATTTAAGAATAAAAACCACTTGTTAAAATCCGAAAGCTACCCAAAAACAAATAACAGCACACTTCCAGCCAGAAATGCCCAGAAGCCAGGTGCCTTCAGACAGGTCACAAGCATCGGCTCCCTACGGAAAACCCAGCCGCTAAACCACGGGATCTGGCGGTAATACGATGCCAGCAGGATCACTGAGATCACCATACTGACATAGGCAAAAATATTTAAAAAGCCATACCCGAGAAAAGCAAACAGATTTCCTGCCTCTGAGCCCTGGGATAACACCATGGGAAGCACTCCTCCCATGAGATTGATGAGCATATGCAGCGCAATGTTATAGCGGATCCGGCCGGTCGTGCTGTACAGCCAGGCAAAAACCGCACCGAGAACTGCCGCATAAAAAAACTGGTAAAAATTCCCGTGGAACAGGCCAAAAAACAGGCCAGACAAGAGCACTGCTGTTTTCTGCCCGTAAGGGACCAGACGGTCCACCAGATATTTACGGAACACCAGTTCCTCCATAACCGGAGCGATCAGCACTGCCGTTAAAAAGACCATTCCAAGGTCCATCTGACCGATCACATCGCTCACCGGATTGCTGTAATCGGTTCCGCTTATGCTCCCTGCCATTTCCATAAGAATGCTTCCAAGCATATTCCCGATGTAGGTAAGGCCATAGCATAAAACCAGCATCCCCAGAAACTGGCCCATGCTGATCTTCTTTTTTTCTTTCATCTCACAGGACGGGATGCGTCCCATGAGCCAGGCAAACAACGGAAATCCGATTCCGTACATCGCAAATTCTGACACCAGAAGAGCCGCACGCTCAAGCGCACGGCTCTGTCCAAAGATCAGAACAAGCGGCTCTAACAGTGCACCGAAAAAAATCTGTGCTGCCGTAGAGACTGCCAGAAATGCTGTATAAGCCCAGCATATTCTCGATATCTGTCTTCTGGTATCCATAAGATTATACATCCAGCTTGTCGACCTTAGCAGCTCTTGCCTCGACTTCCTTCTTCTGGATATCGCCAGGAGCCTGCTCATAACGGCTGAACTCGTACTCATATAAGCCGATACCGCCGGTCATGGAGCGCAGGTCTGTATTGTAACCAAAGAGCTCGGACATTGGGATGTCTGCCTCAATCACCTGTTTGCCGTGATGATCGGAGTTCATGCCAAGGACACGTCCTCTTCTGCGGTTTAAGTCACCCATAACGTCGCCGGTGAATTTATCCGGGACAGTTACTTTCAAAGATGCAATCGGCTCTAAGAGAACCGGATTTGCATCCATAAAGCCCTTCTTGAATGCCATCATGGCAGCGGTCTTAAATGCCATCTCGGAGGAGTCTACCGGATGGTAAGAACCATCTACCAGGGTTGCCTTTACGCCAACGACCGGATATGCAGCCAGAGGTCCCTTCACGCAGCTCTCTGCAACACCCTTTTCAACTGCCGGGAAGTAGTTCTTCGGAACTGCACCGCCGAAGACTTTCTCTTCAAATACATATGGCTTTTCCAGATCGCCGGACGGCTCAAAGATCATCTTGACGTCGCCGTACTGGCCATGTCCGCCGGACTGCTTCTTATATTTGCCCTGAACCTCTACTTTCTTTCTCAAGGTCTCTCGGAATGCAAATTTCGGCTTGCTCAGCTCGATCTCTACCTTATAGCGGCCTAACAGCTTGCTGACAACCACCTCGAGCTGCTGGTCACCAATGCCGTATAACAGAAGCTGGCGGTTTTCTTTATCGTTCACAGACTTTAAGGTCAGGTCCTCTTCCATCAGCTTTGCCAGTGCGCTGGAAACCTTGTCCTCGTCACCTTTGGTCACGGTCTTATAACGCATGTATGTATACGGAGTGGAGGTCTGCGGTTTGTGGTATACGATCGGTGCGGAACGGAGGGCGATGGTATCGCCGGTCTGGGTCACGCCAAGCTTTGCCACGGCACCAATATCGCCTGCGCGCAGTTCCGGTACCTCAATCGTATCCTTACCACGGAGCAGGTACAGCTTGCCGACCTTTTCCTCGGTATCCTTATTGACATTGTAGATGGTGCTGTCCGGTTTTAAGATACCGGTGCAGACCTTCATAAGCGAATATTTACCAATGAACGGGTCTACGATGGTCTTGAACACTCTTGCGGATAAGGAAACCTGGTCGTTGTATTTTGCGGTGAAACGCTCACCGGTGGAAACATCGACACCGATACACTCGAATTTATCCGGGGTCGGAAGGTAACGGTCAATGACCTGTAACAGCGTCTTAAAGCCCTGGCAGTTGATACCGGAGCCCATCAGCACCGGAACAATAGAGCCATCTATCACATGTTCCCGAAGAGCGCCCTGAATTTCTTCCAGTGTAAATTCTTCACCGGAGAAATAGCGCTCCATATATTCCTCACTGGTCTCTGCCACCGCCTCTAAGAGAGCATCTCTGGCAATGCCGAGGTTTTTCTGGGAATAATCAGGAATCTCGCATTCTTCGTAATCGCTTAAATTGGTAAATCGTCTGCCGGCCATTTTGACAACGTTTACATATCCGACAAACTTTTCATTTTCACGGATCGGGAGCTGGAACGGAGCAATGCTTCTGCCGAAGCGTCTCTCTAATTTCAGTACAAGTTCACGGAAGCTTGCATGGTCATCGTCCATGTTGGTGACAAAAATGATGCGTGGCAGTTTGAGCTTATCGCACAGCTCCCATGCCTTTTCCGTGCCGACCTCGATGCCTGCCTTGCAGTTTACAACGATGATCGCTGCATCTGCCACACTGACTGCTTCTTCTACTTCGCCGACGAAGTCAAAATAACCAGGAGTATCCAGGATATTGATCTTCATCATGCCTTCATCGCCCTGATACTCGATCGGGATCAGAGACGTGGAGATGGAAAACTGACGTTTGATTTCTTCCTTGTCGTAGTCGCTGATGGTGTTACCGTCAACAACCTTGCCCATACGCTTGGTGACTCCGGTTACCAGGGCAAGTGCTTCTGCAACCGTCGTCTTGCCGGCCCCGCCGTGGCCAAGTAAAACGACGTTTCGGATCTGTTTTGTACCATAAACGTTCATATGATTCCCTCCTGTACATCAATTTTAGTCTATGACGATATTCTACTAAAAAAGTTTGAAAATTTCAAGTAGAATATACGATTTGCACAAATTATTTTTGGAAAATTTTTCTTTTCGTCTGATACGTCCCTGCTTTTCTGGATTCTTTTCGCTTTTCACTATCGCAGTTTAAAGCAATAAAGCATTGACAACATTTTCATATTATCTTAGAATAGCATTTAGTATTTGCATTACGTATTGGATGTAACGCCGCAGGCGGAATACGGATCCAGTATTATTTCAAGGAGATTCTGACATGAACGACACAACATTTGGATTTATCGGTCTGGGGCTAATCGGCGGCTCGATCGCCAAAGGCATCAAGCGTGCCTGTCCCACAGCCCGGATCATGGCATACATGCGCACCCGCGCAAAGCTGGAGCAGGCGAAAGCCGACGGCATTGTGGATGTTATCTTAGACGGCATTGGGGAGCCTTTAAAGGAATGCGATATCATTTTCCTGTGCACTCCTGTGGAATACAATGCGCAGTACCTGGCACAGATCCGCCCCTTTTTAAAGCCGGGTGCCCTGATCACAGACGTTGGCTCCACAAAGGAAGATATTCATCAGGTTGTCACAAAGCTTGGCATGGAAGAGGTTTTCGTTGGCGGCCACCCGATGGCTGGTTCAGAAAAGACCGGCTATGAAAACGCCACGGATCATCTTCTGGAAAATGCCTATTATATCGTAACCCCTACTGCACATTCTTCCAAAAAAGATACTGACCGCATCGTCGCAGTCGCAAGCCTGACCGGTTCCATCCCGATCGTGCTGGACTACCACGAGCATGACCGGATCGTGGCCGCGATCAGCCATCTTCCGCATCTGGTTGCCTCCAGCCTGGTAAACCTGGTCCGCGATTCCGACAACAGGGACGAGCTGATGAAGCGTCTTGCTGCAGGCGGATTTAAGGATATCACCCGCATTGCATCCTCTTCCCCGGAAATGTGGGAACAGATCTGCATGACAAACACCGGTAATATCATAAGTATGCTGGAAAACTATATTGCTTCTTTAAACCAGATTCTGGGCTCCTTAAAGGCCAGACAGGGCGAAGACATTTACCATCTTTTTGAGACCTCGCGCACTTACCGCAACTCAATCTCGGAAACACGGCGTGGCTCTGTCACTCCGGAGTACGCCTTTACCGTAGATATCGTGGACGAGCCAGGTGCGATCTCCACCTTATCCTGCATCCTAAGCGCACGCGGCATCAGCATCTGCAACATTGGCATCAACCACAACCGGGAGCAGGGCGACGGTGCTTTAAAGATTGTTTTCTACGATGAAGCAGCCATGCACCAGGCATGGGAACAGCTGAAAAAATATAATTACGAACTGATTCCGAAGCACTAAGCCTTCTAATGGTTTTCTTTTCCTTCACGCTATGTTTTATTTAGAAGGCTTATATTTTAGAAAGCTTATATTTTGGAAGAATCAGGGAAGTGAGGTAATCATTTATGAAATTCACAAAATCAAATGGTCTGCGGGGCGAAGTCACCATTCCGGGCGATAAATCCATCTCCCACCGCAGCGTCATGTTCGGCTCCCTCGCAAAGGGCATCACAAGGATCACAGGCTTTCTGCAGGGTGCAGACTGCTTATCCACCATAGCATGCTTCCAGAAGATGGGGGTATCCATCGAAAACACTGGCGATACCGTTCTGGTCCACGGAAACGGTCTGCACGGTTTAAAAAAGCCAGATGAGGTTTTAGACTGCGGCAACAGCGGTACCACAACCCGCCTGATCTCCGGCATTCTCTGTGCACAGGATTTTTCCGTAACGCTTACCGGCGATGCCTCCATCCAGAAACGGCCTATGAAACGCATCATGGATCCCTTAAGCCAGATGGGTGCTGACATCCAAAGCATCCATGGAAATGGCTGTGCGCCGCTTGCCATCCACGGAAAGCCGCTGCACGGGATCCACTACCAGTCCCCGGTCGCTTCCGCCCAGGTAAAGTCAGCCATTCTCCTGGCCGGGCTTTACGCCGACGGCGAAACCAGGGTCACAGAGCCATTGCTCTCCCGCAACCATACAGAACTGATGCTAAATGAATTTGGGGCTAATGTGCGCACGGAGGGCACCACCGCTATCATCCAGCCTGCAAGCGAGCTTTTCGCCAAAGAAATCCAGGTTCCGGGCGATATCTCTTCTGCTGCATTTTTCCTCGCGGCAGGACTTATGGTTCCCGGCTCTGAAATCCTTATTAAAAATGTCGGGATCAATCCGACCCGTGACGGCATGATCCGCGTATGCCAGGCTATGGGCGGGGATCTTACCCTCTTAAACAAAAAAGAAAGCGGTGAACCGGTTGCCGATATCCTTGTGCGTTCCTCTTCCCTGCACGGCATGGATATCCACGGTGAGATCATCCCCACCCTGATCGATGAGCTTCCTATGATCGCGGCTATGGCCTGCTTTGCAGAAGGTGACACCATCATCCGTGACGCGGCGGAGCTGAAGGTGAAGGAATCCAACCGCATCGCCGTCATGGTGGAAAGCTTAAGTGCCATGGGTGCTGACGTAGAGGAGACGGAAGACGGCATGATCATACACGGTGGCAAGCCGCTTCACGGTGCCGTCATCGACAGTCATTTAGACCACCGCATTGCCATGACCTTCGCCGTGACTGCCGGTATGGCAGAAGGCGAGACTGAAATTCTCGGCGCAGAATGTGTCAACATCTCCTATCCGGGATTTTACCAGGATCTGGAGAGACTGACCCGGTAGAATTTAACCGGTTCCATCTGTCCTGCGTGCTATCATTTGCCCGGTTACAATCTGCCCGGCATGATATCGGCCGGATCCATATGCATCTTTATTTTCACAGGCCTGCCGCAAACGAAAGCCCGGAAGTATCCGGCTTCGTTTTACGGCAGGTCCGTTTTTTAAGATTCTCTTACAACATTCTTCCAAGCTCCCAAATCTTCCAGAAAATAGCTTGGCAAGTTTTTTTCCATGGTCTATAATGGAGCACATCGGGTCATTTCTGCCTTGCAAAATGGCCCTCAAATTTTTAACTTAGGAGAATCTGACCCATGAAAAAAAACGCTTCACGCATGAAGGCCCTGCTCCTTGGCTGTATCTGCGCGGTAACGACAGCCTTTTCTGCCGTTCCTGCCTCTGCTGCCACGGTAGTTGCGGGCGGTTCCTCATCTACAAATAATTCAGCCCTCACCAATGCACCTGGCGAGTACAGCGAGCCGCAGTCCGGCGGAGTTTCCGTAGACAAGCCTTCTGCACCGCCTACCGTCTGGGTAGTCGGCGATTCCACTGCCGCTGCATTTAATGATACAACCTACTATTCCCCGCGTTACGGCTGGGGAACCCAGCTCGGTCTGTACCTGCAGGGGGTAAATATCCAGAACCTTGCCGTATCCGGTACCAGCTCCAAATCCTACTCCGACACTGAGCAGTACCAGCGTCTGCTGCAGGGTGTACAAGCTGGTGACTATGTTCTCATCGGCTTTGGCCACAACGATGAGCGTACCGAGCAGGGCCGCTACTCTAACCCGGCCGGTTCTGTCTCCACCAGCGGTTCCTTCCAGTACAACCTCTATGAAAAGTACATCAAACCGGTAAAAGGCAAACAGGCTAATCCAATCTTAGTAACCCCGATCGTGCGCCGCAACGTAGCAAACAACTACACCGGAGAAGACGGACACATCACCAGCACTAAGAAAAATGAGGAAGGTACCTTCCAGGGCGGCGATTACGCAAAAGCGATCCGCCAGTTAGGTGTCGGCAAGAGTGTTCCGGTCCTGGATCTTACCGCACGCACCAAGGATGTCTATGAACGTCTCGGCGCAGACGGCATCAAGAACCGCCACGCTCAAACATCCAACCGCGATGTCAGCATCGACAACACCCACACCAATCTCTATGGTGCCCAGTGCAATGCCTGGTTCATCGCAGACGAGCTGTTAAAATCAAACTCCGGGCTGAAAAATTATGTTATTTCGAACCCTCAGGTCCCGCAATATGACAATAACTCCATCAATGCAAACTACCATGCACAGAGCTTTACCGCACCAGCCAGTGTGAGCAGCATCTTTTCGACTGTCGGTGACTGGAAACCGACCGTATTCGGAAACATCGATGGATATGAATACTTAAACAGCATGTATTTCTGCCTGCAGGGCAACAGCGATAACTCCATTCACATGGCAGTTGGAACTAATTCCGGTGCCACCAGAACTCAGCAGGTCGGCGGCATTGAGCAGGGCAGCGACGGTATTGCGATGTATTACCGCGAGGTTCCGTCCTCCGCAAACTTTATCCTGTCCGCCGATGTGACCATCAACGCTTATAACGCTTCCGTCTTGAACTCCTTTGGACTGATGGTCCGCGATGACATCTACCTCGACACCGTTGTCAACGATACCCTGGGCGATTATGTTGCAGCCGGACAGCTCCAGCTCTCCTCTGCCTCCCCATGGAACTGCTTTGCAAGAAAGAATGGACAGCTTACCTCCGGCGGTACCGCCTCCCGCGTATACAAAGCCGGTGAGACCGTACACGTAGAGATCCGCAAAGGTCCAGACGGATACACCTGTGTATTCGGTGACAATGCCTCGGTATCCGCAGGCTTTGACTTCCCGCTGACTGCAATCGACTCCGACCATGTTTATGTCGGCATGTTTGTGGCACGCAGCGCAGATGTAACCTTCAAAAACGTAAACTTAGTTTACCAGTAACATCAGCATGAGGCGCGTCTGCGCCTCCCTGATGTCTGACGAAAAGGCCCGGAGCAAAATGCTCCGGGCCTTTTCTGATTTCATTCTGATCTCAAATATTTTATTTGTCTTATCTCTCATCGGTATCCCAGTTGTGGTATACAGCCTGTACATCGTCGTCGTCGTCAAGAAGGTCTAACAGACGGTTCATGTACTTAATGTCGTTTTCGTCGGTCAGCTCAACCCAGGTCTGCGGGATCATGGTAACGTCTGCCTCCAGCATCGGGATGCCCTCTTTCTCAAGAGCCTCACGGACAGCACTGAAATCGTCTGGATCGGTGATCACCTCAAAGCTGTCCTCCTCCTCAGAAAAATCCTCTGCGCCTGCGTCTAATGCCATCATCATTAACTCGTCTGCGTCGAGCTCACACTCTTCCTTGTCGATGATGATCTGGCCCTTCTTGTCGAACATGAAGGATACGCTTCCCTGAGTACCAATGTTACCGTTGCCCTTAGTGAACGCACTTCTTACGTTTGCAGCGGTACGATTCTTGTTGTCGGTCAGGGTGTCAACGATGACTGCAACACCGCTCGGGCCGTAACCCTCGTAGGTCAGTACCTCGTAGTTTACGGAGTTTGCATCGCCAGCTGCTTTCTTGATACCGCGGTCGATGGTGTCGTTCGGCATGTTGTTTGCTTTTGCTTTTGCGATGACATCGCGAAGCTTGCTGTTGTTTGCCGGATCCGGGCCACCCTCTTTTACTGCTACGGCAAGCTCACGGCCGATCACGGTAAAGATTTTTCCCTTTGCTGCATCGTTTCTTTCTTTTTTGTGCTTAATATTGGCAAATTTAGAATGTCCTGACATAAAATAACGCTCCTTACTTTATACTTTCTCTTTTCGTCCTTGTCCACCTGGAGAAGCTCTATTCCTCTCAGGCGAAAAACATCTTTTCTATTTTAACACTATTTTTCTTCGCTTGCAAGAGTCTGCGGCAATTTCGTTACCCGAACTGAGTGGATCATCTTGTTCTCCACCTTCAGTACACAGAACCGGTAACCCAGATACTCGATCTCCGGCTGCTCGTCATCTCCCGGAATGCGGTCAAGGCGGGAAATCAGAAGTCCATTGATGGTATCGTAGTTTTCCAGGTCTTCCTCCGGGAAGACAATGCCAAGCTCTTCCTGCGCTTCGTCAAGCGGTGTCATGCCGCTCATGATCAGGGCATCTCCCTCTCCACGGACAATGTACTGCTCGTCCACATCATATTCATCGAGGATATTGCCCACGATTTCCTCCAGAATGTCCTCCATGGTAACGATTCCGGCTGTCTGGCCATACTCATCAATGACAATCTCCATATGGATCTTCTGGGACTGCATCTCCTTGAACAGGGAGTTGATGTTGCGGGTTTCCGGAATAAAGTGAGCCGGCCGCAGAACTCCCGGTACATTGGCGATCTCCATTCGCGATTCCTGCAGATTTTCCGCATGGAACAGTACGTCCCGCATATGTACAGTACCGATGATATCGTCCAGATCTTTTCCGTAGACCGGATATCTGGAATTCTTTGCCTCCTTCAGAACAAAGTGGGCCGCTTCTCTTAGGGACATGGAACCGTCCAGAGCCAC